>MTKZ01006875.1_pt1 | contig 24809 bp, 18 predicted proteins | sample 1042781 | NCBI WGS metagenome assembly MTKZ01 (sample SAMN06212207, study PRJNA360539) | anaerobic digester metagenome | biome: Wastewater treatment plant; material: sludge; isolation source: anaerobic digester fed with sludge from wastewater treatment plant | place: Denmark: WWTP Viborg ... | reverse complement strand
GTTCCCGGGGGAAGGTGTTTCTCATCCAATCCATTAACCGGTTCTACGGTGAAAGGAAGGTCTGTTCCTTCCAGGAGCTGTTGTCTTCTTGGGGAGGCAGAGCCGAGAATTATCCTGTACATGGAATTCATGGTTACTCAGAAGATGTTTCCAGCATATCATCCGGAATATCGTTTGATTCCTGGTACCATTTGCCTTGCAGGCGCATTACCTGTTCAACAAAATCACGCACACACCCGCGTCCTCCCGGGAATGGGGATATGTACTGTGCCTGATGGCGTACTTCTGTGGCGGCATCGGATGGGCAGAAGGGCAGGCCGCATATTTTCATGGGCGGAATGTCGGGTATGTCATCCCCGGCATAGGCGACCTGAGAAGGAGACAAGTTGTATCTTCTGCAAAATTCACGAAATGCGGGCAATTTGTCCCTGGCGCCTGAGAATATGTCTTTTACACCTATATTCCTGTANNCGTGAATAATGTGTCCTGAAAAGATCCCCGTCAGGCAGGGAAATTATACCTCCATCTGTTAGAACGCCATCTACATCAAATGCAAAAGCTTTGATATTGTGAAGTTTGCTTTTATAATTGCTCATAGCTCTGTTTTAACATCGGCAAAGTTAATTATATTTGCACATGTAACAGTAATGGCATGCGTACTTTTGGTTATCTGAGAACCGTTACAGCAATTCTGACGGTCTTGTTTTTTGGATTTTCTGCCGCGTCTTGTGACCAGACAGGCACTACTACGACATTTGCAGGAAAAGTGACCGATTCCGAGACCGGGCAGGCTTTGCCAGGGGTAGCCGTAACGGTGATGCCTTTCAGCCTGGGTGTTGAAACAGACCAGGAAGGGACGTACGCCATTGTGTTGCCGCGCACCACCGAAGACGTATACCTTGTCTTCAGCAAGCCCGGTTACGAAAGCTGGGAAACCCTAAGCATGCCGTTGTCCCCTAAAAAGAAAAACCTGTATACAATCGATGCGCAACTTCGTTCCCGCATTGCCAAAGCGGTTCTTTCATCGCAGAGCGTGGATTTTGGAGCGGTTGACACCTCTGTATCCCTTACCCTGTCAAATCCTGGCGGAGATACCCTCAGGTGGGGTTTCCTGGAAATGTATTTTCCCCACTGGCTCAAAGTTGAACCATCGAGCGGCGAGCTGGAAATAGGAGCGTCACAGGCTATTGATTTTACCTGTGACCGGAGCGGCCTACCCATTGGTGAACAGAAATCAGAGGTACAATTGGTTGGAGGTGAAGTACCCCTGAACGTACAGGTTCGGTTGCAGGTAGAGGGTGCGTTGTTGCAGGTTCAGGGAACAACTTTTGATTTTGGGGAGGAAGATACCCTTGCCATCACAGTCCTGGCTAACCAGGGGAACATACCGCTTGAATGGAACCTGAAAGACAAACTGCCTGCCTGGCTGGAATGGGATCCTGCACAAGGCACCATAGGCGCAGGGAAAGAAGTTACGGTAAATATCATTGCCGACCAGTCCCGCTCAGAATTTGGCACCCATACTTTCAGTACTGACCTGCTCTCCAACGGAGGAGACACCACATACTTCTTTTCCATAGCCAGGACACAGGACCTGATAAAGGTTTCGCCTCAATCACTGGACTTTGGAACTGAAAACACTGCGCTTACCCTGACTGTCGAACGCCTGTCTGGCATACATACGGTTCCTTTCACGGTGGTGTGCGAGGATGAAAACCTGCAGCTTTCCCTCACTCAGGGAGAAATAACAAAAGAAATGCCCTCTGCAGGGATCGTGGTTACGCTGGACCGTGAAAATATCCCTATTGGTGCATCGGAAAGCCAGATCAAGGTTCTTGCTCCCGACCAGGAATTCTCCATCAAGGTGAATTACGCGACGGCAGCTGTTCCGGCAGAAGTCAATACAGAAGGGTATGAGCTGGATGGCTCTTTCAGGCTCCGGCTTAAAGGAAAACTGGTCAGCAACGGAGGAGGCTCGGTGACCCGGCACGGACACTGCTGGGGAACGAATCCCGAGCCAGATCCTGATAATGCCTATTTCTCCGATTTCGGGCCTATCGAGGAAGGCCGTACCTTTATATCCTACCCCGATGCGTTACCTGAAACCGGGACAACCTGGTACTTCCGTTCCTATGCCGTAAATGAAATGGGCACTTCATATGGCCAGACCATGACCCTGACATATGTACCCCCTTTGCTCGGAAATCCTTTAGTTACCTTTAACGAAACATCCGAAGCCCTTTCTCTCAGGGTGAATGAGGTATCAGGCCTGCCCTTTTCAGACCATGGTTTTGTATGGAATACGACAGGAGATACTCCTTCCATGGATAAGGACAACCTTATCAGTCTGGGTCAAAAAACATCGGGATCCAATTTCTTTTACAACCTGAGCAAGCCGAAAAGGGGAGTGACATATTATATACGCAGTTATGCGATTAATGACTTTGGGCTATACCAGTCCGGAACAAGCTCATTGTATGTGAATATTGAAGAGCCGGAGCTTGAAACGGGCGGAGTAGGTGAAGTATCTTATTATGAGGCCCTTTTAAAAGGGAATCTTGTGGTTAAGGGCTCCGAGGATATTCTCTCATACGGACATTGCTGGAGTACCTCTGAAGAACCAACAATTGAGAATAGTCATTCTGACCTGGGAACACCTCAGTACACCGGTGAATTTACGTCACGGGCTACCGCATTGCTTATCAATACATTATATTATTACCGTGCCTATGTTAAAACTTCAAAAGGTGTTTATTACGGAAGGGTAGAAGAGTTTACGACCGGAAGAGATAAGCAGGTGGTAGTGCAGGACGGTCTCATAATGTACATAACCACGGACCAGACACCCAAAGCCTATGACTGGACGGGGAGGGCTTACGACCTGGTGGTATCAAACGGTGTGACATACAACACAAATAACAAACCATCCGGAACCAATACAACCAATGCAGCCATTTCATTCAACGGCAGCAGCGGTTACCTGTTGAGCAGCCGTGTGAATCCGATCTCTGGAATTGACAGGGGAACCATTAATTTCTGGCTCCGGTTCCGGCAGACTATGAACAAATCGCTGGTTTATCCCATCTTTGGGTCGGTATCTGAAGGAGGATTTTATGTGGAAATCCGTCACAATGGGACCGATTGGGTCCTGACACTTTGTATGGGGCCAGGCATGGAAACCCATGTTATCACGCTGCCTGCCTTTGCCGGAATTGATATTTCCTCTATGCTGGGAACCAGCTGGCATATGATGGCAATCGCTTCCACCGGCACCTCAATGAAAGTATACCTGGATGGAATAAATCTCTACACCCAGTCCATGCAGATGACATTTGGCGTACAGAAGGATTTTGTGGTAGGAGCTAATGCACTCAACAGCACAACGATCAATACATTCCTGCCGGCCGATATGGCCTGCCTCAGGTTTTACAACCGGGTGCTTTCAGATCCCGAGATTTCAGAGATATTCAATGCCGGAATGTGATTTACCGGAGGTAAGAAAGAAAACCATTCCAGGTAGTCAGAATATCTGCGTATCTGCCTTTGACTACCAGTATGTGGTTGGCCATTGCATTGAGAATTAAATCACCTACCGGCCTGTCCAGTCGAAGGGTCATCTGTGTGCGGCACTGATTGTCAGAATGTTTTGATTCTACTGCAACGCCTTCAGATACAAAAAAACGTTCCAGGGTATTGCCAATCCACTTGACTGCTGTATACGGCACATCCTTTTCCAGGGTCCCTTCCACGGCAATACCGACCCCCGTTTCATAATGAGAATTCAAACAGAAAGACGAGGTCATGGACATAGGAACTGTACAATGTGCAATGTCCAGGGTATTCTGTTCCCTGTTGTAACCAACGGGATTGGCCATAAAAACGGGACTCTGGGATAAATTACCTGCCATGATCATGGTTAGCAGTGAGGGAATGTCTCCTTCACAGGCAGCCGGAATCCCTGCCTGGTTAAAAAGGGAAATGGCCAGACAGGCTGTGACTTGGCATGATTTTATCAGATCGAAACATTTTACGGTTAACGCATTGCACGAATAGTAAACCATCAGTTCATCCATGGCCTGGTACATCCGTATGGCATCACTCAGATCATCTTTTGTGCAGTTCTTAAGACAGGTGCTTTTTTTCAGAATATTGTTGTACAATTCCTTGTTTTCACGGCTCAACGCTGTAAGGTGCATGTACTGTTTACAGATATGGGGTATTTCAATATTTTGAAAGCATACTTTCAGCATACGGCTGATGGCATTTGTATCCACTTTGGAAGATAAAAGCCAGGGCGATGCGTCGCCGAACAGCGCGATGCGTGTACTCTTTAACTTTCTGAAAGTTTGCTGCATACGCAGCATCCTGCTGAGCAGTTCTTCTGTAATTTCATCTTCAGAAAAAATAATTGGAAAACTCAACCTGCCCTGTGTTACATAGGTTGAAAGTTCTAAGGTGGCAGGCAGGGAATTGCTCTGATTGTCATATAGAAAAAACAACGGCAGGGGAAGCGAAAAGCCGTAGCTTTGAAAGGTCTCTTCGCAGCCGCCCGATGCTATGAAGGGAATATACACTTTTTCCGGATCGGCCAAGCGTTCTGCCGTTATGTTTTTGTAAGATATCACAGTGACACTGAAGCGCTTTCCCAGCGACTCCAGAAGAGATCTTCTTGATTCCTCCAATACCATGTAATCGTGTAAAGGAGAATGAAAGAAAACCAGTTCCAGTTTAAGCTTCGGGCGTTCCATCACCAAAATGTAAAGGAATATTGGGCATTCCCTTGCCGGAGAGGTTGATTTTCCCGAAGTGTTCTTCGTATTTCTTCAGGTTGTCCTCCAGGGCGTTGAAAAAGCGTTTGGCGTGTTCAGGGGTCATGATGATCCGGTTCTGCACCTTGGCTTTTTGTATACCCGGCATCATGCGGATAAAGTCAAAAACAAACTCACTGCTGGAATGGGTAATGATGGCAAGATTGGAATAACATCCCTGGGCTACATCTTCCGGCAGTTCAATGTTAATTTGTTTCTTGGGGTTTTGTTCCATGGCTGAAGCTGTTAATTCATACAAAAGTAGTATTTTTTATATATTTGCGTCTTATTCCCTTAAGTTAATGGAACTACCTGCAATATACGATCCCTCCGTTACCGAAAACAAATGGTACAGTTATTGGCTGAAACACCGTTTTTTTCATTCAACACCCGATAAAAGACCAAAATACAGTGTGGTCATACCTCCGCCCAATGTGACCGGCGTGCTGCATATGGGACATATGTTAAACAACACCATACAGGACGTATTGGTAAGACGTGCCCGGATGCAGGGAAAAAACACCTGCTGGGTTCCGGGGACCGACCATGCTTCCATTGCAACTGAAGCCAAGGTGGTGGCATTGCTCCGGGATAAAGGGATCCAGAAAACCGATATCACAAGGGACGAATTCCTTAAGCATGCCTGGGCATGGAAAGAAAAGCACGGAAATATCATATTGGAACAATTGAAGAGGCTGGGTGCTTCCTGCGACTGGGAGCGCACCAACTTTACCATGAACCCTGACATGAGCCGTGCCGTGCTTGATACCTTTATATATCTGTATAACAAGGGGTTGATCTATCGCGGGGTACGCATGGTGAACTGGGATCCCCAGGGGGGCACCGCGGTTAGCGATGAAGAGGTGATACACCGTGAAGTCAGCGAAAAACTCTACTACCTTAAGTATTATTTCAGTCATAACGGGCAACGCAGCACCCAATACCTCTCTGTCGCCACCACAAGGCCCGAAACCATCATGGCCGACGTGGCGCTCTGTGTGAATCCCGGGGATGAACGGTACGCACACCTTGTAGGAGAAAAAGTGCTAATACCCCTCATAAACAAGGAAATACCCATTATTGCCGATGACTACGTTACCATGGATTTTGGAACAGGGTGCCTAAAGATCACCCCGGCCCATGATCCCAATGACTATGAAATAGGATTGCGGCACAAACTGCCTGTGATAGATATTCTGAACCTGGATGGCACCCTGAACGGGGAGGCCAGGATCCTGGTAGGGGAAGACCGCTTTGTGGCACGCAAAAAAATCCTCATTATGCTGGAAGAGGCAGGATGCCTGGAAAAAGAAGAATCCTATGTCACTCAGATTGGATTTTCTGAACGTACAGATGCGGTCATTGAACCACGGCTCTCGCAGCAATGGTTTGTTAAATTGAGCATACTGGCCAAAAAGGCTTTAGAATATGTGGAAGATGGACAGGTAAGGCTTATCCCTGACAAATACCGCAACACATACCGTCACTGGATGGAGACAGCCAGGGACTGGTGCATTTCAAGACAATTGTGGTGGGGGCAGCAAATCCCGGCCTACTACCTGCCCGGCGGAGAAGTGGTGGTCGCTTCGTCTGAAGAAGAAGCGCTTGTCCTGGCCCGGAAAATTGATTCCACGTTAAAAGCCGGGGATCTGAAGCAGGATCCCGATGTGGTGGACACCTGGTTCTCCTCGTGGCTCTGGCCCATCTCGGTCTTTGATCCCGAAAAACCGGGCCACCCGGAAAAAGAACCCAACCAAGAGTTGGCGTATTACTATCCCACAGATGACCTGGTCACTGCCCCGGATATCCTTTTCTTCTGGNNGGGGATCTGTTCTGCGGCCAGAAACCCTTTTCCAATGTTTACCTCACAGGGATGGTCCGCGACAAAATGGGCCGCAAGATGTCCAAATCTCTGGGCAACTCACCGGATCCCATTGAATTGATGAATATTTACGGTGCAGACGGTGTGCGTATGGGCCTTATGCTCTGTACTTCTGCCGGAAACGATATCTTGTTTGATGAAACTCAGATGGAACAGGGCCGGAACTTCTGCAACAAGATCTGGAATGCCTTCCGTCTGGTGAGTTCCTGGCAACGCGATGAACACCTGGAGCAGGAAGAAACATCGCGCCAGGCTGTACGCTGGTTCGGCCAATTACTCTCTGCAACCAGGGATGAAGCCGAGGACCTGTTTTCCAAATACAGGCTCTCAGAAGTCCTGATGCTGCTATACAAGCGTTTCTGGGACGATTTCTGTTCCTGGTACCTGGAGATCATCAAACCTGCCGGGAATGCAGGCAAGAGAATTGATGCAGCCACTTACGACAGCACGCTGGCATTTTTTGACCTGCTGCTTCACCTGCTGCATCCGTTCATGCCGTTTATAACCGAGGAACTTTGGCAAAATATGGCAAAACGTAAGGAAGGGGACAGTATCATGGTGTCCCCCTTACCGGCTTCAGGACCCTGCAACCAAGCAGAACTTGAGGATTTTTCCCGGTTGCAGGAACTGATTGTGTCCATCAGGGGCCTCAGGCAAAACAGGCAGATTCCCGGAAAAACACTTTTGAAACTCTATGTCAAGGGACAGTTTCCACAAATCCTGCATGGAATTGCCCGGCGCATGGGTGGACTGGAATCTGTACAAATGGTAACCGAAGCACCGCAGGAAGGCAATGTTTATGCCTTCCTGGTGGGAACGACCGTTTTTTTCATTCCGCTGTGGAACCTGCTGGATAAAGAGGAAGAACGTTCTAAACTTAACGCAGAACTGGAATATCACCGGAAATTTCTTGCTATTGTAGACAAGAAATTATCCAATGAAAGTTTCCTTCAACGTGCTCCCGCGGATGTTGTTGCCATTGAACGTAAAAAACGTTCGGATGCTATGAGCAGGATTGCAGCCTTAAAGCAACAATTAGATTTATTATAATGAAATACAGGGGTTTAATCCTTGCATTGCTCATTCTTTCACATCTGGCCGGCTGTGTTAAAGTGTCCAGTCTTGATGATCGTGCATCTGTGGCATCCTGCCTTATTACAGATGTGTTTCCGGAAGCCGTTGTCTTCAATGAACCGGTTATTGAAGAGGATGCTATTGTGTTGCCAATGGATTACGGAAAATACGAATTTCCGGTTACAGTCACCCTCGATATACAAACAGCCCAGGCAATCGACAAGATCCTGGGCATGGACACCGGCAATACACTGGTATTTGAGGATCACGAAACCATGCGCAGGATCCATCTGATTGCCCAGAGCGGGGTAGTACACACATACAGCATACGTATTGAAGTGGCACCCCGGAGCGATCAGGCTGCAGTTACAGCTGCCCGGCTTACAGCGTATAGTCCCGCAGAATTTCCACTGGCAGGGGAAGTTGTGGTGGATATTGTCGAGAATGAAATAGGTATCTATGCCCTGAAGGGAGCTCCCTTGCCCCTTACAATAGGTCTGGAGCTGGACCTGAGTCCCGGTGCCGCACTGGAAAAACCTGGCAAGAATGGTAACTTCACCATAGATGCCTATGATACGTCTATCCCTTTCACAGTAGTTGCCGAGAGCGGGAAGAAAGAATTGTGGCACATTCGCCTGATTGGGGTTGTATTGGCAGAAGATGCATCGCAGACAGACAGGGAACCCTGGGAGCGCATGGCCCCTGGAGGAGCTTTGGAAATTGCATTTAAACCGGGTGAAGTGGAATGTGTGGGAATAACGGCCGATCTGCAAACCAGCCGTTACAAGGTTTCTGTCCGGGACAACGGCATTCCTTTTCCCTGGAAAGCCCTGGTGGGTTTTAAGATGAATCCCTATGTCGTGCCAATTCACCATGATACCCTGGAAGAATTCACAATCCAGAACTGGGAAGATAAAAGAACCTTTTACCTGGTTGATATACTTTCACGACAGGCACGGGCCTGGGAACTGGTGTGGCAGCAGTGGCTCAATCCGGCCAATCTGTTGGAATCATTCGTGATTGGGGAATATTCCTCACAGAATAACCAGATCCGGCTGGGTGAACCCCGGATAGACACGCTCAATTCCCTGGTGGAGATTCCCTTGGTTGAAGGCAATGATTTTCCGCTGCAGATTACATCCCGCCAGGTAACATTATCCGAAGATGCCACCTATGATTTGCCACCGGTATTGACTTTTGAATCTTACCGCACCGTGGTACCGTTTTCCGTAACATCCCAATCGGGGAACCGCCGTGACTGGATCATGAGGCTAGATCCCTGGTTTGAAACAGAGGCCCGGATACTCTCGTTTGTGGTGGATAGTTACAATTCCAGGGAAAACCTGGTTAAGCTGGAAAGCAACACTGCAACCATAGATCCGGACACCCGTACCGTAACACTGGTGCTAAAGTCAGGATATGATTTTCCATTGATTCTGAACGCTTTTTCAATGGAATTATCGCCCAAAGCTACCCTGCAGGAAACATTCCCGGAGGGAATTCTATTCCCGGCCATCAATGATATTATCTCTTTGACCATAGTAGCTGAAAGCGGCGATGTGACAGAATGGAAGCTGCAACTGGCAGATGAACGTACTGAAAACCTGGAAGCCCTGGTGATGGATTACCATATTACAGGCTACCAGGGCACCAGCCAGACAGAACACAACATCTCGCTCCTGGAAGAGGGGGTTGTAGATTCGCTTAATCATACGGTGACGCTGGTTATCAGCGACTGGTCCTCAAAGATGCCCCTGACCGTGGACGGGGTGCTGAACGTATCAAAGAACGCTGTGCTCGGCGGGGAGATCACCACAAGGCAGCACAGGGTGGTTTTCAACTCAACCGGCCAGAAGTACCGGTTTTCTGTTACTTCCGAAAGCGGAACCAATACAACCAGCTGGACTTTACAACTGGAAGACCGGTCCCCGGTAAGGCGTTCAGATGCTGCGGTGACGGACTTCATTACCGGAAACCCTTCCTCGGGCTTTGAATTTGACCAGAAATTCCTGGAACCGGACGATGGCCTGATCACGTTGCTGGTCAAATCAAAATCGTCCGAAGAGTTACTGCTGACAATCAAACCAAAAATTTCCATCAGCCAGGGAGCACGGCTTTTGGGCATAATATCCGGAGCACCCCTGAATTTGTCTTTCACAGAGCCATTCTCTTTTCAGGTTATGGCAGAAGACGAAACTGTCCGCTCCTGGAAGATACAGCTCATCTTTGCCCCCCAGGTGCCCAACAGCGGTTTTGAAGAATGGGGTACTATCCGTGATATTTTTAATATCCTGCCTTCCAACGGCAAAGGATGGACCACCGGGAACAATAACCAAATTTCGGGTTCTTTCAGGGTCCAGGGGCACAATAGTCCCTATGCCGTGCAGATGATCACCCAGTTGAAAACCGTTAACCTGTGGGTGATGAAGGTGACCAGCCTGGCCGCTGGGGCGCTTTTCCTGGGAGAATTCAATTTCAGCATGGACGTTGAAAAGGTGTTGAATCCTTCCATCATGACGGATTTTGGAATTTCGTTTGCACCCGGTTCCAATCCCGTGGGATTTGAAATTGACTACCTGTATGAACCTGGTGGGCAACGCGTTTTTACAGAGCCCTATAAAGTGAAGATAGGTTTGTTTGACATGCCTGCATTCAAGGACCCGGTGAAAGTAAGCGGACCCGATAAGGCCGTCATTACGGCAGAATTGCATCATAATACGACGGGAACCTGGAAGTATGATCTGAACAAAAGACAGGACATGATTGCCGAAAATGAGATTGCCACAACGGGGACCCAGGGATGGGTGCATGAGCGGCTGGTTTTCAATCCGGTTCCGGGCAGGGAAAACCTGCCAATGACTCACTTGGTCGTACGCATGTCGTCTTCCTGGGAAGGAGCTGAATACAAAGGTGCCGATGGCAGCAAGCTCACGGTGGACAATTTCAGATTAATTTACTATCTTCCCGGGCCAACGGCCATAATACTGGAATAATCATGATGGAACATACTACACAAATTACCGTCAGGTATTACGAAACGGATCAGATGGGTGTGGTACACCACTCCAACTACATCCGCTATTTTGAAACAGCCCGCGAAGAAATGATGGCCCATTTTGGTGTTCCTTACACTTTTTCGGAATCGCAGGGAATCATTATGCCGGTACGCGTGGTTCATTGCGACTACATACATCCGGCACGTTATGGCCAGGTGCTGACTGTGATAACGACAGTGAAAGAAATGCCCCGTTCCAGGATCACGTACCATTACCAGGTGTTTAACGATACCAGTGTACTTTTAGCCACGGGATATGTTACCCTTGCCTTTGTGGATGCTTCCCGCAGTGTTCCCGTGAGGGCACCCCGTTTTCTTACGGAAGTATGGGAAAAATACCTAAATTTGAACAAAACTAAACAACAGGAAAATGTGTAAATTATTGCTATTTGGCACGTTGGGTGCCACCGAGATCATCATTATTGCCCTAATTGTACTGCTTCTCTTTGGAGGGCGCAAGATTCCCGAACTTATGAAAGGCATTGGAAAAGGCGTCAGAAGTTTCAGGGATGGTGTGAAGGGGATAGAAGATGACTTAAAGGAAGATGAAAAAGAAAGCGATCAGGATATTAAAAAATAGCGGTGGCAGATATTTCGGGGCATAAAAATGAGATGACCTTTTGGGAGCATCTTGAAGAGTTCCGCAAGGTGATATTTCGCTCGGCAATTCTCCTGATTCTACTCATGGTGGTTGTTTTTGTGAATAAAAACTTTGTTTTTGATGCAGTCATATTTGCTCCCAGAAGCTCTGATTTTATTCTCTACAGGTGGATGACAGCTCTGTCTGGCCTTGTGGGAATTTCTTCCATTTCACCGAAACCTTTTACCCTGCAACTGCAAAACATAGAACTTTCAGCCCAGTTTTTCACCCATATTAGCGTTTCTTTCAGCATAGCCTTTGTCTTGGCCACACCGTTCATATTGTACCAGTTATGGATATTCATACGGCCCGCTTTGTACCTAAAGGAAAAAAAAACCGTAAAGGGGGCTTTTGGGTGGTGCTCGCTGTTATTCTTCCTTGGTGTCCTGACCGGTTACTTTTTTGTCTTTCCTCTGACCATAAATTTCCTGGGAAGTTACCAGGTTAGCGAATGGGTGGATAACCAGATTACACTCCAGTCCTATATCCATATGTTTACTTGGCTGGTCATCATCATGGGCATCGTCTTCGAACTGCCAATCCTGTTGCGCGTCTTATCCAAATTAGGTGTTGTCTCCAAGGAATTGCTCAAAAAACACAGGAAACATGCCGTAGTGATCCTTGTCATTCTTGCAGCTATCATAACACCCAGCGGAGACGCCTTTACCTTGTTGGTGGTAGCATTGCCTTTATACCTGTTATATGAGGTCAGTATATTGGTAAGTTTCAGTAAGAGGGCCACAGAAGATGAAAAAGTCGCAGTATAAACCGGTCATTATCCTGGCAGGTGCAGTCCTCCTTTTATCAATTCTGCTGGTCCTGATGTTTTATATCTGGGAAATTCCTGTATTCCAGTGGCTTAAAAGTGATAGGCCGGAGATTTTCCTGGAATCCAATTACGGCTTGCGCAACCAGAAAGGCAGGGTGATCGTTGATCCTACGTACGACTCCATAGCTGTATTTTCTGAAATTGCAGTCCTGCAAAGGGGCAGTGAGTACGGTGTGTCCAACAAGCGTGGTAAAATGATCATACCCATGCAGACACGTCCAATTACCAATGAATACCATGGACAACGGTTGCCTTTTCTGCTGGCGCTGCGCTCTGACGGATCCTTCACCCTAATTGACCATAAAGGGAAAGAACGTGAAATACCTGTTTACGATAGTCTTGAGTTAAGAGAGGACGATATTTTCATTTGCCGGGACGGTCTATGGGGCGTGCTTGACGGGGATGGCTTTGAGCAGGTACCACTTATTTACGACCAGATAGTGAAACGTGCCGGGAATTATTTCATAGTTAGGAAAGGAAATTATGAGGGGCTTCACAGCAAAGGAAGTAAAGAACCCCTTGTACCTGTCATGTATGACAAAGTGGATGAATGCACCTCCCTTACTTTCAGAGTGTTGCTGGACGATCATTACGGACTCCTGGACCATGATGCGGTTTCCCTGATTGAAACGGTATACGATACCATTTATTTCCATCACAGTCCGGAGTGGATCGTAACGGGGGACAGTGGCCGTTATTCCCTTCGTAATACGACGAACCTGGAGTATCCTGCCTTTTTTTACGACATTATTGGTCCTGTCAGGGAAGGAATGACCGTTGTACGCAATGAAAATGGATATGGAGTACTATCGTCAGATGGAAAAGTAGTGGTTCAGCCTGGTTACGATTTAATCCGGGATTATAGCAACGGGCTTGCCATAGTCATGCAGAACCAACAATATGGGGTGATTGACAGGTATGGAAATTTCACATTGCCTTTTTCCTTGAACCTGGTGGAAATCTACGATTTTCATAACGAGCTGGCCCTGGCAGCCCGTTTTAACATGATGGAAGCACGCATACAAAAACAGTTCGGCTTCATAGATAAAAAAGGCAATACCATTATTCCATTCATATACCAGGATGGCCACCGTATGTTCTCAAATGGACTGGCAGGTGTGAAATTCAACGGATTGTGGGGATTCATCAACAAAAAGGGTGAATCCATGATTCCATTCATATATGATTCGGTGTCTGTCTTTTCGCATGGCATGGCAAAGGCAGTTTTTCAAGGTCAGCTCATTACCATTGACATGCTGGGGAGAAAAATGGAATGATATCTGTTTCCAATATCTGCGTTTCTTTTGCCTACAGGGAGCTTTTCCGGGATGTTTCTTTTACCATTGACCGGCGCGACAGGATCGCCCTGGTGGGAAAGAACGGGGCCGGAAAAACCACATTGATCAGGATCATAGCAGGTCTGCAGGAACCAACGTCTGGCAGGGTGGTACGTTCTTCCGACTGCCGGATAGGATATCTTCCCCAGCAAATGGAACATGCAAAGGACAAAACCGTGCTGGAAGAAGCGCTTACGGTTTTTTTCCACCTGGAAGAACTACACCGGCGCATGGATAATATCTCCGCAGAGCTTTCGGGAAGAGAGGATTATGATTCTGAAGCTTACAAGAAATTAATGGTTGACCTGAATGAGGTTAGTGACCGGCTTCGTATCCTGTCTTCAGACAATCCCAGGGGGAACGCCGAGAGAATCCTGACCGGTCTTGGCTTCAAACAAGACGAACTGGACCGCCCCAGCCGGACTTTTTCCGAAGGGTGGAATATGCGCATAGAACTGGCAAAATTGTTGCTTTCCCGGCCTGACATATTGTTATTGGATGAACCCACCAACCATCTGGATATTGAAAGCCTCAGGTGGCTGGAACAGTACCTGGAAACTTTTCCCGGGGCCCTGCTGGTGATATCGCATGACAGGACCTTCCTGGATACGGTGACTACCAGGACCATTGAAATTTCTCTCACCAGGATTTACGATTATAAAGCCCCGTATTCCCAATTCCTGGAATTACGCAGGGAATACCTGGAACAACAGATGGCTGCATACCAGAACCAGCAACGTACCATAGAAAAAACACAGGAATTCATTGAGCGTTTCCGCTATAAGCCCACCAAGTCCAACCAGGTGCAAAGCCGTATAAAACAACTGGAAAAGATGGAACTGATAGAGGTGGATCATTTGGATAACTCCCGGATACGAATCACTTTTCCTGAAGTCAGCAGAAGCGGGAAAGTTGTGTTCAATTGCCGGGATGTATCTGTTGGTTACGATAAAGGGCCTATCTTTACCGGGGCAAACCTAGTGGTGGAACGTGGTGAAAAGGTTGCATTTGCTGGCCGTAACGGAGAAGGCAAAACAACCATGCTGAAATTGCTTACCGGGCAGAAGAGTGTCATGAAAGGGGTTTTTGAAACAGGGTACAATGTACAGACGGGCTATTATGCACAAAACCAGGACGAATTGCTGGATAATAACCTGACTGTATACCAGACATTGGATGGAATAGCGGTGGGAGACGNNGCACGACTTCGTGATATCCTGGCCTCATTCCTCTTTCGCGGGGAAGACGTGGATAAGAAAGCAGGAGTGCTGAGCGGTGGGGAAAGATCGCGCCTGGCCATGGCTAAGCTTATGCTGCAGCCCTATAATGTTCTGTTGCTGGACGAACCCACCAATCACATGGATATTCCTTCCAGGGAAGTGATGAAAGAAGCCCTTAAACAGTACAACGGGACCCTGGTGGTGGTTTCTCACGACAGGACATTCCTGGACGGCCTTGTTGATAAAATATACGAATTCAGGGATGGAAAGGTAAAAGAGCACCTGGGCGGGATTCGCGAGTTCATGGAACGCAGGAAACTCGAAACGCTCAAAGAATTGGAACAAGCCGATCCTGCCAGGGAAGAGGTTAGAACTGAAAATACCGGTAAAGAATCAAGGGCAGGGGAGCCTTACCGCCTGAAAAAGGAACGGGATAAAACATTGCGCAAGCTGCAGCAACAAGTCACGCATTGGGAAAACAGGATTGAACAGCACGAAAAAGGGATTGCCCTGATGGACGAAAAAATGCTGAACACGCCTCCCGGTGGATTCGGCACAGCGTTTTACCAGTTGTACGACAAAGAAAAAAGAGAGCTGGAACAGGCCATGAAAAGCTGGGAATCAGCACATGATGAACTGGATAAATTCATAGAAACCATACAAAATGAGTGAAGATCGCATTTACGGCATACATCCTGTCAGGGAAGCACTCCTGGGAAAAAGGAAACCTGAAAAAATCCTGCTCCGCCAGGGTATGGACAGTAATACGGCAGCACAAATGATGGATCTGGCCAAAAAATTTGACGTGCCGGTCCAGTTCGTACCACAGGAGAAACTGAATCATCTGACGGCAAACAAGAACCACCAGGGGGTGGTTGCCATGCTGCCGCAGGTTGATTATGTAACACTGGATGAGGCCGTGGCCGCTGCAGGGACCAAACCGGGTTTTCCAACCATAATCCTGCTGGACGGGGTAAGTGATGTCCGCAATTTCGGAGCCATTGCCCGTACTTGCGAATGCGCCGGTGCAGGTGCGCTGATACTTCCAGCTAAAGGAGGGGCTGCCGTGAACCAGGATGCCATAAAGGCTTCTGCGGGAGCACTGCTGCGCATTCCCTCATGCAAGGTCCCCAACCTGAGGACGGCTGTTTTTCACCTCAGGGAATCGGGTTACGTGGTCATAGGAACATCGGCCGGACAGCGTCAGTCCATCTATGAAACGGATTTTTGCCGTCCGCTGGCGCTGGTGATGGGTGCCGAAGGAAAAGGCATATCGCGCGGGATCATGGAACTGTGCGATGAATTGGCTTCCATACCCCAATTTGGGGAAATCGGCTCATTGAACGTATCGGCTGCAACAGCAGTCGTGCTTTTCGAGGCGGTCAGACAACGTTTGAAAAAGTAAGACAATGTCTTTAAAAAAATCAGCTATAAGGCAATTGGCAGGAGAGACTGCCGTATACGGGATGAGCACGATCCTTGCAAGGGTTCTGAATTTCCTGCTTGTACCCTTGTATACCCGCATCCTGACAGATCAGGCAGCTTACGGAGTGGTGGCCGAATTCATGGCATACATTGCCGTGTTGCAGGTGGTCCTGGTCATGGGTCTGGAGACCGGCAGCTTCCGCTATGCTTCTCTGGCAGGACAGAAAAACGACAAGGCCGGAGCTGCCAGGGTGTTTTCAACTTCGCTCACTACCGTAACGCTGCTGGCCGGTTTGTTTTTTGCAGTGGTGGTCATGTTACGGGAACCGATCGCCGGGAAACTGGGATATGCAGAATTCCCGCAATCCATTATTTATGTAGCCGGGATACTTTTACTGGATAGCATTACGGCTATATTGTTTGCCCGTTTGCGTTACGAGCACAAGGCGTTCCGTTTTGCCGTATTCAAAACCATCAAGATTTGCTGCGAGCTGGGATTCAACCTGCTTTTCTTTTTGTGGGCCCCGCGTTATCTTTCTGCAAACCCCGAAGCATTCCTGGGCCGTTTCATCACGGCTGTTCCTGATTACAATTACGTTCTCTTTTCCATATTCCTCTCCTGCATCGTGGCTTTATTGCTTTTCCTGCCTGATTTGCTGAAAAGAAGCAGTTTCATCCTTAACCGGAAACTCTGGCCTAAGCTCATGATGTATTCCCTTCCCCTGATGATAGCGGGATTGCCGGGTATCCTGAACGATTTCAGCGACAGGCTGCTTTTCCGTTTTCTGATTCCTGGAGATGTCTCCTGGCGGGCGCAGATGGGGATTTACCAGGCGGGTATCAAGCTCGCCGTACTCATTAACCTTTTCATCCAGATGTTTCGGTACGCGGCGGAACCTTTCTTCTTTGGACAGTCAGCCGAAAAAGAAGCACCAAGGACGTATGCCCGTGTGCTGGATATCTTTACAGCAATATGCATGCTGGTTTACCTGGGTATTTTACTTTATATGGACCTTTTTGAACTCATTTTAGGTGAGAATTACAGGGAGGGGATCGTGGTGGTGCCCGTAATGGCACTGGCTTACGTGCTTCTGGGCATATACTTCAATATCAGCATCTGGTTCAAATTGTCAGGAAAGACCGGAAATGCTGTTTTGATCACATCAGCCGGACTGGCTGTCACCCTGTTGGTAAATCTGCTTTTCATGCCACGCTATGGCTATATGGCTGCAGCCTGGGGACACTTGGCCAGTTACCTGTCAATGACCGTCCTCTGTGCCCTGATGGGACGCAAACATTATCCCATACCTTATAACTGGCTTAAAATTGGTTTCTACCTGGTGGCAGGTGTAGGACTTTACTTATTTTCCCTTATGTTTGCACACCTGTCCATGATTCCCAAACTTGCAGTCAATACAGGTATTATTCTTGTTTACCTGGCTATCTGGGCAGGGATGGAAGGTTTCTACGGAAAACTGCGCAAAATATTGCAGCAGCGGTAGCCACATTCAATGATTCGGATCCCTCGCGGTAGGGAGGAATGTACAATTTGAGCGGGATGTGATCCAGCAGCTCCGGGCTGATCCCATTTGATTCGTTGCCAAGGACGATGATTCCATCGCAGGGCAGGAAAGTGGTGTTGATGCTGGATCCCCCCTGAAGCACGGACCCGGTGACAGGAAGCGTGCAATTTTTCAAAAGCGGGGCAAGGGGTGTGTAATGGACCGGAACGCGTAGAATGGCTCCCATGGTGGATTGCACGGTTTTGGGATTGTACAGCTCCACACAGTCTGGTGATGCATAAACGGCTGCTAAGTCAAACCAGTCTGCCAGACGCAGGATGGTGCCAAAATTGCCCGGATCGCGAATCCCGTCAAGGGCAAGATATAGGTTGTCTTTCCGGGGAGGTGCCAGTGGTACTTTTGGAATCTCCACAACAGCAAGTGCACCGGAGGGAGTTGACTGCAAGGAGATCCTTTCCATTTCCTTTGCCGAGATGTATACTGCCACGGAGGACTGAACCGGTTCGGGGAAATCTTCCTGCAGGTACAGCTCTTTAATGCGGAAAGGACCAGGAGCTTTAAGCAGCTCCAGAACCATTTTCCTGCCTTCCAGGATGAATTCCTGTCGTTCCTGACGGAATTTCTTCTGTTCCAGGGCTTTAATGTATTGTATCTTGGCTTTGCTCAACATGTTGTCAATAGCCCAGAAGTTTGAGCATGGACTTATAAGTCTGTTCCTTGGAGAAAAGCTTGGTGTAATACGTGCCATTCTCTTCTCCTATTATGACCATCTTGGGAGCCGGCATCAGGCAATGCTGGACACCCCCGAAACCTGAAATGGATTCCTGGTATGCGCCCGTATTGAAAAAACCAATGTACAAGGGATCCTTGTTCTCGTTTTTGGGCAGGAAAACCGCATTGGCGTGGGCCTCGGCGTTGTAGTAATCCTGAGAGTCACAAGTCAGTCCTCCAAGGAATACGCGCTGATAGGGTTCGTTCCACTTATTGATTGGAAGCAGTATGAAGCGTCTTTTTATGCCCCAGGTATCAGGCAATGTAGTCATGAAGGATGAGTCGATCATGTACCATCTTTCGCGGTCGTTTTGTTGTTTTTCACCTAATACCTGGTATATGTTGGCGCCGCTTTCACCAACAGTGAAAGATCCGAACTCGGTGAAAATGTCTGGTTCCTTGACGTTGCGGCTTGTACAGATACTTTTTATCTGGGCAATTATCTCTTCTGTCATGTATTCATAATCGTAATCGAACGATAGGGAGTTCCTTACCGGGAAACCTCCACCCAGGTTCAGGGAGTCCAGTTCAGGACAGAAATTCTTAAGGTCACAATACACATTCACACATTTTGCAAGTTCGTTCCAGTAGTATGCATTGTCCTGCATGCCCGTGTTGATGAAAAAGTGAAGCATTTTCAATTTGAACTTGTTGTTCCGCTTAATATACTTATGGTAATAAGGGACAACATCGCTGTAGCGGATACCCAGGCGGCTTGTGTAGAATTCAAATTTAGGTTCTTCTTCTGCCGCTATGCGGATACCTATCTTGCACTCACCCTGAACGGCATTGTCCAGCGCTTCAATTTCCGGCATATTGTCCAGTATGGAAATGGTGTTTTCCCAGCCTGAATTCACGAGTTTGGCAATATTCTCTATGTATTGCTGCTTCTTGTAACCATTGCAGATGACATACAGGTCCTTGTCCACGATCTTTTGTTCATGGAGCGCTTCTATGAGGTTAATGTCAAAGGCAGAGGAAGTCTCAATGTGGATGTCGTTCTTGAGAGCTTCTTCCAGTACAAATGAAAAATGGGATGATTTGGTACAATAGCAGTAATGGTAGTCCGCTTCATAGTCAACCTTGGCCATGGCAACATTGAACAACCTTTTTGCTTTTTGGATCTGTTTGCTGATGGAAGGTAAATAATAGAATTTCAAGGGCGTTCCGTATTGATCGATAAGGTCCATGACAGGAATATCGTGAAATAAAAGCTCACCGTCTTCAATCCTGAATTCCTCTTGCGGAAAATCGAAACTCTGTTGGATCAGGTCAATGTACTTGTTTTTCATTGAAGTAATGTAAGTGAGTTACTTTATCAAAAAATAATCAATGTAAGTCAATCAGATTGCAAATATATGTTAATAATTATTTGTGATATCGTATTTGACCTTTTTTTTTACTTTTGCAATATGCGTAAAGGTGTTTTTCTGATGATCCTGTTTCTGTCCGGGTGTGCAGGCACGCGATACGTTCCACAGGGAGAATACCTGTTGCGCAAGAATACATTAGAAGTGGTACCTGAAAAGATCGTATCCCCTTCATCCCTGCAATCATACATTCGCCAAAAACCAAATACCAGCATTATTTTCGGCTGGAAAGCATTCTTGAATATCTACAGCCTGAGTCCTGACAAAGACAACGGCTGGAGCCGTTTTCTCCGCCATATGGGAGAGCCTCCCGTTGTCTTTGATCCTTCCCTGATAACCTACAGCAAGCTCAACCTGGACAATTACCTGACCTCTCTGGGTTTTTATTTCAACACCATCACCGACACGGTTACTTACCGGAATAGGAAAGCCTCGGTCCATTACACCATCATGCCAGGAAAAACATACACCATAGACACCATCCGGCTGGGCAAGGCAGATACCAACCTGGCTGCTTTATATTTGCAGCACCAGGACCGTGCTGTGATAGGGCCGGGCCACATACTCTCTTCCCAGACACTGGAAAGGGAAGCCGCCCGCATCAATTCAGTAATGAGAAATAACGGGTATTACAGTTTCAACCGCAGCCTGGTTTCTTTCCTGGCCGATACACTCAGGCAGAATGGCACAGCCACGCTGGAAGTTCAATTGCCAGGTAATGGGGAGCATAAACCTTATAAGATAAGGAAAATCAACGTTTACCCGGGTTTTGATCCTATTCAGGCGGTAATGGACACGGCATATTATAAATCCGTGGAGTCCCGGGACTATGAAGGCATGACATTCCATTACAACGGGAAGACCACGATAAGGCCGCGTATCATCAGTAACATGAGTTTTATCCGACCGGGAGAATTGTATGACGAATCCAAAGTGAAAACAACATATGACCGTCTGTCAAGCATCAGGCTGATGAACAGTGTTACGCTGCTTTTTGACGAGGTATCTTCTTCGAGACAGCAGGATACGGCAGAAGTTGACTGTACCATACGAATGATTCCTGGCAATTCCCAGGGTTACAAAGTGAATCTGGAAGCATCCAGCAATTCGAACGGTCTTATAGGGATCTCGCCCGCACTGTCATATTACCATAAAAACATATTCCGGGGTGGGGAGTGGCTGACCCTGGCACTGATGGGAAATTTTCAGTTCAAATTGAAGAATCCCATCCGGGCTACTGAATTGGGTGCCTCACTTTCGCTGACCTTTCCAAAAATGCTTTTTCCGGTAAGCAACAGGATCTTTTCAGGAAGGATACCACGCACGGAAGTCACGGCAAGTTACAGCTACCAGTCCCGCCCAGAATATACAAGGAACATTGCTTCAGGCACTTTCGGGTATACATGGAGCATGGGAGACAAGTTCCATTATACGGTGAATCCCGTTAAAATGAAACTGGTCAAACTGTACAACATGAGTCCGGGTTTCCTGGAATCACTCAATGACCCGTTTCTGATTGACACATACAGGGACCACCTGGACCTGGGTCTTTCATCAATTTTCTATTACACCAGCGACAATTCACCTGTGCACAATACAACATGGCACTACGTAAGGGTGGGCCTTGAGGCTGCGGGAAACCTGCTTAGCGCTTTCAATTCACTGATGAAGGCAGATAGCACAGGAAGCCATATGATAGCCGGGATTGCGTATTCACAGTATATAAAAATAGACATCAATTCAGGCTATACCCTGATAAGGAACCGCCATCAGCTGGCAGGTCGCTTTTATGCCGGGGTAGGTGTACCTTACGGGAATGCAGCCTCACTGCCCCTGGAGCAAATGTTTTATGCAGGAGGAGCCAACAGCCTCAGGGCATGGCAGGCAAGAACCATAGGACCAGGCTCAATGCCCTTGGATTCGACTTTCAGCATTCCGAACCAGGCGGGCGATATAAGGCTTGAATTGAACCTTGAATACCGTTTTCCTCTTTTCTGGAAACTGGAAGGAGCCTTATTTGCCGATGCAGGGAACATCTGGACCCTGCCCCGGGGAAACGCAGCTCCGGCGGGTGTTTTCCGTTTCAGCGACTTTTACAGGAGCATTGCGATGGACGCCGGACTGGGCATCAGGGTCAACCTGGATTTTGTCATCCTGCGGCTGGACCTTGGCATGATAATGAGAGATCCGGTAAAACAGGCATGGGTTCCGCCCTCCCGGTGGCTGAAGCGGGAGAATTACTCATTCCAGTTTGGCGTGGGATACCCTTTTTAGATTTTCATCCCTTCTTTGTACAGCCTGAACATTTCTATGGCCTGGTATTCGGCCATGCCCAGTTTGTCATAGAGCACAGCAGTATTATGGTTGCGCTCTTCAGCCCTTTTCCAGAATTCCCGCGGGTCGTTACCGGGAAACATGGCGGGATCTTTCTGGCTCTGGTGGCGGAAGATGGCATTGCGCTTGATGATGACTTCCTCGGGGCTCAGGGGAACCGCCATATCAACATCGGCAACATCCCATTCCTGCCAGGCACCGCGGTAGAGCCACAAGCGGCAATCGCTTGTCCACGGCCTGTCACGGAGCTTTTCCAATGCTTTGATAATGGAGGTATAGCAAACGCGGTGTGTGCCGTGTGGATCGCTTAAATCGCCAGCTGCGAATATCTGGTGTGGCTGGATCTTTTCCAGCAGGTTGCAGACAATGTCAATGTCCTTATCGGATAAAGGTTTTTTCTTGATACCACCGGTTTCATAAAAGGGCATTTCCAGGAAATGAATGTTCTCATGAGCGATGCCCAGGTACAGTGCAGCCGATTTTGCCTCTCCCCGACGGATGAGCTCTTTCACTTTACGGATGGCATGCGTATCGGCTTCTCCCGGTTTCTTTTTCTCCAAATCCCTGGAAGCCTGTTCAAAGATCGTACGTGTCTTTTCCTGATCCAGTCCGTAAACGGGAGATATTTCCTGCAGGAAATCCAGGAACCGTGTCACTTCATGGTCAAATACGGCAATATTTCCTGAAGTCTGATAAGCCAGGTGCAGGATATGACCCTGCTGAGAAAGACGTGCCACGGTACCACCCATTGAAATCACATCGTCATCGGGGTGGGGGCTGAAGACAATCACACGTTTAGGGTAGGGCAGGGCCCTTTCGGGACGGGTGGTATCGTCTGCATTGGGTTTTCCTCCCGGCCAGCCGGTTATGGTGTGCTGGAGGCTGTTGAAAGTGTCAATGTTGATTTTGCTGAAAGGCCCGCGCTCGGTGATCAGATCGCTCATACCGTTGTCGTTGTAGTCACGGGCGGTGAGTTTCAGGATGGGTTTGTCCAACAGGCGGCAGAGCCAGAAAACAGCTTTGCGGGTAAGTTCTTCGGTCCATACACAGGGCCCTGTAAGCCAGGGTGTTGCAATGCGGGTAAGGTCGGCCGCCGCAGCCCTGTCAATAATGACCTCTGTCTGTGCGTGATTTTGCAGGAAACTGGAAGGATGGGATTCGTCTACCTTTCCCTCTACCAGGTCCTTGATTGCTTTGGATTCTCCTTCTCCCCAGGCCAGGTAATAAATGGTTTTACTTTCCAGAATGGTTTGAATTCCCATAGTCAGCGAATAATTGGGAACGAAATCCACCCCAAAGAATTCACTGCCAGCGGCTATGCGGGTATTTGTATTGAGGGTGATCAAACGCGTTCGGGAGCTGTAGTGGGAACCTGGTTCATTGGAACCCATCCCTGAAGTTATCAATACATCAATACCTCCGTATTTAGCGATCTTCTTTTCAAAATCGGCACAATGACGTGATACCTGGGAGCGGGGAATATCCCCTTTAAGACAATGTATTTGGTTCTTAGGAATATCCAGCACATCGAAAAGGTATTCTCTCAGGAAACGGTAATGAGACTGTATCTCGTTTTCAGACAAAGGATAGTATTCGTTTATACCGAAAATGACTACATTCTTGAAAGACCTGCCATGCTCATAAGCGCGCGCAAAAAGCTCATATAACGGAATCATGACCGTACGCGCTGACAGGCCCAGCACGAGTTTCTTTCCCTGGGATTCTTTAAGGCTTAACAGGTTCAGTATGGTGTCAACAAGGTATGTTGAAGCTTCTACCTGGTCATCATATATGAAAACCGGCAGATTCTCATAACGTGTGTTGAGGTCCTGGATGTGTGTCATTTATTTCAAGTATTGGATTCTTTTTCAATATTGAGGTACGTTTTGCGAAAGGCTATGATCCTGCGTATGAATGATTCCATCTGATCCAGCGGCAGCATGATGTTCCCGTCCGAAAGGGCATCCATCGGCCTGGGATGGGTTTCGACAAACAGGCCGTCCACACCGGCTGCCACACCAGCTGCCGCCAAAGTTGATATAAGTGATGGATCTCCGCAGCTTACGCCATTGACCTGGTTTGGCATCTGAAGGGAATGGGTTACGTCAAGGACTACGGGAACATTCAGTCTTTTCATGATGGGGATGCTGCGCACATCAAAGATCAGGTCTGAATAACCAAACTGGGTGCCTCTTTCTGTAAGGATGATCCGCTCCATAGTGGCTCCAAATTGGAGCAGTTTTTCTACAACAAACTGCATCTGGGTGGGAGACAGAAACTGGCCTTTTTTCACATTCACTGCCTTTCCAGTCTGAGCTGCAGCTTTCAGCAATGATGTCTGCCTGCAGAGAAAGGCGGGAATCTGGATTATGTCAATCCCGTACTCTGTAGCCATAAGGGCTTCATCGGGTGTATGCACATCTGTGGTGACAATAAGGTTGAAATAATTCTTTACTGTTTGCAGTATTTCCAGTCCCCGGTGGTCTCCAATCCCGGTAAACGAATCTCCCCGTGTCCTGTTTTCTTTACGATAGGAAGCCT
>MTKZ01015521.1_pt1 | contig 24829 bp, 18 predicted proteins | sample 1042781 | NCBI WGS metagenome assembly MTKZ01 (sample SAMN06212207, study PRJNA360539) | anaerobic digester metagenome | biome: Wastewater treatment plant; material: sludge; isolation source: anaerobic digester fed with sludge from wastewater treatment plant | place: Denmark: WWTP Viborg ... | reverse complement strand
CGCGCACCGGCGGACCATAATGTTCCCGGATTACCGAATACGATCATGGGAATGATAAAGGCAATACTTACATAAATACTGAGAACCGTGAACATGGGAATGGGAGGAAGTCCCCTGGCAGTATGCCTTCCCCATACCGCATAAACCGACCATGACACACTCACAAAGAGAAGGAGAAGCAGTGCGAGATCAATGTAGATCCGGATGGTCCCCCCAATATCACGCATGAAAACACCGGCCACTCCAACCACGCAAAACAAAGTGCCCGAGAGGTACAAGGGGCTTCGTATCACGTTGCGTTCGTCATGAAACAAAAGAAAGCTCAACAGGATAACCAGCGGCGCCTGCAGGGTCGTCACGAGTTGCGCCATGGTCGCCGTAGTATGATAAATGGCGATTGTCCATGCCAATTGCATCACGGTGATTAAGAGACTCATAGGCAACAGGACACGCCACATGCGCAAGGCGCGCAGAAGTTCGTCCCGCCGGACAAACGCCGAGTAAACCACGAGGACCACGGCCGCGCTGGCATAGCGAACAAAGGCCTGCGTGTACGGGTCATACGCCCCGCTCATGTAACGCACAAAAACCGGGGTCAACGCCCAACCGGACACAAAGATGAATACAGACACACAGGTGGCCATGAAAACTCCCATAAGCGCGAGGGATACCACGACGACCCTCACCGCAGCGCCAGTCCCCACGCAAGGCAGCCTGGACACCTCTTACGGCGCTCTGCGCGGAAAAACGGCCGTATATCAGGACACCGTATTCACGCCAAAGATATCAGAAGCCGTACCGTGACAGTCCTTTATCGCGTTTGTACCGTACCCGCTCCCCCGGCGGCTGTTTCGGCTATGGATGCCGTGTTTTACGCACCCTCAGTAACCGGTTCAGGTTATCCTGATTTTCAATCCAATCCACGGCAGGCGTATATTCCGGATAGTCCCTTTCCAGTTTCTTGAACTTCCCGGAATGAATTTGCCGCCGCCCCGTCTCATCCTTACCTACCCCGAGGGAGGCATGTAACATTTCGTGAAAAACAATATACCGTATTACAAATAAGGGCACAAAGGTCTGATCGAGCCGTTTGTGTATGCGGATCAGGTTGGTGGCCTCATAGTAGCTGCCGAATCGTATGGAACGCCCGGATGAGGCGATGTCACGACCCCAGGTGATCGCGGCGTTAACTTTTCCGTGAAAATACACGGCATTCAGTTCATCATAAATATCGCGTAAATCATAAACGACGCCCCTGGGTTGCAACTTGGCGGGAGCCCGATGCGACGAGCGGATTTGATGCTTGCGCGATGCAATAAAATTCCGAATGCATGCGGCATATTTACGTGATTTCGGGTGTTTGACGAGATAGGCGAGGGCGGTTCGCACTTCGTCCGGGGCGTCCACGAACATATGGTGGAGCCGGACACATGCCCTGTTCGCCCCCTGTTCCAAGCGGATGGACATCATGTTGGAGGTATTGTTTGTAATGACTAAAGATACCCGGCATTTAGCCGCGCCCTCAAGTTCAAGACGCAACGCCTCGACAAGTTTTTTTATATCACGTTCTTCAACCTTCGCAGGTTCTTCCTGACGCCGATTGGAAACTTTGGGGGGGGCCATTTCCCGGGCGGTTGGACCAAATGCCCGGTTCGAAGGCCGGGTTTCAGATGGGCCTTCTACTGGTATTTGTTCTTCCGGAAAAAGTTCCATCTGTTCAATCATGGGATATACTTTCACATCTACACAACTACTATCGTTCTCCGGTCATCAATAAAACACGTCGCCTCGCGTCAGCCGTTTAATACTTCCGCCGTCATTTCAGCGAACCTGCGGGAGCTTCGCCTTCGGAAGGAACTTCGGTGGCGGTAACCGCATCGGGGTCCTGCACTATTTCCCCTTCAGGAACGATTTCGACACCATAGAGCAACCGTTGAAACCTCGGATAGGCACGCATCGGGTCAAAGTAGGGGTCTATAGCCGCATCGGTTATCGAGGAGGCACTGAGGCTGATGGCGAGTTCCAAGAAATCGCAGGCATCCTCATATAAGCCGATAATGCTGTACAAACATGCCAGGTTATAGGGAGGTTTAGCATTTTCAGGTTCCCGTTCCATGGCTATCGTGTAATGGGCTTCCGCCTCTTCAAAGCGCTTCAGCACAACGAGCAGGTTTGCGTAATTGTTATGTGCCGCCACATCATCGGGCGCCAACGCAAGCGCCTGTAACGCGACCGCTTCCGCCTCTTCAAAACGTGTTAACATCCGCAACACCACGCCAAGGCTATTGTAAGGCCTCACCCAGTCCGGCTGCAACGCTATCGCCTTGCGCAATAACTGTTCCGCCTCATCAAGACGGTCATCACCTGCACGGGCCAGCAACGTACCAAGCGCCACATAAGGCCAGCTCCACGCATCCGCCTTTTCAATCGTCTGCCGGAGCACCTCTTCGGCGGCCGCGAGGTCACCCTCGCGTTCATATTGAAGTGCCAGAACGTAGGTGGCTTCCGGAGAAATGACTATTCCCGTTGCGGCGGCAGCCGCCACCACGCGCACCGCATCCTGTGTCTCTTTGTAGTAGACTGCGGTATCGCTTTCCAACAGAGATACGGCTTCCTCCACCTTTTCAGACAAGTACCGGGTATAGGCGCGTTCCAACGGGTCGTACATCCTCCACACCACCGCGAACAATGCGACAATGGCGGATGAAAGTGCAAGCATCCATGGCTTCCAGTGGTTCTTCATAAAATTCCCGCCCCGGTCCCCCATGGGCTCTGGAATACTATAATCAGCGCAATGGAATACATTTGAGTTCTAGCCCCTGCGGCTTAACCACCTGCTTTCGCTGCGGCGACCAACTTTGAACACTTTTCGGGAAGGGGAAACAACACAGCGCATCTTTTTCGTAGATACATGCACTGCGTCCCGGTGGAGCGTCCAGACTTTGCACAATGTATTATCTCACAAAAGAGAAAAGAAAAAGGCTTTTCATCCTCCGCCGGGAAGGACACCTGTAATACCGATGCCGCAACACCACTCCTCCCCAAAAGCAGATAGTTGCACCTGTTCAGGCATTACGCGTAAAAGACTCGATATGCCCGATGGGCGCACGCATCTCTTCCAGCAGATCGTTATAATTGCGTTGGGGAACGCTCAGTAATACGCCGATCCCCACCATGGTTGTCAAATAGAAATTCCCGCCATAACTGAGAAACGGCAGCGGTATGCCCGTCACCGGCAATAAACCCGAAGTAATTGCGATATTAACAAATATATGAAATGCCAAAATGACCACGATACCTGTGCACAGGAGGGTTCCAGACATATCGACAGCTTCCCGCGCAAAGGTAAGCCCCCGCAACAACAGCAGTGTGAAGAGAACGATGACCGTAATAGCGCCGGTAAAACCGAATTCTTCAGCCAACAGGGAATAGATAAAGTCGGTATGATGCTCGGGCAAATAATTCAGCCGGGTCTGGGTGCCTTTTAAATAGCCTTTGCCTTTCAATCCGCCGCTGCCGATAGTAATACGGCTTTGAAGAGTATGCCATCCACTTCCCTGTGGATCATACTCTGGGTGAAGATAAGTATAGATACGCATCTTTTGATAATGCTTCAGTTCGAAGAAATACCGGGGTTCTTCCTCCTTTTTGGGATCGAAATCTTTCATCTGCCACCACACCATGGGCACTACGGACAATCCCAGGATTACCACCACGGCGAGGTGCCACCGCTTGCAGCCCGCAACGTATATCATGGCCAGCGTCAAGGGTGCCAGAGAAGCGGCCGTACCGAGGTTCGGTTGCTTGAGTATCAGTCCCATGGGAATGGCGACCAGCATAAAAGACACCAGGAACCAGTGCAGTTTTTTGATCCGCGCACCCAGTTTGTTGAAATACCAGGTGAGCGCGAAAACCATGCATAATTTGGAGAATTCAGAAGGTTGCAGGCGAAATAAGTGAAGGTCAATCCAGCGTTCACTGCCTTTCGCCACGGTTCCGAACATAAGCACCAGCAGCAGGACCCCGATGGCGACCAGATACAGGATCGGGCCAAGCCATACGATGAAACGGTAATCAATACAGACACACAAAGCCGCCAGAATTAGACCTGCAAAGAAAAAAAGAATTTGCCGATAGAAATACGTCATGTCGCTACTTCTGGCGGCACTATACATGACCACCCACCCGCAGACCACCAGCGACAGGACCAGCAGCGGCATCCACCAATCCATACGCGCCAGGTTGCGGATATTCAACGGCTTGATGCTGATATCCTGGTACTGCACTTCTTTACCCAAATAAGGCATGGCTTACCTACTCCCTATCCGCCGCCAGTGTTTCGGGTTCGGTCGGTTGTCCCTGATAAAAATATTTGATGACCTCGGCGGCTATGGGCGCGGCGACCGTTCCTCCGGCATGGCCATGTTCGATAAGCACCGCGATGGCGATTCTGGGTGACCTATCGAGTACGCCGGCAACAAACCAGGCGTGGTGGCGTTTTTCATACGGGATGTCTTCAACACGGGCATATCCCTTGATATTGGCAAGGGAGGTGACCTGTGCCGTGCCGGTTTTCCCGATCACTTCCACGCCCTCCACTTGCGCACTTCTTCCTGTGCCGGTGGGCCCGGGACGCCCCTTTTCCACACACATGCGCATGCCCTTGAGTACAATTTCCAGGGTCTCGTCACTGAATATTTTTTCGGAGCGAAGCATCTGCCTGTTCCTGTTCAGAAAGGGCCTGACCCGATAGCCACCATTGATGATACAGGCCATCATGACCGCGTTCTGCAGAGGCGTGGTAGTACAGCTGCCCTGCCCGATGCTGAGGTTGACGGTTTCTCCGGGATACCACCGTTGTTCCCACTCCGGTTTATCAGCATTCAACATGGCCTTCCACTCGGGGCCCGGAACCAGTCCGGTCTGTTCCCCCGGCACATCGATTCCCGTGGACACGCCAAGTCCCATTTTGTTCGCGTAAGCGACAATGCGCTCCGCTTCGAGCCGCCTCCCCACATTATAAAAAAATACGTCGCAGGAATAAGCGAGCGCCTCGACAACATTCATACCCCCATGACCGTAATGGTTCCAGCAATTCCAAGCCCTTCCTCTGCCATCAATCATGTAACTACCGTTGCAGTAAAAACGGGTATTTGCGTCTATCACCTTCGCCTCAAGGGCCGCGGCGGCGAGCATCACCTTAAAAACGGAACCCGGCGGATAGACTTCCCGGTAGCCCCTATGGGTCATACGGTTGGGAATAGAACCCGATAATAATTCTTTTCTTTCCTCGTCAGCGCCGCGATTCACAAATACACCGGGGTCATACCCAGGTTCGCTGGCCATGGCCAGCACCGCACCGGTATCGGCGTCAAGGACAATGATACTCCCCCGTTCACCCACCAAGATTTCTTCACATTTCTGCTGCAGCCCGATGTCGAGGGTGAGGTACAATGACTCGCCTGACAGGGGCAGAACCGGCGGCGCTTCAATATCAAGAAGGTGACCAATGCTGTCTCGCCTGGCAATCACAGGCAGTCCGGCTTTATCAGTCCTCAACTGGGGCTGCCCCGACGCGTATTTAGTAACCAGCATGTAACCGTCGCTTCCGTGCAGCAGGTCTTCATAAAACCGTTCAAGTCCGTCCTTGCCGATAAGGTCCCCCATGAAATATCCCTGTTCCGAAAGGCGGTCCAGTTCTTCACGATTTATCTCGCCCAGGTAGCCCAACAGTTGCCCTGCGGTTCTCGCGAATAAATAGCGCCGTTGCGGGTGAACGATAATGGTAATACCGGGAAGTGCATGCAAATTTTCCTCAATACGGACGCGGTCGGCTTTGGTCACATCGCGCTTAACCAAAATCTGGGTGAAAGGCCTCTTTTCCTGCGCTTTGATCTTTTTCTTAAGTTCTTCGATATCCACTTCTATCCATCGTTTCAGGCGTTCACACACCGAGTCCAGAAGTTCCTCTGGACACTCAGCGGGCACCATGACCACGTCTGCACTGGCACGATTGTCCGCAAGCACCTCGCCGTTCCTGGCATAAATGAGCCCCCGATCCGCTTCCAGCCTTTTCTGCCAGACCCGGTTGTCCTCCGCCATTTTGCTGAATTCCGCAAGGGACAGGACTTGCAGATACCAGAAGTGGGTACCCAGGCATGCCATGGCGAGGACCAGTGCAACGCCCACGAGGCCGACCCGTTTTTCCACACCCTCGTACCGTTCTTTTTCTTTTTTACCGGGCATGACTACATTCCCCCGGTAAGGGCTTCCCGACGGTGGAAAACGCGTTCAACCGTGATGAACACAATCGGGGTAACGACCGCCGAATAGAAGGCACAGGGTATCGCGCTGGTCAGGAAGGGATATATCATGCCGCCGCCCGGTTGCTGGACGTATTGTATAGCAAAAAAGAGGACTCCCTGGAGCACACTGGCGATAAGCACCAGTCCGGCCTTTATCGCCTCGTGTTCGGAAATAAGCCTTGTCGAAAGGCGACCGCAAAAATAACCAATCAGCACATAGCAAAAGACATGGTGCCCGAGGGTGGTATTGCTCGCCACATCAAGATACAGCCCCCCCGTCAAAGCCGTGATCATGGCGCGTTCTTCCCCGAAGGCGATGGCGAAATAGACGACCAGCACCAGCACGATATCCGGGGAAACGTCCTGAAGTTTTAACAGTTCGGGCCAGTTTGTCTGGAACAGCGCGGCCAGTATAACAATGCCGAACCAGAACAAGTAATCCGCCAGGCTATGACGCTTAATGCGTATCATGGTGCAAACCGTTCCTGGGGCGGGCGCATGTCAGGCATATCCGGCGCATTGGACGGTGAGACCGGAAGTGGTTCATCCGGCTCGGGGCCCGCTGGGGTTCCACTTCCCACTCCGGCGATGGTATCAGCATCATCAATGATCTGCATAATAACAAATACTTCATCAAGACGGTAGGGGTCGACGACCGGTTCAATCTCCGCGCTTTTCCACAGTCCGGCCCCGGTTTGCACCGATTTGATACGCCCGATGGGCAATCCGGCGCCGAACTGGCTTTCCGGACTGGTAACCACCCATTCCCCGGCACGGACATTTTCCTTCATGTCGATATATTCCATGGTACACAGCCTGTTGAAATCGTTGCCACTGGCGTGAATGATACCGTCATAGGCGCGCAACCGGTTGCGGGATACCATGGCGCCGACACGGCAATCCATGTGATGGAGGGTGGCCACAGTGGCCGTGAAATCCGCCACTTCAGTCACAACGCCGACAACGCCTTCCGGCGTTACTACGCCCATGGACACCTCGATACCTTTCGCGCTGCCCCCATCGATCCGCAACAATCCTTTATAACTTTCGAGAATCGTCACGGGAAATAGGGTCATACGTCCTTCGGACCGCGCGTAATTCACCATTTTTCGAATGCGCCGGTTCTCCTGCTGCAACTCATGAAGCCGGGAAACCTGCCGCTTCAGTGTAGCCATTTCCTCAACCAGCGCCTGATTCTGCTCAAAAACATCCTGGTATTCTTTAATGAATTTGTAGGAACGGCTGAAGGCGTTCGAGGTGGTCTCTTGCAGTTTAAGCAAGGGATAGGCGGTAAGGCTGACCATTCTGGACAAGCCCCGGTGGATGAACGAGCCTTCGGTTCCCATTACGAGCGAAAACAAAGACCCCGCCAGCAGTACTATGAAAAGCACTTGCGGCCTGTATTCATTTATGATCCTGCCGGGATTCATGAAATAGCGTTACCCGGTAATCCTGGTTAGAAGGAAAGAAAGCGGTGCAACAGCCGGGCTTAAATATCTTCCGGTTTGAAATGACGCAATTCTTCGAGGAATTTACCCCCCCCCAAAACCACCGCACCCAAGGGATCCTCCGCAACCGTCACATGCAGTTGTGTTTCCTGTGCAATCAGTTGGTCCAATCCGCGCAAGAGCGCGCCGCCCCCGGCAAGAACCACACCACGATCCACGATATCCGCAGATAACTCCGGTGGTGTCCGTTCCAGAGTCTCCCGTACCGCCGTCACGATGCTATTAACGGGGTCACGAAGCGATTCCCGTATCTCTTCCGAGGTTATTGTTATCACTTTGGGCAACCCCAAGACCTGATCCCGGCCTTTTACCTGCATTTCTATTTCCTCTTTCAGAGGGTGGGCGGAACCGATTTTTATTTTTATTTCTTCGGCGGTGCGGTCGCCGACCATGAGGTTGTAGGTCCGTTTCAGGTGCTGTACTATTGCCTGATCCATCTCGTCGCCTGCCACTCGAATCGACTTGGGAAACACGATGCCCCCGAGGGCAATCACCGCCACCTCCGTGGTGCCGCCGCCGATATCTACAATCATGCAGCCTTGCGGTTCCTGCACTGGCAGGCCTGCACCAATGGCGGCAGCCATGGGCTCTTCAATGATATACACTTTTTTGGCGCCCGCCTGTACCGCGCTTTCCACAACGGCCCTGCGTTCGACAGCAGTGATCCCTGATGGCACGCTTACGGCCACTCGCGGCCAGGCCGGCAGGCGTTTCCTGTTGTGAACCTTCTGAATGAAATAACGCAGCATTTGCTCCGTAATTTCAAAATCGGCAATCACGCCGTCCTTCATCGGCCTGATGGCGACAATATTACCGGGCGTTCGGCCAATCATGTTTTTCGCTTCGTTGCCTACCGCGCGGGCCTTGCCCGTATCCTTATTTATGGCTACCACTGAAGGTTCGCTGAGTACGATACCCTGCCCTTTCACATAGACAAGGGTATTGGCGGTACCCAAATCAATAGCCATGTCATGCGAAAACAGGCTGGGAAGATGGCGTAATATTCGGAACACGCTCGGGCCTTTCCTGAATCACGTTAATAAACACCCTCAGGCCGGTCAATTGGTTGGGAACAAATGGCACGATAAGATACACTGTGCCTGACTGCCTGCCTGATATAAACGGCATTATATCAAATCCGGCAAAAGAATCCCAATTGTCCTATTTCTGTCCGACCCCGCTGCCAAACAATACAGTTACACTTTTTGGTTGAACCAAAAAGGCTCTCTCCTTTCCCCACAGTGACGACTGTCGGACATGTTCCCGTAGGACGATTTTGGAAGCCACCGGGTGTGAAAAAACGAAATAAAACTAAACCACTTCTTGCACGAATATGTCAGGTTGCCGGAATAGCGCCGACCAATCGAGTTTGTGTAAGTTGCCTTTATTGTTGTTTTCGAGACCTTGAATAATGTTCATCAGAAAAGAAATATATATGCATAGTCTTGAAGCGGTCCCCAGTCAGAGTTCTGGATCTGCTGAGGTGTAAATTTGTATTTAGTCGGGTTATTAGATTAGAATATCACGCATAATTAATGAACGGTAGGTAGGTATTTTGACTATGACACCAGACTACAGTGAAGACCGGGAAATCAATGAAGCGGAAACGCGCCTTCTTAAAAGTGCCCTGACTCTATTTTCCGAGAAGGGTTATGAAGGTACCAGTATACGAGAGATTATCGAAGGGGCGGGGGTAACTCGTCCCGTTTTATATTATTATTTCACGAATAAAGAGGATCTTTTCCGGCGTTTACTGGAACCCGCGTTGGCGGAATACACGAAAACCCTTCTTCGTGTGCGGGAAAACTACTCGGAGGCCGTTGGACGCCTGAAAGCGATTGCCCGCGCGACCTTCTCCTTTGCGGAAGCCAATCCGCAAGCCGTTCGCCTCATACTCCAGTTGTATTTCTCGCCACCAAAAGGCGGACCGAAACTGGACAAATCGATCTACCGCCTGCGGCGCTTCCGCTTACTGGAAGAAATCATGCAGGAGGGGTTGGACCGCGCGGAACTGGCCGGCGGCGATGCACAAAGCCTTGCCCTGACGCTCATCGGTATGATGGACACCTTTGTAACCTCGAAATCCTATCTTCCGGACACACACCTCTCTGCGGAAGTGGCTGAAGACTTAATCGACCTTTTCTTCTATGGCGCCTGCTATAAAGAATACCCGGTTTCAAATCTGGTCAGTCCCTTCAAGTATGTTTAAACTGTTGATGGCGCTTTCACTTCCGCCATCCCAGACGCACCTCTTCGAATTTTGCTTTTCCTTGTCGGCAATTGCCCCCCTTTCAAGTTTCGCGGTGGTAACAGGCGAGAGTTTCTTCGGCACACTGTCGCCATGAAAACAATCGGGAACGTTCCAGCCCCTTTCCCGCCATCACGGCGCGCAAATCCGCATCCCCTGCCACAGCCTCCATCTTTCGGGTAAGCCCGTCCACATCGGCGGGTTCAACATACAGGGCGGCCTCTCCGCCCACCTCGGGCAGAGAGGACGTGCCGGAGGTAATCACCGGACACCCACACGCCATGGCCTCTAATACCGGCAGGCCAAAACCTTCATGCCAACTCGGAAAAACGAAGAGGTCCGCGGCACTGTACAGGAAGGGGAAAAGCGTCCGGTCCGGTATATAGCCTGTAAAGCGAAGCCGTTCCGCCAGGCCCAGGCGTGCGCCGAACGCCAGTATCTCGCCACTACGCCATCCATAACCGCCGGCGATAACGAGCGTATGGGGCATCTTGGCCTTGGAAAAAGCGGCCAGAAGGCCAGTCACATTTTTACGCGCCTCAACCGTGCCCACAAAAAGCGCATAGGGACCTTCAATATGTAAAGCGTCCTTCACTCGCTGAGCGGCGAGGTCGCGGGGTATTGGATGAAAGGACTTGTCAGCGGCTTCATAAATTACACGGATGCGTTCCCGGTCGATGCCCAACTGTTCACTTACGTCCGCTGCCGTCGCCTCGGATACGGCGATGATGGTTTCGGCCCGTTGCGCATGTCGGAGGATACTTCTCCTGAATGGTTTCAAAATCTTGGGGCTGAACCAGTCCGGGTCACGCAGGAACCCTAAATCATGTATGGTGATGATTCCCCGCGCCTTCTTGAGAGGAGGAAGGGTATAATTCACGGCATGAAACACCTCCAACCCGCCCAATATACGGTCGGCAAAAGGTCTTCCGGTTCTCTCCCAAATCTCAAATAGTAGACGTGAGGGTAACGGTATCCGCCGGTGGGGAAAAGGAATATGCGCCCGGTCCAGAGGGCGAATCCCGGCGGCAAACCCCATAAATATGTCCGGGCAGGCCATGGCCGCCAATTCATGAATCAAATGCCGGGTATACATGCCTATCCCGGTCGGGGTATGCGTCACAGGAGTAATATCGATTCCAATAATCATGTGTATTTCTTTACCATGGGCATAACGGCCGGAGCACCGTGCCAACGCATTTATACCGTCTTCGGCCGAACCCGTTTATATACGTCCACTGTCATTTCCGCGGTCCGATTCCAGGTGAACAAGGCAGCCCGCTGCAGCCCGGCCTCACGCAAAGCTTTGCACATTCGAGCATCCCCGGCCAAACACGCCATGGCCCCGGCCAGGGCAGGCACATCGGTGGGCGCTACGGTCAGCGCCGCCTCTCCAACCACTTCAGGCAGGCTGGAGGTGTTTGCGGTAATCACCGGCGCACCACAAGCCATGGCTTCAAGCGGGGGTAGCCCGAACCCTTCCATGAGGCTTGGCCATACAAAGGCTCTGGCCCCGCTGTACAAGGCGGGCAGGAACTCCGGGGGCACGTAGCCCAGACAGTGTATCCTGTGCTGCGCATATCCTTTGTCCTTGATGAACCGGGTTAGGTCCGTCTTCCAGCCGGTTCGTCCGGCAATCACCAGTTCCGGGGAGACATCCCCAAGTGATGACCACGCTTCCAGCACCCTTGGAAGATTCTTACGCGGTTCCAGGGTGCCCGCAAACAAAAAGTAAGACTCCGGAAGGTGGTACCGCTCCTGAACCCGGCGCAAGTCTGTTTCGTTCGCCGGATGGAAACGGGATTCCACACCCAGTGGAATAATATCTACCCGTGACGCGGGGATATCATAAAACCGTAGGATATCATCCGCTGTGGCTTGCGAATCGGCAATGATACGAGCAGCGTTCCGGATACCGGCGCCGACAAAAGCATTGTAATACAGGACGCGTGTCCGGGGAAACCATTCCGGGTGAATTTTATAACACAGGTCGTGCACGGTAACCACTGCGGGTACCTTGTGTAGAAGAGTGCCAACGCTGGCCGGGAAATGTACCAGGTCACTACCGTATTTACGGGCGAGACGGGAAGTAGCCCATTGTTCCAGATACAAGCGGGCTGCCAGGCTGGAAGGGTACTGGAGCCATTTCACCGTTTCACATCCAGCAGGAACGTACACCTCCTTCGGCCAGAGGCATACCAATTCCGGACCGTCTTCCAACACAGCCAAAGATTTAAGTAATTCAACCGTATAGGAACCCGTACCGCTGCGATTACTGGCTTGCAAGCTTTGGAAAAGAACTCGCATTACAGGAGCCCTTTGTAACAGGCCAGTGTTTCCTCCGCGCACTTTCGCCAGGAAAAATGGCGTGCCCGGACAAGTCCCTTTTCACGCATGACCGCTCGCAACCATTCTCCAGCAACGACCTGTTCCATTGCCCGGGCAAGGCCATCGATATCACGGGGATCCACATAGAACGGCGCATCCCCTCCCACTTCCGGAAGCGAAGAGGTGTTGGACGCAATCACGGGACAACCGCATGCCATGGCCTCCAGCACGGCAAGACCGAATCCTTCATGCCAACTGGGGAAAACAAAAACATCCGCCGCGCTGTACAATGGGGGAAAAAGGGTCCTGTCCTGTATATACCCGGTAAAAATAACCCGGGAACCAAGCCCCAGCCGTTCAACGCTCGCCGCGGCAGCGCCTGTACCTCCTCCCGGCGCCCCGGCAATAACCAGTTTGTGAGGCAGGTCAGCGCGGGCGAACGCGTCCAACAGTCCGGTCACATTCTTTCGCGCCTCAATGGTACTCACAAAAAGAAGATAGGGTGCCTCTATTCCCAGGGCTTCACGAACGCGCCGCTCCGCGTCATCCCGGTTAACCGGCGCGAAAGAGGTATCCGCCGCGTCATAAATGACATAAACCCGCTCCGGCTCCACCCCCAGCAGCGAGATAATATCCCGCTGTGTTGCCCGGGAACAGGTGATGACAGCATCGGCCCGCAAGGCATCCCGCTGAATGTGCTTCCCGAACAACCTGTTGGTCCCCGGATTGCTCCAGCCCGGTTCACGCAAGAACCCCAGGTCGTGTATGGATAGTACACCGCGGGCGCGCTTCAGTGGCGGCAGCCTGTAATTCACGGCATGGTAGACATCCACCCCGCCAAGACGGGCATCCACGGAGGGCCATCCCCCCCATGCCCATGTAAGATTCAACAAACGCGGCGGCATGGGTAAACGGCGGTATGGAATCATGGTGTTACCGTCCCCCAGTTTCCGGATTCCGGCGATGAAACCCTGCAGGTCGCCCGGAGCCATCAACACCGCCAGTTCCCTTACAACATGACGGACATAATAACCGATCCCGGTCAGGGCATAGGTCAGCGGTGTCAGTTCAATTCCAACGCGCATTATCGTTTTTCCGGTTCCTGATTGTAGACGTATTGTACGCACCCCGCCTTGATTTCACCAATTTACTTTCGGCTCCGGGCGCTTTTCATAGTGGCATACGCCATCAACGCCCGTTCCCGGGCGCCGGCATGCTCCACCACAGGCTGAGGATATTCCTTTCCCAGCGTGATGCCGGCCACCTCCAATTCGGCGGACGACGCGGTCCAGGGCGCATGCAGGGCGTTCCCCTGCAACGAGGCCAGTTCCGGTACCCATCGTTTAATGTATATCCCGTCGGGATCAAAACGTTTGCTCTGCAGCACGGGATTGAAGACACGGAAATAGGGCGCCGCATCCGGTCCGCATCCTCCGACCCACTGCCAGCCCAGCGTGTTGTTGGCGGCATCCGCGTCCACCAGGGTATCCGCAAACCACTCAGCGCCATGACGCCAGGACAACAACAAATCCTTGACCAGGAAAGAGCCGACAATCATGCGCACCCGATTATGCATCCAACCGGTGGTCCACAGTTCCCGCATGCCGGCGTCCACGATGGGATAGCCGGTCCGACCGCCCTGCCAGGCACGCAGCTGCGCCCCATCCTTCCGCCAGGGAAATTTTTCATACTCCGGATACATGGGTTTTTCCGTCATATGGGGAAAATGATGCAACAGGTGGTGGGCAAATTCACGCCAGTACAATTGCCGGATATAGACCTCGCTTTCACGAAACAGGGCCTTATCCCGGGAAGATTCACTCTGTTCGCGAACGGCGTGATAGATGGTTCTCGGACTTATTTCACCGAAATGCAGATGGGGCGAGAGTTTTGAAGTGCCGTCCTGCCCGGGGAAGTCCCGTTCCCCCTCGTAAGCCTTCAGGCCATCGCCGATAAACACATCCAGGCGCGCCTTTGCCGCCGATTCCCCCGGTTCCCACGCATCCCGTAACCCGCCCGCCCAATCGATCTCCGGTTCCAACTGCAGGCTTTCAATGGTAACCCCGTCCATCCGTCCGGCGGGGGTAGTAATTTTTCCGGGTGCGGGTACGGGCCGGTCGACGGACACGGACGCGGCACGTTTATAGAAGGGGGTAAAGACCTTGAAGGGCTCGCCGGATTTGTTCCATACGTCCGCGGGATTCAAGAGGTGGTTTGCACCCGCGAAAATACGGCAAGTCGTGCCCTGCCCGCGAAGCGCCCGTTCCACCGCTTCATCCAAAACGCATCCTTCGGGGTCATAGGCTCGACTCCAGAAAACAGTTTCGGCCTCGTATTGCACGGCCAGGTCAGGCAGCATCTTTGAGGCGTCTCCTGTCATGACAAGCAGGCGCGCCCCCATCTCCTGCAGTTTTGCGGAAAAAGACAGAAGTGACCTATGAAGCCACCACCTGGACGCCCCACCGGGTGAACTCGTCTTGCCCGGCCAGATGAAAACAGGCAGTACTTCATGTTCCCCCTGGGCGGCATAGTACAACGCTGGGTTATCCGTCAGCCTTAATTCATGGCGCAACCAAACAATATTTCGCATCATGATGTCCTTATCATCCATCCTGACCCCGACAGTTTTTTTTCATTACGCCCAAACAGCGGTATCCAGGAAACATCACTGAAGAACAACATCACCCGTCAGGGCAAAGTGTATCACGAAATATGTGGCGCCCCTGAATCGTGCAGCATCAAAGGGAACGACTTGAAACCGCCATAACAACGCCCGCGGCTAACGCAGGCTTTCATTATTTCAAAACAACCGGCTTTCCCCGCCGGCAGCCACTGTAGTATCATTCCGACGGAGATACGATTTATGATTCAGAATAGGCTTCCCGGTCTCAGGACCATTCCAACGCGAGTGTTGCTGCTTGTCTTGTTTCTTTTTATGACGGGTTCTAATATCGCCCATTCGGATCCCGCCGGGACTCTAAGCATATCCGAGAAGGTTCCCCCACAGGTCATGCAGGGCGTCTATGAACAGGTCAAGACCCCTTACAAATACGGCATCGTTATCAAGCACCCGGAGGGACACAGTGTGGATTGCCCCAGCGTATTCCGCCATGACGGGCGCTGGTATATGTTTTACATTGTATTTGACCATAAACGGGGTTACGAGACCCAGCTGGCCTCCAGCGAGGACTTGCTGCACTGGGAAACGCAAGGCGGTGTGTTGTCCTTTCGCAGCGGCACTTGGGACCAGAACCAGGCCGCCGGGTTTGCCGCTCTCCAGGACACCGCTTGGGGTGGCAGGTATGCTTTGCGGCAGCACGACGGCAAGTACTGGATGTCGTATGTCGGCGGCGCGTTGGAAGGCTACGAGACTGACCCCCTTTCCATCGGCATAGCGTGGACGCGTGACCCTTCCAAGGCTGAACCCTGGGAACGCTTGCCGGAACCCGTGTTGGCGCCCGGCGGGCCGGAGGCACGTGACTTTGAAAAAGTGACCCTGTATAAGAGCAACATCATCCATGACCCGGATAAGTGCCTCGGCCAGCCTTTTGTCATGTACTATAACGGCAAAGACGCAAAAAGCACCGAACGCATCGGCATGGCCATATCCGCGGACATGGTGGCTTGGAAACGTTGCGGTGATGGCCCGGTGATTGATCACGGTTCCGGCATCTCCGGAGACCCGCAAATCACCCGTATCGGAGACGTATGGGTTATGTTTTATTTTGGCGCGTTCTGGAAACCCAAGGCCTTTGATACGTTCGCCTGCTCCTATGATTTGAAGCATTGGACCGACTGGAAGGGCCCGCACCTCATCGAACCATCGGAACCCTGGGACGAAACTTATGCGCACAAGCCTTGGGTTATCCAACATGAAAATGTTGTCTATCATTTTTATTGCGCCGTGGGAAATGAAGGACGGGTCATCGCCCTGGCGACCTCCAAGCTGCTTATCAACGATGTAGAAAATAAAAACGGGGCATTGCCGTAAAACGAGATCCCAGTCGGACGCGGTCGGACTACGTCAAATAAGGACAATGAATACACAGTACGGAGAGGCTACCATGACAAACAGCTTAAACTTTATGATTTACGGAGTAAACGGCTATACGGGTCGTCATTGTGCGGAGGAAGCCTTGAAACGCGGTTTGCAGCCGGTCGTCGCGGGACGCAACCAAGCCCGTGTTTCCCGCGCCGCCTCCGACATGAATTTATCTTTTCGTGTTTTTGACCTGACAGACACACGCGCCGCTATTGAAGGGCTTCAAGGAACCACGGCGGTCCTGAACTGCGCGGGCCCCTTCTCCGCTACGGCGCGTCCGTTGCTGGAGGCCTGCACTGCGGCAGGAGTGCATTATCTGGATGTGACCGGCGAAATAGGAGTGTTTGAATATGTCCACCAACGCGACGACCACTGGCGACAGGCCGGTATCGTGGCCTTGCCGGGCGTCGGTTTTGACGTGGTACCGACGGACTGCATGGCGGCCATGCTCAAGGAAGCGCTTCCAGAAGCGACACGCCTGCGGCTTGCATTCAAATCCAAACATGGAAAATTGAGTCCCGGTACGGCCAAAACGATGCTGGAAGGGTTTGCGAAAGGTTGTACGATCCGCCGGAACGGCCGCCTGGAACAAACGCTCGCAGGGTCCATCACGGACACGATTCCTTATCCGGGAGGTCCCTCCTTGTCCGTGGTGATTCCCTGGGGAGATGTATCCACGGCGTTCTACTCGACCGGCATTCCCAATATCGAGGTATACACCTCCGCTCCTGAGGCGCAATTAAAACAGATGCGCTCCATGCGCCGCTTCACGCCGCTGTTACGCTGGACATGGGTGCAAAATTTCATGAAGCGCCGGATAGAACGGCATGTTACGGGCCCGGATGAAAGTGAACGCAACCGGGATACATCGGAGCTTTTCGGGGAGGTGACAAATGATGCCGGCGACTGTCTGTCTATGACCATGACCAGCCCGAACGGCTATTCCCTCACCTTCGACTCCGCGATAACCGCAATGCAAAGGGTACTGGCTGGTACGGTGAAACCCGGCGCAAAAACCCCGTCCATGGCGTTCGGGAGTTCTTTTGTGCTTGGATTGGAGGGAGTGCGCGTCATCGAAGGGCCGGGGCAAAAGCGCGATTGACTCGGATTTGCAGTATCCAGGAACTTCATTGACATTATTGACCCTATTGACAACGATGGGTGTCAATAGGGTCAATACGGTCAATAAGGTCTATCAAGCCAATCTATCCTATTAAAAATACGCATCGCCCAGAATGGCGATATTACCCGGATTGCGCGATTCGTTGGCGCTGGTGACGTTTATTGCGGCCCGGTCCTTGAAGACGCAGCTCCATTCGCAGATGCCGCAGCCGGTACACAAAGACGGGTCCACCTGGGGTTGCTTAACGACGGCTTTTTCGCCACTGGGCAGCGTCACCTCCTGCTCTACGAAAAAGATGGCCTTCTTGGGAAGGGGACAGTGTTCTTCACAAATGATGCAGTTGCGTCCATAGGAGTGAGGCAGACACCGGTTCTTGTCGAAGACGGCCAGTCCCATCTTCACGCTTTTCTTTTCCTCCAGGCCCAGCGGCGCTATCGCGCCCGTGGGACAGACCTGGCCGCAGAGGTTGCAGTCATAAACGCAGTATCCCACCTTGGGCACGATACGGGGGGTCCAGAGTCCTTCCACGCCCCCTTCCAACCCACATGGCTGCAGTGCGTTGGTGGGACAGGCGCGCATGCACATGCCGCACTGGATGCAACGCTGTAAGAATTCCCGCTCCGGCAGCGCGCCCGGAGGCCGGATGAGCGAGGGTTCAAACACCTTGCTCTGCGCCAGCGGCGTTTGCCGGAAGCCGGTCAACGCAGCCACGCCGCCCGCAACCGCACCCACAGCGGCACGCCTCGAAAAATCCATCTTCCCGGCAACCGGCTTTCTGATCGGCGGGGCAAGCGTAAAGTGCAGGGCACCCTGTTTGCAGGTGGCCACGCAGTTCCAGCAGGCAAAGCACTCTGTCTTGAGCCACTGTCCTGGCTGATCAGGCTGGGCTGCAGCGGGACACACACGCGCGCACAAGCCGCAGTTGTTGCACAGGTCTGCATTGTTTTCAAGACGCAGGGCGGGCCACTGTGAAAGGAAACCCAATCCTCCGCCAAGAGGACAGACATACCGGCACCAGAATCGGGGCCGGACCAGGTTCAGCGCAAGAATCAGGACAAAGAGCAAGGCAATAAGGGAACTGCCCTGAAAGCCCTGGCGCTTCGTGAAAAACACACGGTCCCGGAAAAATTTGTACACGGGTTCCGTAACGCTGGTTACGTGCCAGTCGCCCACTTTCGGGTCCGCCCGATAGACCGAGGTGGCGCTGTCTTCCACCACGTAGTGCGCGGCGGGCACGCCGAAGGCGGTCATGCTGCGGTAGAACAGGGACAGGGGATCGAACACGCCTACCCAGTGCACACCGAAGAGGGTCATGACCAGCAAGCCGACCACGAGGAGATATTTGAGCCTCTGCCAGGGGGAACGCGATTCCCGTACGCGCGGGCGCCGGCCCCGTTGCCCCAACCAGGTCATAAGATGATGCACCGTGCCCAGGGGGCATACCCAGCCGCAAAATACGCGCGCGAGCAACAGCGTAACCGCGATGGTTATCAGGGAAAGCAGCGATCCCGCTGCCAGCGTATGGGTGGACAACCAGGTGGCGACCGAAACCAGCGGATCGAAGTCAAAGAACAGGGCCAGCAGCGGAGACGGTTCGTTGCCGCCCCAACGGGCCAGCATCACCAAGTACAGGAAGAGACACAGAAACACGCACTGGCAACTACGACGCGTCCACTGCATCAGGGAATGGGAACGATGACCGCTCACGCCACGTCCAGTTCTTTTAGTTTCAGCGAATGATAATCAGAAACGCCGAGTCCTCGCTTTTCCCCGACCAGTACGGTTTCCATGGTCTTGGGATCCTGGCCCAACAATTCTGCGCCAAACGCATCCAACGCCACCAGGTCCGTGCCCGCGGCGATGATATTGGGTTGACTCACATCCTTGAGGTCGCCGCCGGTCGGTCCGTTCGCCGTCAAAATCCGAACCGCATCCATGACGGCAATGCGGGGCTTCATAAAAGCGGTGATGTCGGCGATACAGGTCGGCAGGTCCTGATGGAAGATTTGCCGTTTTTCCACAACACCCATGAAGTTTTTCATGCAATTGGTCATCTTGGTGGCGCTGTGATGCTTGGTAATGGGCACGCTGATCACCAGGTCGCACTCGACAACCTCGGGATACACGGGATGCATTTTCAGGCGTTCCCCGCCGATATCCATGTCACGGTAGCGGTTGGGATCGAGAAACACGACTTCGGCGCCGGCTTCGCGCGCGTACTCGCCAATCTTGCTGGTCACATAGGTTTTTTCAGCGGGGTTGCACGTGTTGTCTCCCACTTTAATCGTCTTGGCCCCCGCATCCAGGCACATGCGCACCAGGGTCTTGACGACATCCGGGTTGGTATTGCCCGCCTGTTCCGGCGTTCGGTCCCAACCGATGTTGGGCTTTATCCAGACCACATCACCCTTGCTGACGAAACGTTTCATGCCTCCAATCGCTTCCATCGCCTGCTCGGTCAGTTTGACCGCAATATCCGACACCGGGCTGTCGCCGCCCTTCCACCGTGCAATCGCCATATCCATAGGACCGGCAGCATTCGCCGCTGTTTCCGTCCATGCGGCGCCGCGCAGGGTAACCGCCCCCGCCAAAGCACCTTGCTTCAAAAACTCCCTGCGTGATGATGTGGTTGACATAGAAGCATCTCCTTGCGTGTCGCACCTTGTTTTTGTTCCAATGGTAAGCAGGCGTCCGTCACTGCTGATGGCGCATAGTATACCAGTTTAGAGTGTCCAGATGAAGTAGTACCTTCATTTGCACTCAAATTCGGTAATTGGACAACGAAATAGTTCTGAGAAAATAAGCCAGGGAGTTTACGCATGTTCACGAAAAACACGCTATCCGTTACGTTGCTGTTATGTGGCGTCGCCTTCACGGCAACGGCCGGCCCGGATTACACCTGTTTTCAGGAGGCGGGACACTATACCCCGCAACTGGATATTGGCTCCGATATGGCCATCGTCTACGGCGTCAATGCCGCTTTCGCGGAACGCGTTGCCCAATGGCGTGAAAAGGGCTACGCCATCGGCATGATGACCGGCATCGCCTGGGGCGGCTATGACGACTATTACCAGACGCCGGACGGCTTCAAAAAAGAGGAGGTGCAAACCACCAAAACCGGCAAACTCTATATGCACGGAGACAGTACGACCGTCGGGTACAACGTCCCCAGTGACGCCTACATAGAGTACATCAAAAAAGTCGTAGAGCCCGCGGTGGACCTGGGCGCCCAGGCCATTTTCCTGGAGGAACCGGAATATTGGGCGCAAACCGGATGGAGTGAGGCCTTCAAGCGGGAATGGCAGCTGTTCTATGGGGAACCCTGGCAGGAACCGGATTCCAGCGTGGACGCCCAATATCGGGCGAGCAAACTCAAGTATGAACTGTACTTCAAGGCATTGCGCGAAGTGTTCCGCCATATCAAGTCAAGGGCCGCCGAACAGGGCAAAGCAGTGGAATGTATCGTGCCAACCCACAGCCTGAACAATTACGCGCAATGGCGCATTGTCAGCCCCATGGCGCATCTCATGGACTTGACGGAAATGGACGGGTACGTCGCTCAGGTATGGACCGGCACCGCGCGCTCCGCCACCACCTATCGGGGAGTGCGGAAAGAACGCACCTTCGAGGCCGGCTTTCTGGAATACAGCCAGATGCTGGGCATGGTCCGGCCCACCGGCCGTAAGGTATGGTTCCTCGCGGATCCCATCGAAGACAACCCCAACTACAGTTGGAACAATTACAAATTAAACTATGAGTGCACGGTCATCTCCTCCCTGATGTTTCCGGAAGTGCACCGCTTTGAAGTCATGCCCTGGCCCTCCCGTATCTTTCAGGGGACCTATCCCAAGGTGGACCTGGACACCAAATCCGGCGACCGGGAAGGCATCCCGGCGGATTACGCCACGGAACTGCTGACCATTATTAACGCCCTCAATGATATGGACCAGAAGGATGTCGAATACGACACCGGCACGCGCGGCATCGGCGTGCTGGTCTCCGACACGCTGATGTTCCAGCGGGCGGCGCCCACCCCAAGCGACGCCCATCTCAGCAACCTGTTCGGCCTGGCGATGCCGCTGGTTAAACACGGTATCCCCGTGGAACTCGTACAGATGGAAAACCTGACGCAACCCGGCGTGTTGGATAACATCAAGGTATTGCTTTTGACCTATGAAGGCCAAAAACCTCTCAAGCCGGAATACCACGACATTCTCAAGGAGTGGATCTATTCTGGCGGGGCGCTGTTGTATGTGGATGACGGTAAAGACCCGTACAACCATGTGCGCGAATGGTGGAATGAACAGGGAGCGAATAAAACAACGCCCCGGGACGATTTGTTTGCGCGCCTGAACCTCGACGCAACTGCCGTTAACACGCCGGTACAGATTGGTACAGGGTGGGTTCGCGTGCTTGAAAACGCCCCGAGTTTCCTGGCCAAGGAAACTGACGGCGCCGACACGCTAATCCGGCTCGTGAGCGTGTTGCTTGAAAAAAAAGGCGAGACGCTGAAGACGCAGAATTACCTGAAACTGCGACGCGGCCCCTATGTGATGGCTGCCGTCATGGATGAATCGGTTTCAGAAGAGCCCCTGCATCTCGAGGGGCGCTTTGTGGACATTCTGGACCCCATGCTGCCCGTGGTCAGGGAAAAAACATTGCGGCCCAACGAACGCACGCTGCTGTATGATTTGGCGTGGAGCGAAACACACTTAAACAATGCCAAAGTGACCGCCGCGGCCTGCAGGGTACGCGAAGAGAAGGACGAATCTGGCGTCCTCTCCTTTGTTGCCAGGGGACCGGCCGCGACGCGCGCGCGCATGCGGATTCTTCTACCCAATCCGCCGAAATCCCTGAGCACCGCTCCCGGCATCTATGTCGTACAACAATGGGACGCGGGTAGCAAGACCCTTTGGCTCGACTTTGACAATCGCGCTGAAGATATACGTTTCACCATTCAACATCAATAACGGGAGCGCATGTTCATGAGCGAAAGACAGAATGCCGCTTTTCCCAACCGCGTTTTCTACATTGACAACCTGCGCGTTTTCCTCATCATGCTGGTCATTTGTCATCATCTGGCCATCGGGTTCGGCGCGCCGGGAGGCTGGTATTACGTGGTCCCCACGTCGCCGTCTTATGCCACCTTCGCCGTGCTTTCACTGTTTGTGATTATCAACCAGTCTTTCTTTATGAGTCTGTTTTTCTTTGTCTCGGCCTATTTTACTCCGGGCTCCCTGAAAAAAAAAGGAGTCAAAAAATTCCTCTATGACCGCCTGCTCCGCCTCGGCATTCCCCTCGCCGCCTATTACTTTATTTTGAATCCGTCCGTAGCCTATATCAGTTTCCGTTTCCGAGGCGAAAGGGACTGCGGCTACCTACAATTTATGCTGGGAGAAGCACATCAATACTTTGGCTGGGGGCCGCTCTGGTTTGTTTTCGCGTTGCTGATATTCACCGGAGTCTATGTCATGGTTACGGCCTTGAACCAACGTTATTTACACAAAAACTGTTCCCTTTCCTACCCCTCAAACAGACAAATCCTTGCCTTCGTCGTGGCAATCGGCTTTGTCACGTTCCTGGTGCGGCTTGTGTTTCCTCTCGGAGTCTCGCTTTTCGGCCTGCAGATGGCGTTTTTCCCGTTATATATTTCGTTTTTCCTCTTCGGCATTCAGGCCAACCAGGCCGGCTGGCTCAGCCAGATCAATACGCATCAAATGAAAAGGTGGTTCGTCCTCGCTTTTGCCTTGATTCTCGCGTTGCCGCTTATTTTTGAACTGGGTGGCGTTTCCAGGGGACTGGGCGATACCTTTCGCGGCGGATTTACGTTCCAATCCCTGGTATATGTATTGTGGGAACCTGTCGTTTGTATCGGCATCAGCATGAAACTGCTCTCCGTATTTCGGAACAGGTTAAACAATAACACCACGCTCACCGGCCTGATGTCAAAAAGCGCCTATACCGTCTATATCCTTCACCCTTTCTTCGTGGTGATTGCCACCTACATGGCGCGCAACTGCCCCGTCCCGTATCTCGTTTCCCTGTTCCTCCTGATTCCCCCGGTAATTATGGTATGTTTCATTGTCGCTCATTTCATCCGGCAAGCCCCGCTTCTCGACCGTATATTATAGTCGCACTCTTTTAAGTTATACACAATCCCCTATCCTGCCATTCCGTGATTTTCTTTTGCATATCAAGAAAAGTATCTGCCTCTTCTGGAACATTTTACCTTCCTCTGGCGCAAGAACATGTTGTCCATGGAATCCGAATGCCAGACAAACGCTGTCCCATCCTGTGAGTCGGAAAGATTACTCGGGGTAAACAACAGTGGCGAAACGACACGTCGACACTTCCTGTATTCTTAAACGTTAGGGAGTATATCATTGTGCTATAATAGGCGTTGTTATATTCATTCAGAATAGGATTTGGAACGTCCCATAAGTACAATCACTTAGAGAATATCTGGCAGGCTGACAAGGCCTTGAAGTACACAGGCGTCGAAAACAATGAACGCAACTGGTCGGCAGTTAGTAGAGTGGTTGAAACGCATCCTCGAACAGCGCGTCCATCTGCATCAAACCATTTTATTCGGCTCCTAAAGCGTGAACAACATACAAACATTTTTGTTTGGAATGATGGAAGATAAGTGGTAAAGCATTAAATCACAAAGGAACTGATGTATGAATTGGAAAATGCTTCCGATGTTGGCTTTCATGTTCTTCTCCCTGTTTTTCTTCGCCCTGGCCGAGAACGGTGCTGCGCAACCCGCCACCCCTCCGGCGGAAAAATTACCGTGGACGTTGCGGGAGCATTACACCTTTCCCGGTGGTCCGCTCCGGCTTGATTACGCCAAGGACAACGCGGAATGGCGTATCAAAGTGTATGAGGAGGATTCTGAAACGAGCCGGATGAATCCGGACGTGGCGTTGCGCACCGTGGGTTTTTCCGTTGCAGTAAAGGATGGTCCCATACTCACGAATGACATGCTTGGCGCAGGCGGCGAGACCATCATGGCACGGGAACCGCATCAAATGGATTTTGTCGGGGAGGGCACGACCTATACGGTTCGCTTTGTGCCGCAGGAGGACCTGCTAGTTGAGCATACCATCACAACGTTCCGCCGGTGGAACTTCCTTTTCCTGACGGTCAAGGTAACCAATCAGGGTGCCAATCCCAAAGGAATCCTGAAGATTTCGCCCGCAATTATCCCGACCCATGCCTTTGAGGGGCTCTCGGACGCGGCCGTATCCTCTGCGCGCCCGCTTATGTTTCGCG
>MTKZ01009007.1_pt1 | contig 24831 bp, 25 predicted proteins | sample 1042781 | NCBI WGS metagenome assembly MTKZ01 (sample SAMN06212207, study PRJNA360539) | anaerobic digester metagenome | biome: Wastewater treatment plant; material: sludge; isolation source: anaerobic digester fed with sludge from wastewater treatment plant | place: Denmark: WWTP Viborg ... | reverse complement strand
TAGATGTAACCACAGGCGATGCATTCGTATTTGTCCATTTTTCTCCTTGAAAGCTTATACTAATTTTGCATGAGCAACTGCTCCTGCTTTGACTCATAGTATTATACATCAGCTTTATTGTCTATGGTTTGAAAATGACTATATATATAATTTTCTAACATCACTAGGAGTACGGATGAGAGATTTTAATGCATTGATAAATTCACTACCAGAAATTGTGGATGCTGAGCAGATAAAAGATCTGAGCGCACGAATACAATTTGGTCTGAACGGTGAAGGTGGCGGTGAGTGGGGGGTAGTATTGGATGATGGTAATGTAAGCGTAAGCCAGGGCGTATTAGCCCAACCTCAGTTAACCGTGAAAACCAGCACAGCAATTGCCGAAAAGTTGCTGAGCGGCAGCCTGAACCCCATGATGGCGTTCATGACCGGCAAGATAAAGATCTCTGGCGATATGGCTTTGGGAATGAAGCTGATCGGTCTGCTGAAACAGTGATCTAAGGCATTAAACCCCACTCCGGGTCAAAGAGGTCATCTTCCATCATATCGGGAGTCCATGGTTCCAGCCCAAATTCCATGTTAGTCGGGACCCCCAGGATCTTTTCGACTTTCGTGCGGGTTTCTTCCAACATCGAAGGTCCGTAAGGGCAAAAAGGTGTGGTCAGTACCATGCGAACGTAGGCACCCTGATCAGTCAGTTTGATTTCCCGGACCAGTCCGAGTTCGATGATTGAGTATCCCAACTCAGGATCGGTAATACCCGATAATCCTTCAATCAAATCATTGTATTTTTCCGGATCCGTGGTTTGGATATCCCAGGTAAATTTTGCTTCATGTTCCATCTTGTACCTCATAAGTATATGTGCAGCCTGCGTCACCGCGCTGGATGCAGGTATCGTGGCTGACCGGCTGGCAGAGGAGGGATTCTAACAGAGCGTGAGTAATACAACAAACATCGGGATGGTTTTGTCCAAGGTAATGGAAGGGGCAATGATGCATCGTGAGGGTGAACTTTTCAGAGGACCTGGTCCATGAAAAAACAAATCCGTCCTGAATGAGCTGGCTGGCGATTTGCTCAAGGTTCTGATGATGATCCTGAGGGGTCAATGAAAGTTCGTAGCCTTGTGCCAGATCACCCCCAATTTGTTTATAAAGCTCCTGGATAGGGTCGGTGCCAAGGAAGCGTTCCATCGTGGTCAGCACCTGGTCTGATAACTTGTGGTAATCGTTCGGGGCAGTCTGAAAGCCTTTTTCGGTCATGCGGTAGATGAAGCGAGGTCTTCCAACGCCATGCCGCTCTTCGGATGATGAGATGGTTCCCTCCGATTCCAATCTCATCAAATGATGACGTACCGAGATCTCACTGATGCCAAGCAATTTAGAGAGTTGGCTGATGGTTGTGCTCTGAAGCAGCAGGAGCTGGCTGAGGATGCGGTCTTTTGTACTTTTCATATTCGCTGTTATTATATGGCAAGTTTCCTGGCAAAATGGTTGTTGTTCATAACCATGAAATCAACGATTCTCGTTGTCAGATAGCTATGCTATAATAGTCCAAATTCTATTGAGTCATTAAAGGAGAAAAACATGCCAAAAATCGAGGATATTGAGGGAATCGGACCTGTATACGCGAAGAAGTTGACTGAGGCTGGAATCACCAGTGTTGACCAATTGCTAAAAGTCGGCGCTGGTCCCAAAGGTCGTGAAGAACTGGCTGAAAAAGCTGGCATCGATCGCAAGTTGATCCTGGAGTGGGTTAACCATGCCGATCTTTATCGGATCAAGGGAGTCGGTCAGGAGTATTCTGATCTGCTCGAGGAAGCAGGTGTTGACACCGTGGTGGAACTTGCCACCCGCAAACCTGAGAACCTGCACGCCAAAATTCTGGAAGTGAACACAGCCAAGAAATTGGTTCGCCGACCTCCGAGTGCCAAGATGGTGGCTGATTGGGTCTCGCAGGCTAAGGAACTGCCAAGGGTAGTCACTCACTAACCATTATTGTGGTTCTTTAAAAACCTTTTACAAGGTTTATTAAAAATGCCTCTCATGCATGGCAGGAGAGGCATTTTTTGAACAAAATTGCGAAATTCATACAACGACTGGTTTGTCTTAAGCTCGGTGGTAAGATAATCAAAAGCGGAAGAGAGCAACAAGGAGTAGATAGCGATGTCATTACTACACGATTTTGTTGAAAAGAAACACTGCATATTTATCGAAGAAGCAGCGGATTGGCGCGAAGCAATCAGGATCGGCTGCAAGCCTTTGCTTGCTGATGGCACAATAGATGAGCGTTACCAGGAAAAAGTGATTCAGAATGTTGAGGAGTATGGTTTTTACATCGTTTTGCTTCCTGGTGTGGCGATGCCGCATTCACAACAGGGTGCAGAAGGTGTCTTTAAAACGGCAATTGGGTTCATGAAGGTTGAAAAACCCGTAATTTTTACAGCGGATGACCCAGATAAGTACGCGACCCTCTTTTTTACGCTGGCGTCAGTTAACCCGACTGAACATCTGGCAAACATGAGCCAGTTGGCTGAAATGCTCGGTGATGACGATCTGCTCCAGGATTTAATGGATAATGTTCACAGTGAAGAGGATTTGCTCCGCATGGCGGAAAAGTATCCGCTTGGCTAAAAGCTATACTATTATTAACAAAAAGCCCCTTAAAGGGGCTTTTTGTTTTTCTAACCTAATCCATTGCTGATGTTAATTGGCTCCCAGCATGTTAAGAATGGTGTTGACGACGACCGCACCAGATTGCGCGCGGTCTTTGCTGCCGCCAAACCGACTTGCTGCTGAAATAGCTTGCATGATCGCCTGCATGCTCGACTGACCGCTCTGCTTGGCTGAGAAATACGCCAGCGCGGCGCTAAGCAGGTCCTTGGCGTCCAATCCGCTGGAGCCACCCTGGCTGGAACTTTGCCCACCCAGAAGGGTTGAAAGTAGACCGCCCATGCCCCCTCCAGAACTCTGTGAGGAGGAACTGCCGCCACCGAGCCCACCGAGCAGTGTGCTCAGGAGGTCACCGCCGCCAGCTTCCTGTTGGGGTTGCTGTTGTTGGGTTTGTGAGCCGCCCATTCCACCAAGGAGGGTGGAGAGCAGATCGCCACCGGCATCCTGCTGAGGTTGCTGCTGTTGGGTTTGTGAGCCGCCCATACCGCCGAGCAAAGTGCTGAGCAGATCGCCACCGGCATCCTGCTGAGGTTGTTGTTGTTGGGTTTGTGAGCCGCCCATACCGCCGAGCAAGGTGCTGAGCAGGTCGCCACCGGCATCCTGCTGAGGTTGTTGCTGTTGGGTTTGTGAGCCGCCCATACCGCCGAGGAGGGTGCTGAGCAGGTCGCCGCCAGCACCGGCTTGGGGCTGATTGCTGGTTTGCTGCGGAATGTTACCGAGCAAAGAACCTACCAGGTCATCCGGTTGATCGGGAGCAGGCTGTTGAGCCTGGGGTTGCGGTTTCGGTTGGGGGGTTCCAGTTAGTCCGCCAAGAAGAGTGGACAGGAAATCGCCTGAACTGCCTTGGGCCGAAGGTTTGCTGCCCATGAGAGCGTTGATCAACGTGCCAGCGGATTTCTGGTTGAATTCCTTACCCTTAAATTGCTCAGCGGCATCCTCCAGCCCTTCAGCATAAAGTTTTGCTGAACCGCTGGTTGTGTTATGGCGCAACTGTTCGCTGGCATACGCCAATTGATCTGAAGCAGATTCATCAGATTTAGATGCCACTGCTTTTTGGATCAAATTGAAAGTTTCCACCATGTGTGTACCATGGTTGCCGTTGTATTCATCCGCAGCATCGAGGGTAGACTGATTCTCAGCCAGGGCCTCAGTAACGGCCTTAAAAACAGTGCTTAAATCAAAATTGTCTGCCATGGTGACCAGTTCTGAAATTACTTCAATTCTTCGGGCAGGGCAGGGATGCGAAGGACCTGACCGGGAACAATGATGTTCATATTGTCACCGATAATGTCTTTGTTGGCTTCGTAGATCAGCTTGTAGTAGGGAGGCAATGCTTTGCCGTAAAATTTCAGCGCGATGTGGCTGAGGGTGTCATCAGCAGTGACGGTGTGCTCACCGATCCATGCTGCGGCTTCAGCTTCTGCGCGGCGTGCTTCGAACTCAGCCTTNNCCTTGCGGGCTTCAGCTTCTGCTTTATAGCGTTCGGCTTGTTCAACGCGTTTGGCATTCTCTTCGGCAACTTCTTTAGCTTTGGCTTCAGCCTCAGCAGCAAGGCGGCGGGCTTCACCTTCAGCTTTGTATCGTTCGGCATCGGCCACACATTTTGCGTTTTCCGCGGCAACTTCAGCTTCATGTTTTGCTTTGGCTGCAACAGCTTCGGCTTCACGTTTTGCTTCCTCAGCGGCTTTGCGAGCAGCTTCTTCTAATTCTTCCTTGGACTCTTTTTTCCCAAAGAGTTTTGCAAACAATCCTTTATCTTCTGCCATTTCTTTTCTCCTGTTTGTTTTTTTATAGTAGACCCGGAACGGGTTTTGCTTTGATAGCGATAAGCAATAAATGCAAAATGCCTGCGCTAAGTGTGCTTATTATAACTTATCCAGCACAGAGGGCGAGGGGGTCTGTCGAAGGTGAATGTTAATAAGTTAAGGTATATTATAAAAAATTGACTTTCAATTAGCCGCATGCTATAATCCACCGATAAATTAAACCGAAAAATCAGGAAATAATGGCGAGATTACAAATAGAAAACCTCTTCGTTGAAGTCGAAGGGAAGGAAATCCTTAAAGGCTTCAATTTAACAATGCAGCAGGGCGAAATTCATGCTCTGATGGGCCCGAACGGGACGGGAAAGTCGACCCTTTCCTACGCGATCATGGGTCATCCTCGTTATAAAGTTACCGGGGGTGATATTCTACTTGATGGCGAGAGTATACTTGGACTTTCAACTGATCAAAGGGCAAACAGGGGACTTTTTTTGGCATTTCAGTATCCTGTTTCGATCAGTGGTGTAACCCTGGCAAATTTTTTGCGCGTAGCTGTAAACTCCAAGCTTAAGTTTTTTGATCAGGATTCCAAGGGCATGTCTCTGGTGGCGTTTCGCAAAGCGATGAAAACCAAGATGGATTTCCTGGGGATGGATTATTCCTTCGCCGGGCGCTATTTGAACGAAGGTTTTTCTGGAGGGGAGAAGAAACGTGCTGAAATCCTGCAGCTGGCGCTGCTTGAACCGAAGTTCGGTATTCTTGACGAGACCGACAGCGGTCTGGACATTGACGCAGTGCGGATCGTTTCGGAGGGCGTCAACTCACTGGTTGGTGATAATCTCGGTGTTTTGGTGATCACGCACTATCAGCGTATGCTGAACTTCCTCAAACCGGACTTCGTCCACATCATGTACCAGGGCAGAATCGTTGAAACAGGTCATGCAGAACTTGCCCTGAGGCTTGAAGAAAGCGGCTATGACTGGATCAGGGAGGTCTACGGGGAGTCGGGAACCAGCAATGACTGACGCGCGTGGAAACGACTTCCTGAACGAACTGGGCAGTGAGTACCAATACGGCTTCCACGACCCTGAAACGTCTTCCTTCAAGAGCCAGAAGGGCTTATCGGAAGAGGTAGTTCGTCAGATTTCAGCCTACAAAGAAGAACCTGAGTGGATGTTGGAATTCCGCTTGAAGGCATATCACCATTACCTTCAGCGCCCGATGCCAACCTGGGGTCCTGACCTGAGCGGTTTGGATCTGGACAACATCTTTTACTATGTTCGTCCAGCGGAGATTGATCAAAAATCCTGGGAAGACGTTCCAGATACAATCAAGACTACTTTTGACAAGCTCGGCATCCCGGAAGCGGAACAAAAATACCTGTCAGGTGTCGGCGCGCAGTATGACTCGGAAATGGTTTACCACAACATCCAGGAAGCACTTGAGAAGCAGGGTGTGATCTTCCTCAGTATCGAAAACGGGCTAAAACAGTACCCAGATCTTTTTCGCGAAAACTTCTCGACCGTGGTGCCAATTCAGGACAACAAATTTGCGGCGCTAAACAGTGCGGTTTGGTCGGGCGGTTCTTTTGTTTATGTGCCCAAAGGGGTGAAGGTAGACTTGCCTCTGCAGGCCTACTTCCGCCTGAACAATGCCAGTATGGGACAATTTGAGCGCTCTCTGATCATTGCGGATGAAGGCGCGCAGGTCCATTACGTGGAAGGCTGCACCGCTCCGTTGTACTCAACAGAATCGTTCCATAGCGGAGTGATTGAGATTATTGTCAAGAAAAACGCCAGGGTGCGCTACACCACGATCCAAAACTGGTCTGCCAATGTCTACAACCTGGTAACCCAGCGTGCGTCTGTTTGGGAAAACGGGACGATGGAGTGGGTGGATGCCAACCTGGGCTCCAAAGTGACTATGAAATATCCGGCTTGTTTCTTGCGAGGAGAAGGCGCGCATGGCGAAATGCTCTCGGTCGCGTTCGCGGGCGCTGGGCAAATCCAGGATGCCGGCGCGAAGATGGTCCACTTTGCCAATAATACCAGCAGCAAAATCACGTCCAAATCCATCTCCAGGGGTAATGGTCAGTCTTCGTACCGGGGCTTGGTAAAGGTGGCTCGTGGCCTCAAGAATATCAAGTCTAACGTGGTTTGTGACGCGCTTTTGCTCGATCCTACATCACGTTCGGACACTTACCCAACGATTGAGAGTGGTTCGAAGGATGTGACGATTGGTCATGAAGCTACCGTTAGCAAAATCGGTGAGGAACAGCTTTTCTACCTCAACAGCCGTGGACTCAGTAACGAAGAAGCCACGACCATGGTGGTTTCGGGATTTATTGAGCCATTGGTGAAGGAACTGCCAATGGAATACGCCGTTGAAATGAATCGCCTGGTTCAATTGCAGATGGTCGGATCGGTAGGGTAAGCGCATGCATGATCCTAAAGTAACCTACCGTTCTGTTTTTGGTATTGAGCAAAACCCTGCTCAGTGGCGAACTGCTCTGGATCAGGCAAATGCTGGTCTTTCTAGCGAACTGGCTTCTCTTTTTGACGCGGCCTGGCTTACTGCAGCCAGCTTACCGATGCCGCATAACAAGCTTGAAAAATGGCGTTGGCTGGACTTTTCGCAAATTGGGCTGGCAGAGGCTGCAGTTTGTACAAACTTACAGTTAAAACTTGAAGTTGAACTCCATCCGGTTGAAGGAGAATTTGCTGGAATAAAGCGAGATCTACCAGAGGGCGTTGTAATCAGTACTTTTGGAGAGGCTTTACGAAGCCATCCTGAACTGATTGTTCGATTAATGAAACGCATCAACAATCCCACAGCGGAGAAGTTTCATTCACTGGCTGAAGCGCTTGCGAGGGAAGGTCTGTTTGTTTTTGTTCCCCGGGGTGTCAAGGTGGATGGCGTGGCTGTGGCAAAATTGCATGGCGAAATGAACGCTGGAATGACGGCCACAAGGACGATTATCTGGCTTGAAGCTGGCGCGGAATTTAAGTTTGTCCTGGACTTTCAAAGCGAGGTCCCGGCAACTGCAAGTGCCTTGTTCCACATTGCAAAGACGGATCTGGTCATTGACGAAAACGCGCGGCTGCATTTTTCAGATGTCTCGATTTTCAAGCAGCAAGTGACCAACCTGCGCTACAACAAGGCAAGGCTCGGGCAGGGGGCAAAACTGGGCTGGATCTATGCGGCTGTGGCGACCGCCAATGGCAAGCAGAGCCTGGAAGTGAACCTTGAAGGGGAAGGCGCAGAAGCTGATATCAATGGAATTTACTTCCCTGCTGAGGGGCAAAAAATCAGCGTGGACACCTTCCAGAATCACCTGGCACCACACACCAGGAGCAACTTATTGTTCAGAGGGGCAGCGATTGGTGATGGCGAGGCAATCTGGCGGGGAATGATTTACGTGGATCCAATTGCGCAAAAAACGGATGGCTATCAGTCCAATCAAAACCTGATGTTGGGAGAACGCTCTGAGATCAAATCCATCCCGGGGCTTGAGATTTGTGCTGATGACGTGAGCTGTTCACACGGCGCTACGGTGGGCAGGATCGATGAGACAGAATTGTTCTACCTTCAAGCCAGGGGAATACCGCTTGGTGAGGCAGAAAGATTAATTGTGGAGGGTTTCTTTGCCGAGGTGATCGAGCAAATCCCCGATGAAAAGACCAGAAACAAATTAGGCGAACGCCTGTTAAAGAAGTTTGAAGCGAGTTAATGAGTGAAAGAGACGAAGGAGCTAATTATGATGAAAAGTGGGAATTACATGCGTCCTCCAGAAGAGGAAAAGGTGTATGAGGTTGGTGATCGCGTGGAAGTCAATTGCGATCACGAGGATAAGGCATGTCAGCGAATCAGGGGGTGGCTGAAAGGTACTGTCGTTCAGGTGGATAACAAGCTCGTGGCAGTGCAGTTCAAGGAAAACATCTATCTGACTGATGGGTGGATGGTGCCGGACAAGATCCTGTGGTTTCCGTATGACTCAGCCAACGTCCGCCCGTACAAGTCCCCGCGTTCGAGGAAGTCGGACATCAATGCCAAGGTGGCAAATCTGTAGTCGATTGGCGATAAGATAACGAGATTGTTCTGTGACAAAAACAGGCTGACTTTCTTCAGCCTGTTTTTGATTCAGTTTTTTGTTACGCTTTACCAAACTCACCGACAATCCGGATGATGTCAAAGCCTTCGGCATACGGACGCTCCGCCAGGGCACCGTGGCGGATGGCGGTGGCGCGCATAATATCCGGAGAGAAATAATAGCGGTTTGAATAGGTGGCATATTTGTTAAGTGCCGCGATTTTGTTTTCCACAGCTTGCTCTGAAACCTCTGCCAAAAAATTTGGGAAAAAGCCGTAACTGCTGCGAAGGACGTCAAATCCCAAAACAGTGGTACCGCGAAAGGCGCGCGTGGCTTCCTGGGTCACTGTTTGGTGATCCTGGTGGATATCCTGCGCGGTATGGACAAAGACGATCTCGGGTCGATACTGGCGTCTGAGTGCCAGCATTTTTTCAAGGATCTCCTGCCTGAAATCCGGAAACCGGCGGGTTTCGAATTGCCCGAGTTCGATTTGGTCATCGGTAAGACCCAGCTGGTGCATGCTATCGTAATGTTCGTCAACAAGATGCAGCAGTTCGGGGTTTTTCTGGTTATCCGAGAAAGTCATGCTGTGTATCTCAGCTTTGCCTACCATGTCGGAAATAAAAGCGCCGCATCCAAGTTCAATGTCATCAGGATGAGCTCCCAGGAAAAGCAGAGAACGACCATAAAAAGTCATATTTTGCATTTTACCTACTTTGTGGCTATGAAGCCGCCAACCACTTTGGTCATTACGATAATGCCTTCTGTTTCAATGCGTTTTTTGGCTACCTCTTCGATTTGGCGCATCACCGTTTCGAACTCGTTGTGGGTTTCAAAGAGAGAATTCCACAGGCGGCGATCTTCCGACATCGATGCGCGGGTGTAAACCATGAAGGGTTCCACCGATTCGAAGGTCAGGGGGTTTTCGAAGATGTGCTGCTCTGTCTGGCTGAATAGCTGCTGCATGGTGCCGTAGATCTCAGACGAGTAGCGCGAGCTGCCTGGCATGGGGGGGATGGGTTTGCCGGTGGCTTCGCGGATAATATCGTAGAAGACCTGCTTGTTGGTGGGCATGGGACCGGTGGAAAAGAGGCGACCACCTGGTTTGAGCACGCGGTGTATCTCAGCCAAGGTAAAAGGAATGTCTTGCGCGTAGTAGATGGTAAAACAGGCTGAGGCAAGGTCAAAATGATCAGACGGCAGGTCGAATGGCTGGTTGAAGTCGAGGTTTCTGAAATCAACAGCGTTATCAATTACCTTGTTCTTTTCGCGGGCGTCATCCAAAAGCGACTCGGATACGTCCGTGCCTGTGATCTCGGCGTTCCCGTTCAAGTGGTGGAAGAAGGAGAAGCACTGCTTTCCGGAGCCGCAGCCAACGTCCAGGATCTTGATCCCGGGTCGCAGGTTGAGCACTTCCAGCATCCATGCGTCAATGTCTTTCGAGCCGTAACGACTGTGAATGTCAATACGTTTCGCAAGGTCGTCAGTGGTTTCTTGAAAATCGATCTTCATAGTTTCCTCATTGTTGTGTCAAATATTCGTCTAAGTATACTTTGCGGATGGGCAAGATTCAAGCTGATAGAAATCCCTGTTCGAATTGACCGCTCGCTAGTTCACCAAGCCGACAAAGGCAACGGCAAAGCTTTCGATGGATGCTTTAATGTCCTCAAAGGTTGCTGTGGAGTCAACAGAGGGCGTGCCCGCCACGACCAAATACCAGCTATTTTCACCACATTTGAGGATTCCCATATCAGCAACGATGGTTGGGTTGAGCATGGTTCCCCGTTTATTGAAAAACATACAATCCGGTAATTGATCTGTAAATTTGCCCAGCAAGATCTGGTCGTTTTCGGTAAATGCACTCATGAGATTAAGCAAATACTGTGTGTACTCCTCGTTAAGCGCCACTCCCGTGTTCAGTAATTCCAGGGATTTGAGCAGCTCGCTGGCAGTGCTGGTGCGTGGGTCGTATTTGGTGTTGGTCAAGTCCCAGCTATCCAGTTTTTTGCGCAATTGGTTATCACCGCGGGCAAAGTACTCCAGCGCGTCAGTTGCGGATTCCTCGCTGCGAACGACCATGGCTTCGAGCAAGCCGTCGAAGTTGCGCCCATTGATACCGTTGGTTTTCAGGTCTTCAAGCGTGCGACCCTGGTCCTCAAGGATGCTCAGAACCGCGATGGCGGTCGGAATTTTGATCATCGAAGCCGGAGGAAAAGGAGAGTCAGGGTTGCGTTTGAACAGTATTTCACCACTATTGGCATCCTGAATGAGAATGTACCAGTCCACGCCCTCAATGAGCGCATCATTGAGACTGGAGAAATCACGGCTGTCGTCCTGGATGGCGGTCGCCGCGGGAGTTTCGGATGGCATCTGAGCGACTTCAGTTTGACTGGGCAAAATCACCGTCGGAGCAGCAGGAGTTTCGAGAATGGGGTTTGGAGAAGGCGTTGATTTGAGTGTGTTCAACTGGCAAGCAGCCAGGAAGAGGATAAGAATTACCAGTATAGTAATAAACTTTAGGGATCGTTGCACCATACGCGGTTCCATTATTAACAAATGCGCGGCAGCATTTCGCCGGTGAGCATTTCGAGCACCCGGGTGGTGCCGAAGGGTGTTTTAAGCCAAACCTGCCCCTTGGAATGTTCAAGAACCTGTCCAATGAGTTTGGCTTTCCCGCCATAAAGGGAGCTGTGCATTGCGCGCAGGGCTTGCTCAGCTTGTTCAGCAGGCAAGATCAGGATCAATTTGCCTTCGTTCGCCAGGTAAAGCGGGTCGAGGCCTAACAACTCACAGGTTTTGCGCACAGGCTTATCAACAGGGATATTTTCCTCGTCGAGCCGAATGTTTACCTGGCTCTGGCGGGCGATCTCCACCAGTGTGGTTGCCAGCCCACCACGGGTGGGATCGCGCAGGACATGGACATCAAGCTGGGCATCCAAAAGCGCTTTGACCATGTGGTTGAGTGGAGCGATATCCGAGCAAACCTGGCTCGAGAATCCCAGGTTACCACGTGCTTCCGCCACAGCGATGCCGTGATTGCCAAGCGGACCGGAAATAATGACTGCGTCTCCCGGTTTAGCTTGTTCTCCGCCAATCTGAAGGCTGCTCTCCGCCCAACCGAAGCCAGTGGTGCTGATAAAAAGTTTGTTTGATTTGCCTTTTTCTGTGACTTTGGTGTCGGCTGCGATCAACTCCACACCGGCTTCAAGGCAGGCGTTCGCGAAGGAGTCTACGATCAATTCAAGCTCGTGGATAGCAAACCCTTCTTCCAGGATGAAGGTGGCGGTCAAAAACCGTGGTTCTGCCCCGAGCATGGCGACATCATTGACTGTACCGCAAACTGCCAGGCGACCAATGTCGCCACCCGCAAAAAAGAGGGGCGAGACGATGTGAGCGTCAGTTGAGACCACCAAACGTTTTCCGGGAGGAGTCTCAGGTATGTTGGCCGCGTCATTGGCGGCGTTGAGGATGGTGTTGGAAAGGCGGCTCTGGAAGACTTCGCGAATGAGATCATGGGTCATTTGCCCGCCACTGCCGTGACCGAGCACAATGGATCCGCGATCTGTGATGGGGAGCGGGCAGTTGGGACCTTCAAGAATGGGCATTTCGGATTGAGTCATTCTTTTGTCCTGTAATAGCGGTAGTAAGCCACGCAAGCTCCTTCGGAAGAGACCATCGGCGCGCCAAGCGGGTGGGTAGGTGTGCACTCTTTGCCGAAAGCCGGGCAGTCGAGCGGTTTTGCCGCCCCACTCAGCACTTTACCCGCAATGCAAAGCGGGGATTCATGGAGTGGGGCTTCGGTGAGCTCAAACCTGGAAAGAGCGTTGAAGCTTTCAAATTCCGGGCTCAAACCGAGCCCCGAAAGTGGAATGATACCGATGCCGCGCCACTGCCGGTCAACCGGTTCGAATACCTGCAGGATCATTTGTTGGGCAACAATGTTACCCGCTTCGGTAACAAAACGCGGGTAGGCGTTGGCGACTTCATGTTGGCCGGCTTCGAGCTGTTGGATGGTCATTAGAATGCCCGTCGCAAGGTCTACTGGCTCAAAGCCGGTGACGACGATCGGGATTTGGTATTGCTCAGCAATCGGCAGGTATTCGTGGTAGCCCATGATGGCGCAGACGTGCCCCGCAGCTAAAAACCCCTGGACGCGATTAGCCGGGTTTGAAAGGATGGCGTGCATCGCTGGCGGCACCAACACGTTAGCCGGCAAGATCGAAAAATTGGTGATTCCCAATTTCTGTGCCGATAGAATCGTGCTGGCAATAATTGGCGCAGTGGTTTCGAAGCCAATCGCGAAGAAGACGACCTGTTTGCCAGGGTTTTCATGGGAGATTCTGAGGCAATCCAACGGAGAATAAACCACACGGACATCCGCACCCTGGGAACGGGCGGTGAAGAGATCCACCTGGTTACCCGGCACGCGCAGCATGTCGCCAAAAGTGGTGAAAATTACATCAGGTCGGGAGGCGATTTGCAGCCCTTGTTCGATCGCTTGGAGGGAGGTGACGCACACCGGGCAGCCTGGACCGTGGATGAGGGTGATCTCGGGGGGCAGGAGTTGGTCAAGACCGTAATGCATGATGGCATGTGTTTGCCCACCGCAAATCTCCATGATGTTCCAGGGTTGGGTCGTAATGCGGCGGATCTCAGCCATGATAGCTTTGGTCAGCGAAGCATCCCGGAGGTTTATGGGCGCTTGGGTCATTGTATCTGGTCTTCAGCGGTCAGGCGGGCGTTGAAATCCTGCAGGTCGCGCAGGATCTTGAGCGTCTCTTCCGCTTCGGTGTCGCTCAGGACGTTCAATGCGAAGCCGGCGTGCACCAAAACATATTGCCCCAGCGAAACTTCAGGTGTGGTGGCGACGCAAACCGCCTGCTCCACACCGTCAAAATCGACAGTAGCCATCAGAATGCCGTCTTGTTCGTAAACTTTTTTGACTTTACCGGGAATTCCCAGGCACATAGTTACTCCTTCAAATTTCCGCTGACAGCCAGCGCAACCAGCGCCTGACCCAGCGAGACACCACCATCGTTGGTGGGCAGTTTGTGAGGCCAGAAAACATCAAAACCTGATACCCTCAGAGCAGTGATGGTGTGCCTGATCAGGATCTTATTTTGCCACACTCCACCGGATAATACCACCTGCCGCAAGCCGGTTTGAGATCGGATCTTTTCAGAAACCTGCACCGCGCATGCCGTCAGACCATTATGGAAGCGGGCTGAAATGACGGGTGGAGCCAATTTTTGCTTGAGATCCTGAACGATCGCCCGGATAACTGGCGATACGAGAATTTGACCATCCGCGATTGCAAAATCATAACTGGACAGCTCTTCGGGATCAGCAATGGTCTCAAACGCAATGGCATTTTGGGCTTCATAGCTGATCTGCTGGTGGAGACCTATCAAAGCCGCGACGCCATCAAACAAGCGCCCTAAACTGCTGGTTTTTGGGCTGTTGAAACCGGTGCGAACCTGATTGGAAACCGCTGCTCTCTCTTCCGAATCCAAGGATTTATGGAAGGGGAAAGGGAAACTTTCCGGGTCAATGCTGGCGTGCAAAATCAGGCTGAGCGCCATACGCGCGGGTTTGCGAACAGCAGCCTCACCGCCTGGCAAAGGCATGTATTCGAGATGATACTGACGCTGAAAGCCTGCCCAATTTGCCAGCAGCACTTCGCCGCCCCAGATAGCTCCGTCGCTGCCGTAACCCGTGCCGTCAAATGCCAGTCCAATTACAGGATCGCGTTGTTTGAGAGCGTTTTCTGCCATGCAGGATACGATGTGGGCATGGTGATGTTGCACTTCGACCAAAGGCAGGTATTCCTCAGCTGCCCGCTGGCGGGCGTAGCGGCTGGCGAGATAGTCGGGGTGCATGTCGGCAGCCAGGAGCTGCGGTTTTATGCGGAAGATCTTCTCGTAATGTTTTATGGAAGCCTCAAACGCGGTTAAGGTTTCCTGGTTTTCAAGGTCGCCGATGTGATGGCTGACGAAGGCGTAACGGTCGCGGACGAGGCAGAAGGTGTTCTTGAGCTCCGTGCCGCAAGCCAACGTTGGAATTGCAGTAATGGGAATTTGCACCGGCAGCGGCGTATAACCGCGAGCCCGCCGCTGGATGTGAGTAACACCTTCTAAAACTGAGACCACTGAGTCATCAATGCGGGTGAGGATTGGTCGGTCGTGCATCAAAAATCCGTCTGCCAGTTGGGAGAGGCGCCTGTGGGCATCATCGTTGGAATAGGCGATGGGCTCCTCGCTCAGGTTGCCGCTGGTCATTACCAGCACTTTTGGGAAGCCCTCGCCTGGCTCCAGCAGCAGCAGATGCAGCGGGGTATAGGGCAGCATGAAGCCCAAACGGTTTTGGTCAGGCGCCACCAAGCTCGCCAATTTTTTGCCTGCCTGACTTATCTCAAGCAAGACAACAGGCGCTATGGAGGAGGAAAGTAGTTTTTCCTCGTCAAGGCTGACATAGGTAAACTCTTTGATGGTTTTAAGATCAAATGCCATCAGGGCGAAGGGTTTTCCGCTGCGGTGCTTGCGCAGGCGCAGTTTTTCGATCGTTTCCGGATTTTGAGCATCACAAGCCAGGTGGAAGCCGCCCAAGCCTTTTAGAGCCAATATTTTGCCCTCAGCCAGGACTTTCCGGGCTGTCTGGAGAGCTTCCTCACGTTCTGCCAGCTTCCGATTGTTCTCCTCGTACCAGACTTGTGGACCACATACCGGGCAGGCAATAGGCTGGGCATGAAAGCGCCTGTTTGCGGGGTCCTGGTACTCTCCCGCGCAATCGGGACAGAGGTCGAAACCCGCCATGCTGGTATTGGGGCGGTCATAAGGAATGCCGGTTATGATCGAAAAACGTGGACCGCAATTTGTGCAATTGATGAAGGGATAGCGGTAACGGCGGTCCGATGGATCAAAAAGCTCGCGGCGGCAATCCGGGCAGATGTTCAGATCGGGTGAGACCGGCAGGAAATCGGACGGACCATCCTCGCTGTGACGGATTTGAAACTCGTTGAACACCTGTTCAGGCGCGTCTTCAACAGCAAAACTGTCAATCACCGCGAGAGGTGGCAGGTTATGTTGCAATTCCTGGATAAATGTCTGCATGTTCTGTTCAGAGCCATGCAGTTCTATCTCCACACCATGCGCGCTGTTCAGAACCCAGCCAGTCAATTGAAACCTTCGAGCCAGGTTGAAAACGGTGGGTCTGAAGCCCACGCCCTGCACGATGCCAGTGATGTGGATCCGCTTGTTTGCGATGGGCATAGATGCTTACTTTGCTAGGACTTTACTGGTTAACCATGCAATCCAGGCGTCAAAACCCTCACCGGTTTTTGCGCTCAGAGCAAAGGTCTGCAGACCCGGATTGAGCATCTCAACGCCTTGTCGAAAATAGTCCATGCGAAAATCGACGTAGGGTAGCAAATCAATTTTGTTAATGATGAGCACATCCAACCCGCGATAGATGTTAGGGTACTTGTAGGGCTTGTCGTCCCCTTCAGGTATCGAGGCGATCAGGACATTCGCGTGCGTGCCGAGTTGGAAAGCAGCCGGGCAAATGAGGTTGCCGACATTCTCAACGATGATTAGGTTTAGTTCCTCAAGAGGCAGTTCCGCCAGAGCCATTTCGATCATGTTGGCATCGAGATGGCAATCGCCGCCCGTGTTGATCTGTACTGCCGGTATGCCCGCAGCGACGACTTTATCCGCGTCAATGGTGACGGGGGCAGTGTCGCCCTCGATCACGCCGAGCTTGATGCCGGCAGGCAGGCGTTTGATGGTTTCGAGGATGAAGCTCGTTTTTCCAGCTCCAGGCGAAGCCATAAGGTTGATGCCATAGATATGGTGTTGGTCCAGGATGGCCTGATTGTTTTGAGCCAGTCGATCGTTGGCGTCCATGATCCGTTTGACAATTTCAACGCGTTGTTTCATCGTTGTTTACTTCCTCTTTTATGATTTCGATGTGATCAATATGAAACTCTTCCCCGCTAAGAATAATGACATTAATGCCGCTGCAGGATGGGCAGGGAGTGAGTTCTTCCTTCAGTGAGTAAGTCGTCCCGCAATCAAGACACTCCAATGTCGCAGTCACATGGTTAAAATGCAATTTCGCGTTTTCGCAGATGGTGCCCTGACTGACGAAGTCCCAATAAAATTGGACCGAATCGTCAACAATTGAGGACAAAGAACCGATTGTAAGCGAAATATCTGTTACACATGCAGCTTGATTCTTCTGCGCATAGTCCAGCACGATTTTCAGAATACTCTCAGTTACAGGCAATTCATGCATGGTTGGATTATACCCTTCATGATGTGTGGGAAACTGCCAGTGAAACCGATGACCCGGAAACGCGTTGGCAAATACGGTCAAAAATCTTGAACGAGCTTATAATAGCCAGCGAGGTCTCATGGATTCGATTACCGACAAAAATTCAATAAGCCTGGTGATCCAAGCTGGAGGAAAATCCAGCAGAATGGGGGAAAATAAAGGTCTAATGAATTTCATGGGTGTTCCATTGATCCAGAGAGTTTACGAACTGACGAAATGTGTCGCACGGGAAGTGCTGATCGTAACCAATGATCCCAACGAGTTGGACTTTATGAATGTCAGCCTGGTGAGCGATAGCATCTTGGGCAAAGGGGCTATTGGAGGCCTCTATACCGCCATGGATAGAGCCAGCAGCGAGTATGTGGCAGTTGTAGCCTGTGATCTGCCCTTCGCCAGTGCTGCGATCCTCAAAGAGGGTGCGCGGCTGCTGGAACACACAGGGGCAGACGTGGCCATACCGAGGGTAAATGGCGATTTTTATGAGCCGCTACATGCTGTTTATAGGCGGGAAACGTGTAAAAACGCCATCCTGCAGGCTATCCAGGCAGAACACCGCCGACTTATCTCCTGGTTCCCTTCTGTTCGCGTAGTTGAAATGGATGAGGCTTTATGCAAGCAGTTGGATCCTTCAGGGCTGGCTTTTTTCAACATAAACAACAGAGATGATTTTTTGCTGGCTGAGCAAATTGAGTTAAGCAAGTCAGAATAAAAAAACAACCCCGCTGAGAACCAGCGGGGTCGTTGCACTAACGTACTATCAGTTGACTGCTTCAATCCTGACAGCGGTAACTTTGTACTCTGGAATTTTAGCGATAGGATCCAGAGCCGCTTTGGTAAGCGTGTTTACATTGGCATGGGGGAAGTGGAAATTCCCATAAATCAGCCCTTCGGGCACACGGTCAGTCACCCAGGCTCTGGCAGTGATTGTGCCGCGGCGCGAGGTTAATTTGACGTGGTTGACTTCCTCAGTCAGTCCGAGTTGGGCAGCATCTTCATGCGAGACCTCAATCAGAGGTTCACCGTAGATTTCCATCAGTTCTTTCACACGGCGGGTCTGCTCACCACTGTGCCAGTGGTAAATGACGCGCCCAGTGGTCATCATGACGGGATATTCCTCATTCGGCAGTTCGGATGGATCCAGGTGAATGGCAGGGATGAAATTGCCCTTACCGCGGGTGAACTTGCCAATGTGAAGAATGGGCGTGCCAGGGTGAGTTGGATTGGGGCAGGGCCAGCAAAGCGTTTCGCCGGCATTTAAGCGTTCATGCGAGATACCGCCATAACTGGGGGTCAGGGCAGCCACTTCGGCCATAATTTCAGCGGAATCAGCATAATCCCAACCGGAATAAGGAGCAGCATCGATCTGGCGACCACCCTGAGCGATGACGCGTTTGGCAAGGTCGGCTGTGATTGACCAATCTACTCTGGCTTCCCCGCGAGGGGTAATAGCCTGACGTACCATTTGCACTCGTCGTTCAGTGCTCGTGAAGGTGCCGGTTTTCTCAGCAAAAGAGACTCCAGGGAGGAGAACATCCGCATATTTTGAGGTTTCAGTCGGGAAAATTTCCTGCAGAGCAAGGAAATCCAACTCCTCGAGGCAATGCCTGATGTGGTTCGTATCGGGGTCAGTCATCATCGGGTTTTCGCCAAGGATATATAGCGCCTTGGTGGTTCCTTCGAGAACACCCGGGATGATCTCGGTGACGGTTTTGCCAACTTTATTCGAGAGGGTGGTACCCCAGGCGGCTTCAAATTTTTGCTGGGAAGCTTCTGCTGTCACGGCCTGGTAGCCAGGGTAAACATTGACGAGGCAGCCCATGTCGCAGGCTCCCTGGACGTTATTCTGTCCACGCAAGGGGTTCACTCCACCACCAGGGATACCAAAGTTACCAAGCATCATCTGTAAGTCAGCAAGAGAGAACACGTTGTGAACACCAACGGTGTGTTGGGTAATTCCCATCGCCCAAAACACAGCCATAGGCGCGTTTTTGACGATAATTTCCACAGCCTGATACAGTTGATCAACAGGAATACCTGTGATCTGGGAAACCTTCTCAGGTGGATATAGTTTGATGTTTTCGACCAGAGCATCGTAGTTCTCGGTGCGTTCCTCAATGAACTGCTTGTTTTCGTAACCTTTTTCAAGGATGATGTACATCAAACCGTTGACCAGGGCGATGTCAGTTCCAGGTTTTTGTTGCAGGTGCATAGTGGCAAATTCACACAGCTCAATCTTCCTTGGATCCGCCACAATCAGTTTCACACCCCGGTTCAAGACAGCCTGGCGCATCTTGGCACCAAAGACCGGATGTTGCTCGGTGGTGTTTGAACCAATTACCAACATTGAGTTTGCAGATTCGTAAACATCTTGCATCGGATTGGTCATTGCGCCCGAACCAAGGGCGGTTGCCAACCCAGCGACGGTGCTTGCGTGGCAGAGGCGCGCGCAGTGGTCGACATTGTTGGTACCAATCACCTGGCGGGCAAATTTATTCATAAGGTAGTTTTCTTCATTGGTACATTTGGCGGAAGAGAGAACGCCGACACTATCTGGACCATAGGTGTCACGAGTATATGCGAGTTTCTTTGCCACCAGATTAAGCGCTGTATCCCAATCCGTCTCAACCCACTTACCGCGATCGGATTTTGAAGGTCGTTGGGTACCATTCAGCAGATATTCCCGCACCAAAGGCTTGGTTAGGCGATCTTCATGATGGATGTACGAGAAGCCAAAGCGGCCTTTCACACACAGGTGCATGCCATTGGCAGGCGCATGCGGGTTGGAAGTCACTTTTACCACCTTGTCATCGATGACGTTGAGGTCAAATTGACAGCCAACACCACAGTACGCACAGGTGGTTGTCACTTTTTTCTCAGCAGGTTGTTCATTAATGGTAGGTTTCAGTGACAACGCTCCGGTGGGGCAATAAGCAACGCAGGCTCCACAGGATTCACAGCGAGCGTCGATCATGTCTTCTTCCATACCTGGAGCAATGTGGGCTTCGAAACCGCGTTCAGAAACACCCCAAACAAATCTGCCCTGAATTTCTGAGCAGGCTCTGACACAGCGGGTGCAAAGAATGCACTTATTCAGATCCACAAAAATGAAGGGATTGGGATCAGAATCAATCTCATAGCGGGGCTTGGAGGACATATACCGTTGAGGGTCCAGTCCATAGAAGTGTGCCCATTTAAAGAGATCGTTATCAGAGTTATCAGGTTTGTAGCCATTATCGTGATACACACTCAATAAAAGCTTGAGCACAGACCGCCTTGAGGATGCCAATACCTCGTTTTCTGTTTCAACTTCCATGCCTTCAGTAACTGGTGTTGTGCATGCTGTTGTGAGGCCTCTCGCGCCCTTAACATTCACCAGGCACATACGGCAGGCACCTGTTGGAGAAAGATCCTTGTGGTAACAAAGTGTTGGAATGGTTATTCCAGCATGTTCCGCGGCTTTTAGAATCGTCCAACTGCGATCGGCATCAATTTCTATCCCATTTATCTTTAACTTCGTCATATTTTTCCTTTAAGTTCCAAGTTTTCTGATCTCAACCCGATACACACTTCGGTTGATAATGAAAACCTATTTATTTTTTCTCAGGTAGATGAACCAGTAAGCTGCACCAATAAAGATGGCTCCACCAATGATATTTCCGATGGTGACCGGAATAAGGTTGTTCACAAAAAACTTAGCAAGAGTCAAATTTGTGAATTCGCCCGCTCCAGCAAAGAAAGCAGGGTCAGCCCATTTGATAAACAAGCCCATCGGGATAAAGTACATATTCGCGACGCTGTGCTCGAAGCCAGCCGTGACGAAGGACGCGATTGGGAGAATGATTGCTGCAATCTTGCCGGCTGTTGTTCGGGCAGAGAAGGTCATCCAGACCGCAAGGCAAACCAGAAGATTGCACATGATACCCAGACCAATCGCGGAAAAGAATGCCAAACCTGATTTTGAGTTTGCGATAGTCAATACTGTTTTTCCGATTGCACCACCAGCAAAGGTATATTGCTTTGCCATCAGCATGATAGCCGCAACAATGAGGGCACCGACGAAGTTGGCAAGATATACAACACCCCAGTTTCTAAGCATTTGTTTTAAGGTGATTTTTTTGGAAAGAACCGCCATCAGCATCAAGTTGTTGCCAGTGAAGAGTTCAGCTCCAGCGACAATCACCAGAACAAGTCCAACGGTGAAGATTAAACCCTTGAGAAGAGCGTTCAGACCATAAGGGAACTCACTTCCATTTGTTCCAACTGTGGTGGCGAGAATGGCACCAAAAGCAATAAAGGCTCCACCAAAAAGTCCTAAAAAGAACATTGTCCAAAAATCATAACCTGCTTTTTTGATGCCAATCGTGACTGCTTTGTTTGCAACTTCAGCGGGTGTGAGGTCGTCAACTGAGATAGTAGGTTCTGCCATTTTATTTTCCTCTTTTTGTTTTGAATTTTGATTTTTCATTTTTACTTCAACTTCTATGCATGCATCGGGCAAACGCCAGTGGGGCACACTCCGAGACGGACATGCGCTTCAACTTCTGCACGGAAATAATTCAACATATCCCGTAAAGGCGTACCTGCGGTTTGACCCAACCCGCAGTTTGAAAGTTCGAGCAGTTCTTTATTGAGGGCTAACAGCTCATCCAAATCTTCGAGAGTCCCCTGACCCTTGCTGATACCGTCCAGGATGTCATATGCTCGTTTTGTGCCGATTCGGCAAGGGGTGCACTTTCCGCACGATTCAACTTTGAAGAAGTTGAGCAAGACCTTGGCGAGGTCCACAATACACACTTCATCATTACAAATGAGCAACGCGCCCGACCCGAGTGAAACGCCCATTCTTTTGTAGGAATCAAAATCCATTGGGGTATCCTGCAGAGTCGCAGGAATGATGGAGCCACTGGAGCCGCCCGTTTGGGCTAACTTAAAACTACCAGACTTCATCCCCTTGGCATAAATCGAAACCACTTCCCGGAGGGTGATGCCCATTGGAACTTCGATCAAGCCGGTTACGTTGACGTTTCCCAGAATGGTGCAGACTTTAGTGCCAGGACTGGAAGGAGTACCGAGGGTTCGATACCATTCAGCGCCATTTCGAATGATGGCTGGAATGTTCGCTAGTGTCTCGACGTTGTTTATAAGCGTTGGTTTTCCCCACAAACCATTGGTGGTTGGGTAAGGAGGACGTGAACGAGGCTCGCCGCGTTTGCCCTCGATCGACTCGATCAGGGCGGTTTCTTCACCGCAGATATAGGCTCCGGCCCCAGTGTGGACGTGGATCTTGAAATTCAATTTTGAGTCAAAGATGTTTTCACCAAGCAAACCATATTCTTCGGCTTGTTTGATTGCTGTCTCAATGCGTTGGATTGCTAATTGATACTCTCCACGGATATAAATGTAGCCTTCATCAGCACCAACTGCATACGCAGCAATTAACATCGCTTCAATAATTGCGTGGGGATCTCCCTCGAGCACTACCCGGTCCTTGAAGGTCCCTGGTTCACTTTCATCTGCGTTACAGACGACGTATTTTTTGTCGCCAAAGGTTTTACTGACATAGCCCCATTTGACGCCTGTCGGGAAGCCAGCGCCACCACGACCTTGCAATCCAGAATTTTTGATAATCGCGATGACTTCATCAGGGGTTTTCTGCAATGCGATGCCAAGGGCTTGATAACCATCACTGGCGATGTAATCATCAATATTCTCAGGATCGATTAACCCGACATTCTTTAGAACGACGCGGTTTTGAGCAGGTAAGGTGCCTTTGCGGGCGGAAAGCCAGGCAACCTTGCCGGATAGTTCATGCGCAGGAGCGCGTTTTTCTTCGACGATACGTCCTTTGTAGAGATGTTCCTCTACAATGTTGGGAACATCAATCGGATTGATGGGTCCGTAGATCACCGCTTCAGGATAGATCAGGACTAAAGGGGAAGCGTAGCTATACCCCAGATCACTGGCCATCGAGAGTGAGACTTCTTCAGTCAAACCGTGTTTCTGCAGTTGTTCCTGAAACGCGGCATAAATTTTTTCAGATCCTCTCACATTACTTTCAGGATCGTTTGACACCAGGATCATTGATCGAGCAGCTTTCATGGCAATCTCCTATTCGTATCGGCTGAGAATCTCTTTGACTTGCCCGGGAGTCACATTTCCGTACATGTCAGTGTCGATCAAAATTACCGGTCCAGCATCACAAACGCCCAAACAACTGGTGGTCAGCAACGTCCACTTATTATCCGGGCTGGTCTGACCAGGTTCAAGCGCCAGAGCTTGCTTGAGGGTGGTGAAGACCTCCCGACCCCCAACAACATGGCAAGGTGCGCTCTCACAGAATTGGACCACATGCTTACCGCGCGGTTGAGTTGACAGCATCCTGTAAAAAGTGGCTACAGAATGGATCTCTTTTGTTGGAAGATTCATCAATCCAGACAATTCTTCCATGGCTGGCTGGGAAATGTATCCATACTTATCGGTTATTGCTCGAAGTACAGGGATGAGATCGGCGCGAGTCGCTCCGATATGTTCAACAATTTCCCGTACACTCAGGGTGGTTCCTTCTTCGTTCGCAGTGACAGATTGCATGACCTCTCCTGTTCAGAAAACGTTAATTGACTTCAATAGCATCAAACTTGCAAGATTGGTAGCAAATGCCGCATTTGATGCAAAGGTCTTGATCAATTATGTGGGTTTGCTTGCGTTCTCCCGAGATTGCACTCACAGGACAATTACGAGCACAGACTGTACACCCTGTACACGGACCGTCCAGGATTTCATATTTAATCAAAGCGCGGCAGACCTTTGCGGGACAGCGTTTTTCGTAGATATGTGCTTTATACTCATCCATGAAGTGATTCAAGGTAGAAACTACCGGGTTGGGAGCTCCCTGACCTAAACCGCATAAGCTGTTCTTTTTGATCTGTTCGCTGAGCTCTTGCAGTTCTTCAATATCGCCCTCTTCACCCTTACCCGCACAGATTTTTTCCAATATTTCAAGGAGGCGGCGGGTACCAACACGACAGGGAACACACTTACCGCAGGATTCATCCTGGGTGAATTCCATGAAGAATCGGGCAATATCCACCATACAGGTGCCCTCATCCATGACGATCATACCGCCGGACCCCATGATGGAGCCGGCAGCTCCGAGGGTTTCATAGTCTACAGGTAGATCGAGATCAGACACAGGCAGACAACCGCCCATAGGACCGCCAGTCTGGACAGCTTTGAAGCCCTTGCCATCTTTGATGCCGCCACCGATATCGTAAATAATCTCCCGCAAAGTCATGCCAAATGGGATTTCGATCAGACCGGTGTGGGCAACATCACCTGCGAGGGCAAAGGTTTTGGTGCCCTTGCTCTTCTCAGAGCCCATGCTGGTGTACCACTCAAGTCCGCGATGGATGATCTTTGGCACGTTTGCATAAGTCTCAACGTTGTTGATGTTGGTTGGTTTGCCCCACAAACCCTTTGACGCGGGGAAGGGAGGACGGGCGCGAGGTTCACCGCGGCTACCCTCAATTGAAGCCATTAATGCAGTTTCTTCACCACACACAAAAGCTCCAGCACCCATGCGGACTTCGATATCAAAGTCAAAGCCAGAACCGAGAATGTCTTTACCGAGTAAACCATATTCTCTTGCTTGTTCGATGGCGATATTCAGTGTGCTGACAGCAATAGGGTATTCAGCGCGGCAGTAAACGTAACCCTGATTGGCACCGACGGCATACGCGCCGATTGCCATGCCTTCGAGAACGGAATGGGGATCGCCTTCGAGGACTTTGCGGTTCATAAAAGCTCCGGGGTCGCCCTCATCTGCATTGCAGACCATATATCTGGGTGTGTCAGGAGCCTGGCGGGCAAATTTCCATTTCAGACCGGTTGGGAAACCCGCGCCACCGCGACCGCGCAGTTTGGAATCGAGGATGGTCTGGATAACTTCTTCCGGGCTCATCTCACCGAGGACCTTTGCTA
>MTKZ01002395.1_pt2 | contig 24849 bp, 19 predicted proteins | sample 1042781 | NCBI WGS metagenome assembly MTKZ01 (sample SAMN06212207, study PRJNA360539) | anaerobic digester metagenome | biome: Wastewater treatment plant; material: sludge; isolation source: anaerobic digester fed with sludge from wastewater treatment plant | place: Denmark: WWTP Viborg ... | reverse complement strand
AGGGGCGCTGGCCGCGGCCTGCCGCCGCGCCCGGGGCGGCGCGGCGCGGACCAGGTCGTCGTAATAGATGAATTCGTCGCAGTTGCTGATAAAGAGGTCGGCGGTGGAGTTCTTGACTCCCACGCCGATGACCGTTTTGGCGTTCTCGCGCAGCTTGCTGACCAGCGGGGAGAAGTCCGAGTCGCCGCTGATGATGACGAAGGTATCCACATGGCCCTTGGTGTAGCACAGGTCCAGCGCATCCACGACCATGCGGATGTCGGCGGAGTTTTTGCCGGATTGGCGGACGTGGGGGATTTCGATGAGCTCGAAGGCGGCTTCGTGGAGGTCGCGTTTGAACGTTTTGTAGCGGTCGAAGTCGCAATAGGCTTTCTTGACGACGATGTGGCCTTTGAGCAGCAGGCGTTCGAGGACTTTTTGGATGCTGAACGTCGGGTAGCGGGCGTCGAGCGCGCCGCGCGCGATGTTTTCCAGGTCCAGGTACACCGCCATGGTCGCATTGGGAGCTTGGGTTTTCATAATCGTGGTCATTCAGGCCGGCCCCAGATTCGCGCATCGCGGCGGGCGAAGCGAGCGAAAAAGGCGGGCGGGGGCGCGGCGCGGGCGGGCGGGGGCGGGGGCGGGCTTCCGCCGGCGGCCGGAATAAAGCGGGCTTTTCCCCGGGGGCGGCGTTATGCTGGGGGCATGGCGAAGAGATTGTTTTTGCTGGACGGCATGGCGCTGGTGTACCGGGCGCACTTTGCGTTTATCGCCCGGCCGGTGCTGACGTCGCAGGGGGTGAATACGTCGGCGCTTTACGGGTTCACCCAGACGCTGCTGAACATCCTGGGCGGCTGGGAGCCGACGCACCTGGGGGTGGCGTTTGACACGGCGGCGCCGACGCACCGGCATCGGGAGTTTGCCGCGTACAAGGCGACCCGGCAGGAGATGCCGGAGGATCTGAGCGCCGCGCTGCCGCACGTGCGGCGGATGCTCGAGGCGTTCAATATTCCCGCGCTGGCCCTGGATGGCTTCGAGGCGGATGATCTCATCGGCACGCTGGTGCGGCGCGCGGAGCGGGAGGGCTTCCAGTCCTACATGGTCACGTCGGACAAGGATTTCGGGCAGCTGGTCAGCGCGCACAATTTTATCTTCAAGCCGGCGCGGGGCGGGGACGGGGCGGAGATTCTGGGGCTGGCGGAGATCCAGGCCCGGTGGGGCGTGTCGCGCGCCGAGCAGGTGGTGGAGGTGCTGGCGCTGATGGGCGACGCGTCCGACAACATTCCGGGCGTGCCCGGGATAGGCGAGAAGACCGCGGTGAAGCTCATCGCGCAGTATGGCACGCTGGAGAACCTGCTGGCCCATGTTGGCGAATTGACCGGGCGCGTGCGGCAGGCCCTGGAGGCGCACCCGGAGCAGGCGCGGCAATCCCGGCGGCTGGCGACCATCCGGTGCGACGCGCCGCTGGAGCTCGAACTGGACGCGCTCCGGGTGCGGCCGCGCAACGAGGAAAAGCTCCGGGAGTTGCTGGCCGAGTTCGAGTTCAACGCGCTGGGGCGGCGGCTGTTCGGGGAGGAGTTTCGGGCGGGGCGCGCGCGGGGGAGCGTCCCGGCGGGGGNNGGGCGGGGCGCGGGGGCGGGCGGGCGAGCAATTGGTGTTGCTGGGGGAGCCGGAGGCGGCGGCGGCGAAACCGAAACCCGGGGCGGCGGCGCGGCCCGGGCTGAAGACCCTTGCGGAGGTGCCGCACCAGTATCACCTGGCCGCCACGGCGGCCGAGCGCGCGCAACTCATCCGGAAGCTGCAGGGGCTGGATTCCTTCTGCCTGGATATCGAGACCACCAGCCTGGACCCGAAGGCGGCGCGCCTGGTGGGGCTGGCGTTCAGCTTTGCGGCGCATTCCGGCTATTACGTTCCCCTGCCGCCGGCGCCCCGGGCGGCGCCGGTGCTGGAGGAGTTTCGGCCGGTGCTGGAGTCGGAGCGGATCGAGAAAGTGGGGCATAATCTCAAGTTCGACCTGAGCGTTTTGAAGTGGCAGGGCATTTCCGTCGGCGGGAAGCTCTTTGACACCCTGATTGCGCACAGCCTGCTGGAGCCGGAGATGCGCCACGGCATGGATCACCTGGCCGAGGTTTATCTGGACTACACGCCCATTCCGATTGGCCGGTTGCTGGGGGATTCCGGGGCGGCGCGGGCCAGCCTGGCCGACGTGCCCGTGGGGCAGGTGGCCGAGTATGCCGCCGAGGACGCCGACGTGACCTGGCAACTGCGCGCCGTCCTGGAGCCGCTGCTGAAGGCCCGGGGGCAGGAGCGGGTTTTTTATGAGGTGGAAGCGCCGCTGATTCCGGTTTTGGTGGACATGGAATACGAGGGCATCAAGGTGGATGCCGCGGCGCTGGCCGAGTTTGCGGCGCAGTTGGCCGGGGAGATGGGCGCGGCGGAGAAGGCGATTTACCGGCTGGCGGGCACCCCGTTCAACCTCAATTCTCCCCGGCAGTTGGGGCAGATTCTGTTCGACGTGCTCAAGCTCGGCGCGGCGCCCCGGAAGACCCGGACGGGCCAGTATGCCACCGACGAGCAAACCTTGCAGGCGCTGGCCGCCGACCATGAGATTGTGCGGCGGCTGCTGGAGTATCGCGCCGCCGCCAAGCTCAAGTCCACGTATGCTGACGCCCTGCCGGAGGCCATCTGGCCCGGGACGGGGCGGGTGCACACCACTTATCACCAGGTGATGACCGCGACCGGGCGGCTCAGTTCGCAGAACCCCAACGTGCAGAATATCCCCATCCGCACGGAGCGGGGGCAGGAAATCCGCAAAGCCTTTGTGCCGCGCGGCCCCGAGTATCGGCTGCTGGCGGCGGACTATTCGCAAATCGAGCTGCGGATACTCGCCGCGCTGAGCCGCGAGACGGTCATGCTGGAGGCGTTTCGGAGCGGCGCGGATATTCACACGGCGACCGCCGCCCGGGTCTTCGGCATTCCGCCCGGGGAGGTGACGCCCGAGATGCGGCGCAAGGCCAAGATGGTGAACTTCGGCATCGCCTATGGCATTTCGGCGTTTGGTTTGTCCCAGCGGCTGGGCATTTCGCGCGCCGAGGCGGGCACCATCATCGCGCAATACTTCCAGCAGTTCCCCGGCATCCGGCGCTACCGGGACGAGACGATCGCCCGGGCCCGCGAGCGGGGCTATGTCGAGACGGTCACCGGGCGGCGGCGTTACCTCCGGGATATTCGTTCGGCCAACGACACCGCGCGCGCCGCCGCCGAGCGCAATGCCATCAATGCCCCCATCCAGGGCAGCGCGGCAGACATGATTAAGCTGGCCATGGTTGCCATTCACCGGGAACTGGTCCGCCGGGGGCTGCGGAGCCGGATGCTGCTCCAGGTCCACGATGAACTGGTGTTTGATCTTTACCTGCCGGAGCGGGAGGAAGTCCGGCGGCTGGTCGGGGAGATCATGACGACCGCCCTGCCGCTGGAGGTGGCCATGGCGGTGGAGATGGGCGAGGGGGAAAACTGGCTGGCGGCGCATTGAGGCGGCTTTTGGACAGCGACGGGCGGCGGCGGCGCGCGGCGCCAAGAACACCCTTGCTCCTGGTTGGCGGCTTTGGCTACGTTTGCGCCTGCGGAATCGCAGCATGAGTCGCCACCCAAAGACATGGGCCCAACCGGATCCGGCGTGCCGCCTGCCAGACCAGGCGCCGGGGGCGCGCGCGGCTGTCTGGACGGGGGGCGGGCGGGCGCGGCGCGGTTGGGGCGGGGGNNGGTTGGGGCGGGGGGGGCGGCGTGGCGGCGGTGGTCCTGATCGGGTTGCTATTGAGCGGCTGCACCGCCCGGCATTACCGGCGGTCGGCGGACAAGGAGAGCTACGCCATTATCCAGCAGATGGAGCGGCGGGTTTTCGGGCATACCAATGAATTTTCGATCCAGACACGGTATTCCGACCGGGATCCGAAGACTATTTCTCCCGCGGAGGTTCTGGATGATCGCGCGGTGAGCAACCGCTTTTTCGTGAACCTGGACCAGGCGTTGCAACTGGCGGTGGAGAACAGCCGCGAGTATCAGACGCAAAAGGAGCAATTATACCTGGCGGCCCTGGCGCTGACGGGCGCGCGCTACGAGTTCAGCCCGCAGTTCTTTGCCCAGGCCACGCCGCAGATTGCCGGCAGCCCCGATGGCGCGGACGTGGGGAGCGTGGCGAGCAAGGTGGGGGTCAACCAGTTGCTCAAGACCGGCGGTTCGCTGACGATGGCGCTGGCCAACGACCTGGTGCGGTATTTTGGCGGCCAGCCGGCGGCGACGGCGCGGCAATCGGTCATCAACGTGCTTTCGGTGAACCTGACGCAGCCGCTGCTGCGCGGTTTTGGCATCAACAGCCCGGCGGTGGAGGCGTTGACGCAGGCCGAGCGCGACGTGGTTTATGCCGTGCGCACCTACAGCCTGTACCAGCAGGAGTTCGCGGTGGGAACGGTCAGCGCGTATTTCGGGCTGCTGACGCAAAAGGATATTGTCCGGAACAATTACCGCAACTACACCAACCGCGTGGAGACGACCCGGTATCTGCAGGCCCGGGCCGTGGACCGCGAGCGGCTGAGCAACGCGGATGATGCGCGCACGGCCGAACTGAAGGCCCGGACGGATTATATTGACTCGCTGGCGTCGTATTTGAGCGCGCTGGACGCGTTCAAGCTGCGGCTGGGCATCCCGCTGGCGGCGCAATTATTTCTGGACGACCGCGACCTCGAGGAGCTGATCGGGGCGGGGCTGATCCCGGTTGACCTCGATCGCCGGGCGGCGTTTGCCATTTGCGTGCAGAGCCAGATGGAGGTGCTCAACGCCATTGACCGCTTCGAGGACAGCAAGCGCAAGGTGCGGGTGGCGGCCGACCAGTTGCGGGCGGATGTGAATCTTATTGGGAGCGCGAGCCTCGCGTCGGAGCCTCCGGACGATTATACGAACTTCGATCCGGGCAAGGTGCAGTATAGCGCCGGGGTGCGCCTTAATTTGCCGCTGGATCGGCTGCGCGAGCGCAACCAGTACCGGAGGTCGCTGGTCGCGTTCGAGGCGCAACTGCGCGCGCTGAGCCTGACGCTGGACAACTTCCGGGATCGCCTGGATCGGGGGCTGCGGACGCTGGAGCAAGCCCGCCTCAACCATGTCAGCGCGGCGGAATCGTTGAAAGTCGCGCAGCGGCGGGTCGAGAACAACCTCATGCTGATGGAGGCCGGGCGCGCCACCATCCGCGATGTGCGTGAGGCGCAGGACGGACTGATCCAGGCGCAAAACAGCCTGGCCACGATTTACGCCCAGTATCTGACGGCGCGCCTGACGCTGCTGCTTAACGTGGGACTCATAGACACCCGGCCGGAGCGGTTCTGGCTGCAGGACCCGCTGCGCGAGCGGTTGACGCCGGAGCAGCGCGGGCCGTCGCCGCTGCGAATGCCGGACGACCAGGTGTTGCCGCCGGAAAACTTCTTGGAACCGACTTCATGAACGCGAGTAATCTTTTGGACAAACTTCCCCCGGTGCTGCGGCGCCGTCCGGTTCTGTTCGGGGCCGCCGGGCTGGTGTTGCTGGTGCTGGTCATTCTGTGGCTGCGCCCGGCCCGGCCCGCGGTGGAGCCCACGGCCTACTACGAGGTCAAGCGCGGGGATTTCACCGTCTCCGTGGTCGAGGGCGGCACGCTTTCGGCGGTGAGCGAGTATAGCATTCGCAGCGAGGTGGAGGGCACCGCGCGCATTATTTCCATCGTGCCGGAAGGCAGCTATGTGAAGAAGGGCGACCTGCTGGTCGAATTGGATTCCGCCTCGGCCCAGGACCAGGTAAACCAGCAGCAAATCAACTACGAGAAGGCCAAGTTCAGCGTGGAGCAGGCGCTGGCGCAATTGGAGATACAGAAGAGCGCGACCAACAGCGAGTATCTGGCGGCGGAACTCAAGCTGAAGCTGGCGCGGATTGACCTGGAAAAATATGAGCAGGGCCAGCGGTTGGTGGACCTGGTCGAGGCCAGCAACAAGCTCGTGCAAGCCCAGGCCCAGTTAATGGTGAACATGGATACGTACCGCAATTCCACCAACCTGGCCGCCAAAGGATATGAGACCAAGCAGAAGGTGGATAGCGACCGCCTGGCGGTGCTCAACTCCGCCAATGCGCTGATCGTGGCCAGCAATAGCATCTGGATGCTGCGGCAGTTTGACGAAGTCAAGCAGGCCGAAACCTACCGGGCGGCGGTGCTGCAGGCCGAGCAGGAGCTGGACCGGGTGGTGAGCCAGAACGTGCGCAAAATGGCGCAGTATTCCGCCGACCTCATCACCCAATCCAACACGCTGGCGCTCAGCGAACAGAAACTGGAGCGCGACAAGAAGAACCTGGCGGCGACCATCATTCGGGCGCCGCAGGATGGGCTGGTGGTCTATCCGGTCAGCGACAGCCATTTCAGCAGCGAATCCCTGATTGAAGGCGGCGCCATCGTCCGCAACCGGCAGGAGTTGATCAAGCTGCCGGACCTGTCCCGCATGAAAGTGGTGATCAAGGTGCATGAATCCCACGTGAACATGATTCGCCCCGGGCTTCCGGCGTTTGTCATGCTCGATTCGATGCCGGACGAGCGGTTTCGGGGCGTGGTGGAAAAAGTCGCCCCGCTGCCGGACACGCAATCGCGCTGGGGCAATCCCAACCTGAAAGTCTATAACACCGAAATCTACCTGACCGACACCCTGCCGAACGTGAAGCCCGGGGTCTCAGCCAAGGCCGAAATCATCGTGACGAACATAGCCGGGGCCATTTCGGTTCCCATCCAGGCCATCGCCACCTACCAGGGCCAGCCGGCGGCGTACCTCGTGCATGGGCATCGCTCCGAGCCGCGCCCCGTCGAGGTGGGGATGTTCAACACCAAGTTTATCGAGATCACCAAGGGGTTGAAGCCGGGGGATCGAATCTTGCTTTCGCCGCCGTTTGAGGCGCGGGAAAAGGATTTGGAAGGCAGCGTTCTGGCGGAGGGTGAGAAGGCCGGCGCGGCCACCAATGCTCCGCCACGGACAACGCCGCCCGCGCCCGCGCCCGGTTTGTCTTCCGGCGAGCCCGCCGCCGGCGGCGAGGAGCGCGCCGCCGACAGCCGCCGCGCGCGCGGCAATTTCAACCCGGAGGAGATGCTCAAACAGTTTGACAAGAATGGCGACGGCAAACTGGACGACGACGAGCGCGAAGCGATGCGCGCGGCCATGGCCGCCCGCCTCGGCGGCGGGTCGGGCGCCAGCGGCACGAATGCCCCGCCGAGGTTGAGCCCGGAAGAGGTGCTGCGGAGATTTGATAAGAACGGCAATGGCAAGCTGGATGAGGACGAGCTTGCCGCCATGCGCGAGAGCCTGGGACGCGGGCGCGGGGGGCTGGGAAAAGGCCCGGGAGCCAGCGGCGCCGGGAACGCCGGAGGCGACGCGGCCGCCCCGCGCCGGCAATTGCCCGCCCCGGCCAAACCATGAGTTCCGTTCCGCCGAAGCCCTCTTCCGCGCGTCGCCCCTCCGGCCGGGCCGGGGCGGCGGCGGGCACGGCGTTCGGAGAGAGCATCATCCGCCTGGAAGCGTTGCAGAAAACGTATGTGCTGGGCGAAGAGAATATCGTGCGCGCCCTTGACGGGGTGGATTTAACCATCCATGCGGGCTCGTTCGTTGCCATCATGGGGCCCTCCGGCTCTGGCAAATCCACGATGCTCAATATCCTGGGCTGCCTGGACCGGCCCACGGCCGGACGGTATTTTCTCGGCACCGAGGATGTCTCCCGCATGAGCGACGACGCCCTGTCGGAAGTTCGAGGCCGCCGCATCGGGTTCATCTTTCAATCCTACAACCTGATCGCGCAACTGACCGTGCTGGAGAACATCCAGGTGCCGCTCTTTTACCGCGGGCAGGATATCAAGACTTCCCGAGACCGGTGCGTTGAGTTGGCGAAACTGGTGGGGCTGGGCGACCGGCTCACGCATCGGCCCAGCCAGTTGTCGGGCGGCCAGCAGCAGCGCGTGGCCATTGCCCGTTCCCTGGTGAATGATCCGCTGATGATCCTGGCCGATGAGCCCACCGGCAACCTCGACTCCAAGACCGGCACCGAGGTGCTGGAGTTGATCAGCCGGCTGAATCAGGACGGCAAGACCATCGTACTGGTTACGCATGACGACAAAGTGGCGGAGCGGGCTCAGCGGGTTGTGCGCATGAAAGACGGGCGAATAGATCGGGACGAGCAGCGGGCGCCGAACGCAACCGCGGCCCCGGCGCGTTGAGGCGATGATTCCTTACCAATTCCTCATCACCGTCCGGCTTGGCTTCAAAAGCCTCAAGCTGCATAAACTGCGCTCGGCGCTGACCATGCTTGGCATCATTTTTGGCGTTTGCTCGGTCATTGCCATGCTGGCGATCGGCGAAGGGGCGTCCTACGAAGCGCAGGAGGCCATCAAGCGGTTGGGCAGCAATAACATCCTGATTCGCAGCCTCAAGCCGCCCGAACAGGCCCGCCAGCAGGGCGCGGGCAGCCGGCGCGGTTTCCAGATAAAGTACGGCCTTACTTACGACGATGCGGGACGCCTGCTCGGCACCATTCCCGGCGTTTCCCGGGTTCTGCCCATGCGCATCATCCGCGAAAATGTCCGCTTTCAACGCACTGAAATCCCCTGCCAGGTCATCGGCACGCTTCCTTTTTATCCCGAGGTGGCTGGGGCGACGTTGGTGCGTGGGCGATTCCTGGCATATTACGACGAAGAGCACATGGAAAATGTGTGCGTCATTACCACCGGGCTGGCGCGCCAGCTTTTCCCGTATCAGGACCCGCTCAACCATGCGATAAAGATTGCCACCTTTTACTATCGGGTTATTGGCATCGTTCAGGAGCGCAGCCAGCCGGAACAGCGCAGCCAGGCTGGCAAAATGGAAGGGCAGCCGCTTGATAATAACGTTTATATCCCCTTGAACACCTCCCGCACCCGGTTCGGCGAAATCCTCTTTCGCCGTTCCGCGGGCAGTTTTGAGGCGGAAGAGGTGCAACTCCATCAGGTCACCGTCCAGATGCGCGACCTGGCGTCGGTGGAAACCGCCGACCCGCAAATCCGGACCCTGCTGGGCCGCTTTCACGAGGACAACGATTATGAAATCATTGTTCCACTGCAGTTGCTCCGGCAGGCGGAGCAGACCAAGCGCATTTTCAACATTGTGCTGGGGTCAATTGCCGCGATTTCACTGCTGGTCGGGGGGATCGGTATTATGAATATCATGCTGGCAACCGTGACCGAACGGACCCGCGAAATAGGGATTCGGCGCGCCCTGGGCGCCAAGAAAGCGGATATTACCATGCAATTTCTGGTTGAAACGGTCGTGCTCGCGGTTGGGGGAGGGCTGGTCGGGGTGGCGGTTGGGATCATTACTCCCGTTCTGGTCTCGCATCTCACCACGATGAAGACGATCGTCACCCTGTGGTCCGTTTTGCTGGCCTTTGGCATCTCCGGCGCGGTCGGCGTTATCTTTGGGCTTTACCCTGCCAAAGCTGCCGCGGATTTGGATCCCATTGAGGCGTTGCGCCACGAGTAATTGAATTGCCCGCATAAAGGCAAGCGCTGGCCTGCCTCATTTCACGGGCCGGGATAGCTGCTTCATCCTCCTCTTTTCTTATTAGCTCCGGCCCCATTACCGTAGCTTCGCGGTTGCGGGTGAGAGGCGCTGTCGTGATGGGGCAGCGCGGGCAGGAAGTGGCGAAAGCATGGGGCGGATAAAGGGAGAGGTGGAAAGCCGGGCGCGAGCAGGCGCATGCCGCCGTGAGGGAGGAAATGGCCGGGAGCAAACCCGCCAGGCTCGCCTGGTTTCGGTCGAGGGAAGGAGTCGGGAATCCATAATCGGTATCACGATTGGCTTTCGAGGCGTCCCAAACCATTACCGCCCAAACCCCGGCTTTGCGCCGGGCCCCAACCACTGCTTCGCCGTGTAGTTGGGGTGGTCCGGGCTTGTCTTGAGGGGCGAATTGGTTTACTGCTGAGCCGATGGAAATTGCCCGAGATGCTCGGATTTATGTAGCGGGGCACCGCGGCTTGGTGGGCAGCGCGATCTGGCGCGAATTGCAACGGCGCGGTTATACGCACCTGATCGGGCGCACTCGCGCCGAATTGGATCTGCTGGACGGAGCCGCCGTCAATCGGTTCTACGCGCAGGAGAAGCCCGAATATGTGGTGGATGCGGCGGCCAAAGTGGGCGGAATCCTGGCTAACGACCGGCACCCGGCGGAGTTCATTTACCAGAACCTGCAAATCCAGAACCATCTCATTCACGGCGCTTACGTGGCCGGGGTGCGCAAGCTGCTGTTCCTGGGCAGTTCCTGCATTTATCCGCGGCTGTCGGTGCAGCCCATGAAGGAAGAGTATCTGCTGACCGGGCCGCTCGAGCCGACCAACGAGTGGTACGCGGTGGCGAAGATCGCCGGCATAAAGATGTGCCAGGCGTATCGGCGCCAATATGGCTGCGATTTCATCAGCGCCATGCCCACCAACATGTATGGGCCCAATGACAATTATGATCCGCAAAACTCGCATGTGCTGCCGGCCCTGATCCGCCGGTTTCACGAAGCCAGGCAGGCCAACGCTCCCACGGTGACCTGCTGGGGCACCGGCTCGCCTTTCCGGGAGTTTCTGTATGCGGATGACCTGGCCCGGGCTTGTATTTTTTTGCTCGAACATTACAGCGAGGAGCAATTCATCAACGTCGGTTCCGGCACGGAAGTTTCCGTGCGCGAACTGACCGAAACGGTTGGGCGGGTGATCGGCTATGCCGGCCGGATCGAGTGGGATGCCAGCAAGCCCGACGGCATGCCCCGCAAGCTGATGGACAGTTCGCGCCTGTTTGCGCTCGGCTGGAAGCCCCAGGTTGATCTCGAAACCGGCATCCGCCTGGCCTACGAGGATTACCGGAAGCGATTCGGCTGAAACGGCTTCGGAGCACAGCCATGGCATCCCGGCGGGTCGTCATTATCGGCGGAGGCATCGTGGGGCTGGCCGCGGCGCATAAACTGGCGGCGCGTTGGCCCGCCGCGCGCATCCTGCTGCTGGAAAAGGAAGGGCGGGTGTGCGCCCACCAGAGCGGCCACAACAGCGGCGTCCTGCATTCCGGGCTGTACTACCAGCCGGGCTCATTGAAAGCCCGGCTGGCCGTGGCGGGCATTCGCGAGATGGTGGCCTGATGCCAGGATCATGCGGTGCCCCATGAGGTTTGCGGCAAGCTGGTGGTGGCCGCGGATGACGCCGAGGTGCCGCGCCTGCGCCGCCTGCAGGAGCGGGGTGCCCAAAATGGCCTGGAGGGGCTGCGCTGGCTCAATCGCGAGCAGATGCGCGAGGTCGAACCGCATGTGGGCGGGGTCGCCGCGTTGCAGGTTCCCCAGGAAGGCATCGTGGACTACCCGAAAGTCTGCGAAGCCCTCCAGCGGGAAATCGAAGCCCGCGGAGGCTCCGTGGTGGTGGGGGCGCGGGTGACGGCGCTGCGGCTGCGGAACGGCGAGTGGCGAATCGAGAGCCCAAAGGGGGATTGGGCGGCGGACTTCGTAATCAACTGCGCCGGGCTGCATTGCGACCGTGTCAGCCAGCTTGCCGGTGAGAAACGCGAGGTGCGCATCGTGCCTTTCCGCGGCGAGTATTACGCGCTCAAGCCGGAGCGGGAGCACCTGGTGCGCAACCTGATTTACCCGGTGCCGGATCCGCAGTTTCCCTTTTTGGGCGTGCATTTCACGCGGCTCATTCACGGCGGCCGGGAGGCGGGCCCCAACGCGGTGCTGGCGCTCGCCCGGGAGGGTTACCGGAAAACGGACGTGCGGCTGGCCGACGTGTGGGACGCCCTGACCTTTTCCGGCCTGTGGCGTTTTTTGGCGCGGCACAAACGCATGAGCTGGGACGAGTTGCGCCGCTCGTTCAGCAAACGGTTGTTCTGCGCCTCGCTGCAGCGGCTGGTGCCGGAAATACAGGAGGCCGACCTGGCGCCGGGCGGCGCCGGCGTGCGCGCGCAGGCCATGGCGCCGGATGGCACCCTGGTCCAGGACTTCTGCCTGCTGCAACGGCCGCAGGCGCTGCACGTGCTGAATGCGCCCAGCCCGGCCGGAACCGCCGCGCTGGCCATCGGCAGCGAGATCGCAAATCTGGTTGCCAGCGAAAGCTGACTTGCTCTACTTAATGCTCCTTTTCTGACTATGAAAATACTGATTACCGGCGGCGCCGGCTACCTCGGCTCGGTGCTGACGCCAACCCTCTTGGGACTGGGGCACCACGTCACGGTGGTGGACAACTTTCTCTTCCGGCAGAACAGCCTGGCGGACTGCTGCCCCTACGAGGGATTTCAGATCGTGCGCGGTGATTGCCGGGATGAGGCGCTCATGAAGAAACTGGTGGGCGGGGCGGATGTCATCATCCCCCTGGCGGCGCTGGTGGGGGCGCCTTTGTGCGATCGCGATCCCGTGGCCGCGCGCACCACGAATTTCGAGGCCGTGGCCATGCTGTGCCGCCTGGCTTCCGCGGCCCAGCGCATCCTCATGCCGGTGACCAACAGCGGCTACGGCGTCGGCGAGAAAGACAAGTTCTGCACGGAAGAAACGCCGCTGCGGCCCATCTCCCTGTACGGAACCACGAAGGTGCAGGCTGAGGAGGTCATCCTGCAGCGCGAGAATAGCATCAGCTTTCGCTTGGCCACCGTTTTTGGCGTCTCGCCGCGCATGCGGATTGATCTGCTGGTGAATGATTTCGTCCACCGGGCGGTCAACGACCGCGCGGTGGTTATCTTCGAGGGGCACTTCAAGCGCAATTATATCCACGTGCGCGATGTGGCGCGCGTATTCGCGCACGCGCTCAACCGCTTCGAGGAGATGAAAGGCAAGCCCTATAACGTCGGGCTGGACGAGGCGAATCTCTCCAAGCTCGAACTGTGCGCCGTCATCCAGAAGCACCTGCCGAAGTTTGTCTTTCTGGAAGCGCCGATTGGCGAAGACCCGGACAAGCGGGACTACATCGTGTCCAATGCGCGCCTGGCGGCGACGGGCTTCACGCCGGAGTGGGGGCTTGACCGGGGCATTCGGGAACTGATCAAAGGATTCACCATCCTGCGCAACAGCGTGTACGCCAACGTCTAGGCGCGGGCATGACGCGGGAACTGAGCCAGACAGTGGCCGTGGTGCTGGCGGGCGGCCTCGGGACCCGCGTGGCGCACTTGCTGCCGGGGGTGCCCAAACCCATGGCCCCGGTATCCGGCAAACCATTTCTCGAATGGGTGGTGCGCTGGCTGGCGCAGCAGGGGATTCGGAAGGTCATTCTTTCCACCGGCCACCTGGCCGGAGTGGTGGCGGCGCATTTCCAGGCGCAACCGGTTCCCGGCGTGCTCACGCGCTGCCTGGCGGAGCCCCAGCCCCTGGGGACGGCCGGCGGCTTCCTGCATGCGGCGCGCCTTTCAGCGGAAACGCCGCCGGCCTGGCTGGTCGTCAATGGCGACTCGCTGGTCCTCGTCTCGCTGGCGGCGGCGGCCCGGGAGTTGCGCCGCCACCCCGCGGTTGCTGGCGTTGTGGTGGGGCGCGCCGTGCCGGATGCGGCGCGCTATGGGGCGCTGACGCTCGGGCCCGGCGCCGAGTTGCGCGGGTTTGCGGAGAAACAGCCCGGGCCGGGGGTCATCAACGCCGGGATTTACCTTTTGCGGGACACGCTGGTGCGCCAATTACCCGGCCAGTGGCCGCTGAGTTTCGAGCAGGAGGTGTTTCCGCGGTTGCTGGCGCAAGGCTGCGCGCTCAAAGTATGCGTGGTGGAAGCGCCGTTCCTCGATATCGGCACGCCCGAATCCCTGCGGCAGGCCGAGGCGTTCGTCCAGCAAAACCGCGCGCAGTTTGGCGATTAGAGTGACGATGATGAAGAAGTCAGGCAGCAATCGGGAGGCGGTGTTCACCTCGCCCTGGTTCCAGGTTTTGGCCGAATCAACCCCGGGCGGCGGCCCGCCGCATTATGTCATTCAGGGGCTCGATTTCGTGGTGATCGTGGCCCTGACCCGGCAGGATCAACTGTTGCTGGTGCGCCAGTTTCGGCGGGCGGCGGGGGCGATCACGCTGGAGTTGCCCGCGGGCCACATTGACCCGGGGGAAACCCCCGAGCAGGCGGCCCGGCGGGAGCTGGCCGAGGAAACGGGCTATGAGGCGGATCATTTCGAATTGCTGGCGAGCCTTTCTCCTTCCGTCGCCCGCTTCACCAACCGCATGTGGTGTTTTCTGGCGACCGGAGCCCGCCCGGCCCCCAGCCCGCAAACCGAACGCGAGGCGGGCGTGGACCTGATCTTGTATGACCGGGGGGTTCAGGAGTTGATTGGAGAGAAGGATTTTTACAGCGCGCCCAACTACGCGGCACTGCTGGTCGCCGTGTTGCGCGGGAAACTGAAACCCCGGCCCGATCTCCACCGTTAGCGCGCAATTCCCGCCGCGGGTGGCGGCGGCCGGCATTCAATGATGGGGCCCGGCTTGCGGCGCTCACCCGAGCGCGATCTCATCCGCCGCGGGCGGTTCGGGGCCGCCCCCGCGGGAGGCATCATCGGGCGGGCGCGGACGCCAGCCGGCGATTGAGGGTGTGCAACCCCGCCACGACGAACGCGTCCAATTCCCGTGAGAACGCCGTGGCGCGTTCGGGTTGAGCGGAGGCGAGATCGGCGGAAGCGCTGGGCGGGAAACCGAGGCCCAGCCGGTAAAAGTGCGCCGGCGCATCCAGGCTGGCGGTCAGGATTTCGTCGCCCTGGATCCAGCCGAGGATCGGTTCGCCTACGCGTTTGACATAAGCCTGGCCGGGGTCATCCGGCGGCAGGCGGAACAAATCGCGCCCGAAGGCCTGGTGCGGCGTGTCCAGCCCGAGGATTCCCACCACCGTGGGCAGGATGTCCAACTGGCTGGCAACCTGGTGGCGCACCTCGTGTTGGCCGCCAAATAATTCCGGGCCGTAAAAGAGCAGGGGCACGTGCATATGCAGGAGGCTTGTCTCCGTAAGGTTGGGCGGAATGCCGAAACCGTGGTCGCCGACAAAGACAAAGAGGGTGTCCGCGAACCACTCCTGTTTGCGCGCGGACGCCATGAACTGGCCGAGCGCCCAATCGGCGTAGTGCACCCCGTTGAGGCGCTTGTTTTGTTCGCCGCCGTCCGTGATCGGTTCCAGCCCCGCGACTGGAGGCAGGTCAAACGGCGCATGGTTGGACAGCGTGAGAATGATGCCGAGAAATCGCTTCTTCCCGGCGGACAGGGCGGAGAATTCCTCCACGGCGCGGTTGAATACGTCAAAGTCGCAAGGCCCCCAGTCCGGGTCCACAAAGGTGGGATTCTTGAAGTCGTTCCGGCCAATGAACCGTTGCACGCCCTGGTGCCGGTAAAACCCCTCCTTGTTGTCCCAGGAGAAGAGGCCGTTGTAAAGGAAGAGCGTGGCAAAGCCGCGTTCCTGAAGAATCCGGGGCAGGGAGCGGAAGGGTTGCTCGCCCACCGGCCCCTTGGCCGGGCGGTCATTGTCGGGCAGGTTGGGAAACGAGCATAGCGTGGCGAAAACGCCCTGCGCCGTGTGCGTGCTGATGGAAAAAGCGCGGTCGAACAAAATACCCTCGCGCGCCAGCGCCGCAAAACAGGGAGTCGCGCCCAGGGAAGCCCCGAGGGCGTCATTGAACCGCGCGGTGAAACTCTCCATGATCACCACCACCACATTGCGCGGGCGCCGGACGACCGCCTCGTTGGGCGGCGACACCCGCAGGAGCGGGTATTTCCCGGCGTCCACCAGTTTCTCGCCCGGCAGCAAAATGCTTTCCCGCACTTTCTGGATGGCCTGGTCCAGCGGCATCCGCCGCTGCCACTGCCGGGTGGATTTCTGAGTTGCGGAGGAATGGGAGCCCAGGGAATCCAGCAAACTCCACAGGCCGTTCAGTGTCATTTGGTTCACATAGGTGCTGGGGGAAAAGTAGGCATTGCCCCAGCGCAAGGGAGTGTGCTGGAGGCCGCCGCGGATGCCCACCACGGCCACGCCCGCCAGCGCGGCGACAACCAGGAGGCGCGGGAGCCAGCCGACCTGGCCGGGCGCCGGCTGAAAGAGACGCCGGGTGGCCCAGAGAAACACCGCCCAGAGAGCCAGGCATACCAGCGTCCAGCGGACCACGGGATAGCCATGCCAGATCATGCCCAGGACAATCGCGTTATGCTCGGCCTGGGTGCTGAAATACTCGTACGCCAGGGGGCCAAGGCGCATCTGGAACTCTTTGTAAAACTCCACCTCCGCGATCAGCGCAAAGAGCCCCGCCAGAGCCAGGAGGGCATAGATCGCAAAAGCCAGGCCGCGCTCGCGCCGCCCGGGCGCCGCGCGCAGGATCCGCCACAACGCAAAGGGAAGCGTAAGCCAAACAGCCGTGGCCACGTCAAAGCGCAGGCCGTGCCAGAACGACAGCCCAATCAGCGGCATCGGCGCCCCTCCGCGATGCGACCACGTGGTGATAATCAAAAGCCCGCGCAACAGTTGGAAGGCCACCAGCCAGATAACAAAGAGCCCGAAAACCGGCCGCAGCATTTTCCAGATCGTTACGAGAAACGAAGCCGGAACAACGGGGGACGGGAGAGAGGCGCCGGAGGAGGGCTGGCGCTGACCTGCGTCAGAGGTATCCCCGCCCGGCGGTTCAGATGAGTTCATAGAAAGGTTTACTGGGATGCGACAGCACGGGATATCCGCGCGTTCAATTTGCGCCAATCAGGCAGTGTGGGTTGACGGGTGTTCCTATGGGGCTGGCTACGGCTGATGCGCCGGGCGGCCAGGCTTGAAATGCTTCAAAAAGCAGTGAATTGCCACCCAGGCGGCAAGAATGCAAACGAAGGCCGCCAAGGCCAGTTTGAAGAACTTCTCGAAACTTGAATGGAGCATCCCGGCCCCCAGCAGAACCAGGGGCACCGCTTCGGGGATCAGCCCCACCAGCGAACCCGCCAGATAGACCCCGGTGCGGACATTGCTCAAGGCCAGGGCTACGGTGGCCACCATGCCCGGCACGGGCAACATGCGCGAAACGATCACCGCCGCCAGCCCCGGCTGATCCGCCAGAAAAGCCAGCTTCGGATGCAAGGGCGGGGCCTGATTCGTATTGTGCCGCCGCCCCCGAATGACCAGGAAAGCCGCATAATAACTGGCCATTGTGCCCAACACGCTCATCGCCATCCCGCCCCAGAAGCCGAACAGGGCCCCGGCCAGCGGGCAGAAAAGCAGGCGCGGAACCCCCACCACAATGAGGAGCGCCATGACCAGAAAGAACGCCGCGACGCCCCGGAAGCCGGTCTGCCGAACCCAGTCGGCGGCGGCCCCGGCCGGCTGCAGCCATTCTTTAAGGGGCGTGAAACGGTAAGCCACGATCCCGGCTATTGCAATCGCCAGAAAGAGCAGCGCCTTGACCAAAAGCGCCCCGGGCCGGGCCGCCGGTTCAGGCGGGCGGGTCTCCGCCGGGTCCCTCTCCTGGACCATCGTGGCCATGTGTCAGCCCGCCGGGGGGGCCTCTTCCTCCGGCAGCAGGCGGTCGCCGCGGACCGCGCGGGCGCTGTACCACCGGATGCCAAAGCAATCGCGCAGACCGCGCCACACCCGGTTGCCCACGCCATACTTCGACTGGCCGCGCGTGCGCGGGCGATGGTTGACCAGGATTTCCTCGACCTGATACCCCTGCCGGCGCAGCAGCGTGGGAATGAACCGGTGCAGGCCATTGAAAACCGGGAGCTCCCTGACCGCCGCGCGGCGCAGCGCGCGGAAGGTGCAGCCGGCGTCGGCAATCCGGTCGCCCGTAACCCAGTTGCGGAAGCCGTTGGCAATGCGCGAAGAAATGCGCCGCGTGGCGTCGTCAAGCCGCTGCCGGCGCACGCCGGCCACCGCGGCCACCCCGGGTTGNNATGAGAATCTCGCCGCGGGCGCGGGCGAAGCCGGACGCTTGCGCCGCGCTTTCCCCGGAGTTGACGCGGTGCCGCAGGATCCGCAGCTCCGGGTGCCGCGCGCGGAGCTGCCGCAACACCGCCCAACTGCCGTCGGTGCTGGCGTCATCCACGCAGAGGATTTCAAACGGGCACTGCAGCGAGCGCAGGACCGCGGTCAGCTCCCCCAGCAAGGCGGGGAGATTATCCTCTTCGTTGAAGACGGGAATGACGACACTCAGGCTGGGCGATGGGAGAGTCATGGGCATAAAGCCGCGCCGTCGCTTTACGGCTGGAAATAATCCGCGACAGCACGGGAGACGGTTTCAATTTCTTCCCGGGTCAGGCAGGGATGCATCGGCAGCGAAAGCACCGAGCGACAGGCCGCCTCGGCCCGCGGCAAGTCGCCCCGCCGGTAACCGAGGTGGCGATAGGCGCCGGGTTCGTGCAGCGGTTGCGGGTAATGCAGCCCGGTCTCGATGCCCCGCCCGCGCAAGTGGTCCGCCAACGCCTCCCGATCCGGCGCGCGCACCACGTAAAGGTGGTACACCGGCTCCGTGCGAGCCCGGGCCCGGGGCGTTTGGAGTTGGGGGATCCCGCCGAGCAATTGATCATAGACTTTGGCCGCGGCCCGCCGGGCGGCATTCCAGCCCTCCAGGGAGGGCAAACACACCCGCAACAGCGCCGCCTGCAGCGTATCGAGGCGGCTGTTCAGGCCCACCAGCTCGTGGTCATATTTGGACTCGCGCCCGTGGTTGGCCAGCATTCGCATCCGGCGGAAAACCTCCGGATCCCGCGCGGTGACCGCCCCGCCGTCGCCAAACCCGCCCAGGTTCTTGGAGGGAAAGAAGCTAAACACTCCCGCATCCCCCAGGGTTCCCGCCCGGCGGCCGCGATAACGCGCGCCTTGCGCCTGGGCGCAGTCTTCAATCAGCTTCAGCCCGTGCGCGCGGGCAATTTCCTGCAAAGCGTCCAGGTCGGCCAGCAGCCCATAAATATGCACCGGAATAATGGCCCGCGTGCGGGGGGTGATCTTGCGGCGCACATCCTCCGGATCCAGGCAGAAGCCCTCAGGCTCCAGGTCCGCGAAGACCACTTTCGCGCCCGCCAGGCTAATGGCCTCCGCCGTGGCTATGGCCGTCAGCGGCGTGGTGATGACTTCATCGCCCGGCCCGATGCCCAGGCCCAGGAGCGCGACCAGAAGACCGGAGGTGGCGCAGGACACACTGCAGACCGGCGCGCCGTCCAGGCTGGCCGCCATCTCCTTCTCGAACTCCCGCACGTCCGGCCCCTGGATATAGCGTTGCTCGCGCAGCACCCGCAGCGCAGCCGCGTCCACCTGCGCCGCGATAGGCGCGTGCAACCGGGCCAGGTCCACGAACTTGACAGTCCTCGTTGAGTGCATCCGTAAGGTGAGGCAGAGTTGCAAAGCCTCACCGTCCGCGCAAGCAGAGAATAATTTAACGACAAACCGGGGTGATAGCCTCTTAATTTCTCAACTCCCATGCCATCCTCCCCATGCCCCACAGCCTTATCAAACTGTCCAATTATTGGACAGTTGGCGGCGCTTTACTGCCGAACGTTACTTTTTCGCTCCACCAACCTCAATTAAGCCTATCCCACGATTTCCCACTGAATTTGCGTCACTTACCGCTCCTTTCCCGCTCCCTTCAAGCCGTGTACAAGGGGTGTACAACGGGAGTACAAGGGATGCTCGCCGGTTGAACAAGCAAAAATCCTATGTACCTCCGGTGTTCACCCGTTGTACCCCCCTTGTACACGATGGGTTGGGAGGGGGATGAGATGCCGGTGCCGGAGGGAAACTGGCGGGTGGAGGGCTTGTTCTAAACGCTTGGAAATGCGCTAGATTAGATTGGAGCGGGGGATGGTTTTCGTGTCTGAGGCCGGCCGGAGGGCGGGAATGAGGGAGCTTTCCGGATTTATGGGAGGCTGACAAGGGTCGGAGCGGCTGCTAGAGTCGGCGTGCTTTGAAGAGCGATCATGGATTCATGCGAATGGCTTGCGCCAATCTTGCGTTCTTTCTCTCGCCGCAGGGGCGCAACTCGTGGCCGTATCAGCCAGAGCAGCCCGTTTCCCTGCCGGAGGATTTTTTTGGGGTGTGCGTTGCCAGCTCCGAGGATCCGGCGTGCGATGATTACATTCTCGCCCGGTTGCGTGAGTTGGGCGTGAAGTGTGTGCGGGTGGATTACGGGTATGATTCGCCGGGCGGTTTTGCCGATCGCCTGGTTGGGCGCCTGTTGAGCGAGGGCTACCGGGTGGCGCTGCACCTGGTGGCGCCGCGGCGGGATATGGAGGCCCTGGACACGCCGGACGGCGCGGCCCGCTGGCGGGAATTTGTGCGCGATGCGTTTGCGCGCTTCGGCGGCGGCGTGGAACTGTTTGAGATCGGCTCGACGGTGAATCGCCGGCGCTGGTCGGGGTTTACCGTGCCGCGATTTCTCCGGGCGTGGGAGATTGCCTGGGCGGAGGCGCGGGAGCGCGGACTGGTGCTGGCGGGGCCGAATGTGACGGATTTTGAGCCGTTCTATAACGTGGCTATTTTGCAGGCGCTGCGGCAGCGCGGTTGCCGGCCCGAGATTCACACGAACAACCTGTTTGTCGAGCGGGCGACCGAGCCGGAGGCGTTTGACCCCAAGATTTTGGGGCCGGGGTGGGCCGCGCGCCTCAAGTTTAACACGGTCAGGAAAGCGGCGCTGCTGGGGGCCATCGGACGGTGGGCGGGAGTGCCGCGGACCTATAGCATGCATGTGTCGTGGAGTTTGCGCCGCATCCGGCGGTTGCTGGTGGACGTGGAAGAACAGCAGGCGGATTATGTGGCGCGGTATGGTTGCCTGGCGGCGGCGTCCGGCGGCCTGCAAAGGGTGTATTGGGGGCCGCTGATTGGCCAGCGCGAGGGCTTGATTGACGATGGGACAACCTTCTTCCCCGAGGTGTTTCACGTGACGTTCTACGGGCGGGCCAACGGGAAGGTTGGCGATTACCGCATTCGCCCCGCGTTCCGCGCCTTCCAGACGGTGGTCCGGTTTTTGGCGGGGACGACCTTCACGCGGCGAATCTCCGCGCGCGGCTCGCTGGAGATCCTTGAATTTCAATCGGCCGCGCACACGCTGCATGCGGTCTGGTGCCGGAACGGCGATTGCGCCGTCGCGGCGGATTGTTATGCGGCGGAGGCTTTGGGGGCCGCGGAAGCTTTTGATCGCACGGGGGCGCTCTTGGCGGCGGCGCCGGTTTTGTTTACCCAGCGGCCCACCTATCTGCGCTGGAAGGCGGCGGCCGCGATTCGCCTGGCGCCTGCGCCCGGCTCAATGGCGGACCTGCGCCTCGCGGCTCGCGGGGAAGCGGAATATGTTCCGATCCGGCAGCCGGACTGGCGCGGGCTGGCGTTGGCGCGGCTGGCCGGGGATAAAATTGACCCGGCCGCCTTGCTGCCGGGCCGGCTGGCGCCGATGGATTCCGCCGCGGCCAGGGTTTTGCGCAACAAGCGCAACCGCGTCTGGTCCGTGGCGGCGCCCTGGGATGCCCGGCGTCAGATCGTGGTGAAGCATTTCCGGCCCGCGACCGGGCTGCGCGGGTGGCGGCAAAGGTTCAAAGCCGGCAAGGCGCGGCGCAGTTGGAATGGCGCGCAGGAACTGTTGCGGCGGGGGATTCCCACGCCCGAGCCCGTCGCCTGGCTGGAGCATCCGGCGCGGCCGCATGCGCATGAGAGCTACTACCTTTGCGCCGCGTTTGCGGGGGGGACATCGGCGCGGCAGGCCTTCTACGCCGTGAACGGCGGGGCCGCCGAATTCCTCGGGGAGCCCGTGGCCGGCCTGTTCCGGCAGATCGCGGAGTTGCTGGCCCGCATGCATGGGCGCGGGGTTTTTTATCGTGATCTGTCGGCGGGCAACCTGCTCTTGCGGCGGGGGGCCGACGGGAACCTGGAGTTCGCGCTGATTGATACGGGCCGCGCGCGCATCGGCGTCAAGGGCCTCGGGATTCGCCCGCGGCTGGCGGACTTGATGCGGCTGTGCCATCCGCTGGCGTGGCGCGGGCGCGAACAGTTCCTGCGCGCCTACTTTTTGGCGGCGAACATCCGGTTTGCGGGGTGGATGCGGCTGGCGTTTCATTACTACGATTGGAAGCATCGCCTCAAGAAGTGGCTGCGCCCCTGGCGGTGAACGGCGGCCGGGAGGGCGGGCGCGGGCGGCCACGCGGCGCGATGGGGCGCATCCCAGCCGCGCCGGGTCACGGAGGACTGGCCGGCGGGAGGGGATTCGCCCGCAGTTCTTCGATCACCGCAAGCGTCTTTTCCACGTTGAGCGACATCGGCAGGGCCTCGGCCGTTTGGCGCGCGGCGGCGCCGGCGCGGGCGCGGGCGGCGGGATCCAGGAACGGCGTAATGGCCGCCGCCAGCGCCGCGCTGTCCGCCGGGTCTTCGACCACGCTGCCGTTGAGGCCGGGGCGGATGATTTCCGCAGCGCCGTTGACGCGCGAGCTGACCACCGGCAGCCCGCAGGCCATCGCCTCCAGGCAGGCGTTGCTGAAGGGTTCGTAGATGGCCGGATGCACCAGGATGTCGGCGCCGGCATAGACGTCCTCCATGCGGTTTGCGCTGCCGAGGAAGCGGAGCCGGTCCGCGACGCCCAGCCGCGCGGCGAGCCGCTGGTACGGCGCGGTGCGGCCTTTGCCGGCGACTTCCAGGCGCACCGTTTGCGGCAGCCGGGCCAGCGCCCGCAGGGCAAATTCCAGGCCCTTGCGCTCGAAGCCCGATCCGGCGAGCAGGAGCACGGTCTGCGGGCGCGCCGGTGGGGCGGGGGGAGGCCGAAAGCGGGCGTTGTCGGTGCCGTTGTGGATGACCCGAATGCGCTCGGCCGGGAAGCCGTAATGCCGGATGATTTCCTCCTTGCCGCGATGGGAATTGGCAATGATGACGCGGGTGTTGGCGGGGGAGAAGGTCCGCTTTTCGATCCACAGCAAGGCGCGGTGAAGCGGGTTCAACCCGGCCAGCGCCCGGGCGCCGCCGGGGCGGTAGCGTTGCCGTTGCCGCAACCATTCCCGGTGGCATCCACCGCCGGCGCGGCTGATATCCTGGCGCAGGGTGCGCTCGATGCTCAGGATCAGATCGCAGCCCGCCGTGGGGAGCGCGCGTCGGCTGTTCAAGGCGAATGATAAGACCCGCGCAAAAGCCGGCCAGCGAAGCGCCGGCACGCGCTGGAGCGTGACGCCGGCCGCGGCCGCGGTTTCATCCCAGCGGGCCGCCAGCACATGCACCGCGTGGTGGCGGGCCTGCAGTTGGGTCACCAGGCCGTGGGTGTACCGCTCCGACCCGCCGCCGGACGGAAAGAAATTACTTTTAATGATGCCGATGCGCACGCCGCCCCCAGTATCACCAAAACGGCGGAGACTTCCAGCCAAACCCAAGGGCGGGTCCGGAACGGACGGGCGGGCCGGGAGGCGGGCCTGGCGGCGCGGGGCGGCGCCGCGCGAACGGCCCGCTGAGCGATATGCGGGGTTTCCGCCGGCGGCTGCCATTGGACTGAATCAAGCGGGCCGGAGGCCGGCGCGCCGGTTTCGCAAGGAGGAAAGGCGCGGGGGAACGGTCACGCGGGCCGCGGAAATGGATTGCCGCCCGGCAGTGATTGGTTGAGTATCCCGGGAAGCGCTTGCGGTTGGGCTGGCGGGGTGCCGCCCGGGTGAGCCGCCGTAAGACGGGCGCAAGATTTCCCGGCAACTTCCGAGGTTGCGGGCTGACAAACAATGAAGCCGCATGTGGAACAGACGCAAAACGCCGCCGCCGGCCAGGTCTGCCGGATAACGGCGGGCCGGTGGCGTTGGGAAGTCCGGGCGGCGCACGCCACCCCGGCGATGCAATCGGCCTGGGCCGCGCCGGAGCAGCTCGTGGCGCCCCCGGCCGAGCGCGTCGTTCGGAACCCGCCCAAGCGAACCACCCAGGTCTTCCGCGCTAGGTTGCCGGGGTCAGGCGGCCGGGTTTTCATCAAGCGCTACCTCGCCGAGGCCTGGCAAAGTTGCAAGAGCTGGTTTCGGCTTTCCAAGGCGGTTCGCTCCTTTCGCCGGGGCCTGGAGTTGCAGCGGCTGGGCGTCCCCACGGCGCCGCCGGTTGCGGCGGGGGAATACCGGGTTGCCGGCTGGCTGCGCGATGCCTGGCTGATCACAGAGGAGATTCCGGACGCGCGAACCTGGTTGGAATGCGACCTGGCCGCTCCGCGGGGCGCGCACCGGGTTCCCATGCTTCGCGCGCTCGCCCGCTGTTTTGCGCAGCTTCATGAGGCGAAGCTTTCCCACTCGGACGCGAACCGCAATAATCTGCTGATTCAGCTGGCGCCCGGGCGCCGCCCCCGGTTGTACCTGATAGACCTGGATGCGCTGGTGCGGCGGGCGTGGTTTCCGCGCTGGCGGGTGGTGAAGGATTTGCGGCGGCTGCACGCGCGGGGTCCCGCCACCCGGCGGGAGAAGCTGTGGTTTATCGCCGAGTATTGCCGGGCGCGGAAAGGCGCGCTTGAGCCGCGCGAATGGGTGCGGCGGGTCGGCCGTTCCCTGGCGATGCCGTTGACGGTGCGGCGTGTCGGGCCGGTGCGCTGGGTGGTCCGCCCGGTGCTTCAGGCGGACGCCCTGCAGGCGCTGCTCCAGGATCCGGAGGCGCGTTTGCGGGACGCGGCGCTGCGCCTCAAGAACTCGCGCAATGTCACCCTCGTGCGCATACCGCAGCCGGCGGGGCCCGGCTGGGTTTTGCGGCGGTTGAATTATGGCCGGTTGCGGCACCGGCTGCGCGATTGCTTTCGTCCCTCGCGCGCCCGGCGGGCCTTTCGCAAGGGGCTGTGGCTGGAGCAGGCGGGCGTTGCCGCGGCCAGGATGCTGGCGGTGGGCGAGCGGCGGCGGCTGCGCTGGCCGGTTTGCGCGTATCTGCTGATGACGGAAATCCCG
>MTKZ01006579.1_pt1 | contig 24859 bp, 22 predicted proteins | sample 1042781 | NCBI WGS metagenome assembly MTKZ01 (sample SAMN06212207, study PRJNA360539) | anaerobic digester metagenome | biome: Wastewater treatment plant; material: sludge; isolation source: anaerobic digester fed with sludge from wastewater treatment plant | place: Denmark: WWTP Viborg ... | reverse complement strand
GTATTGCGCCTGGGCGGCTGTCACTTGCGCTGCCCCGTCAGCCCGGGCACATTCCGCTACCGCCATGTCCTGCTGCGCGATTTCGTATGCCTGAGTCAGCACTTCCTTGTCTATCTGGAACAAAGCAGTCTTGTCGGCTTCCACATATTGCCCGTCCTCGACAAACATGTCCGTAAGTACCCCATCCACGCGCGGCGCGACCATGGCATAGTTTTTGGCGAGCAGGGTGCCCTGAACGGTTATGCGTTCTTCGAAGGAACGCTCTTTCACGGCTGCTACTGCCACGGGGTAACGCTTCTCGGTCGTCGTTTGCTGGGCTGCAACCTGGTTAGATGGCGTGCATCCCGGTAACAGCGTCAGCGTCGCACACGACACCACCAGAAAAATCATATTTAAAGTGGCTTTATTCATGGTCGTCATCCTTCTTTTCCATCCAGGTTGCGCCAAGCACATTGCGCGCTATGGCGGTCATGACTTGTTCCTGATACCGCGCGTTGGCGGCGTTCACCTGGGCCGCGTCATGCTTCGCGACCGTATCGAGCATCTCGGAGGGGCGCAGCAGCCCCTCGCGCATTTTTGCGGTCCGTTCGGCCAGCATTTGCGCCTCAGCGTCAACGGCGGCATCGGCAAGACGCAGGGTGGACCGGGCGTCTTCCAGCGAGGAATGGGCCTTGACCACCTCGAGCATCACGGCGAGGCTTTCCTGCTCCCGCGCGAGAAACGCCTGTTCCTGTTCCACCCGCGCGGCCTTGTACTCATTGATATTTTTAAAACCATTGAAGAGGGTCATCAGCCCGGTAAATCCGAGGGCGGAGGTATACGGGTAGGTCATGAAGGAGTTTGAGGTATGCGAACGGGCCGCGAACCCCGCCAGCATCGGCAGGAAATTCGCGATGGCGATACGTACCTTTTCCCGCTCGATGGCCACCTGCCGGTCCGCAATGGCCAGGCGCGGATTATTCAGGAGCGCCTCGAGTATCCAGTCCGCCAGTTCCCCTTCGGGCGCCGTAAGCGGATGTGAAGCCTCGAGCGCGGGTTCCGCCGTGGGTGAAACCCCCATGGCCGTAAGCAGTTCGGCGAGGTTGCGTTCCTTTGCGCGGGCATTCGATTCCAGTGCGGTTTCCCGCGCCAGGAGCAGCAAGCGTACCTGGGCGAGGTCCGCGTCGGTAACCATGCCCTCACGGTGGTACGCCTCCACCTCCTTGACCAGTGTCTCGGCCGCCGCACGCTGTGATTCGAGGGTCCGGCGCGTTTCCAGGGTTGCCAGGCATTGATAGTACAGGCCGGTCACCTGAAGCGCGATCATCTGGCGCGTGTAGTCCGCCGCAAGGACGCCGATTTCTTCGCCCCGCTTGTGCGCCGCATAGAGAAACCAGGTGGCGGGCGCGAAAATGGGCATCTGCGCCTGCACTGTTGTCTCGCGAATGATACGGTCCTGCATGGTGGTGGACATGCCCGCAATAATGCTCGACGCGGGGGCCCTGTTCAACTCGGTGGAGGTATATTCAAAGGTCACTGTGGGCAGGAAATTCGCGAAGGCGATATCACGGTTCAATTTTGCCAGGCGCGCGTCAAGATCGGCGGACTTCACGGCAAGATTGTTTTCCAGCGCGATGGCAATGCAGCGCTCCAGGTCCAGGAGCGTGTCCTTTTCCAGTTCCTGCGCCGTGCGTTCTTCCATTCCTGCCAGAAACGCATCCTTGTCCGCCTCCCGGGTCCGGGCGCCGTCAAAGGTGGCACAGCCCGGCACAAAGAAAAGCAGGGTAAACAACAGTAAATACATAGGCTTATGCATGAGACGTTCCTTCTTTGAGAACGGGTGGCAGGGGCAGTTCCAGCCCGCGAATAAGCACTTTCGACACGTGACGGATAATTTTGTTTTGAAAGGCGGCATTAAACTTGCGCGGTTCAGGAAACAACTGCATGAGGTCCTCGGCGAATATATAATTGACCAGCTGCGACATCAGGGTATCCGTCCAAAGCTCGGCTTCCTCCACGCCCATTTCCGGGCGGCAAGAGCGCAATACATCACGTATCGCGTTGTACTCCGGAATCACGGTGTCTTTGATAATATCTGAGACAGCCGGCGTCGGCTGCAGCAGGATGCGCATGAATAACTGGCTGTACCAGTGCGGATGGAGACTGGTCAAATACTGTTGGCAACGCTCTTCCACTATCTGGTACACCGCCTCGGCGCATTTGAGCGGATCATGTGTCCACTCCTGTTTCTTTTGAAGCAATTCCTCCGCCCGATAACATTTGATCTTTTCCAGCACATAGCGAACCAGCGCCACATACAAATTCTCTTTGCTGCCGAAATGATAGTTGACCGCGGCAATATTGGCCTGGCATTTCTCTGCAATAGCCCGTATGCTCGTCCCCTCGACACCGTTTTCCGCAAACAACTCGCCAGCGGCGAGTAATAAAGCCTCTTTGGTTGTAGGGGTTGCTTCCTGCTCCATGGCACATCCTTTCCAATGACGTTGGTTTTTATCGCAACGCGAGGAAGCATAACACAAACGTTTGCTTAATTCAAGCGTTTGTTTTAAAAGTATCTTTATGGGAGTGTGTTCAGGGACTCAAGAAGTTGTTCGTTTATGATTGCCAGTCAAAATCTATTCCTTAATTGATCTCGGCACAAGAGCATCAGCAACGTAATCAGGGCCATTGCGCCCTTACCCCCTATGACCGGAATAGAGTACATGTTGCACCTGTAGTTATATAACGGTACAATGAAATTGTTTCGGACAACAGCGTGAAGGGTTGTAACTACGGAGAATGGATCCCATGACTATCAGAGAACAAATCCAGGAAGGCATCAAGAACGCGACGAAAAGCAGGGAACTCCAGCGTCTTGATACGCTGCGTATGGCCAAGGGGGCGATTCTGCTTAAGGAAAAGGAAAAGGCACGCACGGAACCGATCAGCGATGAAGAAGTGATTGCTGTTTTGCGTTCGGAAATACGCAAGCGCCAACAAAGCATGGCGACCTATGAAGAACTGGGTAAGCAGGAGGCGGTCGATGGATTAAAGTTTGAAATCGCGGTTATTGAGGAGTACCTGCCCAGGCAGCTGTCGGAATCCGATATTGAGGCCAAGGTACGCGCATACCTTGCGGAACACCCTGAAATGAATCATGCCGGCAAACTGACCGGCGCCTTAAAGAAGGAGTTGGGCGACACTGCCGACGGCAAAGTATTGAATGATATCTGCAGGCGCATTCTTGAAGGATAGACGCGAAAATGGAAATCAGTGCCGCCTCCGGCACTTTTCGCCGGGAGGAAGAAAAGCGGGCACACGGCCTCAGCTTATTCTTGCGCCGCACGGTGGCGCCATCTCGTGTACGGAATGCATCCTGAAACAGCCGCACGTGTCCGGCTGGAAAAGGGTTTGGGTTACATCAAATAATTGCTCACTTACTAAGTATCGTTCCCTTCGGAAAACCGGCAACCTGGAGGGAAGGCGGAAGAACACGCCGGGGAGCGCCACAGATGCAAAAAAGCGTTGTATTGCCCAACCGCGATATCATGAGAAAAATCAGCGCGATTGTTCTCGGCGGGGGACGCGGCACCCGGCTTTACCCATTAACCAAGGTGCGCGCAAAACCGGCCGTCCCTTTGTGCGGCCGGTACCGGTTGGTGGACATTCCCCTGAGTAATTGCATCAATTCCGGCGTGAACCGCATCAGCGTGCTCACCCAGTTCAACAGCCACTCCTTGAACCGCCATATCAATAATGCCTATCAATTTGACGAGTTCAGCGGCGGTTTTGTGGAGGTCCTGGCCGCCGAGCAAACCAATGAAACCGGCGACTGGTACCAGGGCACGGCCGATGCCGTGCGCAAACACCTGTACCACCTCAACCGCCAACCAGCCAGCCATTTCCTGATTCTTTCGGGGGACCAGCTCTATCACATGGACTACCGCCATCTAATCAAAACCCACCTTGAAAAAGGCGCCGATGTAACCGTGGCCGCTCTGCCTGTCACCCGTGAGGCGGCACGCGGATTCGGGATTATGAAAGTAAACCAGCAGGGAGCCATTCGCCGTTTTGTGGAAAAGCCCACCGACCCGGTAGTGCTGGATTCACTGATTACACCCGGAAAAGTGTTCGATGATTTCGGCCTGGCCGCTGATGGAAAGGAATATCTGGCATCCATGGGCATCTACGCCTTCAAGGCGGAAGTCCTCGAACAGCTGTTGACCATGAATTATGAATGGGTGGACTTCGGCAAGGAAATTCTACCCAATGCGTTGAAGACATTCCGGGTATACGCGCATATGTTCAGCGGTTTCTGGGAAGACATCGGTACGGTCCGCTCCTACTTCAATGTTAGTATGGACATGACCTCGCCGAATCCGCCGTTTGAATTTCATGATCCCAAAAATACCATCTATACCCATACCCGCATGCTGCCGGGCGTGCGCATTTCGGACGCCAAGATAAAGGATGCCATTATTTGCAGCGGGAGCCGCATCCATCGGGCGGAGATCTCCAATGCCATCATCGGCATTCGCGGAATTGTGCAGGCGGGGGCCGTAATCAAGCGGTCTATTGTGCTGGGCGCCGACTACTTCGAAGAACCAGATGCCATCCGCAACTATCCCATTGGCATCGGAAAGAACACCCGAGTTACCCAGGCCATCATTGACCACAACGCACGCATCGGGAAGAATGTCGTCATCCAGGGCTCGAATAAGCTCCCAAACAAAGACGGCGAGGGCTACGCTATCCGGGACGGTATCGTCGTGGTGTTCAAGGATGCCGTCATCCCCAATAACACCCATATCGGAGACGTCTAGCCGGTATTGTCTTACCGCTTTCCCTGCTGATAAAATACACCGGTTGTATTGTCTGAAGACTAGGCCGTTAATACTATGGAAGGAACACTGTATGCAAACATCATTAATCATTGAATCCAACGGGTCCGGAAAAGAAAAACTGGAGGCCTTGCTGAGCCAGGGCTATACCGTGGTATCCATTACGGCCAACCATGGCAAAAGTTACAATGATTTCCTGATCATTCTGGAGAAAAAGGATTAACAAAGGAAAGAAGCTGGACAATGCGTAAAATCAACTATGGCTGGATCATTGCCGCGTCTATTGCCCTGGGTATCGGGGCGCTGATCTATTTCGGAAGCCCGAGCCGGCTTCCCGTGGAAGAACAACAGGCGCGCGAAGACGCCGCCGGCCGCTTGAAGAAGGTTCAAGCGGAAGAAAATACTTTGCAGGAAAAAGAAACCGTGTCGGAAGCGGCCGCCGCGCCGGCAGCAACGAAAGAGGAAAAAGCGATGTGGCCTGAAGTCTCCCCCGACACCTTTAAAGTCAAGTTTGAATGTTCCACCGGCGACTTTACGGTGGAGTGTCAGAAAGCCTGGGCGCCCCTCGGCGTACAGCGCTTTTATGAACTGGTTCGCGAAGGGTTTTACGACAATTCCGCGTTCTTCCGCGTGGTGCCCGGTTTTGTGGTTCAGTTCGGTCTGGCTGCCGACCCGAAGGATACGGCCAAATGGCGCACCAAGCGGCTTCAGGATGACCCGGTCAAGGAAAGCAACCTGCCCGGTTACCTCACGTTTGCCACTTCGGGGCCGAACTCCCGCACCACCCAGTTGTTCATCAACACCGGTTCCAACAAGAATCTTGACCGGATGGGGTTTGCCCCCTTCGGAAAAGTAATCGAGGGCATGGATGTTGTGGAAGGCATTAATGCGGAATACGGGGAACGCCCGAACCAAGGAATGATTACCCAGGAAGGCAATGCTTACCTGCTTAAGAATTTCCCCAATATTACCCTGATCAAAAAAGCGACGCTTCTGAAATAATACGCGTCAAGACAGCGTGCGGAATAGCTTCGAGGCTGACAGCGATTGCTTCCCGGCATGTTCCGTCATTGGGTATGCCTCATGGATGCTCTGGGTGTCATTGTTGGACTGGACATAGGCGATGCGCGGACCGGCATCGCCCGCAGTGATGCGTTGCAGTGTCTTGCGTTTCCCCACAGTGTGGTACGTGCCGGAACCGCGAGCGCGATGGCAACCGCCATCGCGGCGGCCCTCCGGGAACTTTCGCCGGTATTGGTCGTGGCCGGTATGCCGCTGAACCAGAATGGCGAGCCGGGACCGCAGGCGGCGCGGGTCGCTTCGCTGATCGATACACTGCGCACCATGACGCCGGTGGAAATCGTGGTTCAGGATGAGCGCTATACCACCGCGGAAGCGCTCCGGGTCGCGCGGGACATGAATACCCGGGGTAAAACCCGCAAGAACAAAGTGGACCAGGTTGCCGCGGCGCTCATTCTGCAGACCTATCTTGACCGGCGCGCAGCGGCGAAGCCGCGGCCTTCCACACAGGTATAGGAAGTAATGAGAAGTAAGCCGGCGGAAATACCGACCCGAAAGCGGCGATGGACTTTCTGGCGCCTCATGGTCATGGCCTTTATCTGGGCGTGGGTGCTTTTACTCGCGGGGGTGGGCGTGGCCGCCATCGTCGCTTTCCTGGTTTATGACCAGGTGACCCGTCCCGGGGAACCGGGCACCGCCGTAGAAATCACGATTCCCCAGGGAGCAAGCGGCCGGGACATCGGCCGCCTGCTCGCGGACAGGAGGCTGATAGAACACGAGGGCTTTTTCCGCCTTGCCCTCAGGCTCAAGAATGAGGACGTGATTATCCGCCATGGGGCCTATGAACTGCACAAGGGACTTTCCGCCCTGCAATTGCTGCAGGTCTTGATGGAAGGCCCGCCGCCCCACCTCCAGGCAAATCAATTGCGCGTGACCATTCCGGAAGGCCTGTCCATAGCGCAGACGGCCGCCTTGACGAACGCGCCGGAAGCGTTCATCGAAGCCGCAAAGGATGTTTCCCTCATCGAACGCCTTGGTATCACCGCCGAGACACTCGAAGGTTTTCTGATGCCGAACACCTACTTTTTTGACAAGGAGCCTGAACCGCGGGCATTGGTGGCCGTCATGGTTGCGCAGTTCGAGAAGCAGTGGGAAACGTTGGTCGCTGAGAACCCGGGCGCCGCACATCTGGACAAAAAGTACCTGGTGACCGTGGCTTCTCTCGTGGAACGGGAAACCAAAGTGGATGAAGAACGTCCGCTGGTGGCGCAGGTCATTTATAACCGCCTGCAGAAAAACATGCTCCTGCAAATGGATTCCACGCTGCAATACGCCCTGAACAAATACGGGCAGCGCCTTCTCAAGGAAGACACGCAGGTGAAATCCCCGTACAACACGTATCGCAACAAGGGACTGCCGCCCGGCCCGATATGCAACCCGGGGTTGAAGAGTCTGCGCGCGGCCATGGCCCCGGCGGATGTATCGTACCTGTATTTCGTATCCAATGCCGACGGCAAAACCCACACCTTCAGCAACACGCTGGAGGAACATAACCGGGCTGTGGCGCGATTTGCGCGTGAAATCCAACCGCAGCGGGCCGCACAACAATCAGAGCAGCAACAACCCTGAGAAAAAGGCGCCGGTCTTTGCGGCTGGGCAACCACGCACCGGCGGGCACACTATCAACCGTAATTTCGGCAAGATTCTTGCCGGGGAGGTATCCCAATGAACCCATCGATGGAACAACGTTATCTCGAACGGCTTAACCGCTTTGTCACCGCCTTGCGCAACGAAAAACCCGACTGCGTGCCCATTCGCCCGTTCGCCGCGGAATTTGTGGCGCGATACGCCGGCTACACCTGCCAGGAGGTGACCCATGACTTCAACAAGGCTTTCGATGCAACCCGCAAAACCTTGTCCGATTTTGACTGGGACGCGGCCCCGGGAAGCATGGTCTACGTGTGGACCGGACTGACCCAGGCGCTCGGCTTGCGTTACTACGGCATTCCTGGCATTGATGTCCCCCCTGACACCGGATTCCAATATCTGGAACCGCCGGCCAACCAATCCTTCATGCGTGAGGACGAATATGACCAGCTCATCGAGGACCCGACAGCCTTCCTGTATAATGTCTGGCTGCCCCGGGCTTCCCGCGCCATTGAGCCGGTCGGAGGCACCGTCACCGCCAACCATAATTATGCCCTGGTAAAGGGCGCCATGGCCATGATGAATTATTTCAACGCCTTTCCCGTTCAAGGAGCCCGGATGCGCGAGGAATGCGGGACCGCTTCCGCCATATCAGGCATCTTCAAGGCGCCCTTCGACATCATCGGCGACAAACTTCGCGGTTACGAAGGCCTGACCATGGATATGCTCGTACAGCCGGAAAAGGTACTCGCCGCCTGCGAAGCGCTCATGCCGCATCTCTACCAGATGGCCCTCTCCGGCGCCGACCCGGACGGGCACGTACCCATCGGCTTCTGGATGCATCGCGGATGCGTGCCCTTCATCACGCCCGAACAGTTCCGGTCCCATTACTGGCCTACCTTAAAACCCATCATTGAAGAACTCTGGGCCCACGGACATCAAACCATGTTCTACGCGGAGGGAAACTGGGACTACCACCTCGATACCTTTGCGGAACTGCCCGAACGCAGCATCCTTTTCCATGTGGACCGAAGCAACCTGGAACGGGCCCATAAGAGTTTAGGCCACAAATTCTGCCTCAGTGGCGGTGTCCCCAATACTGTTTTGTCCTACGGCAGCCCGGATGAAGTACGCGATGCCTGCAAGAAGGTCATCGATATCGCCGCCCGTGACGGCGGATTCATCATGGATGCCAGCGCCATACTGCAAAATGACGCCAAACCAGAGAACCTCCGGATATTTACGGAATGTACCCGTGAATACGGACAATACGGCGGCAGCCCCCGCGCCGAGATGCCACCCCGGGTTAACGACGGCCAGATAGCCGACGGGCCGCCCCGGGCCTTCCCTCCGGACCCGCGTGCCGGAGCGTGCATCCCCTGGGAACACTATAAAAACGAGCTGCCTTCGCTTACAGGAGACGAGGCCATTGTAAAACGTGTCTGGCAGGAAGTGGACGGCCTGGGCTACATCTTTATCTGGCACTGCCTCCTGTCCTTCTAATCACGAAACGGCGGGCGGATGGAACAATAACAGGGACATGGTATGATTTCTTCCCCGGTAATCCCATGTCTCTCACCATGATAAAAGGGTACAATTCAGCTGCCTACAAGGTATGTCCCTGTATTTATCCGGCTTACCGCCCTTTGCCGGCGCTCCAAAAAGGGCAGGCCGCCTCATGGCCGGAGTTGACGGGTTGCAGTACGGGTTCCAGCAGCGGGCACTCCGGACGGGCGTTCGGACAGCGGGGATGGAAAGGACATCCGGAGGGCGGGTGCAGGGATGAGGGCGGTTCTCCCAGCACCGGCGGGCGGATACGCGCGCGTTCCGCATCGGGGTCCGGCGCCGGTATGGCGGCGAGCAGCATCCGTGTATAGGGATGGCAGGGCCGTTCAAAGATGGCCTGCGCCGGGCCTGATTCCACCACACGGCCCAGATACATCACGGCAACACGCCGGGCGATATGTCGAACCACCCCGAGATCATGGGAAATAAACATCATGGCCAGCCCGGATTCCTTCTGCAGGGCGGACAGCAGGTTGATAATCTGCGCCTGCACGGAAACGTCGAGAGCGGACACGGGTTCATCGGCAAGCAACAGGGCGGGCTTGAGCGCCAGGGCGCGCGCGATGGCAATGCGCTGCCGCTGGCCCCCGGAAAACTCATGGGGATATTTGCGCACGAAGCGCGCGGCCAAGCCCACTTTGTCCATCAGCGCGAAGACTTCGGCGGCCAGGGCGCGCCGGTCCGGATGGCGATGCACATGGATGGGCTCGGCGATCACGTCAAATACCGTCATGCGCGGGTTTAACGAGGCATAAGGGTCTTGAAAAACCATCTGCACCCTGGGGCGCAGCCGTTTCAGCGCCACCGCGTCCATCGTGACAACGTCCTCCCCCTCAACATAAATATGCCCGGCTGCGGCTTTTTCAAGGCGGACAACCGCCCGCGCCAGGGTGGACTTGCCGCACCCGGATTCACCGACAATACCAAGAACTTCGCCCGGGGCCATGCGCAAAGAGACACCATCCACCGCCCGAAGGTATTGGACCGGCCCGGTTCTCCACAGGGACAGAGACCTGGATACGGGAAACCAGACGCGCAGCCCGTCTATATACAACAAGTCTGACGTTTCTTGAGCCGGATTCATATCAGGTCTCCCGGACGTTCTCCGCGCTGTACACGCAGGCACGCGGCGCTATGTCCGGGTGCGCCGCAAGGCTTGAGTGAACAATCCGCTTCGCGGCATTCCGGAACGCACGCCGGACAACGCGGCGCAAAGGGGCAGCCCCGTTCGGGCGCTCCCCGTTCAGGCGGCAGGCCGGGAATGGCATGCAGGGACTTTCCCGCCGTTTGCGCGCCGGGCAATGATTTCAACAGGGAACGGGTATAGGGATGCGTCGGCATTTTAAACAAGGCCCCGGCCGTGGCTGATTCCAGGATGCGCCCGGCATACATCACCAGCACCCGATCGCAAAAGCCAGCAACGACCCCCATGTCATGGGTAATCAGCACTACGGCCATGCCCAGTTCCGTGCGCAGGCGGGCCAGGAGCACCATGATTTGCGCCTGAACAGTCACATCCAGCGCCGTAGTCGGTTCATCGGCCACCAGCAGGTCCGGCTGCGCGGCCAGGGCCATGGCGATGACCGCCCGCTGCCGCATTCCGCCGGAAAACATGTGCGGGTACTGTGTCATCCGCTGCGGCGCGTCTTGAATACCGGCGGACTCCAGCATCGCGGCGGCGCGGTCAAAGGCTTCTCCCCGGGCGCAAAGGCCGTGGACCAGCAGGGGCTCCATTACCTGGCGCCCAATTTTCATGCAGGGATTCAGCGCCGTCATAGGATCCTGAAAAATCATGCCTACCCCCTTGCCGCGCACGGCGCGCAATGCCGCAGGACGGGCGCGGAGCAGGTCCATGCCCTGAAATACGGCGGTTCCAGACTCAATGCGGGCGGGGGGCATGGGCAGCAGGCCCAGGGTCGCATAAAACGTAACCGACTTCCCGCACCCGGACTCGCCGACGATGCCCAGCGTCTCCCCCTGTTCAACGGCAAAGCTGACGCCGTCCACAGCACGCGTGACACCGTCACGGGTGTGAAACCAGACACGTAAATCGTTTACTTCAAGAACGGACATTTACACTCCCTACGGGTCAATCCCTGGACATACGCGGATCCAGCGCGTCGCGCAAACCGTCGCCCAGGGCATTCAGGGCAAACAAAGTCAGGGTAAACACCAACCCCGGAAACACCAGCAGCCACGGAAACTCCTCCATGGTTTCCACCCCTTCCCGAATCAGCAATCCCCACGAACTCATGGGGGGCTGGACGCCCAGACCCAGGAAACTCAGGAACGCCTCCAGCAGCATGACCCGGGGAACCGTGAGCGTGGCATAAATAATGATGGGGCTCAACATGTTCGGGATGACGTGACGCGCCAGGATACGCATGCGGCTGAATCCCATGACAACGGCGGCCTCGACAAATTCGCGCTGACGCAGCGACAGGGTCTGCCCCCTGGCAATACGCGCCGTGGTCAGCCATTCCACGGCGCCGATGGCCGCGAACAGGAAAATAAAATTCCGTCCGAAAAACACCATCAGGATAACAACAAATATGGTGAATGGCAGGGCGTACAGAATGTCTACGATACGCATCATGACCACGTCGACCCTGCCTCCGGCATACCCCGACAGCGCTCCGTACAGCACACCGATCAAGAGGGATACGGAGGTGGCCGCCAGTCCGACACCCAGGGATACGCGCCCGCCATGGAGCAGGCGCGTGAGCACATCCCGGCCCAGGATATCGGTGCCCAGCCAGTGCCGGGAAGAGGGCGCCGCTGCGCCGAGGGCGGTGTCTTGTGTTTCGTAGCCGTATGGCATGAACCAGGGTCCCGCCACGGCAAACAGGCAGACCAGCGACAGGATAACCAGACCGGTGATGGCCAGCCGGTTCTTTCGCAGGCGGCGCCAGGCATCCAGCCAGAGCGAAACGCCTTTTTCCGCATCGGGCACAAGCATGTTCACGGGTGTTGTATCCACCTTGTCGTGTTAAGGTCCGCTTCAGGTAAAGGCCGGGGCTGCCGCAACGCTACTTCCACCATTTAATGGCCTGGGTGCCATGGTTTTCAGAGGAAAACGCCAGGGAAAACCGGAATTTTCCTGGAATTTTCGCTCCCTTGACAAGCAGTGTATTCTTCCCCTGCCGCAGAAAGACCGGCACAACGTCCTCTTCAAACTGGTCGTGCGGCACCTGCCGCTCCGTTTCATAAACCACCGCGTTGTTCAGCCAAACCCGCGTAGCATTCTGAATACCCAGGCGCATCTCCGTTTCGAGGCGCCGGTCGCAGGTAAATTCGGCATAAGCATAGGCCACCGCGCGATCGAACTTGGGATAGTATTCAAATACCGGTTCCAGGGCCTCCTGAAAATCCACCACATATTCCCGCCCGGCGCAGGCATACCAGCGCTGCCATCGGGCGGGCTGGTACCAGCCTTCATAAACGGCTTTGAAATCTTGTTCCTTTTCAGGCGGGTACGGGAACTCAAATCCGCTGCTCTTGTCCCAGTTTGGAAACTCCCCGATAACCATCCACCGTCGCGTATGATCGGTGCGTTCTCTGCGCAGCCATTCGACAATCTTCTGCTCGGGCGGCATCGGCGTTTCCGGCGGCATGCTTCTACGGGAAAAATGATTGAGGAGGTTGACCAGCAGCCGGTGGGCCAGCGGGTCGGTACCCAGATGTTCCAGAATGCGCAGATGGGTCATGACAATCCGCCCGTCGCCATAAGGCCTGACCAGGATATCGGTGGTCCACCACACGGGATTTTCCACCATGTAATTGTCCGAGGCGATGGAGGAGGCGTTAAAAGCGCCGCAAATATCCTCATCGCCTTTCTCAAGAAAGGCCTTGTTGGGGATCACATTGCAGTAGGGCTGCTGCATCAGGCAACGCGAAGGCAGCTTCTCGAAAACAGGGTGCAACTTCGCATAGTGACAAACCGGCAGGAAACAACCCACGGCATCCTTGGGGGTGGCGGTGAGATTCTCACCCAACAGCGTGGCCAGATCATTCCAGTCCTCGGGCGGCGAAAAGAAAATGGCGATGGCGCCGCCCTTGACCTGGGCAAGGATCTGCATCAGGTCGTTGTCCGGGTACGCAAAAATCGTATTGGCGATGGGCGGAATGATGTGCACGGGCGCAAGCAGGTTTTCCAGGCGCACGCTTTTCGAAAGCCGTTCCAGATATTCCTGGTTCGGGTCCAGCAGGTGCACCCCCACTTCGGAAATTGAAGGTTCCTCGAATACAAAAAAGGTTTCCGAGGCCTCCGCAAGCAGGGTCATGTCCTGAATGAGCCGCACTACAAAGCGGTGGGGGCCCGATGCGCCTGAGGCGCTGATAACGCCCTGCCACAGGTTCTGGCGGTTACGGGGAAGCTTCACCGTGCGTTTCTTTTTCCACAGAACCTGGTTCGTGGGGCCAACCACCTGCAAAGACAGGGACGCCTGGTCTGAAATGCCTTCTTCGTTAAACAAGGCCACCGAAACCTCGCATTCTTCCCGGGGTTTCAGGTTCGTTTTCGCCATACGGATTAAAGGCCGCAGCGGACATTGTACGCGGGTCAGGGTTTCCATCACCGGCTTGGGACGGCGCCAGCGGTCCAGAAAACCCGCGCAAAATTCATGGCCGGCATCGGAAAGCTGGGTGTAACAGTAGCCCGCCAGCTTCGGGTTGGAGGCCATGGCGTCTATCTGAATCCGGGCGGCGTCACATTGCAGCTGCTGTGCCGCGGCGCAAAAACCGGAAAAATCGTCGAAGAGTTTATCCAGCCCGCGCTCCATAAACCCGCGTTGAATATCGTTCAACATCCGTTCGAGAAACCGGGCATCCTTATATTGGGCGCGGTTCTCGCCATAATGTTCAAGAACATCCGGAAGGTCTTCCGGGGCGCCGAAACCGAATTCCGAAATCGTCACCAATTGGCCCGGCTCCCCATTTTGCGCGTAGTAATCCCGAATCAGAACGTCCACGGGCGCCCGCTGATAAATGTGAAGGTCGTCAAATTCCTCGAAGGCCTCGCGATAGGGACGCATCAGGCGGGAAGGCTCGCGGGTGGCGTTTATCCCGCCGCTGTCGTCAATCACCACCCGGCTCGGGTCGAGCCGACGCGCAAGGCGGCATAAATCATCCTTGACGTCCTGCGCCCCGCCATGGGTAACGTAGTTCCCGTTACCGGTCTCATTCAACATGCCCCAGATGACCACCGAAGGATGGTTACGGTCCCGAAGGATCATTTCGCGTACGGACTGTTCACATCGCGCCTTCATGAACGCCGACTTTTTAATCCACCCGATGGATGGTTCTTCATACACCAGCATGCCGAGTTCATCTGCCAGTTCCAGAAGGATTTCAGGGGCGGGCTTGATGTGCACCCGTATCAGGTTGAATCCGGCCGCTTTCGTCTGTTCAATCTCCTTGCGGGCCAACGCATCGATTTCCGGCGCGGCAAGGCTGCGCGCATAATCGGGCTGATAAAGAACCCCGCGGATAAATATGGGGTGATGGTTTAAATGAAAGCGGTTATCCTTCACGGTAAATTCGCGCATGCCGAAACGCAGGCTGGTACGGTCCAAAAGCACGCCTTTATGCCGCAGCTCGGCGGTTAACCGGTACAGCACCGGTTGTTTGGGGCTCCAGGGTTCAAACCGGTCCATTTTAAGCGATAACCGCCCGGGCGCACCGGAACAGACATAGGGCGTATCCTCCACCCGCAAAGAAACCTCCCCCCCCTCGGGCACCTGTTCTGCGGTCACATCCACTGCCACACGCCTGTTCTTCAAATCGGGAAGAACAAAAACGCCGGTAATACGGCTCCGCGGCAGGCGGGCCAGGGATACGCTTCCCCAGATACCGCCAAAAGACCAGTAGCCCGTCTCCTTGGAAATGGGCAGTTCCGCAGGCTTGAATTCGCCAAAACCCTCCGGTCCCTTCGGATCGATGACCCGCACCATCAGGTTGTTTTCCCCAGCCAGTGCCTTCCCCGTCGCTTCCAGCGTAAAAGGTGTGTAGCCGCCTTCATGGGCTCCCAGAAAATAGCCGTTCAGCCAGACTTCGGCATAGTAGTTGACGGCACTAAAACACAGTTCAAGATAATCGTCCAGCCAGTCGGGTTCCAGGCGGAACTTGCGGTAATACCACCCCACACCGTCATAGTCCGGAATCCACAAGTCCCAAACCGACGGAACCGTGACGGAAAAAGCGTCCTGTTCCGGAAATTGCTCGAACCAGCGCTCCCGGGCGCCCCGGTTTTCCGGGTCAGTCATCAGGGACCAGGCTCCGTCAAGATTCAACTTTTCACGAAACACCGTCATAAAGCACTTTCATTTATAGATATATAACGTCTGTTATTGCAGCCACTGGCCGCCCTGGGCCAGGTTTTCTTTCGTATAGAACCGGGAAGGCAGCACCACATGCTTGGCGGGGGGTTCTTCCCCCTTCAAAATAGCCAGGGCATAGGTTATGGCCTCCTTACCGCCCGTCGGGTACTCAAAAGTTGCACTTAAAATTCCCTGGTTAACATAAGCCAACCCCTCCTGGGGCAACCCATCTATACCGACAAAAAGCATGTCTTTTTCCCGTCCCGCCGCCTTGGCGGCCAGGTACGCCCCGTACGCACCGGGATCATTGTGGGCATAGACCAGGTCAATATCCGGGAAACGGGTCAGGGCGGATTCCATTTCACTTTGCGCGTTGGGCTGAAGCCAGCGCATGTCCGCTTCGAAAATAACCTCGATATCGCTGCCTTCAATGCCTTTCCTGAAACCGGCATTCCGGTCCTGGCCGGGTATGCTTGTCATCAGCCCTTTCAATTCCACCACCTTCCCCGCGCCGCCGAGTTTTTCCTTGACCCAGCGCCCGGCCGCTTCGCCGATACGCACATTGTCAGCGCCGATGAACAGGGTAAACTCTTCGCCCAGCACGGCACGGTCCAGCACAATCACGGGAATGCCGCTCTTATGCGCTTCCGCAATGGGTCCGGTCAGCGGGGCGGCTTCGAGCGGGCTGACAATAATCAGGTCCACGCCCTGGCCCACAAATTCGCGGACATGGCTCTGCTGGATGGTGGTCTGGTTCTGGGCGTCTTTGAAAATTACCCGGAGCTCCGGATGTTCTTTGGCTGCCTTTTCGATATCACTGTTCATTTGGACGCGCCAGGGTTCACCAAGATTGCACTGGCTCATACCGATGGTAAAGGTTCCCGTATCCGGCACCGCCGACGTACCATTGTCCGGGCCGGGAGAAGAACACGTGGTGAAAATCGTCACAGCGCCCACGAGCGCGAACACGCCCGCCCATTGCCAACCCGCTTTTTTCATACCGCCTTTCCTTATCTTGGTTTTTTAAGCTGCTTGATTCGATTATACGCTTCGTTCAGGGCGCGCATGGCGTCTTCGTCGCCGCCCCGGTCGGGATGATGTATTTTTGCCTTGGCCCGATATGCGCGTTCAATATCTTCCCATTTGGCGGAAGGCGATAGTCCCAGGAGACGATAACATACCTCCACATCGCCTCTGTCGCGCGACGGCGGCGGCTCAGGAGCGATATCCCCCCGCAGCTCGCGCAGGGCACGAATAACCACCGGCCATAAACCCGTCATGCTCAATGCGAGAATGATGAGGATGATGATAACGAACTCTTGTATTCCAGGCATGACTATTATCCACAGGCTGTTCCGGTAATTACGGAACGACTATAACAGGTCTCGGTTATGGAAGATTTTATCGACGGCATCACGCAGCCGACGCACCAGCGGGTCGGATTCCCCCGTATCGCGTTCAGGATCGTAAAGTCCCATCTTCGGCCGCGGGAAACGCCATTGCCGATACCGCGGAATGGCCTTCATCAAAAAACCGCCCGCAAGCATGCCGCCAAAATGGGTCGCCACGGAAACATCCGTGCTGCCCGCATTCAGGGTGACCAGATTAAACAATATCACCAGTATAACGAGCCAGACGGCGGTAATGGGAACCGGCAACGGAAACATATAAAACTGGCGCTGCGGATCAATCATCGCGAAGGCGACCAGTACGCCCATGGCGGCGCCGCTTGCCCCGATGACCGTCGAAGATTGGCCACCGAACAACCACGGAACCACCGTTGCCAGCACGCCCAGAACACCGCAGGCGATATAGAAAAAAATAAACTGCCGCGTACCCAGCAGCCGTTCCACCTCCGGCCCGAATACAAACAGCCACAACATGTTCATAAAAAGATGCATCAGTCCGCCGTGAAGGAACTGATAGGTGACAGGTGTCCAGATAAACCCGGAGAAAAACCACCCGGGTTGAAATCCAAGCAGGTCCACCAACAGGCTGAACATACCAAACCATGCCTCGAAGGGCTTCACTATCAGCTGCACCGCGAACACCAGGACATTCAGCAGTATCAAACGCTGAACTCCCCATGTTATCCGGGGAAGCTGTAACGACATGCGCGGTTGTTGATAACTATATGAGTCCATTTGAAAACAAACATGTTGACCGTCTTCCGGCAGCCTGCGGTCCTCTCTTTTACTCGCACGGGAGGTATGCGCAACGCACGGTACCGGAAACACCGTGCCCTCACCTATTGTACACAAATCAACCGCCTTCTGGAAATTGACTGAATTCATTCAGATTAAAAACTTACCCGGGGTGCCCCAACAGAGGGAACCATCCTCGCATCGGTAAATGTAAATGAGTATCTTCATCATACCGTACCGGGGCATACGGGGCGGTGGAAACAAAGCGATAGGCGTCTTATTCCAATATTACGCTTGATGCGCCTGAGTTTAACAGTCAAATTGTGCGTATGCGCCTGAAGAGCCGTCGTTTCCATGTTCTTTATACATCAGTATCCGCAAATATTAATATGTTGACGAGACGCATAAAGATGTATAATAAACAAAGCACGATCACTGGTGTCCAAATTAAGGCTGCTATCGAACACACATAGTTGAATTCATTGGCATTTTGGACAGGTTTTGGCGTCATATCCCCGGTTTCCAGGATCAGGTTTACTGACCGCTGCATTTGCCTGTCCAAACTGCGAAGGCCGTTGAGAGACCATTCCAGAGCCACAAAATGCCATAAATACAGGCTTTCCCCGGTGCTTACCACATGGAAATAGGTGTCAACGCATGGAACGAGCCTGTCCAAGAAAATCTAATTTGGACAAGGATGAAGCACGATATAAAATAAGGTATAAATATGCTTCTTGAAAAAAACGGGAAGATTCAAAATGAAAATCGATGTGGGAATGGTTATGTTAGGTATGGTAGTTAGTCTGCTGTCGGCAGGAGCATACGCTGCCTATAGCGGCGGTAGTGGCACTGTGGGGGATCCCTATCAAATTGGAACGGTACCGGACTGGGTTACATTGGCTGATGAATCAGGCGACTGGGACAAACAATTTATCTTGATGAACGACCTTGATTTTGACGGGACCGATGTGAAACCGATAGGCACTTCCTCCCTGCCTTTTACGGGATTTTTTAACGGAGATGGTCATGCCATGCGCAATGTGCTCATCAACGTTCCCGCGTTAAATAGTATCGGCCTGTTTGGTTGCCTGGGCACAGGTGGTGAAATCCGCGGCCTGGGCGTGGAAGCGGTGTCGGTTACAGGCGACAGTTTTGTCGGCGGGCTCGCGGGATGCATTGATGGCGGTACAGTCACGTTGTGTTACGCTACAGGCGCCGTTGTCGGTGATTGGTTTGTCGGCGGCCTGGTGGGACAGAATAAATCGGGAACGGTAACGTTGTGTTACGCCACCTGCTCGGTTGCAGGAAATGGGGATATCGGTGGTCTTGTGGGACGCATTGACAGTGGTACCTGTACGTTCTGTTACGCCGCGGGTGCGGTTTCGGGCAGCGAGTATGTCGGCGGCTTTGCGGGATACAACTATAACGGCACCGTTTCTTCCTGTTACTGGGACATGGGCGTCTCCGGGCAGACAACCAGCAACGGCGGCGCGGGACGCACTACGGCCGAGATGACCTATCCGTATGCGGCAGGCACGTATGAAGGATGGAATTTCGCGACGGTTTGGGCAGAGGACGTTGATGGTAATTTAAACGGTGGCTATCCCTGCCTTCGCGACAACGTTCCCTCGCTTCCCCACCCTGCGGACATGAACAGGGATTTTCGCGTGGTCATGGGCGAGGCGATAGGTTACCTGACGGGATGGCAGCAAGGCGGCAATCCCATGGCATACGCCATCCGTGCCGCTTATCTCTGGCAGAACGGCGAGCAATACGCTTATGACCCGGGGGAAACCCCTCCAATATGCTGGGTGCTCGCGCCCTGAGGTTACTATACGCTAATGCCAGCACGGACAGCTCAAGTATTTCCCGCGCTCATTACGCAGTATCTGTTTATGTGTCAAAGAAGTGACAGCCTTCCGATCAGCCGCTGGGCGATGGGCCATAGCACCTCAAAGTAATCGGGGCCGGGAGCGATGTTCCCTTGGGTTTCTTCGTAAAGCGCATACGCGAAAGGAACCAGGGCGCGGGAGGGTTCAAACCGCAGGAAGCAAGGGTCCAAATCACCCAGCCTGACCCGGTCGAGGCCATCCGCATCTTTAAGGAGGGCCGTCATTTCCCAATGGGGATGGGTTGCGGGAATATCATCCATGCAGTGGTATGTCACAGCGGCTGTGATGCTTTCCCAATCTTCAGCGGCCACGCCCCCTCTTGCCAATATATCCCCAACCTGCGGGAGGCGGGTAAGCCGGTCCAGGGCATACCGTCCGTGTTCCTGGCAGAGGCCGTCATGTATTCGGCCAATATCATGGATGTAGACGGCCGCCCACGCTTTCACGGCACGTCCGGAAAGATTCAGCGCATCCGCCAACAGAAAGGTGTGAATCATCACGCGGGCGACGTGAGCCTGCCCATGAATCCGGCTGGGATGCGCGAAGAACTCCGGACGCGGCACCAGATCCTGAAGGAGAAGCGGAATAGGGTTTCTCAGCTCCAGACCTGTCTTTAATGGTTGCTCGTTATCCACGGTATCTTGTGCTCCTTGTTGTATCCCGGACTGGGAAATACACACACTATAACGGAAGAATGCCTTTTTGTACCAGCCGGGACAGATTACCTAAATCCGCGTGTAAGGAATAGCAAGAGCGTAGAAGTGGCATCCTGCCGCTTCCATCGTGACTGCGGCCCGCATGTCCGTCTTGATGCAAAGCGGCAGGATGCCGCTTTTACGTTCCTTGTCCTTATTGGCTTTACGCCAACGACTCGGTTTCTTACGGGCGGATGTAGGGGTTACCGGCAATGCGACGCTATCTTGTGACCCAGATCGGGGTCTTCCAAATCACGGGGAGACATTAAGCGCATTTTGTAATCCCGTATTCTGCGCGCAAGGCTGTTCTCCGGATCATAGTGTCCCCGGGTATCCCAGTGACTGTCCAGAATACGGCGCGCCAGCCGCTGAACCTGTTTCAGGGCTTCATACTTGGTCTCGAGGTTGTAAATAGAACCTGCGGGGGCCATCCGCCAATTGTAGCCCAAATTTCCAAAGTGCTCTTCAAACGTCCATTGTTTTATAAAGGGGTCGTCTTCCGCCAGAAACAGGGGGAGCACCTGTCGGGCCCATTCACGATGATATTTCGACATAAGAGACACCGTCGGCACGGTGTCATTGTATTTTTCCGCATTCCGAAATTGTTCATTGAAGGAATACCGCGAACGCCATCCTTTGATTTCACCCGGAGAGTGGCCCTCGCAGGACAAGACCGTATCCAGGCCCAGAAGGGGCAGGATTTTGACTATCAGCGCAACCCCCGGGTCGAGAACCTCAACGGGAACTTTGCGTCCGAAACGCAACCGTTTAAACGTTCCCCAATTCCTTTCCGTCCACCCGGAAAACTCGTCGGGGCCGCACATGCCCATGGTTACGGGGGACGTCACAAAGAGGCGATACAAGAGTTCCTCGTCCTCCGTGGGCTCAATTTCCGTCAGGATATCCTTGGAAAAAGATATGTCTTGATCCGAAAGGGCAGCCGTTGGCCTATGCCCGGGGAAAGGATGCCGCCCCGGCAGCACCCGGATGTTCATATTGAAGTGGCGAAGCATCATCAGGTCTTCACGTGGACTCCCCACGGAAAGAAACAGCTTGTTACCAATTTGCATTACAAGGAAGCCTCGCCATAACAGCACTTCCCGGGTTCGATCGAGGCCCTTGCGAACCCCCTCAAGAGCTTTGGCGTACAAGAACCCCCGTTGCACCAGGTACTCGTTTCGAAGTTGTGTTTCTGACATGGCTGCTCCTTTCTTACTGGTTGCCGTACCGTGAACTTTCCTTTACCGACACTTTCCTGGTGTCCCCCGGACACCGTCCCTATTTATAGGCGGGTAATCTTGTGATGGATGCCGCCATGGACGAAAAAGGAGACTCCGAACCGTTATGGGTGATGGCGCCATGAAGGGCCACATTCATTCCCTTAAAATTGCCTCGTGGCCACGCAAAAAACCTGGGAAGCCGGAAGATCCCGTCGGTTACCACGACCGCGTGCCTGGGCCGTTTTGCCGGAGGCAGTTCAGTCAAATGCTCCAGTACGCAGCGGATATCGGTGCCGCCGGTGGAGGCGAAACGGCCTTTGCGGAGTTGTCCTTTGGGCAGCGGCACCACCGTCGTACTGAAAAGAAAAATCCGGCACAGGCCGTTTCTTTCCAACGGGCGCAGGGCGCCGGCAATCCACGGCAGGTCATCGGACATCGATCCACTTACATCAAGGTATACATGGGCCGCGCCGGAAGGCTGCCAGGACGCGCTGCGGCAGGGCCGGCTGCTGCGGTACAGCACAGGAGAAGCGCCCAACAGGTCAGCGCGTGCTGGCGAGGTACGGTCGCGCCAGTCGGGTACCACGGACATCATTTCCCGATCCTTCGCTGCTTGTTTTCGGACACAGTGGGTGGACAGATGCTGCCGGTAAACCCCAGCCTTTACGAGTACACTGCGCAGGGCGTTCAGAAAGGGTCCGCGCGGTTGGGATAAAGAAATTTGAATATTAAAAAGTTCACTGCCTCTTCCCACCTGCCGGTCTTGCCCGCTTTTGCGTTCCGCTTCCTTGAGAAGCCCGTGCACCCCTCGCGCCGTATTGATAAGAAAGGGATAGGCAACACGATTCTTATCCGTCTCCGTAATTGGCTTCAGAGTGTGGTTGCCAAGCAGCAGGGGGGCTTGGGTAAGCCCGAGTTCCTGGAGCACTTCAAGGATCTCTTCATAGCTGATGTCGCCGCCGGGTTCATACAAACGGCGGCGTAGCCGGACCACTTTGGTGGTGGCTTTCATACCCAGCTGCCGCAGCAGTCTCAGGGTTTCCTGTTTCCGTTCGTCTTCATTGGGTTGACCGGGCCATCCGGACGGCGGGCAAAGCAGGACCTCCGGGAAACCTTTGTCCTTGTAGGTATTCCGAAAAAAGTCCGCGTGAACGGGGGATTCCCAGGCTTTGCACAGCCGGGCATTTATCACCGCATCGAAAGCCACGTTTTTGGCGGGACTCATGTCGCCGCAAAGTATGTGGTGCCCATAAAGGATATGGTGCAGTTCATGGAGGATCAACATCTGCAAATCGGTATCCAGTATGCAGTACTGGTCCAGGAAGCCAGGATTTAAAAGGAAGGTCGGCGCGGCGGTGCATGTGATTCCGGCGGACGGGATTTCTGTGGACCATGCGTAGCCGGATATGTTCATCAGCGCCTCCAGGTACATCGTTCCGGGGGGAACCGCTCTGAGAATACGCTTCTTCAGACAGGCCATGGCCCTTTCCGCCTGAAGGGGATCGCCGGAACAGACCTGGGACGCAAGGGAATGCTTTTGCCGCTCCCCGCGCATATGTTCCCTGGCGCGGCGGAAACTCGTATCTTCCTTATTCCATTTAGATGTCTCGGGGAAAAAATGTTCAGATGAATTCACTGGACCTCCTCCTGTTTAGTGGCTTCGGGAGACTGAAAAACCCGGGTATCACCGCAGACCACGGCTGTCTTCAGGAAATGGTCCAACCGATAGTCCGGTTCGGCATCCGACCGGTAATAACGGCCTTTGACCCGGGAAATAACAGCGGCGGTAAGTGCCGGATCCGTACAAAGCGTTACCGGTGAATAGAACCCACCCTCCTCAAGACTCAGAAGGCGCGAGACGAACATGTAACCCGGCAGGCACGTACGCGCTATCTCGTCCGCGTTTTCCCGATGGAAGCCCAGCTGCAACAACGGCCATATTTCCGCACCCGCCGACAGACCGTAGTGTTCCAACAACGCATCGGCATGGCATTTACGGAGCTCTTCCCGGCCCAGGTATTGGTCAGGGGAAATGAAAGACGCCAGAAGGCCGTGGTGATGCAGCAGATGAACAAAACTGAATGCCGTGAACGGGGTGGGCATGGTCCGCAGCAGGGAGACTTCCCCGGAAGCGTTTTCAGTCAGCGATGTCATCCTGGAAGGGTTTAAGGTGGCTGAAAGCATCGCTGTCAATGTATCCATTTTAGGCATGATGGTCCTCTCCTTTTCTTACGGCCCTGGCCGAACCCAGTTTTTTTATTAGAAGACGAAACTCCTGTGCCGCCCGTTTGCTATCCTGAACATCATGGGTAAGCTCATAAATCCGTTTGGCCAGATTCTGGTCATAGTGCCGCAACAGACATTCCCGGGGCCCGGTCGCTGCGGGGATTTCTTCCATCAGCTTCGACACATAGTCTCGGTCCCTCCGCGGCACCGGTACGGGGAAGGCGGCGGGCGAAAAGATGCCTTCCAACTGGTTCGCCATGGCATCCAGCACCGGTGCGGGAAGCGGACACTGGCGATGCGTTACCGTGTACAGCGCCAGCGCGCGGATATGGGCATCCGCCGGACCGGAGCTGTCCGAAAGAAATTGGATCAGGGCGGAGCTGACGGCTCCCTCGGGTAACCTCTGACGGTAACGCAAGGCCTCGCGGGCGCGCGCCACCTTGTCCGAAATGGTCAACAGGGAAAACACCTCCGAATCCTGCGTCTTGTTCATCAGCGCCCAGGCCTGTAGATGGGCCGCGTTGATCTTCAGCATTTCCGGGGCGGTCCCCTGGGCGCGTTGGGGAAGGCTGTGTTGCAACGCCTGCCAGGCGGACAGGTTCCAATCCTGTCGGACGGCCTCCCCCGAAAACGTCTCCAGGGTGGCCGCAGCCGCATGGGTGGCCAAAATATTGTCGTACAGCATGGATAGCCGCCGTGTGGAAAGGGTAACACCCGCCTTGACCAGTTCGTTCCACAGCAGGACCAGGTAGGCGCCCAAGTCCGTCTGGAACGAGTCTTGCAGCTGGTCGAGGCGCGTGCGGCAGGCGGGTATGAGCTGCTCAATGGGAACCGGGAAGGTGCGGGGGCCCCGACCGCGGTTCCGAAGGACGGACATCTTGTCCTCGGCATGTAATCCGTTCCAGGAGGGTACCTCCACAATAAAGCCGAAGCGATCCGCCAGTGCCGTGTCCAATGGTTCCGCCCCGAGATAGGCCACCTCGTCATAATCCGTTTCCGAGGGGGGCGGATTTATAGCGGCCCAACGGAAACGCAGCCGCTTCAATGGCACGCCTTGCACGCGGCGCTCGTGGATGATGGGAAACAGTTTGTTCTGCAATTCGGGTTTGGTGCGGTTGATCTCATCCAGAAACACCACCTCAGCATCCCAGATGGCCGTCGGCGTGGTGATGTATTCCAGACGTTTCCGATCCTCACTGGGCATGGGGATACCCACCAGGTCGTCATAATTGATAAGGCTGGCGTTGTAGAACCGGTATTCCAGTTCCAACACTTTTGCCAGATGTTCCAGAAAGTAGCTTTTGGCACAGCC
>MTKZ01002775.1_pt2 | contig 24864 bp, 26 predicted proteins | sample 1042781 | NCBI WGS metagenome assembly MTKZ01 (sample SAMN06212207, study PRJNA360539) | anaerobic digester metagenome | biome: Wastewater treatment plant; material: sludge; isolation source: anaerobic digester fed with sludge from wastewater treatment plant | place: Denmark: WWTP Viborg ... | reverse complement strand
TTTTGTTGTCTTCTACTGTTGCTGTCACCACAAGGTAAGGGAAGCTTTTTTTGTTTTGCCGAGGCTTCACATATCTTGTGGTGTCAGCGACTTCCCGCCTGGAGTACCGCGTATACTTGATTCATTGTGCTGGATATCAGCATTATAACAAAAGAGCTCCCCGGTAGAGCTCTTTTGTTAATCACCTGTTAACAAAGGTAATACATCAAGTGTACGCGGTACCACGAATACCAGGGATAAGAATACCCCGGGTCAACTGTTTTCAGGGAAAGACAAAATGGAGCAATAATACGCGCGACCGCCTGCAGAGAAGGATTGAAGCGTCGGCTTAAAGGAAAGGCTCTCCGTTCTTTATGGTGTAACGACTAACCGAAGCTAAAGCCTCGGCTTGAAGAAAAAGCTTCCCGGTCTGGCTATGCAGCAACCACCCACCAACATGTGCCAGCATGTGTGGTGCACAACCGGGGATGGGCCGTAAGTGCGTACAAGAATCCACTTCTTAACCGGGAATTTTATAAAAAATAATCGTATATATTTGCGGTCATGAAATATGCCATGAATTTTTTCCCCTTGCGCGAGGTCAAACGTTTTGACCTTGCCAGGATGCCCAGGCCGGTAAGCTGGTATTTACGGCCCATTGCATGGTTGCTGAGTTTTCCTGCTGTCTGGCGCCGCCACACAAAGATCAATAAAGTTAACATGGAAGGCATAAAGACTCCCTATTTATTGTTATGCAACCACAATGCCTTTTATGATTTCATGGTGGCTACCGTTGCCACCTTTCCCCACCAGGCATTCTATGTGGTGGCTGTAGACGGATTCATTGGCAGGGAATGGCTTATGAGGCGCATAGGATGCATAGGCAAACGCAAATTCACCAACGATATAGCCCTGATACGCCATTTAAAGACAGTTGTGGACAGGGGAAAGATAGCCGCCATATATCCCGAGGCACGTTATTCCCTGTGCGGCACCAAGGCGGTTTTGCCGGAGTCACTGGGCAAACTGGTGAAACGTCTTGATGTACCTGTTGTAACCCTTATTACCTACGGTCACCACATCAATGCTCCATTCTGGAACACCAGGACACGCGGGGTAAGGACCAAGGCAACCATGACACGCATCATCACCCGGGAGGAGGTTTCAACGATGTCTGTAGAACAAATTAACCGGAAGATAAATCAAGCTTTCGAATACGATGATTTTGCCTGGCAACGTGAAAACAAGATACCGGTACTTTATAAGGACAGGGCCCGAGGATTGCACAAAGTGCTGTATCAATGTCCCGCTTGCAGGACAGAGTACAGGATGGATTCAGGAGGAGCCGCGATCTGGTGCAATCATTGCAGCAAGCGCTGGACCATGTCTGAATACGGGGAGTTGAAGGCCCTGGAAGGGGAGACTCATTTTGCCCATATACCCGATTGGTATGAATGGGAAAGGAAACAGGTACGCAGGGAAGTTGAGGAAGGACGTTACTGTTTTCAAGGGAACGCGACGGTCAGGATGCTTCCAAATTCAAAAGGTTTTATTGATTTTGGGAAGGCTGTACTGACCCACAATATGGATGGTTTTACCCTGGAGGGAAACCATGACGGTACCAGTTATACCCTGAACATACCTGCCCAATCGGTCTATTCCTGCCATATAGAATACAACTATGGCAAATACAAAAGAGATTGTGTCGACCTCAATACCCTGAACGACTCTTATTGGGTGTTTCCGGAAGGTGATGATTTCTCGGTGACCAAGATATCCCTGGCCACCGAGGAATTATTCATTTATAAAAAATTATAAGCTTTCCCGTAGGATAATTGCTGTTGCAGGAAATCCTCAGCATATTCCAGTTTCAGGTCTCTGATCTCACCTTTCCTGTTATATACCGGAACAATATCGGGATTGAGGAAACCCCCGTAAGGCTTCAGTTCCAGGGCGGCGTAACGTTCCAGCACTTCCCTGTGCAACTCCTGGTCTACCTGAATGGCGTATTGTTCAACCAGGGCTTTGCCCGCCATGTAATCCCCTTCTGATTTGATCTTTTGCATTTGGGCAAGCAACGTGGCAAACAGCTGGCGAAGTTCTCCGAAATCATTGATCACAAAGTAAGTTTTTCCATCCCGGACCTTTTTTTCAATGGCATTGCCGTTTTGAAGTGCCCATGATGCGATCAGTTGGCGGCATTGCATGTGCGCTTGTGTGATGTTCCTTCCTGGTTCTATACGTACCAGCTGGGTGAACAGGCCATTGCGGATGTAATTGATATATTCAGCTTTATAAGCTTCAGGATCGGTCAGAATTTCCAGTTCTGCAAGTTTTGGATCAGCAAGGTAATACAAGGCAAAAAGATCTGCCCGCGCTTCTTCGAGTGTAGAACTGTATTCTCCCAGTGCATTGGAAGACACACCCGGCAACAGCTGGCCCGACCCGTGCCCCAGGCATTCATGCAGGTCTGTGTGCAAATCTCCTGTTATTGTTCCGAATTGCTTTACAAGAGCCACTTCCTGCTCATCCCAGGAGAACTCGTCAAGCATGTTTTTTGGTGATTCCTGCGCCGCTTTGTCATAGGCATTCGTGATATTAGCAATGGTAACGGATTTAGATCCGTATTCCTTTCTTATCCAGTCCGAGTTGGGCAGGTTGATGCCAATGGGTGTGGAAGGGTAGGAATCGCCTCCCAGCATGGCCACGTTGATCACTTTGGCCGAGACTCCCGTCACCTGTTCTTTTCTGAACCGGGGATCGACAGGGGAATTGTCTTCAAACCATTGCGCATTTTGACTGATGATGGTCGTTCTGCGGGAAGCCTCTGTGTCCATAAAATTCACGTTTCCTTCCCAGGAACCTTTTCTTCCCAGGGGATCTCCATACACTTCAATAAATCCGTTGATGAAATCTACAAAAGTATCGGTATCCTGCACCCATGCCACATTGAAGGCATCCCAAAGGGCCAGGTCTCCTGTTTGATAATAATCAATCAGCGTTTTTATGTAAGAGGCTTGTTCGGGGCTTTCGGCCACTCCGGCAGCTTTCTCCAGCCAGTGGCAGATCTGCTGGATGGCAGGTCCGTACAGCCCGTCGGCTTTGTAGGGTTCCTCAAAGACCACTCCGTCTTTTTCTGATAGACGGCTGTTCAGACCGTATTCAACGGGACGCAGGTTGCCGGGATCTTCCATGGCTGCATAAAATGCTTCGGCCCGGGCCCGGTTGACACCTGCGTAAAAATTGGTCGATGATGTCAATAGCAAATCACCTTCCCTTCCGCTGCTTTTACGCATTGCATACAGTTCCGGATCACACATGATGTCCACCAGGAAGTCAATGTCTGCATCGATATCGGACTCCTCCAGCAAATGCCTCATATAAACGGCCGTGCAGCCGGGAAGGATTTTTTCTTCTGCATAATGATGGTGAATGCCATTGCTGAAAAAAACCCGCTTGGCATAAACAAGGAATTCCTGGAAATCATGGATTTCCCTGTCTCCGGGATATGTTTCAAGAATGGTTTCCAGGCATTTTCTCACTTCCAGGTTGTGTTTGAAATTTTGGTCCCAGAATATATCCCTGCCACATTTTGCGGCTTCTCCCATATAGTAGATGAATGTCTTCTGCTGCAGACTCAGGTCGTCCCAACCGGGCACCTTGTACCTGATTATCTTGATATCTGCAAATTCTTCTGCCAGGTATCTGAATTCAGGCTCCTGTTTTTTAGTCTCTTTCGGACCCTGGGTACAGGATAGTCCCGCTATGCCTGCCAGGCAGGCAAAAGCAATTTTCATTATTTTCATTGTTTTGCTAATGGTTACGGATTTTTTGAACGCACCGGTTCAGATGACGTGCCAGTGTAAAAGCGGTTATGGTCACAGGAATAAGCAGGGGAAGCCAGGAAAGAAAACCGCTGCCCTCAGAAGGGAAAAACTTACCATTAGCAAAACCGGAGGGTATGCTATCACGTATACGGTCTTCCACTCCCTTTATGTGCCACTCCAGCGAATTGCGCTCTGCCCTGAGCTGTTCAATGGTCCTTATGTTGGAGTAAATGGCTTTTCTGCTTCTCATAGGTCATTCCTCCCGGTATTAGGATCCTTCTCTTCAAAGAACATTCTTGCGAACAACCTGACAAACTTGTTCAGGAACAACTTCTTTCTCAGCAGAAACAGGATCAGGAACAAGACCAGGAAAAAACCACCTGTCATGAGAGGAGCCGCTATGTCATTGTCGAGAACCATACCCAGCCACTTGTTTGCTCCTGTGGCAAGAAAAACCAGTGAAACCAGAAGTACAAGCAACAAAATCATAGTACTCAGGAACTGGTTTATGACCAGACTCAGGTTTTCCACCAAACCCAACTTAAACGCATCTGATTTCAGGCCAAGGTATTCCTTAACCGAGTCTTTAATATTCATCGCGTTTTTTTTTAGGCTTCCAGGCCTTCTTCCTGGTTTTTCGGGAAACGTTTATGGCATTCTTTTTTAATCTCATCAACACCCTTGTCTACCGTTTCTTTTATCTTTTCCCTTGTTTCGCTTCCTTTTGCAGGAGCAAACAACAATGCCAGCGTAGCCCCGATCAGGGCTCCGCCCAATAATGCGAGTACATGTGAGCTTTTCATAATATAGGAATATTTGATGTTATGTCTTCTTACAAAGGTAATAAAAAAGGATTATCTTTACGATATGAAAAGGGTTAATCTTTTTTACCTGTTAACCATCTTCCTGTTGTTCGCTTCATGTGAAAGGTGCATAATCCCGGGAGGCGGGTACGAGCATAACCTACTGATATACATTGCAGCTGATAACAACCTCTCAGAAGTTGCCCGGGAAAATATGAATGATATCATTACCCATGCATCTGTCCCTGCCGGCCATGCCCTGGTGGTCTTCACAGATATAAAGAATCAGGGTGCCTTTCTGATTGGTGTCAGTACGCGTAATAAAGTGATCAAACTAGATACCTTGAAAAGGTACGGAGCCGTCAACTCGATGCTCCCCGAGGTAATGGGACAGGCCATAGAAGATGCCAGGGAGGAATACCCGGCAAAAACCTACGGAATGCTGTTTTGGTCACACGGCACAGGCTGGCTGCCCCGCGGATTGTACGGAGAAGTCCCGCAATACCCCGTAAAACCCACATCGGTAGCTTCGCCTTTTGAATACGATATCTACGATCCGGCTTACCCCCGGACAAAGACTTTCGGGCAGGATGGTGCTTCAGAGATGGAGATCCCCGATATGGTTACGGTTTTACAGAAGTATCATCACGAGTACATCTGTTTTGATGCATGTCTGATGGCAGACATGCAGACATATTACCAGCTCCGGGAAGTTTGTGATTATATCATGGGATCTCCTGCAGAAATCATAGATACGGGATACCCTTACAACAAGCTGACTTCCGTGTTGTTTCCCTACGAAGGTTTAAGCAGTCTGACCGCATTATGCGATGCATACTTTGAAAAATACAATTCCCAGACAGGATATAACCGCTCCGGTACCATATCTCTGGTTAAGACCGAGCACATCCAGTCACTGGCACAAGCATTCAGGACCCTGATCAGGAACGGAGGCATTGATCCGGAGGATGTGGACAGAACCGGTCTGCAAACATATGACCGGCTCACAGAGCATGTTTTCTGGGATATTGACCAGATGGCCTTGATGCTGGGCAATACGTCTGATTATGCCCATTTCAGGACAGAGCTCGACAAGACGGTGATATATAAGAAAACCACGGAAAATTTCATCACCATCCCCATTACCCATTTTTCCGGACTGGCGGCTTATTTGCCCACTTCTGCCCTGCCCAGGACGCAGACTGCTTTCCGCACCACTTCCTGGAACCGGTTTCTGGAGTGGTTGCCGCTTTCCGATTGATTTTGGAAACTCCGGGATTTTTTTTACTTTTGCGCGCCCTGAGCGGACCTTTAGTAAGGTGCCATGGGATCCGGGAACAATCCCTGATTGAGTAACACTATCAACTAAACAATGTCATGAAACAATTTGAAATCAACGCCACCAAACGCGGTAATTTTACCAAAAATGCAGTCAAGCAATTGCGCAGAGACGGAATGGTACCCTGCGTGCTTTACGGCAACAAAACAGAAAACATCCACTTCTCCGTACTGGAAAAAGACCTGAAGGATTTGATCTACACTCCTTCATCTTACATCATCTCTTTGAATATTGAAGGGAAAAAGAGCCTGTGCATCCTGCATGAAGTGCAGTTTCATCCCGTTACAGAAAGGGTGCTTCATCTTGATTTTCTTGCCATAGATAAGTCCAGGCCCATATCCATAACCATACCGGTTGTGATATCGGGAAATTCCGAAGGAGTGCGTCAGGGTGGGAAAATGCAGGTCCTCAACAGAAAACTTCTTGTCAACGGGTTATTGAAAGACCTGCCTGACCAATTAGATATTGATGTTACAGACCTCACTTTGGGCAAAAGCATCACTGCCGGTGACCTCAAATTTGATAACATCCGGATTACTTCTCCCCGCAGCACCATCATCTGTATGGTCAAAATGACACGGGCCTCAACTTCTGCTTCTGCAGCAACTGAGGAAGAAACCCAGGAAATACCTGCCGCAGAATAGGCATTTGACAGGATCATGTCTTTTCTGGTAACAGGACTTGGAAACATTGGAACTGAATATGCCGGGACACGTCATAATATCGGTTTTTCGGTTCTGGATGCCTGGGCTGCATTGCATAAAACCAGCTTTTCCACATTAAGGTATGGTTCACTTGCCTGTATAAAGCATGCAGGGAAGCAGGTCTGGTTGCTGAAGCCTTCCACTTATGTGAACCTGAGTGGTAAGGCTGTCCGTTATTGGATGAAGGAAGAAAGTGTGCCCATGGAAAACCTGATGATCGTACTGGACGATGTGGCATTGCCTTTCGGAAAACTCAGAATGAGGGCAAAGGGAAGTGATGGGGGACACAACGGCTTGAAAAACATATCATTGCTTCTGGAGACCGAAGGATACGCCCGTCTCAGAATCGGGGTGGGAGGTGATTTTTCCAGGGGTTACCAGGCAGATTATGTCCTGAGCCATTGGAATGAACAGGAGGCAAGGGAATTGCCATTCATATGCAACAATGCCATTCAGGCGCTGGAACTTTATATACGGCAGGGGATAGACCGCGCCATGAACCTTGTCAACACAACGGATAGCGGGAATTGAGCTTATGCGGATAGACAAATACCTGTGGGCCATCCGGGTTTTCAAGACCAGGGCCGAGTCTGTGGAGGCATGCCGGGGATCAAGGGTTAAGATTAATGATCAGCCTGTGAAACCATCCCGGGAAGTTCGCCAGGGTGATACCATTGTTGTCAGAAAGGGAGCCGTGTTTTATCAATACCTGGTACTGCAGCCTGTTGAAAGGCGACAGCCTGCCAGGGATGTGCCCCTTTACGCCAGGGATGTGACTCCGCAGGAAGAACTTGATAAACTGCAGATGCCCAGGGAAACAGTCATCATATACCGTAAAAAAGGTACGGGAAGGCCTACTAAAAAAGAACGCCGACAGCTGGATGATATCATGGATATCAACGGGTGATCTCCAGGAACCTGGCTTTGCCTTCCGGAATGATCTTCCAGTAATCGACAGATGCGGGAATTAGCAGGCATCCATNNTAAACTACAAAATTATCTGCAGCAGATGAGTCAATCTCTGTTTGTTTGTCCATCTCCAGCAAACGTACGGTAAAATGAGGCGAATCAGCCAGGACACCCGAAGTGGTCGGGTTTGGAACGTGCTTTTTGTAATCTATCGCATCCAGTGCCAATTCCAGGTGCATTCCCCTGGCAGTTTCCCTGTTGTGTTCGCGCCCCCAGTCGTACACCCGGTAAGTGATGTCCGAAACCTGCTGCACCTCGGCTATGGTCAAACCACCACCGCATGCATGGATAAGACCTGCCGGGATAAAGTAGCATTCACCCTTTTTTGGAACGATACAATTCATCACATCCGGCAAGGTTTCATTTTCACAGCGGGAATAAAAACTTTCGGGGGACATATCCTGGTTAAAGCCCAGATAGAGCCTTGCTTTGGGATCAGCATCCATGATATACCACATTTCAGTCTTTCCATAGGCGTGGTGCATCCCGGCTGCCCTTTCGTCGTCCGGATGCACCTGAACTGAAAGGAAGTCATTGACGGTAAGATATTTGATCAGTAAAGGGAACTCATCTCCGCACATGTTATAAATCCTGTCACCAACAAGGTCCGTCAGGTACACTTCAAGGGCTTCGTTGAGGGTGTTCCCTTTCAGAAAACCATTGTTGATAATGGATGTATCACTATCAAGTCCGCTCAGGACCCAGGTCTCCGATCCCCAGACACGTTCTTTGAGAATGGGTTTAAAGCTCAGGGGATACAGTTTCGTGTTGTTCATGGTTTATAATCAATGATGGAGCCGGGGCAAGGTATTTATTAAGGTATGACAAGGATATGACAAGTACCACCGCAGATGCTCCCAGGGTTATGAAAAATGGAGTGTCTCCAATTATTGACCTGAGCGATGCATCAGCAGCCAGCTGGGGAAACCAAATAGCCAGCAGGAACGACAGGCCGTTGTTGATAGCGTGCAGGGCAACACAAGTCCAATAGGAACGTGTCCTGTAATAAATCCATCCTAACAGACAACCAATGAGGAAAGCCGGAATGGCCTGCCAGGGATTGGCATGTATTACACCAAACATCAGCGCAGACCAGGCTATGGCTTTCCAGGGAGCCATATGCTGCAGCATACCCTTGAGGGCCAACCCCCTTAGCAGCCACTCTTCCAAAATAGGTGCAGCAATGACAACAGCCACAAAAGTAGGAAGGTTGCTCTCCGTCATTCTTTNNAAGAACCGACAAGCTTATGATAAGCACCGGGAGTAAAAGTATGAACAACGGCAGTGGGACTCGGCCAAGAGCGGGACGAGGATTTGGATAGGGCGGTCTGTTACTAAGGACTGCTTCCCGGAATTTGTTACGTGACCTTAGATACACATATAAAAACACAAATGTGAAAGGAAGCACATATACTATGGGAGTGCTCCAGTCCGAAGCCCCTGTCAGGGTAAGGGTCCCCGGGAAGATCTGGTTGATAATGAACACGACTGAAACAGTAATGATGGTGCCGGCTACCAAAAAGATGGCCAGCATGATGAGCCAGGATTCTCCCAGTCCGGGCCGGTAATGATCTAGATACTTTCTCATTTAAAATAGTTGTTTACAGAAACAATGGATTTGGGTATAAACCTTCCCTGTGTAATGATTGTAACCTGGAGACCACCCCGTCGCGGTCTTCCCTGTACGTGACTCCAAACCAACTGGCATCGGTCTGAAGGACGTGGCAATTCCCTTCCCCCGATTTGATGATCTGGTTGACCATGGTGGGAAGGTGGTATTCCGAAGCCGGCTCGAGGATATGTTGTTCCAGGAATGCTGTTACCAGGCGCCTTGCTTTTGGATATATATCGGGCAGAAAGCCCCAGCAGTTCATGGAGCAGAGATCTCCCGGCTGTAGTTCCAGCAGGGTTGCTTCCTGTTTGTTACCGGGTATTGTGCAATATATTTTTCCGTTATCGTACCTTTTGATCTTGAACCGTTCCACCACATCTGTCAAAAGACCTTCTCTGTTGCTGTGACAAATCCCCCTTGAAACGGGACCAGATGGAGAAAGTGTGTTTTCCAGCCGGTAACCGACCATGGCACAGGAACCTTTACCCAGATCTTTCCGGACCAGGAAATCATGCAGCACCCGGAATGCATCGCGCCCATAAAAATCATCTGCATTGATGATGCCGAAAGGTTCGTTAACGCATCGGGAAGTTGTCAGCAAGGCATGTCCTGTTCCCCAAGGTTTCTCCCGCTCTGCAGGAGGGCTGAAGGGTGCTGGAATATCCGCCAGTTCCTGTGTGATGAATGCAAAAGGAAAACTATTGCCATAACGTGCTGCACAAACACGGTTGAACTCTTCCCTGAAAGATTCCCGTATGATAAAGACAATTCTTCCAAATCCGGCCTGAAGTGCATCGTATATGGAATAATCCATGATCGTTTCCCCGTTAGGGCCCAGCGTGTCCAGTTGTTTCAGGCCTCCGTAGCGGCTGCCCATGCCCGCAGCCATAATAACCAGTGTAGGTCGCATATTGAAAAACCTCTTATATTTGTTCTGGAAAATTGATTCCCATGTTAAAACGCTTCAAATCTGACCGGTTGTTGAAGTTCATCAGGAACAGATACTTTATTGTGACTATGGTATTCATTGTCTGGGTACTTTTCTTTGACAACAACAACCTTATCAGCTGGGTCCGCACACTGGGACAATACTCCGCAAACAAGTCTCAGCAAAGATACTACAAAGAAAAGATACAGCAAACCGAAAACAACCTCAGGCAATTACAATCCAATAAAGACTCTCTTGAAAAATTCGCCAGGGAAAACTATTATTTTCACCGGCAGGACGAAGATGTTTTTATTGTCACGCCAGGTCCATCAGATCCCTCAGATCGTTTCCCATATAGGTAGGAGCACCGTCGCAGGGCAGCCCGTCCGGATTGTAAAAAAACTGGTCAATACCGAAAACCTGGGCACCTTCAATATCTGTCAGAAAATTATCTCCCACCATGATCGTCTCTTTTTTCTTGCCATTGACCGAAGTGATTGCAGCGATGAAAATCTTTGGATTGGGTTTGTGATACCCTACTTCTTCGGAAATGAAAATCCTGTTTTCAAAGAAAGGATCAAGGCCGCTGTTTCTGACCTTGTGGTACTGCACTTGTTTGAAACCGTTTGAAAGAAGAGCCATTTTGCATCCTTTACGCTGAAGGTATTCCAGCACTTCCCGGGCATGCGGGACCAGGTTTGTTTTCTTTGGCATCAACTCCAGGTATTGTTCTCCAAAGACGGGACCCAGACTGCCGGCATGAGGAACACCGGCCTGTTCCAGCGTTATGACAAACCTTACATCACGTAGCTTTTGCTGAGTTATCTCTCCGGCCTCGTACATTTCCCACAACTGCTTGTTGCTGGTACGGTACATATCATAAAAGGCCGCAGGATCCGGAATGTATGCTCCCAGACCGTGTCTCTCTATCAATTCGGTTATGCATTCCCTGGCGTTCCCTTCAAAATCCCACAACGTATTGTCCAGGTCAAAAAGAAAAAAACGGTACTTCATTTAGTGACCGATATAATTTTTTGGCGTGATCTGCAGAAGCTCGTCCTTGACCTCCTGGCTTATGTCCAGGTTGCGGATAAAGGCGTGCAGGTATTCTTTATCTATGTGCATGTTGGTGCGGGTGAGTACCTTGAGTGTTTCGTAAGGCTGGGGATAGTTTTCCCTTCTGAGAATGGTCTGGATGGCCTCAGAAATAATAGCCCAGTTCTCATCAATGTCTTTTTCAATGGCAGGCATATTGAGCAGCACTTTTTCGAATCCTTTTTGCAAGGATTTGAATGCCAACAGGGTATGTGCCAGGGGGACCCCCAGGTTACGCAAAACGGTGGAGTCAGTAAGGTCACGCTGCAACCGGGAAACAGGCAGCTTGGCTGCCAGATGGCAAAAGATAGCATTGGCAACACCAAAGTTGCCTTCTGCATTTTCAAAATCAATGGGGTTAATCTTATGGGGCATGGCAGAAGACCCTATCTCCTGGTCCTTGATGTGTTGCTTGAAATAATTCATGGATACGTAAGACCACATATCCCTGCTCAGGTCAATACATATGGTGTTGATCCTGCTCAGATTGTGACAAAGCGCTGCTATATAGTCGTAATGCTCAATTTGTGTTGTAGGAAAAGAACGTTGTATTCCCAGGGTGCTGTTCAGGAATTTATCGGCAAACTTGTGCCAGTCAATCTGAGGGTAAGCAAGATTGTGTGCGTTGAAGTTACCGGTAGAGCCCCCGAATTTGCCTGCGAAGGGAATCTGTTCAAGGCTTTTGAGCTGTTCTTCCAGCCGGACTTTGAAGACCTGTATCTCCTTGCCCAGCCTGGTGGGAGAAGCAGGTTGCCCGTGCGTATGTGCCAGCATAACCACAGGAGCCCACTCCCTGGATCTTTCTTCCAGCATATCAATGATCTGTCGCAACAAGGGTATGTATTCTTTTTGTATCCCGTGTTTCAGGCTCATGGGAATGGCCGTGTTATTGATGTCCTGTGAAGTCAGTCCAAAATGGACGAATTCATAGTACTTGTCCAGACCCAGGGCTTTCATTTTGTTCTTAAGAAAGTATTCAACCGATTTCACATCGTGGTTTGTTACCTTTTCCTGCGCTTTGATAACCTTGGCGTCGGTTATGGAAAAGTTTTTGTACAAATTGCGCAGTATGGGAAACCAGCGTGAATCCACATCTTTCAACTGCGGCAAAGGCAGCTTGCATAGAGCTATGAAATACTCTACTTCGACATGAAGTCTGTAACGTATCAGTGCAAATTCCGAAAAATACTGATTCAGGGGAGCTGTCTGGGCGTAGTACCTCCCGTCAATGGGAGAGATGGCCAGCAACGGATTGAATTCCATAATGAAATGATTTATTAATGCTCAAATATACTCATTTTTCTGTATATGGCAATCATGTCAGCGGCCTGTGCAACATCGTGAACCCGCAGGATAGACACGCCTTTTAAAAGCAATTGCAGATGAAGGGCCGAGGTGCTCACCAGTGCGTTATCAGGGGTAGTGTTCAAAGGGATGTATGTCATTCTTTTTCTTGAAATACCTGCCAGCAAAGGGGCGCAGGGGTCACCCTTCTCGTTTTTTGGAACCAGGGTATGAAGTCTGGACAACACTTCATAGTTCTGGTCAACATCCTTGTTGAATCCGAATCCCGGATCCAGGATATATTCTTTGATCCCATACCTGGCAGCGGCATCCCTGATCCTATTAAAAAAACGGGTGATTCCCTCCGGTCCGTCGTAGCGTTCCTGGTGCATGGCAATCCACGGCAGGCCCAGGGAGGCTATCAAAGGCATCATGGCGTTATCATAACATCCTGCAAAAATATCGTTCACCCAGAACCGTCCAAGCAATTCATAGGCTTTTTTCACAATTACGGGACGAAAAGTGTCGATGGAAAAAAGTGCTTCGGGAAACTTTTCTTTTGCCTGTAGAAGCACAGGCTCTAACCTGTTCCATTCTTCCATGGGAGAAGGCCATGATGCACCGGGCCTGGTAGAACAGGCGCCTATATCCACTATGGCAGCTCCTTCTCGCAATATGGTTTCAATACGGTTGAGAGCGCAGTCCGTATCCTGGACACGGGAACCGGCGTAGAACGAGTCGGGTGTACAGTTGACCACCCCCATTATGGCAGGAAAGCAGATGTTCATAAAACAAAAGTAATAAAAAAGCGGAACGATTTTTTATGTAGTTTTGTATCATGTTGATTGTTCTTGAAGGTCTGGACGGAGCCGGCAAATCAACCCAGCTCAAAGCATTGGAGGCGTATTTCTTGCAACGCACCCATACAGTGCATTTTATGCACTTTCCCATGTATGACACGCCTGTATACGGTACTTTGATAGCCCGTTTCCTCAGGGGGGACAGCGGTTCCATAGATGCGGTGGACCCGTACCTGGTCTCACTGCTCTTTGCCGGCAACAGATATGAAATGGCCGGCCTGATCAGAAACTGGCTGCAGAACGGCGAGATAGTTCTGTTGGACAGGTATGTGTATTCAAACATAGCTTTTCAGTGTGCCAAACTGGAAAGCAGGCGTGAAAGGGAACAATTGCGGGATTTTATCCTGAAGATGGAATACGAACATTTTGGAATTCCCAGGCCCGATGTGAACCTTTTTCTGGATGTACCCCTGTCTTTTGTAAAAGAGAAACTGCAATCTCCCAGGACAGGCGAAGACCGCTCCTACCTGCAGGGGAAGGATGACATACATGAGGCATCTGTGGAGTTCCAGCAGAGGGTAAGGGATGTTTACATGGAACAGGCAAAGAACGATACATCTTTCAGGATCATTTCATGCAGTGACGAACAGGGCAGGATGGCTGACTGGAAAGTTATATTTTCACGGATAGAACCCTACCTGCCATGAGAAAGATCTCCCGGTTGCTGCTTGGACTCCTTTTTCTCTTTTCAGGTTTTGTAAAAGCGGTGGATCCCGTGGGATCTGCCTTGGTTTTTCAGGAGTATTTCCATGCTTTTGGAGTCGGATTCCTGGACCCTTTGTCCCTGGTATCCGGCATTGCGTTGTCTGTAATTGAGTTCACACTGGGCGTTATGGTTCTCCTGGACTTTCGCAAACGTACAGCCGCCTTGTGCATGTTTCTGTTCATGTCTTTTTTTACGCTATTGACATTGTTCCTGGCGATTTTTGACCCTGTTCAGGATTGCGGATGCTTTGGCGAGGCAGTGAAGCTGACCAATTGGCAGACTTTCTTTAAAAACCTTGTTTTCTGGCCTTTTGCCCTCTTTCTTTTTTTACAGAGGAACAGAACTGCTCCCGTAGCCACCGGGGCAACTGAGTGGCCGGTCACTGTTTTTTTTGCACTCCTGATTACCTCTGTGTCGGTATATAGTTACAGGCACCTGCCCCTGATTGATTTCCGGGGTTTCAGAACAGGGAACAACATTGCAGCCCTTCTGGAAGAAGCCCGGACAAATCCCGAATATGTTTTCATCACAGAACTGATATACAGCAGGGATGGAGAAGAGCGTGTATTCCAGCCTGATTCCCTTCCAGACGGCACCTGGACATTTGTTGATTCGCGTACCATAAGGAAAGCTACGGGTATGCGCCACAAAGTCACTGATTTTTCCGTGCGGGATGATGCCGGAAATCAAGTCACCGATTCCATACTGTCAGAAAAGTCTACTGCTATGGTCCTGCTGATCTCATCGGAGAAAAACCTGCAGGCCGGGGTGTTGGGAAAACTGAGGCCGTTGGTGGAAGAAAGCCGGGAAAGTGGCCGCCCTTATTATGCCATCAGCGCACTTCCGTCAGTTGGCGTTCATGAGGTGCTGTTGGAAAACGGAATAGACATGCCCGTCTACATGGCAGACCTGAAGACAGTCCTCACTGTAATCCGTTCTACACCGGGATTGATGGTGATCAACCAGGGAGTGGTACTGGCCAAGTATGGTTTCAGGGACTATCCTTCACTTCAAACGTGGAAAAAACTCGTGAATGAAGATCCGGAACTTGTGGTTACCCGAACCAGCATTAACAACAGGCTGACCATACAAATCTTTGTCGCCCTGCTGTTATTGATAATCTTTCTGCTCCGGAAAGGGTTCTGGTTTGCCCGGTCACGCTTCTGATCAGAGTTTCCTCTTGATTTCAACAATAGTGTATGCCTCTATGATGTCACCAGTCTTGATGTCGTTGTATCCGTCAATATTCAGACCGCAGTCGTAACCCGCCTGTACTTCCTTGACATCGTCCTTGAAACGTTTGAGCGAGCCCAGCATACCGGTGTAGATGACAATGCCATCACGGATTATGCGCACTTTGGCACTCCGTGTGATTTTGCCTTCCTTGACCATACAGCCTGCAATGGTACCCACCTTGGATATTTTGAATATATCCCGTACCTCCACGGTTGCTGTGATTTCTTCCTTTTCTACAGGGGCAAGCATGCCCTCGATACCTTTTTTAACGTCTTCAATGGCATCATAAATCACCGAGTAGAGTCGTATTTCTATCTCTTCCTTTTCTGCCAGTTTTCTTGCCGAGACAGAGGGACGCACCTGGAAACCAATGATTATGGCATTGGATGCCGTGGCAAGAAGCACGTCGGTTTCAGAGATACCACCTACAGCCTTATGAATGACATTAACCTGGACTTCCTCGGTTGTCAGCTTGATCAGTGAATCTGAAAGCGCTTCAATGGATCCGTCCACATCTGCTTTCACAATGATATTCAATTCCTGGAAATTCCCTATGGCTATGCGGCGTCCGATCTCTTCAAGAGTGATGTGTTTTTGAGTTCTAAGTCCCTGTATGCGAATTAACTGCTCCCTCTTTGCCGCAACTTCCCTTGCCTCCTTTTCATCTTCCATCACGACAAAGATCTCTCCGGCAGCAGGGGCGCCGTTCAGGCCGAGAACAGAAGCGGGAGTAGAAGGACCTGCCTCTGTGATCTTCTGGCCCCTTTCATTGAACATGGCACGGACCTTTCCGGAGCAGCAGCCGCTCAGCAGGACATCTCCCTGATGCAGCGTCCCGTTCTGGACCAGTATCGTCGCCAGGTAACCCCTTCCTTTATCCAGGGATGATTCAATGATCGTTCCCGATGCCCTCTTATTGGGACTGGCCTTTAATTCCAGCATATCTGCCTCCAACAGTATTTTTTCCAGCAACTTATCTATGTTGGTTCCTTTCTTTGCCGAGATTTCCTGGCATTGGTGCTTTCCGCCCCAATCTTCCACCAGGATGTTCATATTGGCCAGTTGCTCCCGGATTTTATCCGGATTGGCTCCTTGTTTGTCGATTTTATTGATGGCAAAGATCATGGGTACCCCGGCAGCTGTAGCATGGTTGATTGCTTCCACTGTCTGAGGCATTATGGCATCGTCTGCGGCAACGATAATGATGGCCATGTCTGTGACCTTTGCTCCGCGTGCCCTCATGGCCGTAAAGGCCTCGTGTCCGGGAGTATCCAGAAATGTTATCAGGCGGCCGTTTTCCAGAAGCACGCTATAAGCCCCGATATGCTGCGTTATGCCTCCTGCTTCCCCCGCTATCACGTTGGCATCCCGAATGTAGTCCAGCAGGGATGTCTTTCCATGGTCGACGTGTCCCATAACGGTAACGATAGGGGGCCTTTCCCGCAGGTCGAGTGGATCGTCTTCTTCTTCCTGCACGGCTTCCTGCAGGCCGGCTGTGACAAATTCAACCCGGAAGCCGAATTCCTCTGCAACCAGGACCATGGCTTCTGCATCCAGCCGCTGGTTGATGGAAACCATCAGTCCCAGGTTCATACAGGCGTCAATGACCTTGACAACCGGAACATCCATCAGAGTAGCCAGTTCGTTTACAGTAACGAACTCGGTTACCTTGAGCAGTGTGCTTTCCATTTCCCGGCGTTCCTGTTCTTCCGCCTTCCGCTGGGTTACAATCTCACGTTTTTCACGACGGTGCCTGGACCCTTTTGTTTTGCCCTTTCCTTCGGTCATGCGGGCATAGGTTTCTTTTATCTGTTTCTGGATGACATCCTCATCAACTTCCACGTGGATGGGTTTAAACCTGTCTTTACCGCGACCTTTTGCGCGGGAGCCGTTCTCACCCTTACGTGCAGATACCTTATTCACATCAACACGTTCCCTTTGTGGTTTCTGGATCCTTTCCCGCTTGACTTTCTGCTTGTCAATTTTGGATTTATCTTTATCCTCGGCAGGTTTCTTCCTGTCAAAACGTGAAAGGTCAATCTGCCCGGTAATTTTTGGTCCAGCCAACTTTTCAACTTCAGTTTCTATGTGAACCGGTTCTTCCGTCCTGTAAGTTGGAACATGAAGGGATTTCTTTTCCTCTTTGGATTTGCTCCCTGTTTTTGCTTTGGGGGCCGGAGTTTGGGAAGGTTCCACTGCCTTGTTTTCCTCTTCTTTGGTCTTGTCAAACCGGGTCAGATCTATCTTTCCAACAACGGTGGAACCTTTTTCAGGGGCATGCTTTGTTTCTGCAGCTGCCGGTGTTTGGGGCTGACTTTCTGTTTTTGGAGTAATGACCGTTTCGGCTGTAGAATCTGGTTCAACACGGGAATCAGTTACAGGTTTTGCTTCAGGTTCAGTCCTGGTTGCCGTTTCCGGTCTTGCTTCAGGCTCGTGTTTTGCTGCAGGTCTGTGTTTAATCGCAGGTTCTGCTCCTGTTGCCGGTTCAGGCTTAACTGCCGGCTCGGGTTTTGACACAGGAGTTGTTTTTATTGCCGGTTCCGGTGTTGACACAGGCTCTTGTTTGGCAACAGGGACAGGTGCCGGAACGTGTTCAGGCTCCGGCTTTACTTTCGGAGTAGTTGTGACAGGTTGTTCTTCCTGTGCTACATCTTTTACCTTAAGTATGATCTTCCTGGATTGTTCCTTGATCTGCAATTCCTTGTCAAATTCCTTTTCAACAAGTGCATAAGCTTCCTCGGAGATTTTACTATTGGGCGATGGGTCCACTTCAATTCCCTTTTTCTTCAGGAAATCGGTGAGCGTGCCAATCCCAATGTTAAACTCCTTCACTACTTTGCTTATGCGAATACCTTGTTTTTCCGACATATGATCTCCTTATTCTTTTGTATCGTTTTCAAATTCCGCCCTCAGGATACGGATAACTTCCGTAACTGTTTCCTCTTCCAGATCTGCACGTTTGACCAGCTCCGGGATAGGAATAGCCAGAACACTTTTTGCTGTGTCACAACCAATCTGCTTGAGTGAGTCTATGATCCACTGGTCTATTTCATCGTTGAATTCATCCAGCATGACATCTTCTTCATCTTCGTCCATTTCACGGAACACATCAATTTCATAACCTATGAGCATTCCGGCCAGCTTGATGTTGGATCCTCCCTTGCCAATGGCCAGGGACACTTCGTTAGGTTTGAGGTATACCCCGACCCGTTTTGCTTCTTCATTGATCTTGATTGACGAGATCTTGGCCGGACTCAAAGCCCTTTGAATAAGCAGCTGGGGATTGCTTGTCCAATTGATGATATCAATGTTTTCGTTCCTCAATTCACGGACAATCCCGTGGATCCTGGCGCCCTTTACACCAACACAGGCGCCTACGGGATCAATACGGTCATCGTAAGATTCAACGGCCACCTTGGCGCGTTCACCGGGAATGCGAACAATTTTCTTGATAGTGATCAGTCCGTCGTATATTTCAGGAACATCCTGTTCAAAAAGACGTTCCAGGAATTTCGGGGATGTTCTGGAAAGGGTGATGACAGGTGAATTGTTCCTCATTTCCACATTGGAAACAACAGCCCTTACAGTATCTCCCTTCCGGAAATAATCACTGGGGATCTGCTCCGATTTTGGCAACAGCAGTTCATTGCCCTCTTCATCCAATACGAGCACTTCCTTTTTCCAGACCTGGTAGACTTCCCCGACAATGATATCTCCCACACGCTCCTTGTATTTGGCATACATATTGGCCTTTTCAATATCCATGATGCGTCCGGCAAGATTTTGCCTGAGCGTGAGAATTCCCCTGCGGCCGAATTCAGAGAGTTTCACTTCGTCTGTGTAGGATTCGCCTACTTCATAGGAATTATCAATTCTGGATACTTCTTCAAGAGAGATCTGGGTGTTGGGATCTTCAACAGTCTCAACCACCTCCCTGCTTCTCCATATCTCAAAATCTCCCTTGTCGATATTGATAATGATGTCGAAATTATCTGCATTTCCATACATTTTGACTAACTGAGAACGGAAAACATCTTCCAGAACGCTCATCATGGTAGGGCGGTCTATGTTTTTCAATTCCTTGAATTCGGCAAATGTACTGATCAGATTTAAACCTTCCATTTTGGGTAAACTTTTTTTATTTTAATAAAAAAGAGGACCAAGGTCCTCTTGCACGTGTTCCTAATCGGCTGCAAATGTAAGCATTTTTACCGGATACCGGCAAATTTATTTTCTTATTTGCATTATTTGATTAATGGAACGAAATTTGTTGAAGTTTATTAACATATAAGATATTATGGAACTGACAGCTGGTATTATTGCCAAGCATTTAAAAGGCGAGGTTGCAGGGGATCCGGATGTGGTCGTAACGGCCATGGCGCGCATAGAGCAAGGAAAAAAAGGCACAGCCTGTTTTTTAGCCAATCCGAAATACGAAAAATACCTTTATCAGACCAAGGCATCCATAGTGCTCATCAACCGGGATTTTACTCCAACCGGGGATGTATCCGCCACACTTGTCAAAGTTGACAATGCCTATGCTGCAGCTGCAGAATTGCTGGGGCTGTTCTCTTCTGAAAAAAAGAAATCGGGCTGGGAATTTCCCCACTTTATTTCCCGGAGAACTTCCATAGGAAGGAAGGTTTATATCGGAGCGCACAGTTATATCGGGAAGCGTGTGCGTATAGGGAACGGCGCCCAGATCTATCCCCAGGTTTATTTAGGGGAAAATGTCAGGATAGGGGCAGGAACCATCCTCTACCCGGGGGTCAAGGTATACGACGACTGTATCATAGGGGAACGCTGCATCATTCATGCGAATGCGGTCATAGGATCTGACGGCTTTGGGTTTTCGCCCATGGCTGACGGCACTTACAGGAAAATTCCCCAGACAGGCAACGTGATCATAGAGGATGATGTCGAAATTGGAGCCAATACGGTCATTGACCGTGCCACCATGGGATCTACCATAATCAGGCGTGGGGTAAAGCTGGATAACCTGATACAGATAGCCCACAATGTTGAGGTCGGTGAGAACACCGTGATGGCAGCCCAGAGTGGCATAGCCGGTTCTACCCGCTTAGGGGCAAATTGCATGATAGCAGGGCAGGCAGGGATAGTTGGGCACCTGACTATCGCTGACGGCACGCAGGTTGGAGCGCAGGCCGGTATCATCGGTTCTGTCAAAGAGAAAGGCAGTGCCCTGCTGGGAATGCCCGCCATTGATCACAGCCAGTTTATGAGGGCATATGCCCTTTTCAGGAAATCCGGGAAAAAAGACAAATGAAGCAACAGACGATTTGCGGGGAAATCTCATTTTCAGGAGTAGGTCTTCACTCAGGAACAACGGTTGAGATGTCACTGTGCCCGGCCCCGGAGGGTTACGGCATCCGTTTTCAAAGAACGGATATTCCCGGAGATCCGGTTGTGGAAGCCCTAGCCGTATATGTTGCCAAAACTGAAAGAAGGACTGTCTTAATGCGGGATCAGGTCGGGATCAGCACCCCTGAACACCTCCTGGCTGCCTTATATGGCATGGGAGTTGACAACGTACTGGTAAAGCTGAATGGACCCGAGGTCCCCATCCTGGACGGGAGCGCTTACCCTTTTGCAGCAGGCATAAAGGCTACCGGAGTCCATGAACAAAAAGCCGGAAGAGAATATATTGACCTGATCCATCCGGTACATTTCTCTGATAAGAATTCCGGGACCACTATAGATGTAGTTCCGTCATCTTCTTTTTCTGCCCGGGTGATCCTTGATTTCGATTCGGGAGTGCTTGGCAAACAGGAATTTGTGTTTAACCAGGAAACAGACTTCCTGTCTGCGGTAGCTTGCAGCCGGACTTTTGTATTCCTGCACGAAGTGCTGCCTCTGTTTGAAAAAGGATTGATCAGGGGAGGCGACCTGGACAATGCGCTGGTAATAGAAGATAAGGAGTTGAGTGAACAAGACCTGTTCCAGCTTCGGAAAATGTTCGGCAAACAGGGCCTCATAATGCATAAGGGCTACCTTAATGAGGCGGAATTGCGTTTTCCCGATGAATGTGCCAGGCATAAAATGGTTGACCTGCTGGGAGACCTTTTCCTGGCAGGAAAACGTTTCAATGCCTCTGTTACTGCCTACAAACCGGGACATGCATCCAATACTGCTGTTGCACTCATGATCAGTGATCAAATGAATGGTTATGATACATAAACTTAGTGATATTCACCCCAAAGCCATCCTGGGGAATAATGTGGAAGTGGGGCCTTTCACTACCATTGCACAACATGTGGAAATTGGTCAGGGGACTGTTATCGGACCCAATGTGACCATAATGGACTACGTGCGCATAGGGGCCAATTGCAAGGTTTTTCCGGGAGCGGTTATCGGGGCGATACCCCAGGACCTGAAATTTGCAGGAGAGGTGTCGACCGTGGAAATCGGAGACAATGTGACAATCCGCGAATATGCCACCATTAACCGTGGAACGGCCGCAAGCAAGGTAGGCGTGACCAGGGTAGATAATAATTGCCTGGTAATGAGTTATGTCCATATAGCTCATGATTGTCATGTAAAAAATAATGTGATACTTACTTCCTATGTCGGACTGGCAGGTGAGACCAATATTGATGAATATGCCATCATCGGCGGAGCATCTGTAGCTCACCAGTTCACACGCATAGGAGCCTATGCCATGATCTCGGGGGGATCCTTGATAGGGAAAGACGTGCCGCCATATGTGCTTGCAGGAAGGCGTCCGCTATGCTACGGAGGGATCAATATCATAGGCCTGCGTCGCAGGGGGTTCAACTCGGAACAAATTGAAAGGATACACGATATTTACCGCATCATTTACCAGGTCGGGCTGAATATCAGTGATGCCTGCCGCAAGGTGGAAGAAGTACTGGATGTCTCGGAAGAAAGGAATGTCATATTGTCATTCATCAGGGCTTCACAACGGGGGATCATTCCTCACAAGGCAAAATTCATGGAAGAGTAATGAGACCATGAGGGCCTTTTTTACCACATCATATTGGCCTCCGATAGCCTGTTTTGCCGCTTTGTATCCTGACGGGGAATTGGTGCTGGAGCAACACGAACATTACCAGAAGCAGACCATCCGGAACCGCTGTTCCATATGCGGGGCCAACGGACCTCAGTGGCTTATCATTCCTGTATTGCGCAGGCATGGCACCAAGACACCTATCCGGGAGGTTATGCTTGACCTGTCAAGTGACTGGCAGCGTGTCCACTGGCTGGCCATAGAATCTGCCTACCGCTCTTCTCCCTATTATGAATACTACCGGGACGAGATCAGAAAATTCTACACCCTTAAGAAGTCAATTTCTCTTATTGAATACAATTCAGCCATTCTCAGGTGGACTGCCGAGGCATTGGAAACAGGAATCTCGGTTTCCTACACTGAATCCTACAATACATCATACAGTGAGCTTGATTTCCGTAACCACCTGCCTGCTTATGAACCCGTTCCGTATTATCAGGTTTTTGCCCGGAAACACGGCTTTGTCCCCGGGCAAAGTATACTGGATTTACTCATGAATGAAGGCCCTGAAGCCTGGAAAGCCTTAAAACCTAACACCAAAGGTGAACAGGATCCTCAGCTGCGATAAGGTGTTGAGCCCTGGTGTTCCCGGAGTCCCGTTATCATACAACGAAAAACCTTCACTTTCATTCAGACGGTAACATAAGCCCAGGTCTGTGAAAAACTGTTTTCCACGTAAACCCACACCGCCGGAAACCATATGTGTGGCTTCATAGCTTTGCTCCGGGGCACCGTAATAGCTGTACCCGCCCCTCAAGGCTAACTGTGCAATGCGGATCTCGGCTCCGGCACGGAAATTATGGGCATACTGGAAACCAAACGTTTCTGATCCATAATGGATAGCCTCATTATCCTGTTCAAAGGCCCATTTATCATACTTGTTTGACATCCTCATATCCCTGTAATCAGTTCCTTCATAATCGAAACTGATCAGGCCAAGTTTGCCTATGATGAATGCTGTACCTAACCTGAAACGCCAGGGGGTGCGCACCTTATAGGAATAGGAGCTTACCGGGCTGCTGGCATTTTTTTGCCCGTCCCGGAAATCCGCTGTCATGTATTCCTGCCATTCGTCGGTCAGAGATGTCCATGTAGGTGTGGAGATGCTTGCCCCCAGCCTCCAGTTGAAACCAGGCAGGCTTACCGGTATGGCCATTATTCCCAGGCTCATGTTGAAACCCAGACCGGTAGTGGTCTGTTCATAGGTGTGGGTAAAAGATGAAAACAATGTTTGGAAGTCTTCAGGTTCCTGTGAGGTTTCTGTGAACTTTTCGTAGGTCCTGTAGAACACATTTCTGAAATTAAAGTTGTAACCGATAAAAAAGCGATTGCTTATATTGGCCCCCATGTTCAAAGTGTATTCACCCATACTGCCTTTGGTTTCCCGGGAAAAGCGCTGGTCCAGCGGTCCTCCTACAACGATTTCCTCTCCGTAGAGATTTTCGGGGGCCGCTATATACTGATCCAGGGTACCGGGCAGCGTGTCCAGCAGGTACGTATTCCATGCCAGAACGGATCTCCAGGATGCATTGGATTCGTAATAGGGATTGTAGCCATCTCCATGCTCAAGCGCTGAATAGACTATGCCGTTGGTCGAAGTGGCGACAGGGGTGAGCCAGCTGGATTCGGAATTATTGCGGCGAACGGAGGTGCGCATCGTAAAATCCTGAATTTTGTTGTATCCGGCTGCAAAGGACAGGGATACCAGCCCCTTGCTGTTGGAGGTGCTCCATGACCCGGTGTATCCCAGGCTGGACAATCCGGGACGCGTGTAACGGTCATCGGTCCTCTGGCTATAGTAATCGACCTGGGAAAATGAAGTGACCAGGGAAGGAGTTATGGAAATTTCAGAGTATGGATACACGGCAGATGCAGCAGGATTCAGGGTTATGGAACCAAAATCGCCACCCAGCGCTGTCACGGCATTACCCAGTGCAAGAGAGCGTGCCGTTCCCTGGTAATTAACCTGGGAATAACGCATGGCATCCCAGGCATTCTGTCCAGCAAGGGCAAAGGGAGCCATCAAAGCAATCAGTATTAAGAGCTTTTTCATTGTTATGGAATCAAATAGGTTTATTCATATCCCGGTTTACCTGCGGTATGAACCGCCGGAACCGGACCGGGAGGCACCACTGTTTCCGCCTGTGCTGCTCCTGGAAGCACCCGAACTTATAGAACTGCCTATGCTACTGCTCCTTGAAGGGCCGGAACTAACAGAACTGCTGCTCTTGGTAGCTGAAGAGGAAGAACTGCTCCTGTATGAAGAGCCGCTGTCATAGCTTCCCGTGGAACGGCTGCCTGAAGTGCTGCCCGAAGAGGAGCGGACAGACCTTGAGCTTCCTGCGCTGCCTGAATTAACAGTTGTCGAAGGCTTTTGTGTTTCCCTGTAAAAACTGCGGCTTCTTCCCGGGTTGGTAGTTGTGGCAGAAGATTCTGTACGCGTATTCTCCCGAGACAGGTTGGAAGATCTGCGG
>MTKZ01003302.1_pt1 | contig 24882 bp, 21 predicted proteins | sample 1042781 | NCBI WGS metagenome assembly MTKZ01 (sample SAMN06212207, study PRJNA360539) | anaerobic digester metagenome | biome: Wastewater treatment plant; material: sludge; isolation source: anaerobic digester fed with sludge from wastewater treatment plant | place: Denmark: WWTP Viborg ... | reverse complement strand
CAGATCAGCGTTGTGGATGAGACACTCAGGGAACTGAACTCTTCGGGAAAGCGGCTTATACTTGTATTCAACAAGATAGATGCATTCTCCTATACTGCAAAGGATGAAGACGATCTGACGCCTGCAGGCAGGGAGAATTATTCACTTGCTGATCTTGAGAATTTCTGGATGGCCTCCGACAGGAATCACAAAACCATTTTCATTTCTGCAAAGACAAGGGAAAATATTCCCGAACTGATGAGTCTGCTTTACGAAGAGGTGAAAAGCATTCACATCACCCGTTATCCCTATAATGATTTCCTTTATGAAAAGTAAAGGTCTGCCCGTGTGAGCAGACCCCTGATGTATTTTACAGGGTGGCAGACTTTTAATACAGTCCGTTTTCTGCCATGAATTCAGCTATCTGAACCGCGTTTGTTGCCGCGCCCTTGCGGATATTATCCGAAACGATCCACAGGTTCAGGCATTTTTCCCTTGAAAGGTCCCTTCTTATCCTTCCCACAAACACCTCGTCCCTGTTATGTGCAAGCTGTGGCATAGGGTATTCGTTGAGGGCCGGATTGTCATATACCACCACTCCCGGGAAGCTGCTTATAAGGCTTCTGGCCTCGTCGATATCGTATTCGTTAGCGAACTCGATGTTCACGGCTTCGGAGTGGCCGCCTACAACCGGTATCCTTACCACTGTTGCAGTAACCATTATCGACTGGTCGTCTAATATCTTGCGGGTTTCATCGATAAGTTTCTGTTCCTCTGTTGTATAGCCATCATCCTGAAAGCTTCCGCCGTGGGGGAAGCAGTTAAGGTCGATGGGGTGGGGGTAGGCCATTTCACCCTTTATCCCCGCCCTTTCGTTTTCCATCTGGGCTACTGCCTTGACTCCAGTGCCGGTTACCGACTGGTAAGTTGCCACCACGAGGCGTTTTATCCTGTATTTCTTGTGAAGAGGCGCCAGGGCCATTACCATCTGGATGGTTGAACAGTTAGGGTTGGAGATTATCCTGTTGCCCTTTTTTATGGAATGGCTGTTGATTTCGGGAACGACCAGGGGAACGTTCTTATCCATTCTCCAGGCTGATGAGTTGTCAATCACTACTGTCCCGTTTGCTGCAAACACGGGAGCCCATTCCTTCGACACTGTGGCTCCGGCCGAGAAGATTGCAAAAGCAGGTTTCGCGTCAACAGCATCCCGGATACTGATAACCTTAACAGCCTTATCCCTGAAGATGATCTCCTTTCCCACCGAACGATCCGAAGCGACGGGTAATAATTCCGTTACCGGGAAATTCCTTTCTTCAAGAACTTTAATCATTGTTCTGCCTACCATTCCCGTGGCTCCGACAACTGCTGTCTTCATTTTATGATTTGTCAGAATTAAAATAATTTTTTATTTTTATAACTGTAAAAAGCGGTCAAAAATAACTATTTTTTTCAATTCGTCTCGCTGCCATGAATAAAGTTATTTTACTGACTGTTTCGATACTTTTGCAGGTATCCGGTCAGGTTGTTGACGGCCAGGCTTACCCGGGTCGTGGCTCTCCGGTTAATCCGGGTGATATTGTTATTACCGAGATCATGGCCGATCCGACACCGGTCGTGGCGCTTCCGGCAAAGGAGTACCTGGAACTNNAATAACCGCGGCAGTGATACTGTTTGCCTGAAAGGCTGGCGCCTGTCCGACGGCAAATCAAACAGCCTTTTCCCTGATGTGAGCATCATACCCGGGGGCTGGCTTATAGTATGCCCGGTGGCAGATACGGCTTTGTTTTCAGCTTACGGTGCCACGGCAGGACTGAGATCATTTCCCGCGCTTACGAATGAAGGGAAAACCATTTTTATAAGAGATGAGAGTCTTAATCTTATTCATGGAGTGAAATACACTTCTGACTGGTACGGGAATGTTCTGAAATCGAATGGCGGATGGTCGCTCGAGATGGTCGATGTCGCTTATCCCTTTCATGAAAAGGGCAACTGGAAGGCATCCGTTTCTCCATCAGGCGGAACGCCCGGAGCCAGGAATTCAGTGGCGGGAATAAATCGCGACACCTTCTTTCAGGGGATAGAGAGTGTCTTCCCTGTCGACAGCCTGACAGTGGAATTAAGGTTTTCCGAATCTGTGCCGGATCTGTGCGATATGAAAGAGAGCATTTCGATCGACGGAACGGTAATCAGCGCCATTGCCGCCAACGATCCGCTTTTCATGAGTTTCAGCCTGTCGCTTGGCGAAGCTCTCGTGAAGAAGAAAGTTTATACACTCAGGGCAGGAAGGGAGGTGAGAGATTTTGCCGGGAACGGGATGATTGTTAATGAATTCAGATTCGGTCTGCCTGAGCTTGCCCGTAGCGGGGATGTCCTTTTCAATGAACTTCTGTTCAATCCCTGGCCCGGCGAACCTGATTTCGCGGAGTTTTACAATTGCTCCGAAAAGATTATAAATCTTAGTGATCTCTTTTTGTTTTCTGTCAGGGATGAAAGCTCCGACACATCGTCGCTCGTTCCCGTTTCCGCGGAAAATCACTGCCTTTTACCACGTTATAACATTGTTATAACGTCATCAAAAAGCATTCTGGAAGAGAGGTTTACATCATCTGTGCCGGAAAATATAACAGAGGTTTCAAGTCTTCCTTCCATGCCTGACGCGGGAGGCCACCTGGTTCTTGTAAACCGTTTTCTGGAAAAGATCGATGAGGTATATTATGACGAGAAGATGCATTTCCCCCTTCTCGGAGGTTTTGAGGGAATCTCTCTCGAGAAGGTTAATCCATGCGCTCCATCGATCGACAGGTCTCAGTGGCATTCTGCTTCGGAAACCTCGGGGTGGGGGACACCAGGGGCTCCCAATTCAGTAATGCTGGAGGATCAGGGCAGTGATAAGTCCGTGATTTTTTCATCGACAAAAATAACACCCGACAACGACGGCAATGAAGACCTTCTGCTCATTGACCTGAACCTGAAAAATCCGGAAAGCGTGGTATCCATTATCATTTTTGATGAAGCCGGCCGTTTTGTAAGCAAGCTTGGCGACAATCTGCTTGCCGGTCCGGCGGCTTCAGTGGTATGGGACGGAACCGGATCTGACGGAAGGCTTCTGGAAACCGGGATCTACGTGTTCCTGATCACTTCTTTCGACAGGACGGGAAAGACGGGGAGGTGGAAAAAGGTATGTACGGTTGTTAGGTGAATAAGTCTTGCGGTCTGGCTCCCTTCGGTCGCTGTCGTGCAGGCTGAGGAGTGAAACGACGAAGTCCCGCTCCGCGGGATCGTGCAGGTCCTTAGTCAATTCGTTTTCGCAAAAGCCACCCCCAACCCCTAAAGGGGGCTTAGTTCGCTGGATCATAACTATTTACTTGATGACTTTTATGATATAAGGAGCCTCAAATAAGACTTTGAATCGATAACCTGAAACTATAAGTGTACGAATAATCCCCATACCTATACCCTACATTATCAGCTCCTTAGCCTCCCTTGGGGGTCCCGAAAGCTTTCGGGATGGGGGGTAAAGCACAGGGCGCAGGGCGCAGGGCACAGAGCACAGGGCGCAGGGCACAGGGTACTTAGAGCTCCGAAATCAGTTCCGTCATTATTGTGGTCATTTTGCCTTCGGCTTTTTCAGCTTCACGCTGGACCATCTCGTGAGTGATGTATTCGATCTTTCCTTCCACTCCCAGGTCGCTGATGATGCTTACTCCGAAAACAGTCAATCCCATGTGCCTCGCGGCTATAACCTCGGTTACGGTTGACATACCTACCGCGTCGGCGCCGATTATCCTGAAGTACTTGTACTCTGCAGGTGTCTCGAATGTCGGTCCGGTGGTGCCGAGGTACACGCCCTTCCTTACCGTTATGTTATTCCTGGAAGCTATCTTCTCAGCCTTTTCGATGAGATTCAGGTCGTAAGGATGACTCATGTCGGGGAACCGGGGACCGATCCTGTCGTCGTTTCTACCGATCAATGGGTTGGGTATAAGGTTTATATGGTCCCGGATGATCATAATGTCGCCTATATGGAAATCGGGATTCACTCCACCGGAGGCATTTGAAAGGAAGAGATATTTGATACCCAAGTATTTCATTACCCTTATCGGGAAAACTATCTGTTCGGGCTGATAGCCTTCATAAAAGTGAAACCTGCCTTTCATGGCGACGATTCTCTTCCCGCCGAACTCGCCGAAAATAAGTTTACCTGCATGTCCTTCGACTGTCGATACCGGGAAGTTAGGAATATCCTTATAGTCGATTTCCCTGATGGTTTTTATATGTGTTGTCAGTCCGCCAAGACCTGTACCGAGGATCACACCGGCTTCCGGATCAATTATCCCTTTCTGTCGCAGGAATCCTGCAGTTTCATTTATTTTTTCGAGCATATTCAATTATCACTTTATCAAATTCGCACTTATTGTCGTTCAGAAAACTGACTCCTGCAGGAATGAAGTACAGAGTCTTTTTCAGTGAGTCGTCAATATAACTAATTTCCCTCAACCTGACCGCATCTTTCTCCGTTGTGATTATAATTTTTGAGCTAAGTGAGACACTTTCAAAGGCTTTACTGATTTTTTCCAGATCTCTCCGGGTAAAGCTATGATGGTCGGGGAAGCGGAGATGCCTGATTTCGGCAAAGTATTTCCCGAGGTGATTTATCAGCGGCCCGGGCGATGCAATACCGGTTAGGGCAACTGCAGCCCGTTCATTCCTTTCTTTTTCGGTGGGAAGATCCATGGGGTGAGCATATTCTTCAAAAACCGGTTGAAGCGTGCCATAGGAAATTGTTGAAAAGAAGATCTTCTGATCTTTTGCTGTACGAAGCTCGTTTGAGATCGCGATTCTTTCAGATTCTGAAATGTCAGCCGGTGTTTTTGTGACAATGATCGTGCCGGCTCTTTTTCTTTGGGAGGCCTGTTCCCGGAGTCTGCCATACGGAAGGAGGCTGTCTCTTGTCATCAGCCGGCTATAATCGGTGAGCAGGATTGAAAGTCCCGGTCTAAGCCTTCTGTGCTGGAATCCGTCGTCGAGAATAATTACATCGGTATCGGGATAATCCCTGAGGATGGTTTTTATACCGTTGATCCGGTCGCTGTTGACTGCCACGATGGTACCGGGGAATTTGCGTGATATCTGGAGAGCTTCGTCACCTGAATCAGCAGCGCCGGACGATGGAGTTACATATCTGAAACCGGATGTTTTCCTCATGTAGCCCCTGCTGAGAAGCGCCGTGCGGAATTCCCTGCCGAGAAGTGAGATAATGTATTCGGCATGAGGTGTTTTTCCGGTTCCTCCCACGGTTATGTTTCCTATGCATATAACGGGAATCCCGAACTCCTCCGAAGGGATAATACCTTTATCGTAGAGGAAGTTTCGTATCCCTGTCACCATCCGGAACAGCAGTGAGAACGGCCACAGGAGAGGATTTTTTCCGGCTGCCATTTATCAGTGTAGCTCTATGTAATATGGTAATCTGGCCTGTATTCCCGAAAAGTCGCGGATTTCTCTGAGATCGTCGAAGATACGTTCAAACTCGCCGAGTTCGTTTTTCAGGATTCTGTTTTTGATTTCGGCGCCAAACTGGGAAATCATTTTAAGAAAAGGATCTTCCGACACTGGCAGTTCCCTGAGCGACCAGGCTTCCAGTCCGGCCAGGCGGCCTGCTTCGGCCACGGCGTCGGTCAATCCGCCGAAACTATCAACAAGTCCGATCCTCATCGCGTCGGAGCCGCTCCACACCCTTCCCTGGGCAATGCTGTCGACTTCATTGAAAGTCATCTTCCTTCCGGCCGACACTTTGTTCACAAAATCACTGTATATTACTTCTATAGATCTCTGCATTGCTTCTTTTTCGACAGTATTCATCGACCGGTACACTGATGGGAAGTCGGAATTGGAGTTGGTCTCAACAGTCTCGTAGGTCACTCCCAGTTTCTGTTCCATCAGTTTTCCGGTGTTTGGGATCAGTCCGAACACTCCAATAGAACCGGTGATGGTTGTCGGGCTCGCCATTACCTTTGTGCCGGGTGCGGCAATGAAATACCCTCCCGAAGCTGCATAGTTTCCCATTGAGATAACCACGGGCTTATCCTTTGCTGCCAGTTCGAGTTCTCTCCATATCATGTCGGATGCAATGGCGCTTCCCCCGCGGCTGTTGACCCTGAGTACGATAGCCTTCACCGTGCTGTCCTTTCTTTCTTTTCTGATCACGTCCCTGAAAGCGTCGCCTCCGATATTGTTTTCATTTCCCTTTCCATTCACAATCGACCCTGATGCATAGACAACAGAGATCTTGTTCTTCTGGAAGGGAGTTTTCTTTGATTCGGGGACTTTTGTGTACTTATGCATCGGAACAAGGGCAATCTTGTCGTCGGGTGTAAGTCCGGAGCGGACCTTCAGGGTATCTATAAGCTGGTCGTGATACAGCAGTCCGTCAACAAGTCCGCTTTCAAGGGCTCCCTGTGCCACGTATCCGGTCAGGTTGTCGGCGATGCTGTTCAGCTTTTCGACGGGTATGCCTCGGTCGGCTGAAATATTGTTCAACACGTGCGACCATATTGATCCGACATATGTAAGAATCTGTTCCCTGTTTTCAGCGCTCAGTCTGTCGAGGATATAGGGTTCGACAGCTCCCTTGAATTTTCCGTGACGTATTACCTGAACCTCTACTCCCAGTTTCTCGAGAGCTTTTTTATAGAACAGGATTTCTCCGCTCAATCCCTTGAAATCGACCGTTGAGGACGGATTAATGTAAATCTTGTCGGCCGCGGCTGAAAGGTAGTAGCCCTCCTGAATCATAAGGTAATCAGACCAGGCTATTACGAATTTCCCGCTCTCCCTGAATTTTTTGAGGCCATCCCTCAGTTCTTCGGTAGTTGCCCATCCCGGGGGAATCATTCCGTTTTCGATCAGCACACCCTTCACCTTATCGTCGGATGCGGCCTTTTTAAGGTTCTGAAGGATCTCATTCAGTCCCGGCGCCGGAGTGACGGTCATATTTATAATATCGATTCCCGAGTATGGATTTTTGCTTCCCTTGTCGGGGATGTTAACCCCGGCTTTCAGTACGAGTACTGAGTTATCGGTAATCGACGTCGTCTTGTCGCCCGACACCATCATCACGCTGAGGCTCGCGAGCATAACCACCATGAAAAGGATGGACACGATAATTATTCCTGTAATTGTAGCCAGGACGTATTTCAGAAAATTTTTCATTTTAAGCCAGCTTTAATAAAATGAGTACCAAAGATATAAAAAATAGATGGCGGATTGCCCGAATGACAGGCATAATTTTTAAATTTGGATTATAAGCGGTCGCTATGGAAGAAACAGTATTTCTCGGACTTGGGACCAACCTTGGCGACAGGGAGAACAATCTTTTGATGGCTGTGAATATGATCAGGGAAGAGATAGGCAGGGAGATCGATTGCTCTTCCGTTTATGAGACCGAGCCATGGGGTTTCCTCAGCGACAATCCTTTCCTTAACATGGTTGTCAGGGTCACAACTTCCCTGAAGCCACAGGAAGTGCTTGAGAAGACGCTTATGATAGAGGCCCGGCTTGGCAGGCGGAGGGGTGTCAGGAGATATGTATCGAGGACGATGGATATTGACATCCTCCTGTACGGCACGGATGTGATAAATAATGAAAATCTTGAAATCCCTCATCCCGGGATAGCCGTTCGCAGGTTTGTCCTTGAGCCTCTCCGCGAGCTGGCTCCGGAGATGATGCACCCGGTTCTGAAAGTCACTTTTTCAGAGCTTCTTATGAAGTGCAGGGACAAACGCGCTGTTTCCGCGAAGCATCCCTTTTCAGCAGGCTGAGCCTTCCTTTTTCTCAGATAAGTCCGTTGTCGGCGAAGCTGTAATAATCCTTTCCCGAGATAATTATATGGTCGAGCAGCTGGATATCCATTATGCTGCCGGCTTCCTTTATCTTTCCGGTGATCTTTGAATCGGCATCGCTAGGGTTCAGGTTGCCCGAAGGGTGGTTATGGCAGACGATGATAGCGGAGGCCAGGAATTCAACGGCTTTCTTCATTATTATCCTTACATCGGTCACGGTTCCGCTTATTCCTCCCTGGCTGAGCTTCATCCGGTCGATTACCCTGTTGGAGCGGTTGAGGAATAGTATCCAGAATTCTTCATGATGCAGGTCGGATAACAGAGGCTGGAAGATATCGGCTGCATCTTTCGAACATCTTATTTGTCCGGCATCAGGAAGTTCGGCTATGTTTCTCCTTCTTCCGAGTTCGAGGGCGGCGCTTATGGTTACGGCTCTGGCCGGACCGATGCCCCTGAATTTAAGCAGATCGGAGATTGAGAGCTTACCGAGGGAGTTGAGGTTGTTGCTTACTGAGCTGAGCAGTTCTCTCCCCAGGTCGACAGCAGATTTCTTTCGGGTGCCTGAACTGATGAGTATTGCTAGCAGTTCGGCATCGCTCAGGGTGGATATACCTTTCCTGATCATTTTTTCCCTGGGCCTGTCCTCGACAGCCCAGTCGGTGATTTTTAGTGACATAACGAGACATATTTCCGGGAATAAAATTAGGAAAAGGAGGGAACACTAAAAAATAAAAATTGAATTATGTTTTGCAGGAAAAAGCGGCTTTAGGAGGAAGGGGATCGGTGTTGTTCAGGATAATGGGCCACCCGGAAAAGAAAACGCAAAAAAAAGGATCCGTTCCGGATCCCTCTGAAAGTTATCAAATTATCATGCTTATTCCAGACTATTGACATGCTTCATTATGGACGACTTGAGGTTGGCAGCCTTGTTGGCATGAATTATATTCCTCTTTGCAAGCTTGTCGAGCATTGAATTGACTTTCGGCAGCAGGGTACCGGCTTCTTCCTTGTTTGATGTGTTACGGATCTTCTTCAGGGCATTTCGCATCGTTTTCGCGTAATACCTGTTGTTCAAATTCCTGGTCTTATCCTGCCTTATCCTCTTCTCGGACGATTTGTGGTTTGCCATTATCAGTATTGTAATTATATAAAATTTTGTAGTCCATAGGGGAATCGAACCCCTGTTACCAGGATGAAAACCTGACGTCCTAACCACTAGACGAATGGACCGTTAAAGAACTTTTTAAATGCGGATGCAAAGAAACAATCTTTTTTCTTATCTGCAAAATATTTTGCTCAAATAAATTAATTATGCAAGCAACTCTTCTGCAAGCATTTTAAGGTTACAGCCGCCAAAGTCGCCCGAACTCATAAAAAGCCAGACCGGCGATTTGAGTTTTATATTTTTTATATGATCCATCAAACCGGAAGAGTTATTGAAGACAGTCAGGTTATTTCCTCCGAATCCCTCTTTCACCGTATTGGGGGAGAAAGGTTCGAGTCTTTTCTGTTCAAACTGTCCGGGATTGAAATACACTATTGCCCTGGATGCTTTTTCGAGGCTTCCCTTATAGAACGGCAGGAAATTTTTGTTCAGGCTGGAGAAGGTATGAAGTTCGAAGCATGCCACAATGTTGCGGTCCGGATAGCGTTCGGCAACTGCCTCCACTGTTGCCTTCACCTTGGAGGGCGAATGAGCAAAGTCGTAGTAGAAAGTTCCTTTTTCGTTTTCCCTTATCAGTTGCAGTCTGCCGGATGTCCCGCTGAAACTGCCGATTGCATCATAGAAGCTGTCGCTGCTAATTCCTGCAGCCAGGCATGCTTCCATGGCAGCCGAGAAGTTTTGCATGTTATGCCGGCCGAAAAACTGAAGTTTGACAGTCCGGCTGATGCCGGCTGCATAAAATCCCGTCTTGTTCCGGAAATGGCCATGAACCCTGTATGGAATCTTTTTTATATCATCCCTGGCCGATCCGGCAATTTTCTTCACTTCCGGGTCGTCCTCAAAATACACAAGTGTTCCTCCCGGGCTAATTTTATCTGCAAAGATCCGAAACTGTTCCACGTAGTTTTCAAAAGTCGGAAAGACGTTCATATGATCCCATGCTATGCCGTTAAGCACGGCTATATCAGGCATGTAAAGGTGGAACTTTGGCCGCCGGTCGATGGGGGAGCTGAGGTATTCATCGCCTTCCAGCACTGCAAATTCGGAATCGTCCGACAGGCTGACCATTGTTTCGTAGCCTTCGATTGATGAACCCACCATGTAGTCGAACCTTATCCCGAGGGTCTTCATCACGTGCATTATCATTGCCGTGGTGGTTGTTTTACCATGGCTTCCGGCAACCACTATCCTCTTTTTGTTCCTTGTCTGTTCCAGCAGGAATTCGGGGAAGGACATTATCTTCAGTCCCAGTTCCGCGGCTTTTGCCAGTTCGGGATTATCAGCCCTGGCGTGCATGCCGAGGATGACAATGTCGATATCGCGGTTTATTTTTTCAGGATGCCATCCGTAGGCTTCGGGAAGAAGTCCGCGGGCAGCAAGCCGTGACCGGGACGGTTCGAATATTTCGTCATCCGATCCCGTTATCTCATATCCCTTTCGGAGGAGGGCGATTGCAAGGTTATGCATCACTGCTCCGCCGATGGCGATAAAGTGGATCCTCATTCTAGACGTCGCAGATCTGGATACACTTCTTCAGGGAAGCCAGTTTATCTTTCTGTGCAGGTACGAATTCCTGTCCGACAAATCCCTTATAGCCCAGGCTGACCAGGGCTTTCATTATAGCCGGATAGTAAAGTTCCTGTGTCTCATCCAGTTCATTTCTTCCGGGGACACCACCGGTATGGATATGCCCGATATATTTGAAATATTTCTTCAGTGTATCGATAACGTTGCCTTCCATTATCTGCATGTGATAAATGTCGTAAAGCAGCTTGAAGCGTTCCGAGTTCACCATTTCGGCCAGTGCGGCGCCCCAGGCTGTATTGTCGCACATGTAATCGCGGTGTCCTATGCCGTTGAGGAGTTCCATTATTATTGTCACCCCGTGTTTTTCAGCAGTCGGCATTATTCTTCGCAGGCCGATAGCGCAGTTTATCATACCTTCGTAATCGCCCATGCCTTCACGGTTTCCTGAGAAGCAGATAAGGTTCGGTACTCCGGCTGCAGCTGCCTTGGGTATCATTGCCTCGTAGTCGGCGACCAGCTTGTCGTGATTCTGAACGCGGTTGAAACCTTTCGGGATTCCCCAGTCGGTTGCATATCCAACGGCGCATTTCAGTCCGGCCTTTGCCACCACAGGCCAGTCCTTTTCATTGAGCAGTTCGATCGACTCAATTCCTATTTCCTTGCAGTATTTTGCGAACTCCTCGAGGGGGATACTGCCAAAGCACCACTGGCTTACCGAATGCCTGATGTTGCCCTTAAGCCTGTAAGTTTCCTGAGTTATCCCTGCAAGGGAATCCAGAGGCCTGCCCGCGGCTATCACCGCTGCACCGGCCATGCTTCCAATCATATTTCTTCTTGTCATGTTATACTTTGTTTGTTCCGGTCTAAAATAGTCTTTTTTTCCGAAAATCGGTAATCGGTAATCGCTTATTGGTAATCGGTCAGCTGCAGACAGACTCGCCGGATAAACAGGATGCCGCAAAATCGCCGTGCCGGGTAAATTTTTTATATTTGTAAGGCAGTTCGATATTGCAGAGATTATATTATGAAACGTTCCCCGAAACACGATTACAAGGAAGGACATAATGTGGAACTTCTGCAGGGCGGCGGGTCTTTTTTCCCGACTGTTGAACGGGTGCTTGATGAAGCGAAGCATTATATTCATTTTCAGAGTTATATTGTCGATGAGGATGACACCGGCAAACGGATAGTCAGTGCGCTTGTAAGGGCAGCCCGAAGGGGTGTAAGGGTCTATCTTCTGCTTGATGCCTTTGGCACCAAATACCTTACCAAGGAGTTTATTGATGAAATCGAGGATTCCGGGATTTTTTTCAGGTTTTTCTCTCCTGTCTTCATTATGAAGGGTTTTCAGCTGAGCCTGAGGCTTCATCACAAGGTTGTGCTGGTCGACGGGGAGCTTGCCATCATCGGGGGTATAAATTTTGCCGACAGGTATCGCGGTTCCGACTCAGTAAAGGCCTGGCTCGACTTTGCAGCTCTGATCAGGGGTCCTGAATGCGTTCGTGTAAACAACATCTGCAGGAGGCTGTGGAACAAGACATTCCTCGCGAAGGAAGAGAGGTCTTCCGAGATAGTGTATTCAACTGCCCTGTACGAGCAGAATATAAGTCTCAGGGTGGTTGAGAACAACTGGTACAGGAACAAGATAGAGATACTCAGGAGTTACAGGACTGCCCTCAGGGATTCCAGGAGTCACATGATAATCTTTGCCAGTTATTTTCTGCCCGGCAGGCTGGAGAGGAAACTGTTCAGGCTGGCCAGCGAAAGGGGAGTAGATATCAGGATAGTCCTTGCTGCCAAATCGGATGCCCCCATGTTCAAAAGGGCCACAAGTTTCCTCTATCAATACATTCTGCGCAACAATATAAAGATATACGAGTACTATCCCGCTAACCTTCATGCCAAGGTGACCACCGTCGACGGTAAATGGTGTACCATTGGCAGTTATAATTTCAACCATATCAGCGATTACGGGAGCATCGAGATGAATGTTAACATCCTGGACGAAGCCTTCACCACGGATTTTGAAAAAACCCTTAATGAGATAATAAGAAACGACTGCCGCCAGGTAACCGTTGAGGAGTACCTCAGGCGCTCGACCTGGTGGACCCGGTTAAGAGGATGGACTTCCTATCAGATGATAAGGCTTCTGATGAGGATATTGGCCCAGATGACCTCAAAAAAAGGAAGATAGTGTTTTCAGTTCTGGTGGAAGCTCGTTGAGATGAATTCGAGAACCACGGGCAAGGCTATCCGCCAGTAACTCCAGGTATGGCCGCCGTCGCGGACCCTGTATTCATGGGGAATCTCTTTCTTTCTCATAGCGATATGTACCAGCGAATTGCCTTCATAAAGGAAATCGTCGTCGCCGCAATCAGAATACCATCTCACGGCTCTCTTCTGATCATCCTTCATGGCGTCGATCAGCCTGAGGACGCTGTATTTCTCAAAATAGGCCTTTTTCTGGGCCTCGGAAATATCGCCTGTCTTCCAGAGCCTGTAGTTACCCATTTCTTCAACCGATGCCGGTCCGGTTGCCGCGCTCAGGGGACAGGCCGACGAAAACAGTTCCGGATGGCGCAGGGCATAGATGAAAGTACCTTCACCGCCCATGGATAGGCCTGCAATAGCACGGTAACGTTTTTCGCCCTTGATCCTGTATGTTTTTTCAATGTAAGGCATGAATTCCTCGAAGAAGAAATCCTCGTAGCGCCATTCCCCCTTTGCATCATTGACATAGCCCCTGGTCCCGGTGTTCGCGTCGGGCATCACTATTACCATGGGAGTTGCCGAACCTGAAAGGATTGCTTTGTCGGCAATGTGAAGAACCTCGCCGAACTGTACCCATCCCGTCTGGTCGTCACCTGCTCCATGCAGGAGATAAAGCACGGGATAGCTTCTTTCGGAAGTGAAGTAATCGGGCGGCAGGTAAACGGCATATTTCCTGTCCATTTTCAGGATATTGCTTTTCATCGACTGGTTATCCATTACCTTGCCGCTAATCTGGGCTGAAAGCGACATGGCAATCATGAATGAAAGAATGGAGAGCAGCGTTTTTTTCATAATTATCAGGGTTTTATTGTTATTTGTTTAACAGTTGCCTGTCCTCGCGGATTAAGCAAGCGGAAATATAATAAAATAATCCTTAGCGGAACGCGTGTGATAAAAAGGCATTTAACTTTGGATTCGGGAATTAGTTATTATTGCAAGATGAAACCCACATGTATTGCATACACAAACACGAATCAATATAATTTTCAAACATGTGGGTTCCATCCGACCTTTAAAATAAAATAATATACGGATGAAAGCAGATATTTTCAATATAGCAAACTTCAAGGTCGACGGGGGCGCGATGTTCGGGGTTGTTCCCAAAGCACTCTGGTCGAGGGTTTATCCCGCCGATGAGAACAACCTGATTGTTCTGGCTCTCCGCTCGCTCATCGTTGAAACGGACGGTCATGTTATTCTTGTCGATACCGGATGGGGCGACAAGCAGGACGAGAAGTTTTTCAGGCATACTTACTTGCATGACGGTGAAGGCCTTATTGAAGGACTTCGTGTCAGGGGCTACAAGCCCGGGGATATTACGGATGTGGTGCTCACACACCTTCATGCCGATCATTGCGGCGGAAGTGTTGTGAAAAGCAGCGGGGGAACAGGTTTTGAGCTGACATTTCCGGAGGCCATATACCATGTTAGCCGTGTCCAGTGGGAATGGGCCCTTAAGAACAATCCGCGGGAGGAGGATGCTTTTCTGGAAGAGAATATTCTTCCGATAGGGCAGAGCGGCCATTTGAACCTGGTGGATGAGGATTGTGAACTTTTCAGCGGCTTTTCAGTGAGGAACTGTTACGGTCACACTCCGGGGATGATGATTCCTTTCATAAATTTCAGGGGAAAGACGCTTGTTTACACAGGCGATCTTATCCCGACCATGGCTCATCTGCCGCTCATCTGGAATATGAGTTACGATATAGAATCGCTTCGTACCATAGATGAAAAATCGAAGCTGCTGGAAGAAGCTCTGGCAGCCAACCATATTCTGGTTTTTCAGCATGATGTTACAGCGGAATGCTGTACTCTCATGATGACTGAGAAGGGGATCAGGGCAGGGAAAAAGGGAAGGCTGACGGATTTCGTGGAGAAGTGAAATAATTTATTTGTATTTGTTCTTGTCTTCTGCATTTTGCCTTCTTATATTTGGTACTGCAATGCCCATTAAACTGAAAGATCATGGCAGAATTCATTTATGAAAAGCCCTTCCAGCACGGGGAGGATGTTACAGCATACCGCCGGATTGCGGACGACCATGTCAGTGTTGCCGAATGTTGCGGCAGGAAGATACTGCAGATTCAGCCCGGTGCCCTGACGATGCTTGCCAGACAGGCTTTTATCGACCTGAATTTCTTTATGCGTTCTTCGCATCTAAGGCAGCTGGCCGGGATACTTGACGACCCGGAAGCCACTGACAACGATCGCTTCGTGGCATGGACCATGCTCCGTAACACTGTGATCTCGGCCGGGGGACAACTGCCCTGGTGCCAGGATACCGGCACGGCTATCGTCATGGCATGGAAGGGGGAGAATGTTGTAACCGCGGCTGATGATGCCCTTCATCTGAGCCGCGGGATCTGGGAAACATACAATGAAAAGAATCTGCGGTATTCCCAGGTCGTCCCGTCGACTATGTTCGAAGAGAAGAACACGGGCAGCAACCTGCCTGCACAGATAGATATAACTGCCTGTCAGGGAGACGAGTATCACTTTCTTTTCATTGCAAAGGGAGGAGGATCGGCTAACAAGACCTTTTTGTATCAGCAGTCGAAGTCATTGCTTAACGAAGCTTCCCTTGAAAAGTTTGTCAGGGAAAAGATAGAGGAGCTTGGCACCTCAGCCTGTCCGCCCTATCATCTGGCCCTGGTTATTGGAGGAACTTCGGCTGAAATGACCTTGAAGACCGTTAAGCTGGCCTCGGCGGGATATCTTGATGATCTGCCTGTTACGGGCAATGCATCAGGAAGGGCTTTCCGCGATCCTGAATGGGAGAAAAGGATTGAAAGGATCTGTCAGCAATATGGTGTCGGTGCCCAGTTCGGAGGGAAATACTTTGTTCATGATGTAAGGGTGATACGACTTCCCCGTCATGCCGCCTCGTGCCCGGTGGGAATGGGTGTCAGTTGCAGCGCCGACCGCAACATCAGGGGAAAGATAACGGCAGAAGGCATATTCCTGGAACAGCTTGAGACCAATCCGGCAAGGTTTATGCCTGCAAAGGCCCCTGAACTCGAAAAACCGGTAGAGATAGACCTTGACAGACCGATTCGGGAAATACTAGCCGAACTCACGAAATATCCTGTAAAGACCAGGCTGAATCTGAGGGGGACACTGATAGTGGCCAGGGATATTGCTCACGCGAGGATCAAAAAGATGCTTGATGAAGGCAGGCCGATGCCCGAATATTTCAAAAACCACCCGGTTTACTATGCAGGACCTGCCAGGACACCGGAAGGCATGGCATCCGGAAGTTTCGGACCGACCACTGCCGGCAGGATGGACAGCTATGTTCCGCTTTTCCAAAGCCTTGGAGGATCGTTGATAATGGTGGCAAAGGGAAACCGCGGCAGACAGGTTATCGAATCGTGCCGGAAGCACGGAGGCTTCTACCTGGGATCGATAGGAGGACCTGCTGCCGTCTTGGCCAGGGAAAATATCAAATCGGTGGAGGTTGTTGATTTTGAAGACCTTGGAATGGAAGCAATAAGAAAGATCAGGGTGGAGAACATGGCCGCCTTCATTCTTACCGACGATAAGGGAAATGATTTCTTTGATGAATACAACAAATGATCACTTAATCACCTCAATGTCAAATATCTCATTCCTATCCATGTTGAGCCAGTATTTGATCGAGTTTTTACGTACCAGTTCCCAGTAGGTGTTGCTGTCGAGGCCATACACGAAGTTGAACTCCTTCAGTTCGGAGATGACCTTTTCGGCCAGTTCGGGTTTAAGAGAAAGCCTGATAGTCCGGTTGTAGTAGGTGAATTCTGCTGCCGGTCTTGCAGGCTGGTCATTCACAACCGTAAGCAGACCGTGACCCGGTGTGGCGCCTGTACTGACCTGTATCCCATCGTTAAAGCAGCTGATTGGAGGCGTTGAACCAGCCAGGGATCTGACATGGAACTCATCCACTCCGGTGGCGAAGTACTCCCTCGCCCTTATACCCATTTTTACCCCGATGACGGTAAACACCCCTAGATGACGGTGAAGCTCATTTGAAATCACTGATGAACTGAACTCATCAATACCGTGTTTTTCAATAATGGCAGTGACCGATCCGCTCAGGTCGTCGAAATAAAAATCCGGATCGGCAGAAAACTCCTTTATAACCTGGTTTCTGGGTACTGTTTCGCCTTTCAGTATCTTCAGGGTGTTTTCCCTTAACCCGGCCGGATCTGAAGGGATGCAGTCGGTAACATTACCCAGGGTTTTGCAAATGAATAATTCCGGGTAATGAAGAAACAGCGCTGTCATTTCATCGTTGGCTTCAAGGGCGAATCTGTGACTTTCAGAAAAGTCCGACACGGAACCGGCTGCTTTGGCGTAGCGGGTGTTTATGGCTTTAACAGCTTCAGTCAGTTCATTGTCCCAGAAAACAGAATTGTTGAGCATATATTTCCGCACGATCTTCACGGGGATTTCCTGTTTCAGCATGGATACGGAAGATTTTGCGTCAATGTTGTAATTGAAACCGGTTTTGTCGTCAGCCCCGTCGGCGCTCCAGATGAAATCCTTTACCTGATTGCCGAACTCAGGAATGTTCCTGAGAGCATTAAGAGCAGTCGACATACTTCCGAGGCAGATGAAGCTGAGCTTAGTTNNGACGGATCTATTCCTTCCTCATCACCCCAGCGGGCATTCAGTGCAGCAGGGAACTCCGGCGATCTGAAGCTGCCCAGCCGGTTGATGCCGACCGGAATTCCTTCATGGTGGAATGAGTTGAGAAGGCTTTTTACCTTGATGAAAGCCTTGTCGGCAGGAAGGGCTCCATTTGAAACTGTGACGGCAAGAAGCCTTACATCGGGCGATGCCAGAAGCATTGAAATAGTTCTGATGTCGTCGATGCCTCCATCGGTGTCGACTATCACGTAGTGTGATGGTTTCCAGGGATGCGCGCTGACGGCAAGCGACAGCAGAAAATATGCGGACATAATAAGAAGTCTTTTCATCAGTATAATATTGATTTTAACACTACCACGTTCGGACCGGATAATCCACATAACTGAAATTTAAACAAATACGTGTAAGTGTATTTAATATACAAATTGGTGTATTTGACGCATGCAGGTTTCATATCATCCGGTAATGAAGTGCAAAAGTAATAAATTAAAGCTATTGCGGCGAAGCCCCTGAATTGCCGGGGATCTAAAAAAACAGGAGGCAGCTTCGGAGATATTGATAAAATATTTATCTTGACGGCCTTAATTTTCTGTTATGAAGAAATTCCTTTTATGGTTCACGCCCGGTCTTATCCTGGGCATTGTCATTGTACTGGGTGCCGGAAAGGCCCTGGATGCCACATCGACAAATGATTATTGCCAGTCGTGCCATATTCATCCGGCTGCCGACATGAGCTGGAAAAGCTCGGTTCACTATGAGACTAACAGCGGCTACCGGGTTGCTTGTGTCGAATGCCATCTGCCGCCGAAAGGCCAGGGCTATCTCTGGGCGAAGGGCACGACAGGGCTTCGCGATCTCTGGAGTTACTACACTAAGGATTCCGCATCATTTGACTGGGATGAAAGGGGAAGGCTCGAGGTTGCAAGGAGGCACGTCTACAACAGCAGCTGCCTCAAGTGCCATGAGAATCTTTTCCCCCCTGAGCTTACCAAGGAAGGAGAGGATGCACACTTATATTACACGCAGCAGGAGGAGAGTCCCGATCTTCACTGTATCAACTGCCATCTGAATGCAGGTCATTACATTGAAGGTTACACCCATGGAAGCAATGTCACATTCGGGAGCGTATCATCTGCGCCGAAGGAAGTGTTTAAGGAAGCGACAACTGTAACTGAATTTGTGAACTATACCGAGAATATACCGGGTTCGCCGGTTTCATTCAACATGATAGCCATCCCGGGAGGTACTTTTAACATGGGAAGTCCCGATGATGAACCTTTCAGGAGGCCGGATGAAGGCCCGGTAAGGGAAGTTGAAATAAGTCCTTTCTTTATGGCAGAAATTGAGGTTACCTGGGATGAGTATCTGGCATTTTATGCCCAGACATCAGCTGAAGGACGTTCGACCGATACTGAAGGGCTGAGATCAGGAATGGCAAGTGATGTTGATGCCATTTCCGGAGCCACTCCGCCTTATGGCCAGCCCGACCAGGGATGGGGAATGGGGCAGAGGCCTGCAATTTCATTCACCTTCCATGCTGCCGAGACTTACTGCAGATGGCTGTCGCAGGTCACGGGAAAAACCTACCGTCTTCCCACTGAAGCGGAATGGGAATATGCCTGCCGTGCCGGCTCCAGCGGCCCCTATTTCTTTGAAGGAAATCCGAAAAAATTCGAAAAATCAGGCCTGATGGCTAAGCTTTCCAAAAACGATACCTCGCTTATCAATACCTATGTTATTTATAAGGAGAACAGTCCATCGAAGACTCAGACTCCCGATCTTGTCAGGCCCAATCCATTCGGTTTGAAGAACATGCTCGGGAACGTTGCAGAGTTCTGTTCCGACTGGTATCAGGCTGATGCCTACAGCCAGTACCCTGAAGGCCTGATAAGGGATCCGAAAGGACCTGAGAGCGGGGAGGAACATGTTGTAAGAGGAGGCAGCTTCCTGAACAGTGCCGGATTGCTCAGGAGCGCAACACGCGACTATACCAGGACGGAAGCATGGCTTCGGACCGATCCACAGATCCCGAAGAGTATCTGGTGGTATTCCGACTGCTTTAATGTCGGATTCAGGGTTGTTTGCGAATTTGACGAAAAGACAGGTAATCTTAGCTCCTCTGAATGAGGAATTAAGAGCAGTCGCACTTTTATGATAATGAAATTTGCAGGAACAAACTTGCATTTGAAGTACAAGTTCTTTAAATTGCAGCGGTCTTAACATTTTTTAAGAACCCTAAACAGATCAAGCTAATAACCTTAAATTTGTCTGAAATAAAAAAACAACGATTGAAGAAAAAGCAGGACAATGAGTGTAAGTTTTACACTTAATATCCCCTTATTGTGCTATATGTTAATGATTTAAATAACTAATTCAAAAAGAGAGACAAACAAACGGCAGAGAATAATGAGATTAGTAAATAATCCCGGATGCTCCGGGTATCGCTTTGGAGAAAATATATGAAGCAACCATTTGCCGGCATAATGCATCTATATTAAATGGAAGACCTGATTATTGCCCGCCGAGTAGCTTCATGTAACAATTTAAATAATCCTAATATCTATCATTAATTTTTAACTAACTAACAGTGTAACAGTATGAAAAAAACTCCCAACTGCTTTTGGTCCCAGTGGCCAGATGTAAGTTTTCGCAGGTTACTACTGCCTGTGAAAATTGTGGTAATTCTTCTGTTCTGCGGTCTGGTGATGCCTGCCCATTCGCTGGCTGCAGATAATCTGCAACAGGCAACCGTAACAGGTACAGTGACCGATGCCGCAACCGGCGAGGCAATGGCCGGTGTGAACATTCAGGTCAAGGGAACCACCCAGGGCGCCATCACCGACATTGCCGGCAAGTATACGATAGCGAATGTTGACGGGAATGCAACCCTTGTCTTTTCGTTCATCGGATACGTAACCAAGGAGGAAGCCATTGCAGGCCGGTCAGTGATTGACATGGCTCTTAACCAGGAAATTACCGACCTTGACGAAGTTGTTGTAGTGGGATATACCACTCAGAAGCGTGCAAACGTAGTAGGTTCGGTAACCTCGCTGTCAGGTGAGGGCTTGACTCAGATTCCGGCAGCCAACATTAACAATGCTATTTCCGGCCGTCTTCCCGGTACGACCATCATGCAGGGCAGCGGTGAGCCCGGTCAGCAGGCTCCGAGAATTATGATCCGCGGACGTTCGACTCTTGGAGCATTAAGTGACGGGTATACCAACCCGCTCATTATTATCGACGGTGTTCAGGGTCGTTCAATGGACGAGCTTGACCCATCAGATATCGAGAGTCTGTCTGTTCTGAAGGATGCTTCTGCTGCAATCTACGGTGCAACTGCTGCAAACGGTGTTATTCTTATCACTACCAAGAAAGGTCAGGAAGGAAGACCGAGGCTGAACTACCAGTTCTACCAGGGCTTTATGACACCGACCATTATTCCCGATGTTACCAATGCTGCAGAATATGCAACCATGCTTTCGGAATATCAGGTGGCAAACGGCAAGAACCGCACATACAGCGATGAGGATATCAGGCTTTTCGCTTCAGGTGAAGATCCATGGGAACATCCCGACACCGACTGGTATGGCGACCTGATCAAGAAATGGACCGGAACAGCCAAGCACAACCTGTCGATTGACGGCGGAAACAGGGGAATGACTTACTACGTATCCCTTGGTTATAAGACAGATGATGCCATTTACAAAGCTTCATCAACCAAGTACAAACAATACAATATCCGTACAAAGGTTGAAATGCCCATTACCGATTGGTTGAAAACAGGGATTGACGTTGCAGGCTTCCTTGTGAACCGCGTTTATCCTTATAAATCAGCTGATGCCATTGTAGGTCAGTCAACCCGTCTTGTTCCTACCAGCTGGTCATTCTGGCCCACGGGCGAACCAGGCCCTGATATCGAGTACGGAGACAACCCTGTTGAGACCTCAACTTTCTCGGCCGGTAAGAACGACCAGAAAACATACAGGCTGCTGAATACACTGACCTCTACCATTACGGTTCCTTTTGTACAGGGGCTCTCATTTACCGGATCATTCAGCTTTGACCTGACCAACTATTACCAGAAGGCCTTCTATCAGCCATGGGTACTGTACTATCCGCAGTGGGAAAATGCCGTGCGCAATTCCCAGGGCTATATCACAAGCATGCCTTTAACACCAACGCTGAGAGGTCTTTCATCACCTCAAAACAATGAGAGGTATGACAGGACGATAAACCAGACTGTTAACCTGAATGCAATGTATCAGAAACAGTTTGGAGGTCACAACATAACACTGTTTGCAGGTTATGAGCAGTATACAAATGATTACAACAGGCTGCAAGGCTTCAGGCAGTATTATATCTCATCGCTTATCCAGACAATGGATGCCGGCGCTGATCAGGATAAACATACTGAAGGCTTCAGCACTATTTATGCAAGGAAATCACTTATCGGAAGGGCAACCTACGACTTCAGGGGCAAATATCTTGCTGAGATAGTCTTCCGTCGCGACGGATCCCTTAAGTTCCCGGAACACAGCCGTTGGGGCAACTTCCCCGGCTTCCTGCTCGGGTGGAGAGCATCTGAGGAAGATTTCTGGAAGAATAACATTGGGTTTATCAACTATTTCAAACTGAGAGGATCGTACGGTAAGATGGGTATGGACCCCGGAGCTGCTTTCCAGTATATGAACAAATTCGGTCTCTCGAGCGGTATGGTCTTTGGAACCGGCAGCTCTATTGAAACCACGGTAGGTCCTCCTTCGGTTGCAAACCCGAATATAACATGGGAAACACAGACCACCCGTAACATTGGATTTGACTCGAAATGGTTCAATGACCTGATTACTCTTAACTTTGATTACTTCTTCAACAAGAGGGAGGATATCCTTACGGAAAGGGATGCTTCGGTTCCCAACTTCACAGGTCTTTCACTGCCGCGCGAAAACATTGGTGTGGTAAATAATAAGGGCTTTGAAATTGAGGCAGGTTTTCACAAGAGCCTTACTCCTGAACTGAGACTTGACATTACAGGCAACTATGGTTTTGCAAGGAACAAGATCGTATTCTACGATGAGCCTGCAAGGGTGGTTCCGTGGCAGGTTCGCACCGGACATCCTTACGGATCAATTCTGATGTACAACGCTATAGGCATCTTTGAAAATGAGGCGGCTCTCGAATATCCTCACTGGACAGGTGCACAGCCGGGTGACGTGATCTTCGAGGATGTGTCGAAGGATGGAATAATCAACAGTGATGACATGATTCTCTTTGACAATACGGATTCTCCCGAAACATTCTACGGAGTTTCAATTGAAGCAACCTGGAAGGATTTTTCGCTTCAGGCACAGATCCAGGGACAGGGTAAATTCCTGAGGAGAAACTACTATGACAACAGAAGGGGTGAAGCCGGTAACTATTTCCAGTGGAACTACGACAACAGGTGGACGCCAACAAATACCAAGACGAACATTGCAAGGGCTTACAACAGGAATGACTATTACTGGAGCCTGGAGGTGAACGACAGCAATTACTGGTATGACAACACAGCATACTGCCGTCTGAAGAACGTGGTTCTGACATACACCCTTCCTCAGAATCTGTACAGGGGCCTTGGCATATCAAGGGCCAGTGTTTATGTATCGGGTAACAACGTGGCTCTCCTCTGGACAGCGACCAGGAAATTCGACCCTGAAGGCGGCGGCGCCGGTGCTTATCCTCTTCTGAAGACATATGCCATAGGAGCGAATATTACGTTTTAACTGATTGAGAAACATTTAAACTGTAGAATATGAAAAAATTACTTTATTATATCATTGCAATTGTGATGCTGATGCTTCCGGTCACGTCGTGCGATGACGTTCTCGACAAGCAATCGGTGGACTCGTTTAACGAACAGGTTGTTTTCTCAGACATAAACGTGGTAAAAGCCTATCTGGGTAAATGCTACGACAGGATGGGAGGCAATACCAATGCCGGAATCCTCGGGATGCGTGAAGACCTTTTGTCATCCGCGACCGATCAGACACTCTGTATCCACAGGCCTGCCAACTATGTCAACCTGAAAGGAACCCAGAGCCCCGACCAGCTTGGATTCTTCGCGAGTAACGGAATGGGGGGTTACCTCAGGTGGCCGAACCTGTATGCAAACATTCAGAATATTAATAACATTCTTGCCAATATTGATGATGTTCCGCTTACAGCAGGTCAGGATGTCCTGGCAAGGCGTCTTAAAGGTGAAGCCTATTTTCTCAGGGCATTTGAGTATGCCACTCTCCTTATGCTTCACGGAGGTGTCATTCTTTCATCCGAGCCATGGGAACTAGGTCAGGATTACTCGACAGTTAACAGGTCGACAATTGCCCAGACTCTTGAGTTTGTTCTTGCTGATATTGCTTCAGCGATTAACATTCTGAAAGATTATCCCACCATTGAGCAGGGCAGGGCCAGTATGGGAGCTGCAGCTGCACTTAAATCGAGAGTATTGCTTTTCTGCGCCAGCGAGCTTACCAATGGCGGATTTCAGCCTTCCAATACACTGGTTTCATTCCCGGCAGGAAGCCGCGAAACACTTTTGCAGCAGGCAAGGGATGCCGCCAAGGATGTAATGGATGGTGACTATGGCGACTATTCACTGGTTGGCTCCACTGATGATCCGGTTCTACCTCTCAGCGAAGCTCAGGTCCAGGCTTATTCGGACAATTACTTCAGTATTTTTACACAGCATGGCAAATGGAACAGTGAAACTATCTGGGCTATCCAGTATCCGCTGACAGGTGGCAACTACATTGTCACTAACAGGTGGAACGGCCCCAACGGTTATCACAACTGGGGCAACAACGGCCCGACCGAGCCTGCTGTAAGAAGCTTTGAAATGGCTGATGGAACACCTTTCGTATGGGATAACGGCCAGGGTGAATACCTGCGTACAGCGACAGCCGCCCAACTGGCTGCCGATCCCCTGCTGAATCCCTATAACGGACGCGAACCGCGCTTCTACGCTATTGTTTTATATCACGGCGCTCCATGGCAGGCACGTCCTTCCGATGCTGCCGCGTTCGATCCCTACAACAAGGTGCAAACCGGGTCTTTCTACAATCCTGACGGTTCTCTGATAATTGCAGGGGTTGATACCCGCCAGGGCCTTATCGAGGCATGGAACGGCACAAAATCCGGATACTACCTGAAGAAACTGATGGATCCGGCAACACAGGGCCAGTATTTCAACAATACCAACCATTGGGTTGAGTTCCGTTATGCAGAGATCCTGCTTAACTATGCCGAGGCTTGTATTGAACTTGGCGGAGATAATCTTCAGCCAGGTCTTGATGCTCTCAACATGGTAAGGAACCGTGCCGGACTTCCCGACAGGGTAACCGATGACCAGGATGAGGCCAGAGCATTCGTGCGCCATGAAAGAGCCATCGAGTTCTTCGCCGAAGGACACCGCTTCTGGGACCTCCGCCGCTG
>MTKZ01019775.1_pt1 | contig 24891 bp, 26 predicted proteins | sample 1042781 | NCBI WGS metagenome assembly MTKZ01 (sample SAMN06212207, study PRJNA360539) | anaerobic digester metagenome | biome: Wastewater treatment plant; material: sludge; isolation source: anaerobic digester fed with sludge from wastewater treatment plant | place: Denmark: WWTP Viborg ... | reverse complement strand
ATCCCAGATGCCAAAATCGACACCTTTGTTGTCTTTCCTGATCATCCACCTCAAATACATGTTCTTACGGATAATTAAGGTAGCAATTAATCAAAATAAATTAATTCATTTTGCTTTAATTCAATAATTGACTCCCCTTTCCCACCACCATAAACTTCAGATCCCACAAAATCTTTCGGAACTTCAATTTTCTTACCACTGGCTTTAATAAAATATTTTAGCAGATCTGTATCGTCCTGTAGATCTTCTTTTGTTATTGCACTTGAACGATAATATCCAATCTGGTACCATTTTAATGCATTCCATTGGGTCAAAAAGGTGATACTTTCATCAAATCCTTTGTATTCAATATGAATAATGAAATATCCGCCTTTTGAATCTTTCCTATAGTTATGTTGGATCGTTATTTTCTTAATTATTGAATGAACAAGTGCTTTGGTTTCATCAAAGCCGGATGTTAGCTTATATTCACCAATGATCTTATTAATTCTGGCGATCCTGTTCTTTGAATCTCGTTCAATGAGCTTGTTTTCAATAATTTCAATATTCTGTTCATGGTCTTGTATTTTCTTTTTGATCGTTCTGAGTCTTTCTTTTATTTCCTCATCATTTTCAAATTCAGGATCTAATAGCCGGTCATATGCTTTTTTCTCAGCCTTTTTAAGTGTTTCAATATCCTTCTTCAGTAGGATAAGTTTTTTGTTTAAATTATCTGTTTCCGCTTTGTTTTCTGATTGACTTGCTAAAAACTTCTGAAGATCTTTCGATTCAAAAAGGTGCTTTATAATAAATGTTTCAAGTTTGGGAATGCTTAATGCCCTTGAGGTGCAAGAATGAGGATCTCTGAGTTTGCTTTTACATTTATATGCGTTGTCTCTGCCTTTAAGTCTTTTTTTCCCTCGGTATTCTTTTCCGCAAATTCCACAAAATACTAAGCCATTTAATAGATAATGGTATTCATCCCGCTTCCCGGATTTCTTTCGGTTTTCTTCCAGGTTTTTATTTACACTGTCCCAGATTGTTTCATTAATTATTGCCGGAACTTTTGTTTCGTTTTCCCCACCATTCCACTTTCTTATCCCTTTATATATCTGATTGACAAGAATCAGGTATACTACATTTCCTCTCCATCTGACATCTTCTTTTCTGAAAAATGTGTACTGGTTCGTGTATTTGTCCCGTCTTTTAAATTGGCCTGTGTAATCATTAAACTTTGTCGGGACACCTTCTTCGTTCAGCTTTTTGGCAATAGTGTAAACACCTATTCCATCACCCGACATTTTAAAAATCCTTCTTATAACCTTTGCTTGTTCTTCATGAATCTTTAATAACCCGTTTTCGTCCCGGATGTAACCATAAGCGGTGATACCATGGGACTTCCCTTTTAATGAATTTTTATAATGAGCTAACTTGACCTTTTGCCCTGTTAAAGTTGAATAAAATTCATTTGTAAGTGATATAATTCCTGTAAATAGCCTGTTAGCAGGAACATCAAGATCCAGAAATGTTCCGCCAGGGTAGTACTGGCATTTTGCTTTCTGCATTGTATAGACGAACAGATTCCAAATCCGGCTGTTTCGCTCAATTCGTGACTGATCGAAGCAAAATACTTTCGTGATAATTCCTTTATTAATGGAATCCAGCAACAAAGCAAATTCAGGCCTGTCTTTAATGTCATCCTTCGTTCCACTTATGGCTCTGTCGATAAATGATTTATATTCCAGACCTTCCGATTTAGCGAATGATATACCCTGTTCTAACTGCGTTTCAATGGAGACATCTTTGCCTTCTGCTTTGTGTTTACTTATTCTGCAATAAATGCCTATCATCAACAATGATTTTGGATGAGTATAAAGTTAAGTATTACCTGATAAAGAAAAAATAATTAGATGTCCTTGTTAATTAGCATTTTAACCTTTGTAAAAAAATTTTATAAAATTTTCTGGAAGCTAATATTAGCAAAATGATTTTCTTTTCCAGGAATTTTTTTCTTAATGATTTTTGTGTTAGATCATGATCAGTCAGGTATTTATATTAAAATAAAGATTATGTAAATCTCTGTTGAATTTCTTTCTGAAGCACCCCCTTGTTTATTCCAGGGGGGCCACCCAGGGGGGAGGCATACCGGGGGATACCTATATACTGATTATTATGTTGAAAATAATATACAAAGTACGACTCCATATCCTTATTTTGAAAGAAAAGATTAAAGGGTGCCTGCTAAGACTTGGATGTCTCTTCTTTTCGTCCTGGTATTTCATTGATAGCGATTCTATTTGTACAACTGGCAAAGTATTGAAGCTAGATGGAATTTATACCTATACGGAAGGAGATAATCTTGAAATAGTAAGACTTACCAATGTCCACACAGAAAGAAGATACCTGTACTGCAGTTTGTTTTTCTTCAGCTTGAACAAAATAATTACCGTTCGTCAGACTATGCTGAAAAACACTCCTTCTCTTTGGACACTTTCTGACAACAGAGAGTTTGATGAGATTATGTCCATCAGATTATGGAATGAAATTAATAAAGAAGAGGACCTTCTGGAATTTGATTTCTGATATATATCTTTCGTAACCATCATAATCTTTAAATGCTATGGAAAAGGTTACGCTAACACGAAAAGAACTCTATGATTTGGTTTGGTCTGAGCCACTATCAAGACTTGCTAAAAGGTATAAGATTTCTGATAACGGATTGCGTAAAATCTGTAAAAGGATGAATATCCCGCTCCCGGAAATGGGGCATTGGCAAAAGATTCAATATAATAAGAAGGTTACAATTGCCAAACTTCCAGAGAAATATGATGGGAAAGATGAAATAATATTTCATGAAAAAGGGTCAGATGATGCTGAAAGTGATTCACCTCTTGCCCAACAAAGAAGACTGGTAAGCCTTATCGAAAGTGCTAAGAATATAGAATTACAAGTATCTAGCAGACTATCTTCACGGCCAGACAAACTAATAACAAGTACTGGTAACTACTATGAAGCTTACAGAAAAAGACACCGAGGCAATTATCCAAGTTATCCTGAAAAAACTAGTGTATTAGACATAGAAGTCAGTGAGGAGAATATACCAAGAGCACTTAGGTTACTCGACACTTTTATAAAAGCACTTAGATTTCGGAACCATGATGTCATTGCCGAACGTTTTTCTACATACGCAATAATTGGTGATGAAAAAGTGAAGTTCAGGTTGAGGGAAAAGAAAAGAATGTCTGTGGCGACCGATCAATTTGGTTTTCACCAATATGAGCTAACAGGTGAGTTTGTATTTGTGATCGATATTGGCCCCTATAGACGGAAGGAAGTCAAAGATGGTCATGAACCTGTTGAAAAAAAGGTTTCTACCATCATAGCAATGCTTGAATTAGAAGGCAATAGAATGAAGGAAGAAAGGATTGCCTCTGAAATCCGAAGAAAACAATGGGAAGAGCAGCAAAGAATTAAACAAGAACTCAGGGAACGACAAGATAAAGAGGCAAAAGCATTTAAGAAACTCTTTCTAAAGGCCATACGGCTTCACCAGGCAACCATAATCCGTAACTACATTCAAACAGTTGAAACAGATACAATGAAAAAAGGGAATATCACGGAAGAGTTCACTCATTGGCTGGCTTGGGCAGAACAGAAAGTGGCATGGTATGATCCTCTGATAAACGGACCTGATCCTATATTAAATGATCATCATAAAACACATCTATTTAAAGAGTTACTGAAGGAATGGCAGTAATCTCATTTTATGTTTGGATTCTCAGGTAGTTCTAATATATCATCTGAGTTCCCGATCTCTTTAAGTTGGGGTATCGATGTCCCGGCAATCCCTTTTATTGAACCAATGAAGTGGTTGGTGTTCAGTAAAACCTTTTCCAATTGTTTTTCCCTCTCCTTCCAGATTCTTTCCATTGCACGCTTTTCCTTGGTGTAGCTGTCTTGCAGGTCAGAGAAACCCTCGACAATTGCACTTACCTGCATCATAAATTCATTGCTTGTCAGATAGTCATATAACATCTGCATTTTTTCACCTTTATTTGTTTGGGAAGAATATGCTTCAGATATCTTGATGAGGCTTTCCCGAAGAACAATAACAAGACCTTTGAAATCGAAATAGGAGCATATCCATACTCCATCTTTCTGTCCAATTTTCTCAATCCCTTCGGGCAACGCTTCGGTTATAATAACAAGTACATCAGCCTTTACTGTTAAAGCATCAGCTTTCAATTTCGGGATCCAGTCCTGGACAAACGCTTTTGTTCTTTTACTTTCGTAAAGTATTTTGCCGCAATCAACTCCTAACCGATTCCTGACGGTATGAATGGCATCAGCACCTTTTATCCCTTTCCCTACTTCTTCAACCAGATCTACTGGAAACAGGTTTCGCAGGATTTCTTCAATTGCCAACTCCTGAACCTCTCCTTGCATTTGCATGGAACCCTGTTCTGCTTTGCGGCTCATTTCCTCAACCTGTTTTCTCAGGGAACCGATCAGTTCTTCACGTTCCTTTAATTTCAGTTCAACCCGCTCCGATTCTCTTTTTTGGATGCTCACAGTCTCCTGCTGTAGTTTTTCTGACAGTTGTTGTTCATATTTCAATGCCAGGTCTTGTTCCTGATCTTTCAGTTTCCGCTTCAACTGTTCGTTTTCAATTTTTGCTGATTTCAAATCAGATATTTCCTTTTTGACAGAGTCGGCTTCTTCAGAAAGAGTTTTTAAACGTTCTTCGTACTGCTGTTTAAAGTGGGTTTTTAATAACCTGGCTGCTTTATCAGATTCAGATTTCAGTTTTTCAGATACTATTACATCGATATCGGTTTGTTGTTTTTTGAGGTCAGCTTCCTTTTGCTTGATGGCATTTTCTTTTAAAGCATATTCTTCCTGAATTTTTGTGATGCTCTGATTCATTTCATTGCGGTACTTTTCTTCAATCTGTTGGGCAAGGACATCCTCAACGTTGAATTCATGACCGCATTTTGGACAGATGATTCTTGTGTTGGCTGGCATATTATCATATTTTAGTTAACAATCATTATATCAATATGTAATAACCACTAAAGTTATAAACTTTGCAGATACTTACTATATTTTGATGAGGATGCCATAGCATCTTCTCTCAAACAAATGAAAGCGATTATGAAGTTTTCAATCAAATCTCTTTCAATTGTTTTATTTTCCGTACAGTATTGACGCTATGTCCGGTAATTCCGGCAATCCGTCTTACTGACAAATCGCTTTTATCGATAAGGTCTGAGATATTATGGTATTTGTCCAACATGTCTGAAGGAGCAGTCTTTGCCCCCTTAATACGGCCTTTGTAGATGCCCTTTATCTTGGCAAGTTGGATTCCCTCACGTTGACGAATTTTTCGCTGACTGTTCTCCATTTCTGCACCGATACTCAACATCTGCAGCAACATTTTTGCAACAGGATTCTCCTTACCATTATCCATGGTAAGCATATTGAATTGTTGTATATATAGTGCGATACCCTTTTCATGAAGCAGTTCCACAAAGTTCAGGACATCAACTACTCTTCTACCAATTCGAGATATTTCCGACACCATAACAATTGGAACTGGTGTTTTCTCTATGTAATCCAATAATGCTTTAAACTCATTCCTAGATCCGGATTTAATGGTTCCGGAGATTTTCTCCTGAAAGGTTCTTCTGACATGCCAGCCTTTTTGCTGCGCCACTTGTTTAAGGTTGATGATCTGTCTTTGATTATCTTGAGATTCTGTTGAAACCCGGCTGTAAATTAAAGCTTCCATATGTATCATTTTTAGTGTGACTCTATTTTTAATACGTTTTGGCCATTTTTATGCGGTTTTATATCTGAAAAATGTATCATCTTCATGTATACCCTAAAATTGATACCAGAATCATCTTACATATCATCAACTCAGTTCAGATTAATTCAATTGTATTGATACTTCTCAGAAAAGAAAACTAACCAATCAGGGAGTGGTATAATATATAATCTTGGTTCCTGCCCTTTTCTTAGTTCTGCTATAACAAAATATCTTTCACGGAAATTTTCATCTGTGCTGATGGATAACTGAATAAGTTTTGGTCTGTTCTGCATATTACAAAAATACATATATCTATATGTATTTAATAAATAAGTACATATATTTTTATGTTTTTCTTACTTTTATAAAAAATCACACAATGAAACCAAAGAAGGTTGTTGAATCCTATTCAGAGGTAGATCAGAAATTGAAGTTGATAGGAGAAAGAGTACGTAAGCTTAGAAAAGAAAAGAATCCAAATTATGAAAATTTTGCAGCTGAAAATAATATCAATAAAGTTACACTAAACCGTATTGAGCGCGGTGATAGCGTATCTACTAAGTTATTTTTTAATGTTTTAAGCAAATTGGGGATAACTTCATTGAAGGAATTCTTTTGTGGTTTGTAGGGGGAAATGGCTCTTTTCCAAAAAATCTTCTGCAGTCCTATTGTAATACATATCTTTAATTCATTTGATAAAAAACTTATACGCATTGGTATTGATGGTGTGGGTGCCACATTTAGTTAAATCTCACACAATATATTTTTTCTGATCGTTTGAAGGATCAGATGTTTATAAGAATAATGAAGCTTAGTAATTTATTATTATCCAAATTGTTGCCGTTTAATTAGTACCATAAAAGTCAATTATAGTACGTATCAACCTGGATTAACGTACGCTAAATTCAGGGGCATCTGTAATACGCAATTAAAAAAGATCTTACAAATAACATACTTAAAAAATGCTCAAAAGAGTCAACCTAACCTTTAACACTAAAAATTGAATTAAACCTTCCGGCCAGGAAAAAATCCTACCAGATATCACTGATAAAGCATCCTCCATTCTCTTGCTAACTTCAGGGATTCGGTTGCCCTTATATTTATTGCTGAATTTAATAATTAAGGACTCCATCCTGTCCTTCCTGAATCCGGCAACTTTTCCGCCAGAAATGAAATTGCGAAAGTACCTGCAATTACCAGTCTCCAGATACCTGTAATAATTCTGACGAAGTATGTTCTCATCAACTGAATCATTCACATAATGTTTCATTCTTAAATCTGGATTTAAAATACCGATTCGAGCAGTATCTATTGGAAGGTCATCTATAATACTAATTTTAGGATAATGGGCATTTCTTGTGTCATCATAGGTTTTATGTTCCAAATCTGAAAACACTATTTTATTGATGCTTGAAATCTTGAATATTTCTGCAAGTTTCTTCTGGTCAAGTAGCGTTTCAACCGTAATATCAAACCTCTTCTTATTACGTAAGTATCTGATATAATTCCATTTTAGTCTGGTTTCGACTCGACTAATAGTCTCGCCGGACAAACCATTATTCCTGAAATATTCTAAGATAAAATCCTCTGCAATCCTTGACTTATTGTAAATGGCTATTTCGTTTCCTTCACCAGCAACAATGTAAGATGACCCGTTGCTCATTACATTAACCATTACATTTTTACGCATCTGGTATAAATTACCAGATCTTAGTTGGTTATTGATTGTATTTTGGTAGAGATAGCCGAATTGTAAAACAATATTTTTATTTGTGTCAATGGATATTTCTACATACTGAATGTTATTGTAAATAAGGCCCAATTCCGATTCAATAGCCTCAAAAACCTCATACCAGAATCCTGATGAAAATGAATAAAAAATTTCCTTAGCAAAATCAAACTGTATTTCATGTTTCTTCAGTTTTGTTGCTGAATGGAGTCTCCCAATGACATATCCTTTGTAAAGCACCTTAAAACTATGGTAAAAAGACCCTAAGCCAGTAGTATTATCGTGAATGAGAGTAATATTCTCAAACACCTGTTCAAAAGGAATATTATCCGGATTCCTTGTATCATGAAATGTTGACCCAGACCAATGTCTGAAAGTAATACTCAATCTGTCCAGATGAATAAGACATATATATGGATACGCAGAGTCGTCTATAGTATATCCAGTTCCCAAATCATATCGAATTACTTTTAGAGTTATTTTCTTTTATCATCTCCAAAATTGTTTCAAGTATTATTCGGATGATTTTTGAAACATCAGACCTTTTGTTTTTACTTATGTTCTGTAAAGCGAGATAATCCTCTCGTTTCATTCTAAGACTTATAATCTTATCTTTTCTACCTGTTTTATTATCATTTCTATTTTCCATGTCATACATCCGTTTTCTATAAATACTTTAAGCTGATCATTCTTTCCAGGAAAATCAATAAAAAATGTATGCTTTCGTAAAGTGGTACTCACTTGCTAGAGGGAATAGCCGATAATAATGAGGACTTTAAAAGAAATTAGTTAAATGCAATTGACTGTGTATTTAGCACATACAGCCACAAAGAGGTTTTTTTACCGCAAAAAGTGATCTTTTTGTGTTTTTTCTCCACACATGAAAGTATTTATATGAAAAATAATTGCATTTAAAATTTTACACATGAGAAAAAAAGACTTTAAAAGAATAAACATTTGGACAGATCCTGCCCTTTATCAACAATTAAAAGAGCAGGCCGATAAATCTTATTTGAGAATATCAACATTCACTCGCCAGCTTATTCAGCAGGCATTAAAAAATAATTTTATTAAAAATTCAAAATCATGATAGCGCCTGATGTAACAGTTGTAAAGGCCAATCCTGGCTTCTGGGAAGATATGTTAGCGAAACAATTCCAGTTTAAAAGTTATTTCGAAGTAATTGAAATATGGAACGATGAGATTGTGATAAAATCAGATGAAAGTAATGATGTTTTGGAAGCTATTTTAAAGTTATCTAAAGATTACCCGAAACATACATTTCGTGTAAAAACTGATAGTAAAGACCTTTGGAACAACTTCGTTAAACTTTACGAATGCAAAAATGGGGTATCCAAATTAGTTTTTGAAGGTTATGAATATTTCTATTGTGTCATTGCGAATGACAAGAAAGGCTATGATGTAAATGAACTGAGAGAGTTCAAAAAGAAGCTTACAGAAATATATCGAAGAATTGATACTCCAAATCCTAAAAAAATCCATTTGGACGTACCTCTTAATGGGTGTAAGAATGAAGAAGTGGCAAATATTGAAGGTTTATCTTACATAGTAACATATGCAACAGAAAAAACTGGATTTAAAGCGACAAGGCAGGGCTTAACTTATATAACTATTGATATTTGGCCGTTACACCCTGCATTTTAGAAATGAAAGCATTGAAAAAATAACAGTTACTTAAATTTTAAAAATATGGGATTTTATGTTGGGACAAAAGTATCATGTACAAATCCGGAGTTACTAGCAACCGGAAGTACATTTAACCAGGAATGGTTTAATTCTATTGTAAGCATTGAAAAGGGAGTAACTTTTTATCACTGTTCAAAGACTTATTTAAACGATGCATTAGCAGAATTATCCAGGAGTCATCCCGAAGTAACTTTTAGCGGTTGTACCTGGATTGATGATGATTATGAAGATGCTAAAGATTATACTTTCATTTTAAGAAACGGGATATACGAATATGTTGATATGGCTCCACATTATCAGATTCTTTTCCCAGTAATTGAGGATGAAGAATACAACTCATTGACGAGTCGTTTCCTAAAGCAAATTGAAATCTATCTTCAGCGAATTGATATTATTAAGAAGACTGATGAAGAAGATATTGTTTTTGATTTTCCAAATGACAAGGAAGACCAGGATGGGTTTGTATCCTATTATACTATTAATTGGGAGAACGACATTCATAAATTCACGGCAACAAAAAGATTCACATCAATGGTTATCGTTGATTATGAAAGAAAAAATTCTGTTAAGAAAAAAGAAATGGAAATCAAGAAAGACCTTTCAGATAAGGGCCAAGATGATGTATACGAGAATCTTCCATTTTAGGTAAATGTCATGGTAGTAAATTCAATTAACTTAACGATTTTACGGCCTTCCAGATAAAAATACCGCCATCCTTATCTAATACATACTCACATAGGATCTTTTAGATAGGATCTATTAAAAAATGTATTACAACGATTAAACTCGTAAGTCAGGACGTTCTTTTAAGAACCATGCAGTTGGATATTTGAAAAAAATAAAATATTCCTATATAATATTGCCTTGTATATCTGACACATACAAGGGCATAATGTTTTATTTTGATCACAATAGTAGTTTTTTGTGACTTTTTTAATCAATCAGACTATTTATAAGAAAAGAAAAAAATTATCTCATAAAAAAATTAGTGAAATGAAAAGAAAAGATTTTCGAAGAATTAACATCTGGGTGGATTCAACCCTATACGAACAGATCAGCAAGAAAGCTGAAGAATCGTATTTAAAGATTGCAACATATGCACGCCAGCTAATTCAGCAGGCCTTTAAAAATAATTCTATTAAAAAATAAAACTATGCCAGACAAATTTTACACAAAGGTTAAAGCTTCAAAGGAACTTTGGGAAAAAGTAATTGTGAAGCATTTAGAAAAAGAAACTCCTTTAAGGTTCACAAACCTTATATCGGACGAGCTGATAATATCTTCGACTGGAAAAACGGCTCTTGATGAAATAAAAAAACTATCTATTGAGTACCCTGAAGAGGTTTTTAAAGTAAAAATCGAAGATAATGATGCTTGTAATAACTATGTCTATCTATATGAATGTTCCAAAGGGGAATCAAAATTAGTTAAGGAAGGATATGAATATTATTTTAAGCTTAACATATCGGATTCGTCAAAAATCGATCCATATCTGTTGGATAGATTTAAGCATGAAGCTGTATGTTTTTTCAAGAATAATCGACATTTCCTTCCACAAGAAATAAACATGGATTTAAATGATATTGATTATGAAGAAAGAAATAACTGGTCCCTAACTTTTACCTATGAAACAAAAGATGTACGACTTACTGCTACTAAAAAAGGGTTAACATGTATAAAGATAGACGTGAAATTTCTTAATGGTTATGATGAACTCCCATTTTAACAAATAAAATGTACTGCTCTGTTTATCGTATCCTTGATTAAGAGGGCAGTACTTTAAATAATTCCAAAAGAAAATTTTATGAATCATGAATTCGGACATAACTAGATTTAAACCAGCAATGGAAAAATGTGCAAAGCAAACATTTGAAATGACCGGTCAAATTAATTCTATGGTTATATTCTTAAAAAAATTTGATAATGTTATTTCAATTACAAATATCTCGGACGAGATTATGTCGAGTATTCCTGCAAAGAACCTACTTGCGGAATTAATACGTGAAAAATGTAAAGACCCTCTCAACCTGGCCGTTGCATTAATTGCTGAAGTAAATATTAGAGATGAAGATGACGTGAAAACCGGTGATGGCCTTATGCTCCTTGTATCAACTCGTGAAGGTGATGATTTAACAATATATGAGGTTGATTGTGAAAACAAAAAAGTACTAGGTGTTCATTATGATGAACAGAGTAATGAAGACAGAGGAAGATTTTCAATTTTTTTTGAGAGCGTAAGAATTGAAAACTAGTGTTGAATGCTAGTGTTATGTTAATTGTAAATTGACGGATATAATCTTTTTAATTTCACTCTCGCCTGCTTGTTTGTGAACTGCCAGTTTATTTTACATTTCTTGTTATTCCGGTTGTATTCCCAGGCTTCTACTTCATCTTTTATTTTATCCATCGTGGAAATATGTCTGTTTAAACATTGCCCGTTTAGTACATGCAACTCTATCTCAGCCATATTAAGCCAGCTGCCATGTTTGGGTGTATATACGAATTCAAACCTGTCCCATAGCCTTTTTGCTTCTTCTGGTCTGAAAGTTTCGTATAAAGCCGATGCTCCGTGAGTATTATAATTATCCATCACTAATGTTATCCGCTTTGCTTTGGGGTAATGCTCATCTGCAATTTCCTTTATGAACATTGCCCAATCTTTCCTGGTTTTAAATTCTGTTACTTCAACAAAACGCTTCCCTTTCAGTGGTTCATTTGCCATGAATATATTCTCAACACCGTTCCGTATATACTCATAATCTACCCTTGCCTCCTGACCTGGCTTCATTCCAATCGATAGTTGTGCTTCTTCTATTAGCTGCTTTGGTGATTCATCCATACAAACTACCGGATAATTTTTATCGTAAGGTCTTTTATAAACATCCAATACCCGTTCCATATTTGCAACAAACTCACTACTTTGTTCCGGAGGAATAACCCAGCCTTTTATTTTCCAAGGCTTAAGTTCGTTTTTTTTAGAACGCTTCTCACTGTCACGTGAGAAATGCTCTCTACATATTTTAATTCCACCATTTTATCTGCCAACAATCTCAAGGACCATTTTGCATATCCTTTTGGTGGCTCACTACAACAGAGAGTTACCAATTTGGCTTCTAAATCTCCATCTGTTTTTCTGTCATAGATCCGACTGGTTGGTCGCCTCTCAAGACTTGCATCAAGCCCTTCTTCAATGAATTTCTTCTTAACCCTGTCTATTGACCGCATGCCAACCTTTAGAACTTTACTTACCTGCTCATTGGTTACTTTCTGTGAGTACTTGCCTTTATCGCAATTTAAGAGAATGTAGGCAGTACGGAATGTCTGCGAAGTATGTGAACCTTTATTGATTATATTCATGAGTTCTTCTACTTCGTTTTTGGTCAGTTTAATTTTATACCGTATCATTTGTATATTTTTTACAAATATACAAAATTATTTTAAATATACGTCATATTATATTTAACATAACACTAGCATGCATTGAAAAATTACATTATTAAAAATTATCGATATGGAAGACAATTACGAGAAGACCTTAGAACTTTTAAAACAAAAATTCCCAGCATATGATGAAAACAAAGAGGAATTTAGAAAAAATGATGTACGGAGTTATGAACTTATTGAATATTACGAGATGAAAGTTGAAGAAAAAAAAGAACAAGAGTTCATAGAGAAAAATGATGTTGATAATTACCACCTGAAGAAACACTTTTCGCTACTAACTGCAGAAGAAATTCAAATGCAAAAAGAAGTTGATGCTATGTATGCAAAGAGATTTGGTCTCAGCAATGATACATATGTTGAAATGCAGAACAGGAATACAAAATATTTTGATGATGTAAAAGTACTACTGACCTATAATTATCCATATTATTCTGCATATAAAATTGGAAATTCAATTGAAGACTCAGAATTTATTGAATACAGTTTGTATCATAACGACATCTATAAGATTATAGATATTTTTCTTAAGACCGGGGAAAAGGTGCACGATGTTTAACTGCCAACTTTTACTAAGGTCACATCAGTCGCCAATATATTTAACCTTGACCGGATCAAAGGAGTTCAATAAGAATGGGACTAGTCATGAATGACTTGAAAAATAACTCAATAGATACGATGCTCTTTGATCTTTGATAGATTAACTGTCGCAGACATAAATAGGCTTGTGTATTTAAGTTGTTTCCCATCATTACTAAGCACTCTGCAGATTCCTGAATGGTCTATTCCAATATATTGGCCACTTGGGTTCAGATATGTTGCAAGAATTTGATCAGAATACTTGACAACAAAAATTGGATTGAAATACATGTCATTATATGCAGATGAAAGTATCTTTAGATACTGATCAAATCTTCTATCTGGTTCGCCTACGAAATGAATGAAATTTAAAGCCGTCAGTTCCACTTTATCTTTTACTACCGGATGCCAGTATCTGTGCTGAATCAGGTAAACATAAAGCCAGAAATGGTAGCCGACTTTTGGAAGGAATTCATCAAACTTCTGTTTCTGATAATCATCTTCACTATATTTAACGAACGGCATTTTAATGAGCAGTTTGGAAAAGTGTAAAAGTATCCCCAACATTTTATCTGAATATAATTGCTCCAATTCCCTTAGATGTGATTTGCCTACATCAGACTTTTCAAATTCATACTCTTTAAAGTTGCATACAACTGTTAAAATGTGAGTTACCAGTAGAAAATTTCCTAAATCAAGTTCATTTATCTTATGATCCGTACTATAACATATTTTGTTTAGCTGGCCTATGTAATTATCGGCTAGCTTAGTGACACTGTTAATCATCCTTCTAAATTGATCAATATTTTTGATTACAACCTTATCTTTATCCTGATCCGCTTCTTTTCGTTCCCTGCTGCTTTCTGCGCTTCCTTCTTCTTCCTCATCCATCATTTCGTTATCAACATTGGTATGTTTTTCCTGAAACAACCTTGATATGGTTTCCCATAACTGTGTTGAGAAGTGACCTCTAACAATTGTTTCTGATTTTTTGTGATCCTTAGCTGCTTCTACAGCTTCATCATATGTCATTTCTGCTGCAGAAACCTCATCATCATCTTTATCATTACCAATGGATTTTCCCCTCCTGGATTTTTTGACAGAGGACGCCTCCCGATTTCTATTCAAATCATTGATGAATTCAATAATCTCAAATTCATTTATTGAGCCTCCTTCGAGTGATGTTAATACCTGCCGGATAGTTCTGTTTCCCTTAGACGGATCAGTATGTGTGAGTTTATCAATAAAATTTATAAGCTGTTTATTTGATATTTCATCACCTGATTCAGACTCGAATACGACGTAGGACGGATTTTTATCAAGTACTTTATCAGAAAGAGATAATATGGATGAATTTGAATCTGTTGCCTCAAATATTTCAGTTAGTATTTCTTCCCCATTGCTATCATAAAGGCATAATTTATGAACCAAATCGAATGAAGCTTTATATTCTATCCGCAATCGTCTTCCGCTTAAATCGGCGCAAAGGATCCGTGATTTTTTTTGTTGAATTATTCTATCCGTATCAGCGAAAGACGAATCATCACGAACTAATTTATCGACGAAAATTCTTTGTTTTTCCCCGGTAATCCCAAGTTCCTTTAACAATCCTTTATTTGTTGTCTTATAAAGTGCACAAAACTCTTCATTCACAGATTTAATGGTTTCGCTTCCTAATCCAGCGAGAGTTGCATTTGCACTACCAATAATGCAATATTCATGATCGCCTGCTTCAAAATGGAGGATTTTACTATGTAGTTTTCTGTAGTAATCTGCTGCGCTGGAAATGTTTTGTTTCCCTCTTTTTGTTTCTTCCCAGTTGTAAAAGTCAATTTTCTGATGATGTGCCATTTTATTGGGAGGCAATCCATATTTGGAGGGGATGTAAATATCGATCTTAGCCTTGTTAAACTTATGCATTAGATTTAGCAGGGTTGCGCCATCCTCATCAAAATATGGACAAACAACAGTAATCCGGGCTACTTCAGTTGGTGGAATGAGCCTTACAATTTGTTCGAATATGGTTGTCTGATCATTATATAGCAATGCAACTTCATATTCGTCATCTAGTCTATAGAATTCATGTTGGGATCCACTCTTATTTTCTAAAAGACTGCAAGTTTTAGGAAGTACCTTGAATAACCTGTCTTTGCTATACCCTTCAATAGGCTTTGCAAGAGTAAGGAGGTAATTCCAGGCTTCAAGTATCAGTGGTAATTGAACCCGGTTTCCTTTATCAGCATAAAATGCAGTAAAGAGTTCATGATTTTTTCCATGACCTCCCGCAGTTATATTGCCTGAACCAAAAAATAAAAGTAATTGATCATCTCCAATCATGAAGTTCAACTTAGAGTGAAATGCTCCCTTGGTCTCAATTCCTGATACAGAATATGTCTGGTTAAGGTATTTTAAGTTCCCGGATGCAACCCCTAGTTCATTGTCAAGCATTCTCTGATCCACCAGAACCATAATACTTGATACCCATTTCTGCCGTAGAGTTCTGAGTACCTGGTTTTCGAAATGGTGAAAATTGAAAGAGAAACTAGTCAGAACTGCAGAATGAAATTTATTCCTTCCGCCCTGTATCTCCTGATATAGTTTCTTTTCAATCATATTGCTGTAATTTCTTCCATCAGCAAATTACCTGAGTCTGTTATCTGGCCGGAATTATTAATGAAACCCAGATCAGTGAGGAAATTTTGTAAGGTCCTTAACCGGGGATTTGTAAATCGCGGATCCATAGTCTGGATATGTCCTATCATTCCATCTTCTATCACAAATTTCACAAGATTGGATTCGCCATTTCCCATTTTTCTATATGCTGTAGCAATATGGTCGTTAATGATTGTCTTTGTCAATAGCATATTGAAATCTGTCAGGGATAATCCCATATTATTGTCAAAATAGCATTCGAGGTATTCGCTTATGTTCCCTTTCTGAAAGACCAGATAATATTTGTTCTCGAAATCCTTAATTCTGCCACGAAATTCTCCTGCCAGATTGAAGATCCCAAGCAAAAGACCTAAAGCGAATCCCATTGCACCTGTTGCTTGCCTTGGAGATTTAGTGAGCTTTACCAGATGAGCCAGTGCATCAGGAAGATTGGGGACGGGCATTGAATCAACAATTCCGTTTAAAATCTGAGTCTTATTAATCTTGTTGTGTAAAACCTGCAACTCATTGGTTATTGAATTCGCTATGTCAGTGATGTATTTATGAACCGGAAGACTTTTACCCTCAATTTCTATCAGCATTCCCCAAAAGAGCGTCTCAATGCAATAATGGATGGCCTCGTTAATGTAATAGTAGTACCACCCGAAAGAAGTATCAGAAGTCAAAGCACCACTATGCACTTTCTGAAATTGTTGCTCAGGAAATCCTTCTATTCCAGCTTCTGAAATATTCTTAAGAAAGAGACTAATGGTTTCTTTCCTGTTTGAGGGGACTCTGTTATCTGATGTTCTGGTTTTTTGTCCATCGTTCTCAAGTAGCAGAGACTTATATAACTCCCATTCGGATGAATCTTGAGGAATATTAGTGATAGAAAAGTCCTCGAGTAGTTCAAGATCTCTTTGATTCAGAATACCAGTTCTTAATACCTTAAGAAATGTTTTTCGTGCCTGGCTATTGATATTGTTTTCAAATACCTGAGCCAGTTTGATACCTTTTTCCCGTAACAAGAAGAACTTATTGCTTGTCTCAATCAGTTCAAGTGCAATGAGAGATCCTGCATAATATTGTCCCAACGCCCCTGAAGTGTAATCCCAATAAACTGTCCCTTTCTTTGTGCTTTTCAATTTGTCAGCACCCTCAGAAATATTGAAAGATCCTTCATCTCTGAATTTCTGAGCTTCCCTTACAGTAAAATCATGACCAACTATATTTGTGATTTCCGGATACTTAATAAACATTAAGAAAGCAATGGTCAATTCGGCCCTTCTAATGAAATTATAATGATGTTGTAGTGTTTTCTTTTCAGGGTCTAATTGTAGTTTATCATACTCCTTTAACAGCCAGCAATAAAGTCCATAATATCGTATTCTTAGTGTAAGGTTGGTCATCCCGGGCAATAGAGCAGCATAAAGCGAGATTGAGCTATTTTGGATTCCAAGAGGATCACGGCCAGTCATAAAGCCACTGTTCTCTGCCCAGAAAGGTTGTTTATATGTTTCTAAGTCGTACAATAATTGTTTTTTTAAGTGACTTGTGAGCTTGGCTAGGATATTTCAACAACAACAATTGCATTAATAATTGAAAAGTTACTCACGAACATATCAATGTTCGAATTCCTGTAAATTAATAATGTCTCCCCCAAGGGTATCACTAAACTGGAGTCTTCCTTTATTTATTTGATCGTTTTGCCTCTGCCAATACATTGTTGCTTGTAGCTTCATCAAGCGTAACCCATGTTACTGCCCCATATGGGTGTTTATAGGGAACAGGCTTTTTGAATTTTACCACATCCTTCAATACCCATGCATACATTCCCTCCATTTCCTTCGCTTCTTTCCTGGTTAAAGGATCGAATCCCATCAACGCAAATTTCTCGTATGCCATTTTCGCTGTAAGCTGAATTACTTCTGCAAGGATTGCGGTTCCGACAACGGTTCCGGATTTTGATCGGATAAGTCCAACTGGTCCTATCTTCTTTGTGAACTTTGACCTGATTTCCCAGGTCTTTTCGCCATCCAGGATCATATCGATCCATGGCTCGCGGATTGGAATTGCTGACAAAGTTTTCATTTTGTTCATGATAATGTAGTTGACTTGCTATGAATTCTGATGTAAAGTAATTTACTCCAATTCATTGAGTAATCTGTTCCTTTTATCTGGATAAAATAGAACTCTTTGTTTATTGGCCGCATATGGTTCTTTCATTGGGACTTTCTCTACATATTTCTTTATTAATTTCAGTTCTGACATAACAAATTCCGGATTAAGAGAGTAGTAAACAAACTTAAATTCTATATCAGTAGTATTATTTATTTTCCCATTAGGCTTAAAGTATGTAAAACTGTCATCTGATTTAACCAGAAAATAGTTTGTATATATCCTTCTAGGTTTCAAAGAAGCAGCACTATATGTTTGATATTTCTTGGAGTACTCTATCAGAGACAAGTGTACTCTTACATCATCGAATGTATCACTAAGGAAATCATTGATTAGTTCGTATTTTGCTTTAATATCTTCAGGAATATATTCATTGAATTTAGTAATGATCATTAGGTCAACGATTTGATTTTTTGAAGGCTGTAAAAGCAGGTTCTTAAGAAGGGGAAATAAATTGTCTCTTATTCTTTGGTTATCTTTATCAACCAGAATGTATAAATCGAAAATAATTAACGCATGTATTGGATGTCCAAAATTCTGGATTTTTTTGTAACTCGTGAAGCATATCGTATCCGAAATATCCGATTTGTCTGTTACTTTCATACAGTTATCTGGCCTTGATCCTGAGTAGATACTCCATTTATTGTTGAAATTTCGGGAGCAGATACATTCAAATCCCCAGCTGTTAGAATAACTTACTGTATCCTTCTCTTCGGCAAAGAACAACAAAAAGGCAGATGTCTTCTCAATCGGACTTACGCTAAAATCAATGTGAGCATCAAAAACAAATTCTTGAGGATTAAGGTTTATAAGGTTTTCTAAGATAATGTTTTCATTTCTTCTTAATTCATGTTCAAATTCATCCCATGTGAAATTTGTTTTAATTTTGATCTTCCTAAGTCTTCGTAGGAACTGAAAGTAATCTTCAGTAAGCTCTTTGTTGAAAGTTGAAATCCCTTTGGGAAATTCTTTAACGAAATCTTTGTCAAGAAAAATTTCCATTATCACTTTTTCTTAGGATTTTTAAGTTTAAGAAGTTCTAGTTTTAAATTTATTGCTTCATCGAAAAATCCGGGACCAAAATCATTCCCAAGAGAACCATCCTTTAATATTTCCATCTTTTGAATTTGTCTGGCCTCTGCAGGAATGCGGTCAGCTTTATTTATATAATAAATTGCCACATCTTCAGATCCAATACTTCTGTTAGCAACAAGGTATTGAAGCCTCCTAATTAGATACTCACTGTGAGTTTCAATAATTAATTGCGGTTTCTCACCTTTCATCCAGCCAATTTTATAATTGAGCATATCAGTAAAAAAATCCCCTAACTTTGATTGCATATAGGGATGTAGGTGACTTTCGGGTTCCTCAATGAAAAAAATGCCACAGGGATTGCTGAACATACCTAAAATTAAAGGTAAAAGCTGCTGGTTGCCGAAGCCTAATTCAACTGGATACCTTTCTAAACCTTTTTCAATTATTACTTTAAAAATCTCAAATTGTTTATAATCCATGGTCAAGCCCTCACCGATCTCAAAGTTCTTCAGCCACTTTTTAAGCAGGCTTATTTCATCTTCATAAAAAACCTCACCAAACGAATAAACTCCCTTTTTTCTTTTGTGTTTGGTTGTCAGATAAAACGAGAATTTTTTAATAAGCTCCTTAAAAGCAAGTGAAGCTTGAGAATCCTTATCATCGAAGAACATCCCTCTATATGCTGAAAAAGACATAATGTTTTCTTGAATCTCCTTCAACTGTTGTAAAGGCAAAAGAATGTACTTCTCAAAAACAAACTTCAGGACAAAAGATAATGCCTGTTTGTATTTTTGAGGTATCCTCTGATTTGTTTGGATTAGAAGGAGAGTATCATTTAAATAACTGGAAAAACAGCTATAGTAGGAGTCTCTGAGTAGGTACCTGTTTTGCTCTGTATAAATAATTAAGTTAAGGTCATTCTTATTTTTATTAGATGCTTCAAAAATGGGTAATTGCTTACCATGAAGACTATAGTATGTTTCTATCAGATTCTTACTCCAGCCACAATCAATAATAAACTTTAGATTACTTTTAAATTCTTCCGTTTCCTTATCATCCTCCTTAAATAGTTTTGCTTGGCTAGAATAGATATTGTCAAAATGGATATTGAATTCATAATAATTCTCAGATTTTGCATGAGGATCAGCCTTCTCTAACCCTAATTTATTTACTCCGATTTCTGAGTTCCATGACATATTATCAAATGTCGCTATAACACATTCTTTATAACAAAATTGAAAGGAGCTTGGCGCTCCTAAGGCACTATCTCCTTTAATATTTAAATTGTCAATAATAAATTCACGGGCATAATAATTCCCAAATTCTTCAGGCATACTCTCCTGAAATTTAGTAAGATAAGTACCTATGTTTTCATAAGTCTTTGATATACCAGAGTATGGATCTACAAAATACTTACTGGAGTTTCTGCTTTCATTTGAGGGCATTTTTATCAGGTTCTCTATTAACCTGATTAATGTAGATTTCCCGCTGTTATTGGGCCCTATAAATATTGTAATAGGCTTAAGATCAATTGTGTGTTCACCCTGAAACATCCTGAAATCATGGAATTTTATCTTTTTAATCATAGCAGATTTCTTATATTATTGTGCCTGGTTTTGATTGGATTTATCATGTTAAAAGTTAATCATAATTCACGAATTTGTTCAAGTCGAATCAGATCTATCGGTTATTGAAATTTTCATTTATCAATAAATTTCTGAATATACACTGTTTTGTTCTCTGCAGGAATAAGGCTTAAAACGATAATTGCAGCACTTGCTATTAATTTTACGATGATATTTGTTGCCATTTTTTTAATTTTCAATATCCTAAAATATCTCTTAAATAGTCCATGTCACCACCAGCTTCTCTAAAACTGTCATCGTCCCCATATTGACCATCGGTCATGAAATCAAACTCTTCAGCTTCCCAGTCGTATTCTTCACAAGGATCATCATATGTATCTTCATCATCCTGTTCAACTTCCAGATTGGTTTGCTTATTTAAAAGCATATTTTCAGCATCATGACTTAACGTAAAACTAGGTTTTAAGACCCTTATTCCATTAATAGTCTGATCAGTTAAATAAAATTGAGCCAGGTTAACAATACACCAATCAATATAAGTAGACTGGATGCATAAGATCTCTCTCAGGGTTTTGCCTTCAAACTTTCCAAAATTGAATTCAGTATCGAGGTTATAAATTTTCATTTTTATGGTTTTGCATTATACCAGGCAAATTAAAGACCATTCAGATAGGGCCTTTTAGCTTTAAACAAATTAACTTTGAATAGTAATGCAATTTGCCAGTATAATGTACTGGATATGTGATTTATGTGTACTTTATTTATTCCATTCTCAGAGTGTCATAAGATATATCCATAACAAAATACTTGTATATCAATATTTAATCTATTATATTATTTTTAGATATATACTATATAAATCAGATTTTGATAATCAGTATATTACAAAATGGTCCGCAATTACATCTTAAACCACTGCCGAATAAAATTTGAGTTAACACTAAACTCTTTATTAAATAATTTATTAGTTTCTTTTGACCTTAATTTTGACTTGCTAAAATGTTCGACTTTTGTAGACATCCTTTTATAAAGCCTGGTGCTCATAAATGCATCAATCTTAGAGTGTAATTCTTCATTTTCTTCTGTTAAGTTTTTATTTTCCTCATTGAGTTTAGTATTTAAAACATTAAGATCATAGTTTTGCCAATTTTCGTACTCACTAATCTCATTCAGTGATTTAAATGCATCCTTTAAACTAAAAAACTGGATAGTTCTGAGTTCATTGAAGGGATCAACAAATTCAAATTTTGTGTGATTGTAAGAACTTTTACCTTGTGGATCATAAATTCTTCTAATCTTCCAATTATTGAAAACTATTTTAGTATTAGTAAGGTTTATATCAAATATTTCGTATTGATATATTTCATAAGTATTTCCATACATAGTAGTATATCTCTCCCCAATATCTGTTTGTTTTATCCAATAAGTTATCCTACTTATACTTTCAGGTGAATCATATTTGCTAACCTCATTTTTTGCATCTATACCCCACCAGATAACAGGTTCTAATATAATCTTACGTTCTTCCATATGATTTGAAGTTAAAGTAATTACAGCAATTTTACAACCTCAGGTAGATGGAACTCCATAGCCAGCAAAATCTACCAAATAAATAAAGCCTTTCTTCATTGCTTCGGGGCACCAGTCTCTTGCAAAATTTGTCCCATTTTCTGAATCAAACTTGCAAGTGTCATCATATGTCCAGACAACAACCTCATTCACGACAAAGCCAGTGAGTGAATAATGAGAGTTCATGAAATTCGAATGATTGGCTAATTCGCCAATAGGCTTAGTAGAATTACTCTTAATAAGTTCATTTACTGTAAAAACTGAACCGTTATATGATACACTTCTCTTTTTAACTAGTATAAAATCTCCGCTTTTGATGTTTGAGTTGATAAATTCATTAACGCCTCCTTTGAAGTTAAATGCTTTAGCTGCCCATCCTATTTTAAGCTTTTTTATCTCCGGTTGTACCGGAACTCCTAATGTAATAGTTTCATCTTCAGAAAATACATGTGATTTGTTGCTCATTAAAGCCAATTCCCTTTTATCACGGAAGATGATCAACCTGTATCTTGCTCTCGTATAGGAGACATATGCCAACCTCTTTTCTTCTTCGAGTTGATCCTGAAGTTCGTTTTGAGTGCTTATCTCGTTTACCTTTAAGGGTAGATTTGAAATTGATGGAGTTATCATTACGGCATCAAATTCCAATCCCTTAACTTTATGCATGGTAGTTAATACTATCTCAGTTTCATGAGATATATCTGATACCCTTTCAATATGTTTTTCATAAATCTTATATAGCTGGCCATCATCCCTATATGTCAATTCTGAAATGAAGTCCAGCAAGCTATCAAACAATTGATTCTCATCATTCTCCTCCAGGAAATCCAAAACCAAAGCATGCACAACTCTTATATAAAAATGATTCCAGTTTGGGTTTTTCCTGATTAAGTCAGTTACGTATACTTTGAATGACTGCTTAAAATCTTTTGGTATCTGCTCCCCCAGCTTGCTTTTAAGATAGGTAATTACTGCATGACATTCCCGGATCCTTGTGAATTCATAAGGCAGACTTCCCTGAATACGTATTCTGATATTCGACAGATTCAATCCTTTGACTTTCTGGAATCCTCTATAGACCTCATTATTAGTCCTGAACAAAATTGCTATTTGTCTGTATGGTTTCTTCCGTTCACCGACTTTTTCCGGCAGTAATTCTACGACTTTTGACCACCAGAAGATTTTTTGCTTAGTATTATCAATAATCTCAGCATAATTCTTCATAAAATATTCATCGGGAACCCTTAAGGGCCTTGGTATTAAATGTTTGTTTTCTTCATTTAATGTCAGGACCTTACTGGCCAGGTTTAATATTTCGGGATATGAACGGTGATTATCATATAATTTGAATATGGCAGGTTCGAAAATGTTGTTAAAATCTTCATAGTAGGGCCACGGACTCATACTGCCACCCTCCTTTATCCTTTCGTATCCATATATACTTTGATTTGGATCCCCAATAATAAAAAGGAAAGCCTTGGTATATTGATGTAACTCATTTAAAAGCTTTATCCTTATATTATTAATATCTTGAAACTCATCAACCAGAATGTATTTAAGGGGTGCAAGCTGGTTCATAATTTGGCCAGGCGAATTTTCTAATTGATCTAGAAGAATGTCTTCCCATTCATCGAAAGGCTTTCCCTCGACCTCGTCAGGACAGTATTTTTTTGCTAAACCATGGAATGTAAAAATTTTTATTCTCCTGGCCAGATTGCCATATCCTAACTCGTTGAACAATCTTCCTAACCTTTCCTTTAATTCGGAGACTACCGCTCGATTGTAGGCCAGTACTAATATCTCTTCAGGCATGGTACCAACATGATGTACCAATCTTGCTGCCCGGAGGGCCAGGGTGTGAGTTTTTCCTGAACCAGGACCAGCTAAAACACTAATATGCTGCCTTATTTCTGAATCATATACAATTCTCTGCTCGTGATTCAATTTATCTTCTTCAACCTTTATGGCATCTCCACGCCATTTGATCAGCAATGGGTCATCTGGAGGCAGTTCATCCTGCAAAAGTTGCAATAAGGTTTCAAATGAATTGCATCCAAAATACTTCCTGATAAATGTGTCTTGTTTTTTTCTTAACAGGTCAATATCTTCAATAGGAATATTTTTGTTAAAGTTTGCCAGGACTTCCAATGCAATTAGTTTTAACTCCCTTACTTTTCTCGTTTCCTCAAACTCATCAAAAATCTTTTTATCGAAGGACTGCAGATCAGACTCGTTTATGTTCTCAATGGATGAAAGATAAACCTCAATACCAGTTGGAAGTAATCCGCCTGTCTTACTGTAGCCTAATACAGACAGGATAAAGAGTAAATCAGATAGATACTGAATATTTCCCTTCAATTTCAGATCAGCAATTATATCAGCCCAATTGAATTTTTTGATATTCTTTTCAAAGAAACTTTCTGAAACATAACCCATGAGATTAGTACAGTCATGTTCAATCTGATGTAACTTATTGGTCCACTCTTCTTTTTTATGGAACCCATTAAAGACGGACTGTTTTATTCTTACTTTCCTTGTTCCATCAGTAACCTTCTCTATTTTTGTTTCATGTTTTGTTTTACCTAAAAGCCTGATTACTGTGAATGCATGTTTACTACGTTTTT
>MTKZ01005678.1_pt1 | contig 24897 bp, 21 predicted proteins | sample 1042781 | NCBI WGS metagenome assembly MTKZ01 (sample SAMN06212207, study PRJNA360539) | anaerobic digester metagenome | biome: Wastewater treatment plant; material: sludge; isolation source: anaerobic digester fed with sludge from wastewater treatment plant | place: Denmark: WWTP Viborg ... | reverse complement strand
ATACTGCTCGGGAGGCTACTATGATGCTGAGGGACATGCTGAAACAGGATATCCCTCTGGTGGACGTCTGCCGGCAGATTGCCGGAAATATGGACTACTCATCGCGACTCCAGCTTATGCACCTCCTCTTTAACGTATCCCTCGCCGACGGCGCCGTAAATCAGTCTGAACAAACAATTATTGAACGAATATCAGGATATCTGGGAATATCATCTGCCGATTTCCTTTCAATCAGGAACATGTTCATCCCTGAAACCGATTCAGCATACAAAATTCTTGAAATTGACCCTTCGGCATCAAATGAAGAGGTAAAGAAAGCTTACAGGAAAATGGCAATGAAGTACCACCCCGATAAGGTAAGTCACCTGGGCGAAGACTTCAGGAAAACAGCTGATGAAAAGTTTAAAAAAGTGAATGAAGCTTATGAAAAGATCAAAAGAGAGAGAAATATGACCTGAGACTAAAGAAAAAACTGAGGCCTTAAATATACATTCAGCGACAAAAGCTAAATTTGCAAATAAAAGATAAAGTATGGTACTGAAAGATATTATGGCTATTTCCGGCCAGCCGGGCTTGTACAGGTTCATTGCCCAGGGTAAGAATGCAATTATTGTTGAACATCTTGAAACAAAGGTCAGAAGCAGTGCATTCAGTTCTGCCAGAGTGAGTTCGCTGGAAGAGATATCGGTATTCACCACGGAGGAAGATATGCCTCTCGGAAAAGTACTTGATAAGATCTTTGAGAAAGAAAACGGCGGACCGGCAATTGATTACAAATCTGACCCGGAAAGGCTTAAATCGTGGTTTGAGGAGGTCTTACCCGAATATAACAGAGACAAAGTTTATGTTAGCGATATAAAGAAAATCGCACAATGGTATAACATGCTCCTTAAGATGAACCTGCTTATAAAGGAAGAGGTTAAGGATGAGGTTGAGGCTGAGGTTAAGGCTGAGGCTAAGGAAGAGGTTAAGGATGAGGTTAAGGATGAGAAATCGGAAACTACAACCGGGGAAAAGAAGGTGAAACAAAAATCTGCTCCGGGACAGGAAAATGCTGCGAAAGCCGGCAAGGAACCAAAAATCTCAGGAAAATCTGCATCCGGGGAAAAGAAACCGGAGAAGGAGACTGAATAATACAGCAACATATTTATGAATTTCGGCGGTGCAGAGATAATTTCTGATTACAAATCATCAGGTATAGTTATCGTTCCTGTACCATACGATGAAACAAGTACATGGATGAAAGGCGCCGATAAGGGCCCTGACGCCATACTTGATGCTTCCCCGAACCTTGAGTTTTATGATATTGAAACCGGAACGGAAGTTCATAAAAAAGGGATATATACACTCCCCCCGATTACTGAAAAAAGTTCACCGGAGAAGCTCGTTGAATCTGTCCGCTTTACCACATTAAATCTTCTGAAGGAAGGAAAGTTTCCTGTAATTATCGGAGGTAATCATACTGTAAGTATCGGTCCCGCCATGGCATTCCGGGAATTTTATCCTGAACTTTCTGTACTTCAGCTTGACGCCCACACCGACCTCAGGCAGGAATATGAAGGATCACCATACAATCATGCCTGCGTCATGGCCAGGATAAGGGAATCAGCGCCGGTTGTACAGGCGGGTATCCGGAGCATGTCGGCCGAAGAAGTGCCTTTTGCTGACATGGAAAGAATATTTACCGCCCACGACCTTTATCATGATAAAACTCTTTATGAAACTGCTCTCGGAAAGCTTACACGTGATGTTTATATAACCATCGATCTTGATGTTCTGGATCCTTCACTGATGCCATCAACAGGGACTCCCGAGCCCGGCGGACCGGAATATTATGAATTGATGCACTTTCTTAATCAGGTTGCCCGGAAAAGAAATGTTGTCGGTTTCGATATCGTCGAACTATGTCCATCACCCTCTGACAAAGCACCTGATTTTGTCGCTGCAAAGATAATTTACCAGCTGCTGAGCTATATTTTTGTCTGATCACACAAACTCGCCCCCTTCCCTCACTCTGTTCGGGTTTTCCTCCTCTCTGCTCCGCAAAGAGGGGAGAAGGGGCATATCCGTCAACCTAACGAAGTTTTGTGACCAAAATTTTCCCCTCCTTTTTTCAAGGAGGGGTGGCCAGACGCAGAAATCGTCGGACTTGCAGAAATTTATATTGTCTGTCCGGGGTGGTTTATTAAACTCTCTTTTATTACTTTTCATCCTAATGGATAGCAGACACCTCTATAACGGGAAAAGTCTCAAACCTGTCAGATCATTTTTGAGAAATAATTCTACGTCAGCTGAGTCCGTTTTATGTAATCAAAAAAAGTCAAAGAATCTTGAGGGAAAAAAGTTGAGAAGACAACAAAGTATTAACCACCCCGGCCGGGAATGCAGGATAGTAATTATACTATAATTAATAATCCCGGCCACCCCTCCTTGAAAAAAGGAGGGGAAACTTCTGTACTAAATCTCCTTAAGTTGACGGCTATGGGGAAAGGGGGGTGAGTTCATGTCAGTCTTCTTCCTTCGCTTTTTCCCAGATCTCATTCATTTCATCGAGACTCATGTCGTGAAGCGAGCGGCCTTTTGCCATTGTCTCTTTTTCGAGATAATTGAAGCGTTTAATGAATTTCCTGTTCGTCTTTTCAAGAGCTGCTTCAGGATCGATCCCATACAGACGCGATGCATTGATAACAGAAAAGAGAACATCGCCAAGCTCTGATTCAATTCTTTCAATATTATAATTTTCCACTTCCTTCTTAAGCTCCGAGATCTCCTCCATGACCTTATCCCATATCTGCTCAGGTTTTTCCCAGTCGAAACCCACACCCCTGACCTTTTCCTGTATCCTGTTGGCCTTTACAATCGACGGCATTGACGAAGGTACTCCCGACAGCACAGGTTTGTAGCCGTTGTTTTCCTTTATCTTAAGGTGTTCCCAGTTCTTTTCGACTTCCGAAGGTCCCGAAACCTTAATATCACCAAAAACATGCGGATGCCTGTAAATCAGTTTATCATTTATGCCTTTCAGCACATCGGCCATTGTAAAGAGCCCCTTTTCCGACCCTATTTTTGCATAGAATACTATATGCAGCATAAGGTCGCCCAGTTCGTTCCTTATACCATCGTCATTTCCCGAGAAAATTGCATCTGCAAGTTCATATGTTTCCTCTATTGTCAGCTTCCGGAGACTTTCGTTGGTCTGCTTCATATCCCAGGGACACGAAGTACGGAGCCTGTCAATTATATTAAGGAGTCTGTCGAACTCTTCTGCGCTTCTTTCTTTGTCATTCATTATTAACGGATATTAAAAGAGACGGCCGGGAGAATCAGTTTTCCGCGGATGATCTATCCGCACAACAGTCCCGATCTCCAGGCCATACAGCCGGGAAATATTTTCACCGTTTATTGCGACCTCAAGGAGATCGAGCGAATTGAACCGTGTAAGCAATTCCCCCACAGGAACATCGCTGTATTTATTTACTATCTGATCGGTATGATTCCGGTTGCTCTGGACCAGGATATTGTATTCTTTCCCCTCAAAAACCCTCATGAATACTTCCCTCGTAATATTTGAAATTGCATTTCCGTATGAGTCGATAAAGATTATACTCCCGGTAATGGTTTCCTTTTCAATGGTTGCTCTCAGGGGTATACGTTCATATACTTCCCTGACAGGCTTCCCAATATCCTTCAGCTTCTTTCCCGATAAAAGATCTGCAGCCGCCTTTGCAAAAATATCAAGCTCATCCGAACTATCCTTATTGTCAATCCTAACGGCCTCATCCGGTTCTCCATTGAGTATGAGACTGAATATCCCGTTGTCAGTCCCGATGAACAGATGCCCCCTGGCCCTGACAATGAGATAATTCTGCTCTTTAACCGCTTCTGAATGTACACATATAATATGTATTGAACCTTTAGGGTAATTCATAAAAGTATTCCTCACAACAAAGGATGCATGCAGAATATCGAAGGGCGGGATATTACAGGCATTGTCTATAATTGTAACACCGGGGCATAAGCTGCATAGCTTGCCCTTTATTATCCCGTGATATATATCATCAGGCTTCCATTCAGTTGTCAGTGTTACAGGCGACATGTCTAAAAAACTTAAAACAAAGATAATCTTCTATGGAAAAATAAACTTACTTTGTACCGGTACAGCTATCATTTTTTATGAACTATGGACGGATAATGAGGTTGATAATTGTTGATTACCTTTCTGACCAGATAGATTGAAATTTAATGACAGAGATTGTTATTTTTCTTGAAGATATAGACCCTGTCGTTTTCTTCGGCACCAATAATTCATTACTTGATAAAATCCGGACTTTTTTCCCTAAAATAAAGATCCTGTCGAGGGGAAATGAAATTAAGTGTCTCGGGGAGGAATCGGAGATAACCCTGTTTGCCGAGAAATTCAACGAGCTGATTGATTATTACCGTAAGTATAACCGGATTGAAGAGCAGGATATTGAGAAATACCTGACTGATCCGGATCATATGAGGACGGCCTCGAGCGGTGATTTTGAACAGGTACTTTTATTCGGCACCAGCGGGAAACCCGTAAGAGCCAGGACAGTCAACCAGTTATTGCTTGTAAATGATTTCAGGAACAATGACCTGATAATTGCAGAAGGACCTGCCGGGACGGGCAAGACGTATACATCAATAGCTCTTGCTGTACGTGCCCTGAAGGAAAGAGAGGTGAAAAAGATCATACTTACACGGCCTGCTGTTGAGGCAGGAGAAAGACTGGGATTTCTTCCCGGGGATATGAAGGAAAAGCTCGATCCTTACCTTCAGCCGTTGTATGATGCCCTTCATGATATGCTTCCTTACAAGAAGCTCGAGACATGGCTCGAGGATGGAACAATTCAGATAGCGCCTCTGGCATATATGAGGGGAAGAACACTTGAAAGCGCATTTGTGATCCTTGATGAAGCACAAAATGCAACAATAAGTCAGCTCAAGATGTTCCTCACAAGGATGGGCGTCAACTCGAAATTCATTATTACAGGCGATGCGACCCAGATAGACCTTCCGAAAAAATCAGAATCAGGACTGAACCAGGTGATCCGCATCCTGGGAGGAATTGAAGGCGTCTCTGTAATAAAGTTCGATGAACGCGATATTGTGCGTCATAAACTGGTGAGGATGATCGTTAAAGCATATGAGAAGGAAGAAAATGGCAACTCAGTAAACGGACACAGAGAATAACTATTGAGTAAAATGCAACATACAATCTTAAGATCGGATTTTAATTTCCCTGGCCAGAAAAGTGTTTACCATGGTAAGGTAAGGGATGTATACAATATTGATGACAAGTATCTGCTGATGGTTGTAACAGACAGGATATCGGCCTTTGATGTGGTGCTTCCCAGGGGGATACCCTTTAAGGGACAGGTGTTGAATCAGATAGCGGCAAAATTCCTTGATGCGACAAAGGATATAGTGCCAAACTGGAAAATTGCCACCCCGGATCCTTCAGTTACTATCGGGTATATCTGCAAGCCATATCCTGTTGAAATGATTGTAAGAGCTTATCTTACTGGAAGTTCATGGCGTACATACAAAGCCGGGGCAAGAAAGGTCTGCGGGATACCGATTCCTGACGGTATGAAAGAGCATCAGCGTTTGCCCGAACCAATCATTACTCCGACAACAAAAGCGGAACATGGCCATCATGACGAAGATATTACCAGGGATGAGATTATAACCAGAGGCCTTATACCTGAGAGTGAGTACAATCTCATCGAGAAGTACGCGATGGAGGTATTCCTTAAAGGCGCAGAAATTGCCCGTGAACGTGGCCTGATTCTTGTTGATTCAAAATATGAATTCGGGAAGAAGGATGGTGATATCTATCTTATTGATGAGATCACTACTCCTGATTCCTCAAGATATTTTTATGCTGACGGATATCAGGAACGGTTCGAAAAGGGTCTTCCGCAGAAACAGCTCTCGAAAGAGTTTGTCAGGGAATGGCTTATGGCTAACGGCTTCCAGGGACAGAAAGGACAAAAGGTACCGGAAATGACGGATCAGCTTGTTAACGAAATATCAGAAAGATATATTGAGCTGTATGAAAATATTACGGGTGATAAGTTTGTAAAAACAGATATCTCGGATATAGCAGGAAGAATAGAAGCAAACTGCAGGAGCTATCTGGCAACATTATAATTTTAATTATGATAAATCTTTTAACCGGATTCAGGAATTTTCTGGCGTCTATCATTATTGTTGCCGCATTCGCTGTAAATGCCGGAGCACAGGTTGTGGTTGAGAAATCGAAGGATAAAGTCATTATTTCGGGTGTACCTTACTATATACACCTGGTAAAGAAAGGAGAGACAGCATATTCGATATCAAAAGCCTACAATATAACTGTTGAGGAGCTGAACAAGGAGAATCCTCCTGCTGTTTACGGACTTAAGGAAGGGCAGGCCCTGCGGTTACCGGTAAGGGAGGCTCCCGCTGCACAAACACCCCAGCCAAAGCCCGTTCAGCAGCCGAGAGACGAATCGAGATATCAGTATCATCATCTCCAGCCCGGCCAGACTGTCTATTCACTTTCAAAGCTTTACGGTGTGTCCGAAGATGAGATAATTGCCGCTAATCCCGGAATTGAGATATCGAGACTACCTGTCAATGCGGAAATAGCAATTCCCCGCAGGGAATTTATGACGGAAAAGCAGGAATTTGCGGTTCAGGATTCAAAGTATATTTTCCACAGGGTTGAAAGCGGAGAATCGCTTGCATCTATAGCCGATCATTACGGGATTACAATCAGGGAACTCAGGCGCGAAAACAGAGATATAAGGTTCCCCCAGGTCGGAGATTACCTGAGAATACCAGCTACTGCTAAAACAGCTGCAGTGGAGCAGGCTGAACAGCCTCCGGCTGATACTGTCAGTGTGCCTGTGAGGGATACTGTGATTGTTATACCCCGGCCGGAGGGCTACACAAGCGTAAGTAACCTTAAAGGAAAAATAAATATAGCTGTTCTCCTGCCATTTTACCTTTCAGAAAATGCTATAAGATCAGATATCGATTCATCAAAATGGGTAAGAGGTCAGAGAGTATACAAGCCTGTCAGACGCCAGGATGACTGGATCTATTACATGAGTACCCCTTTCATAGAGATGTACCAGGGTATTCTTCTGGCTGTGGACACATTACGTGCTCTGGGAATGGGAGTGAATCTGTATACATATGATATCAAGAGTGATACATTGGCTCTGACAAGATTGATAAACCGGGGACAACTGGCCGGAATGGACCTTATTATCGGCCCGGTCTATTCGCGCAATCTGGCAATTGTTGCCGAATATGGCAGAAAAATGAATATACCGGTGGTATCGCCGGTCAGGCTTATGAATAATTCTGCCCTTCAGAATAATCCCCTGCTGTTCCTGGCAAATTCATCCCTTAATGTCGCACAGGATGCAATTGCTGAAGAAATAAGTGACTATTACCTTGATAACTTCGTGTTCATTCATGCCGATACTGCCGGAGTGGATCCTGAAGTCAAACGATTCAGGAACAGGATAATTTCTGAACTTAGCAGCAGGATACCGTTCCAGGAGATAAAATTCAAGGAATTGATGTTCTACAGCAGGTCGGCATTCAACAATGATTCTATTAACAGGCTTGGACATGCCCTTTCGGCAAAAAGCGAAAACATCATTATTATTGCATCAGAGGAAGATCCTGTAATAAGTGAAACACTCCAGGAAATTCACTCTCTGTCAAAAAAATTCCCGGTGAGGGTTTTCGGATACCCGTCTTTGCGCGGAATTGAAAATCTCGAGCCAAAATTTATTTTCGAACTCGATCTGCTGGTGTTCTCACCTTACTGGATTGATTATTCAGCGAATGATGTGAAGCAGTTCAATTCAGATTTCCGGAATAAATTCCAGACCGAACCTTCCGAAATGAGCTATGCCTGGCTCGGTTATGATATCACATATTATTTCCTGAGCGGACTGGCAATTTTCGGGACCGATTTTCTGGAACACCCGGAAATACATAATCCTGATCTTCTTCATACTGAATTCGATTTCAGGAGGAGCAGTAATGATGACGGATTCGAAAACCGGAAACTGTACCGCGTAAGGTATACGAAAAATTATGAGGTAATTTTGGAATCAGTTGATTATCAGGCCACCAATGAGTGACCTGTTTAAAATTAAGGTTCCCGGAAGACTATAATGTTAATAAAAATTAACAATAGGGAATAATATTTCCTTTAATATTGTCTATAAGAAGGACTAGGATGAAAGAATCGTACACCAGGGCTGACGAGACTGAACTTATCAGAGCATCTCTGGATGGCGACAGAATGGCATTTGGAGAGATTGTGAACAGGTACCGGAAAATGGTAGCCCGGACAATCAGAGGGATGCTTGGAGATACGGTTTATTCTGAAGACCTGGGACAGGAAGTGTTTGTTAAACTTTATCACTCCCTGTCTGAGTTCAGGGGAGATTCAAAACTGGCAACTTATATTCAGAGAATTGCGGTTAATCTAACCCTGAATGAGATAAAACGGCGTAAAAGATTCTTATCCCTGTTCTCCCAGAAGGGAAGCGATGAGATGTATGAGATGGAAGTGGCAGATGAAAACAAAGAGGAAAAACAGGAGGCAAAAGAAATTGTCGGCAAAGCTCTTATGGCTCTCGATCCGAAATTCAGGATCATTGTAACAATGAGAATGCTGCAGGGATATTCAACCAAAGAAACAGCGGAAATTCTTGAGCTTCCTCTTGGTACAGTCCTGTCAAGGCTGTCTAGAGCTCAGGAACAGTTAAAAGATATATTGCAAAATCTCTAAAAGCTATGAAACGTCCGGAAATTAAAAATCTGATCATCAGTTCACTCAACCCCGGAACTGATACAGAACCCATCGCCAGGCAACTGGAGGATGAAGGAGTCTCATATGATTACAGCAATAAATTCACTGCTAAAGTATTGGATAAGATCTTCGAAGCAGGTCTGACAATAAATCGTGAACAGGAATTTATAACAAAGCTGAGCTCGGTCTTTTATCGCATAGCACTTACGGGAGTAGCTGCAATTGTTTTGCTTATGATCTCCATTTTTATTATGGGAGGTTCATTTTCAATAAATTCACTCCTTGGAATTGGAGATACAATTGATGAAAGTATTGTTTGCCTGCTTACCGGTAATTAATAACTTTTTGTATGAAAGCCAAACCAATAATTATTTTAATACTTACACTTCTGATAGGATTTGTACTGGGAATGCTTACCTCGGCCCAATTAAGGTTTAATAAGCTGAAACCTGTAAGATTTTATTTCTCTGAGGAAAGGTTCAGGGAAGGATTTTACCGTATAATCCAGCCTGATGAAAAACAGAAAGCCGAGATTGACAAGATACTGGAAAAGCATGCCAGGGTTAACAGTGAGATGCAGGACAGTTTCAGGAAACAGGCAGATTCAAACATAAAGGCTCTCAGGAAAGAACTGGATGCAAAGCTGACAAAGGAGCAACTGGCCCGGGTGAAAGAGATGGATGAGCGCCGTGAGAAAATGATAAAGGAAGCGAGGAAACACAGGAACGATTCCACGGGCAGACCAGGTATGAGGCCCGGAGGCAGCTATGGCAGGCCTTTTCCTGAGGAAGGACATGTGCCGGATCATGGAGAACCATTTGATAAGGATAAACGACCGGGGAAATCTGACACAACAATGTCAGCCGGTAATAAATAAAAGGTAATCAAGTAATATCGGGAGATCATCAGCGCTTACCCCCAGAGAGATAAGCTGTTCACTGTCCTCTGAAAAAATTGTCATGAACTTTTCCCTCGTTATTTCACCTGTTACAATACTCCGCCTGTACAACTCCACAGCTTCTTTCTTCTTGCCCCTGCATAACGATACATGCCCCATATTTATATAATCATGGGCAATAAGCTTTCCTTCGGCCAGACGATTATAGAATTTCTCAGAATCATCAAATCGCCCAAGGGCAAAATAGCAATATGCTATGGGTCTCAGTATCTTTAAATTACCAGGATCTTTGTATTCAACCCTGAAATAATACTTAAGTGCCTCCTCATAAAGTCTCAGATCGAGATAGCAATGGCCGGTAAGTATTGTAGTATGAATATTATCCGGTTCCATGTCACCTGCAAGGAGATAATATTCAAGAGCTTCTTCATTCCGGCCTAACCGTCTCAGGCAGAATCCGATCTTTTTTATTGTCCAGACTTTCCTGTCAATAAGTTCAGCCATTTTATAATACTTAAGGGCCTCTTCGAAGTTGCCATTCTCCTGATAGCAATAACCAGTCTTCTCATAAAGCTGGGCGTCATCACGCTTATCCTTAAGCCTCTTCATGTAAAGGGCAAGTGCATCGTCGTAAAAATCCTTNNCTGAAGAAAAATGAATTGTAGATATCAAGCCTTCCCGTGAAAATATCCTCGAATTCTTTTTTGTAGGGCGATAGCTTGAAGAATCTGTAAATATCCTGAAGGTATTGAGTTGTAATTGTCCTGAAGCTTTTGTCGGGATCAGTAAGACTGTCATCTTCATTTAGTTGCTGCAATCCTTCGAGTTCCATGCGAAATACCCTGAGCATCATGGTTTTCTGGCTTGCCGGCAGGAATTTGAGATTGAGTATTAGTGAATATTTGTCTGAATTACAAATGAAAGGTGTCTTATACATTGCTTCTGCAAGGTCATTTGTGCCAGGACCCAGAATATCATCCCTGAAGATTTCATTTATAACCTCATGGTCGGGGTGGAAAGGCATGAACCAGTTCTGTATATCCCTGAAGAAATCAAAATTCTTAAGGTTTGCGAAAGCTGACATATAAACATCAGCACCTTCCATCTGGAGGTTGGTGAGCTCTTCCATCGTTTTGAAGATCTCTTCTGAACCACTGAACATTGTTGACCAGTCGGGATTTTTCCCTTCATTCTTGTCATTCGGAAGGATATTGTCCAGATCAAGCTTCTCTTCGATCATGGGTTTGAGCCTGGCAACCTTAGGTAAGATCTCATCGTGAAGCTTGCGGCTGAGCTTCTCTGTCTCCCTCGACCGGATAGTCTGTAACACAATGATTTTACAATGTTCACTGAAACGGGGAAGAAAGGTTAATTCTTCCAGGGCATCAGTAATCTCAGGATAGAGCATCACACGGTTATTGTAATAATGCAGGTTGAGGATAAGCCCTGCCAGAGCTCTTTGCATTACCTGTTCCTGGCCCGATTTATAGATTTTTATAAGCATGAAGAGCTTCGCAGTCTGCCATGTACGGAATGAGCTCAGTGTCACAGCCGTCGTGAAAATACTTGATTCATACCATCTGAATTTGCCTGAAGTGAGAATAATATCGATCAGGCTCTCCTCAGCTTCACCATAATAATCTGTGAGCCACAAATGGTTAAATATATTCCTTATAAGCTGTCTGTGCTTTATGGCTAATTCTGATTCAGGGTCGGGATTTATTTCATTGCTCAGCCTGAGCCATTCGTCCAGCTCTGATTTGAACATCAGGTCATCAACAGTTTCAACGATAGTCTTCCCGGATAGCTTCTGCTCTTTTTCATTCTGCTGTTTTATCCAGTATGTGTTCCAACCGGAATTATGTGACAATATGTCCTGTCTTACTTTGTCGGACAGTTCAAGTATTGACTGAATGAGTTTCAGATAAACTTTGTTTCTTTCAGGATCATTTATTCCTTCGATAGTATAGGTGAGCATGTGCCTGTAGGTCATAACGACATTATCATACTCGTCACGCAGATAGCCTGAGGATGCCCTTGTCAGCATATCAGCAAGTATATCAAGACTTAACTTGATCCTTTTTTCTGATACAAGTGTACAGATCTGTTTATGTTGCAGTATTGTTTTCTTAATATCCATAAGATACCTTAAAAAAGTAAATCATGACAAAATATCACAGGGATATTGTCATGATTTACATGTGCAACAATCAGGCCGCAAATAATGCGTGCCTTTATTCGTATTCTTTCAGGATATTCCTTACATCATCAGGAGCGACTCTTCCATAGGTTTTATCACCGATAAGAACAACAGGAGCCAGTCCGCATGCTCCTACACATCTCAGGCTGGATAATGAGAATTTTCCGTCTTTTGAGGTCTGACCTACCTGCAGGCCGAGCTCTTTCTTGAACTCTTCAAGCACCTTTTCAGCTCCACGCACATAGCAGGCAGTTCCCATACATATGCTGATCGGATGTTTTCCCTTTGGAGTCATTGTGAAAAATGAATAGAAAGTAACGACTCCATAGATCTTGGCTACCGGTATACCTGTTTCTGCGGAAATTACTTCCTGAACTTCGGCAGGAAGGTAGCCAAAATGTTCCTGTGTACTGTGCAGTATATTTATAAGTTCCTGAGGATCTTTATTGAATGAGTTACAAATCTCTTTTATTCTTGTAACATCTTCATGTCTCAATTCTATTTTTATACTCGACATAGCATTGAATTTAATTATCTGTCTTATAAAAACATCAATTTTGTTTAACTATAATTTTCTTTTTTTTGTCAAAATATCTTGTATGGAGAAGATGGTGAGCCTTTTCACTGTTGGGCTTCCCGAGGAACTCTTCATACAACTTGATAATGAAAGGATTCTCATGGGATTTTCTGAGAGGTTTCTTTCTGTCTTCGTTGTAAATAGCAGCTGCTCTTGCTTTTATTATCTCGGAATTTCCATGATGAAGAGGTTGTCCGCCTCCTCCTATACATCCGCCCGGGCAGGCCATCACTTCTATTGCATGGAATTGTGATTTTCCTGATCTGACATCATCAAGCAGTTTTCTGGCATTCCCCAGTCCGTGTGCTATACCTATATTGAGCTTCAGTCCGTTGAAATCTAGTGTGGCAGCACGTACTCCTTCCAGACCTCTGAGTTCAGTAAAATCGAGGCGATCGAGCTTCTTACCGGTATAAATCTCATATGCAGTACGGCATGCAGCTTCAATAACACCTCCGGTTGTACCGAAGATAACACCTGCTCCGGTCGATTCACCAAGCGGGGCATCGAATTCTCCCTCTTCAAGGTTGTTCAGATCAATATTAGCCTGTTTGATAAATGCTGCAAGCTCCCTGGTGGATAGTGAGAAATCAACATCCCTGTTGCCATCTGTTGAAAATTCATCTCTCTGACACTCATATTTCTTTGCCAGACAAGGCATTATTGAGACTACTACAAGATCTTTCCTGTCAACCTTTATTTTGTCGGCAAAATATGTCTTTGCTATTGCTCCGAACATCTGCTGTGGTGATTTTGAAGTTGACGGAACGTCTTTCAGATCAGGGAAATATTCCTCGAAGAAGTTGACCCATCCGGGGCAGCATGATGTAAGAATAGGAAGCCTGGCAGTCTTGTCGCCGTTAAGATGTCTTGTGAGCCTGCCGAGCAGTTCAGTGCCCTCCTCCATTATGGTAAGGTCAGCTGCGAAATCAGTATCAAAAATATAGTCGAATCCGAGCGCTCTTAAGGCAGTGACCATCTTCCCTGTAACAAGTGTTCCTGGTTCCATTCCGAAAAGTTCGCCAAGAGCAGCCCTGACAGCAGGAGCAGTCTGGACAACCACGGTCTTTGTAGGATCTGCCAGAGCCCTGAGGACCTCGGGTGTATTGTCAACCTCGGTGAGTGCTCCTGTCGGGCAGACTGCAACGCACTGGCCGCAGTAAGTACATGTTGAATGTTCAAGGTTTTGTTCAAATGCCGGTGCAACAGCAGCCATGAATCCTCTGTTGACAGCTGAAAGAGCCCCGACAGTCTGTACTTCATTGCACATCATCTCACATCTCCTGCACATTATGCATTTATCGAGATTTCGCTTTATTGACGGGGATGTATCGGGCTTATAAGTCGATACTGCAGCATACTCTGAACCGGGAATTTCGCGTATTCCCAGCCTGTGAGCCATATCCTGCAATTCGCAGTTACCCGATTTTGAGCATACAAGGCAGTCCTTCGGGTGATCTGACAAAATAAATTCCATCACTGTCCGGCGTGCATTGAGAACTCTTGTTGTATGTGTTCTGACCACCATTCCCTGATCACATTTTGTGGAGCAGGCGGGTGCGAGATTTCTTCTCCCCTGGACCTCAACAACACAGATACGGCAGCCACCTGGTTTATTCTCAATATTGAGATCCTCGAGGTGGAGATAGCATAACGTCGGGATTTCGATCCCAATCTGCCTGGAGGCTTTTAAGATCGTCGTACCTTTTTCAACCTCAACCTCTTTATTATCTATTGTAAGTTTTATTGTTTCCATTAATTATACCTTTATCTGATAATTATAGCATCGAATTTACATTTCTCCATGCAGGCTCCGCATTTAATACAAACCGCGGGATTGATCTGATGGACCTCCTTGCGCTGACCACTTATTGCGTTGACAGGGCATACACGGGCACATGCAGTACATCCCACACAATTTTCGGCAACTATAAAGTACTCCATCAGATTCTTACATTTTCCTGCCGGACATTTTTTATCTCTTACATGAGCCACATATTCATCCATGAAGTTATCGATAGTCGACAACACCGGATTGGGAGAAGTCTGACCAAGTCCGCAGAGAGCAGTATCTTTTATTACATTGCTCATATTCCTGAGTCTGTCGATATCTCCCATCGTACCTTTACCGTCAGTTATATGGTTCAGCAGTTCGTGCAGGCGTTTATTGCCGATGCGGCAAGGCGAACATTTCCCGCATGATTCTTCGACTGTAAACTCAAGGTAGAACTTAGCTACTGATACCATGCAGTCATCTTCATCCATAACTATCATTCCACCGGATCCCATCATCGATCCTGCAGAAACAAGGTTATCAAAATCTATCGGAAGATCGAGGTGTTTTTCAGTAAGGCATCCGCCTGAGGGACCTCCGGTCTGGACAGCCTTGAATTTCTTACCTTTTCTTATCCCTCCGCCGATCTCGAAGATCACTTCACGGAGAGTGGTTCCCATGGGTACTTCAATGAGCCCCACATTATTTATTTTTCCTGCAAGGGCGAACACTTTTGTTCCCTTCGATTTCGCAGTACCTATACTACTGTACCATTCAGCACCTTTAAGGATTATTACAGGGATGGCCGCGAATGTTTCAACATTATTTACATTTGTCGGTTTTCCTCGGAAACCTGCTTCAGCAGGGAAGGGGGGCTTGATAGTAGGTTCACCCCTTAATCCTTCCATAGAATGGATTAGAGCTGTTTCTTCTCCGCAGACAAAAGCTCCGGCGCCATAGCGAAGGGATATATCAAAACTGAAACCGGTCCCCAGTATGTTATTGCCAAGAAGTCCGTATTCCCTTGCCTGCTGAAGGGCAACCTTAAGTCTTTGTATTGCAAGTGGATATTCAGCTCTTATATAGATAAGGCCCTTTGAAGCTCCGATACTGTAACCGCATATTGCCATCGCTTCAAGAACAGAATGCGGATCTCCTTCAAGAACCGAACGGTCCATGAATGCTCCGGGGTCACCTTCATCGGCATTGCATACAACATATTTTTCATCAGATTTGTTCTTTGAAGCTATTTCCCATTTCAGACCGGTCGGAAAACCTGCACCGCCACGACCTCTCTGCCCGGAATCTTTTATTATTTTAATAACATCCTGAGGTGTCATCTCCGAAATCGCTTTCCCCATCGCCATATAGCCGTCCCTGGCTATATATTCATCAATATTTTCCGGATTGATGAATCCGCAGTTTCTGAGGACGATCCTGAGCTGTTTCTTGAATAACCCAGTTTGTTTTGAGTCTGCGATGGGTTCTTTTGTTTCAGGATCTTTAAATAACAGTCTTGTTACCTTACGTCCTTTTATAATGTGCTCTTCAATAATAGCCTGTGCATCTTCAGGTTTGACCTGTACATAGTAAGTATTATCAGGCATGATCTTGACAATGGGTCCTTTTTCACAGAAACCGAAACATCCTGTAAGAATGACCTGTACTTTGTCCGTAAGTCCCTTTGCCTCCAGCTCATCCCTTAAATTGCAGACAATTGCATCGCTTTCGGAGGAATGGCATGATGTACCTCCGCAGACGAGAATGTGCATGTTGTATTTTGACATGTTTGATCCTCCTATCCTTTTGAATCTATTGTATCATAATTAACAGGGATGATGCCGTCTATCAGTTCACCCTCCTTTATGTATTTCTCTATGATCTGGTCGGCTCTTTTCAGATCCACATACCCGAAAACTACCGGATCGCTGCCCGGGAGTTTAACTTCAACCGTGGGTTCGGCATAACAGTATCCCATACAACCGGTCTGGGTAACAATACCGGGTATGTTCCTTCTGTCAAACTGTTCCACAAAGAACTCCATGATGGATTTCGCTCCTGCAGCAATCCCGCATGTAGCCATAGCTACCTTGACCTGAACGTGATTGCCGGAATCAACCGCCTTTATCCTGACGTCCAGACCTGCCTTGATTTCCTCTCGCTTCTTTTTCAGATCCGCAAGGGACTTGATTTGTGACATGCTTCTTATTATTTAGTTTAATTCAGTTAATTAATTCAGGACAGATATTCTGCTTAAAAGTATTCAAAATATATTGTCCTTTATGTTAAGTCAGATTAATATTTTGTTTAACGTATGATGCATCTATATCATTCAGATTCTGATTGATCATTTCCCTTATTTCCGCAAGCAACATTCTGTAATAAAATCATTATCCCTGGTTAATTCCTGATCCATTTTGAAAAGAAAATGCATTTTCCGGAATCAATTATCAGATCACCAGCCACTCATGAGATCAGAAGAAAATGCAAACTCAACTTCATTTGTTACTTTCTCCTCGCAGCAAACAACCTTCCCGTTGATCTTCTGAGCTATTTCACTGATAGTCATCGGTTAATGTTTAGAATAGTGAATTTCTTACTGGAATGACGATGCAAAGTTAATAATTTAGTGTGAATAAAATAACATTGTGAAAAAAATAACAATAAAAAAGATAAAAGAATTTTTCAAAATCAGGGGAGGGTAGTATATTATGTGTTATTCTATGAACAGTTGTGGAAGGGATATTGTAATTAATTGTTTCTTATATGTTTAAATTCCGATCCGGATTTCCATTCCGGATAATGATCTGATGCGGCAAGTTCATAACCAACGTTGAATGCAAAAGCTGCATCTTCTGCAATCCCTTCAAGATCCCATTTATCAGTTCATAATTATCCGCCGGCCTGTGATAGATGTTCCTTTTACATCAAGTCCGGCGTAATCATTCCAACCGTATTCCGGGGCAACAATACCAAATCCGGCAAAAATTACAGGCAGATCTGTAACAGTCACTCTGCCGTTTTAGACTGGGCTTACAATAGCAACTTCATCAGGGGTATGAAATCTGAACAGGATTTTTGATGATCTGCTCAATGTCAGTTCTTCAACAGATGCTGCTTATTTCTACCATAGGAACTTTTTGAAAATAGCTCCCGCTGAAGGCCGGTTCAAAACCAATATCTTTTAATTGTTCAGCCAGATAATCCACAGTAATCTTTTCTCCTGCCATAAAAGGCTTCCGGCCCATGAACCTGTCGCTTCCAAGGTCAGCGACATATTTGTCAATATCACTGGTTGTTATGTTTTTCAGCGCCAGCTTATAATCATTCTTTCGGGTGGTGCAGGAATTACAGATAATAAGTATAATTATTACGAGAAATATTCTGTTCATTATAATCAGGTTTTAGAATAACACCGAATTTAGTGTAAAATATTATGTCTAAAAAACTTTACGAAGATACATAAGAGCTGCCCATAATTTCTATTTTTACCGTTCATACAAATAATGGGAAGGAAGATTGCAACGGTTCAACAAACAAAAAACATTAATAATGAAAAGAAAACCAGTATTAAATTTCTCAGTTTTACTCCTGCTTTTCTGTATTATAAATAGTAAACAGTCATTCGGGCAGATGCCCTTCAGAAATCTGAATCAGGTTGCTGTTATCGGATGGGCGGATGATACTCACTACCTTTTAAGGATCCCGGATGCAACCGGGAAATCTGTAATTCAAAGTGTTGATGTAAAGACCGGAAAGGAGACTGTTTCAGCAATACCGGAAACAGCCCGTGAACGCCTTATCAAATCTCTGCCCTCAGGGATTGAAGCCGGTACCGAATCTGTAATCAGCCCTGACAATAAATCTATGATATTTATAAAGGACAATGATCTGTATTTCTTCAGTTCAGGCAGCAGGGAGCTTCAACGGCTGACATCGGGTAATGATCCTGAAGTTAACGTCAGGTACAGCAATGACGGGACAATGATCGCATATACGCGGAACAAGGATTTGTATTGTTATGATCTTAAGAATTTCAAAGAAAAACGTCTGACATATGATGCTTCAGACAGGGTTTATAACGGATATGCATCATGGGTATATATGGAAGAGATCCTGGGCAGGGCAAGCCGTTATGCAGCATTCTGGTGGTCGCCCGACGGATCAAAGATAGCCTATCTGAGGACTGACGAAAGTGATGTACCCCTTTTCACTCTTAACAGGCTTGATGAGGAGGATGGTATACATGGGAAGCTTGAACAGGTGCCTTATCCGAAAGCCGGAGATCCGAATCCCAAAGTAAAAATGGGTATCGCAGAAATCGCAACTGCAAAGATTGTATGGGTTAAAACAGATTATTCTTTTGATCAGTATATTGCATGGCCTTTCTGGACCCCTGACAGTAAAAAGCTTGCTATTCAGATTGTCAACCGCGATCAGAATGATCTAAAGATAATCCTTGCCGACCCGGCTACCGGTGAATATCAGCAGATCTATAATGAATCAAGAAGGACCTGGGTTGAATTCAGGGATGATATTTATATAATGGAAAATGGATCCGGCTTCATAATAAGAAGTTTCAGGGATGACTGGGAGAACCTGTATTATTATCGCTGGGACGGAAGTCTGAAGGCAAGGCTGACTGATTTTGATTTCAGGGTAAACTCGGTTACCAGGGTTGATGAGGAAGCCGGGCTGGTCTGGTTTACTGCAACCGGACCTGAATCGACAGATGACCATGCCTTCAGGGTCGGCCTGGATGGCAGGAATCTGTTACAGCTTACAAAAAGTGAAGGAACACACAGAATTGACATCTCACCCAAAGGCAGCTATTATATTGATACATGGAGCAGTATCTCCAGTCCGGGATCAATTATTGCCTATGACAAAAAGGGGAGAGTGATAAGAGAGGTCCATAGCTTTGAGAATAATTTCGATCCGGCAAAGAATCCGAAAGCCGAAATGATAAGTATCCCCACAGCTGACGGATTGTTCAGTATGCCGGCAGTAATTACCTATCCTCTGAATTTTAATCCTTCAGAGAAATACCCTGTTGTGTTTACAATATATGGCGGTCCTGATTCAAAGAATGTAAATAACAGGTGGCAGGGGAATAATCCATCGTGGTATGCACAGAACGGGATAATTACTTTTACAGTTGATCACAGAGGATCAGGCCAGTTTGGGAAAAAAGGGCTCGATTATCTTCACAGGAACCTTGGAAAATGGGAGATCCTTGATTATGCAGACGCTGTGAAATGGCTGAGAACGAAGCCATTTGTCGATCCCGCGAGGATGGGAATAACCGGCAGTTCATACGGAGGATATATGACCTGCCTTGCACTGACTAAAGGAGCTGAATACTGGACACATGGTATTGCAGGATCATCAGTCACGGATTACAGACTTTATGACAACATATATACTGAAAGGTTTATGGACACTCCTCAGGATAATCCGGAAGGATACAAGGATGGTTCGGCGCTTACCTGGGTAAAAAATTATAAGGGGAAGCTCTATCTTACTCATGGAGATATGGACGACAATGTTCATATGCAGAACAGCATATATCTTATTTCGAAGTTGCAGGATGAAGGCAAAACATTCAGGTTCATGCTTTACCCTAACGGGCGGCATGGCTGGGGAGGTGCAAAAGCTCTTCATTCAAGACAGGAGGCGAATAATTTCTGGCTTGAAAGTTTTTTCGGTAAGTAACATAATTTTNNGTGGTTAAGGAAGAATTGTTGTTTAACCACAAAGAGCACAAAGGGTTACGCAAAGAGCACAAAGGGGATTGGAAATGAATTCGAATAATTTAAGTCAGGGATATTTATTATTTTATTGCGTATTTTAGTTTTAATCGTATGACTCTCCAATTATATGTCAAAGAAATGAAGGAATTTCTATCACTGGTTCTATTGTTTTTTGTGTCTGTAAACCTGATGGCAGCAGATGACATTCAGGAAAATAAAGTAAGATCCGTAGATCTGTATAAGCTTTTGTCCAGATTTGATCTTGACAGACCGGAACTCGAAACTGTCAGGAGATCTTACGGTAATCCATCAATTACGGCGTTTCAGCTGATAAATTACTTCAAGTCCCGTACCAGCGTGAAGCATCCTGCAGGGATGCTTTCAGGTTCCGGAATGCAGGGCAGAGCAGTCACGGAGGATGAAATAAAAATGGCGGACAATGCCCTGAAACATATTTTTACAGGCCAGAGCGCCTATCCTCCGGTTTTCTGTGGCGATGATATTGACTGGAGTTTACGTCCGGTCCCCGATAATGAATGGGTCTGGCAGCTTAACAGGATGTATTTCTGGAATGCCATGGCAAAAGCATATCTGCATACCGGTGATGAGAAATATGCGGAAGAATGGTGCAATCAGCTGGTCGACTGGACGAAAAAGAATCCGAATGACGGGAAGCATACTTATGCCTGGAGGTCGATTGAAGCCGGTATAAGGGGACACAGCTGGACAGCACTTTACCAGCATTTCATTTCTTCGCCTCATTTTACTCCCGAAGTGCTCGTCGCTTTTCTCAACAGCTGTTATGATCATGCTGCTTATCTGATGACACAATACCGTTCTGGCAGTAACTGGGGACTTATGGAAGCTGAAGGACTGGCTTTTATTGCCCTGACCTTCCCGGAATTTAAAGACTCAGGCAAATGGAGGGAGGAAGCTTTCAGAAGACTGAATGCTGAGATAAAAATCCAGGTATATCCCGATGGTTATCAGCGGGAACTGGCTATGGGCTATCATGCAGGCTGTATCAGCTGGTTCATGAATACTGTGGAAATGGCCGTATTGAACGGATTCACAGATGCTTTTCCTGAGAGCTATCTTAAAATTGTCGAAAAAATGTGTGAGGTCCCGATGAAACTGACTTTTCCCGACGGATCTTCAACACAGTTTGGTGATTCATGGACAGGTTCTCCCGGGCAGTATTACGGCAGGCTGAGAGAATGGGCAAAGATGTTCGGCAGGGAGGATTTTCTATATGTTGCTTCCGAAGGCAGGGAAGGAGCTGTCCCTGATTCAACTGCCTGGGCCTATCCTTTCAGCGGATTTTATTCTTTGAGAAGCGGTTGGGATAAGAACGATATCTGTCTTATACTCAAATGCGGTCCTGACGGAGGAGGTCACTGCCAGCCCGATAATGGCACTTTCGAACTATATGCGGGAGGCCGGAACCTGATGCCTGATGCCGGGAGCTATATCTACAGCGGCGATCCTGAAGGAAGAAGATGGTTCAGGCAAACAAAAATTCATCAGACCTTAACCCTTGACGGAGCAGATTCAAAATATGCTCCTAAATTATTACTTTGGAAACCCGGAGACAAACTTGATATACTTGTCGTTGAGAATCAAAGCTATCCCGACCTGAAGCACCGGCGTGCAGTTCTCTTTGCCGATAAAAAATTCTTTGTGATCGTCGATGAGGCTATTGGTACAGGTACAGGAGATGTGGACCTCCATTTCCAGCTTGCCCCCGGCAAAGCAGATATCAATAAAAAGGTATTCTCCGTCAGCTCTAACTTTCCTGATGGATGGAATGTTCTGGTTAAGACTATGGGACAAGCGGGAATGATACTGAACCAAGAAGCAGGTCAGGTTTCCTTCCGGTATACAAGAAAGGAACCAAGGCCGGCTTTCTGTTATAATATAAACAAGGTATCAAAAGATCAGAAGATAAGGTTTATTACAGCTGTCGTACCCTATCAGGAAGATCAGCCTGATATTGAAATAAAACTTACCGGTAATCCTGAACCAGGAGCTTCAAAGATCAATCTGAATGTTAAATACGGCAATAAATCATATCAGTTGGGTTATGATCTTTCCCTGTCCGGAATAAAATCATGGAAGGAAATAAATACCGTTGAGGATGTCTGTGAAGCATCTCCTGAAAGAATGGATTTTCTTATGAGAAACCTTAACCTGGGACTTGATGGTTTAAATAAGGTCAGGATAGCTTATGAAGATAAAAATATCATTTTGGCATGTAAGGAATTACTTCGCTATTATTCTGAAAGTAATACGGCCAGGCATTTGAGAACAGATGAACCTTTACAAACTGATAAAACGATTCCTGAAGCTGATTCGATACTGAAAGATATCTATACTTTTTATAATCAGACTGATAAAATAAGGCGTGATAATGAAGGTCATCTTGACTGGCGGTGTCATGGATCGGAAGATGATATAGAATGGGCATGGGCACTCAACAGGCATTATCATCTCAGTATCCTGCTGGACGCATATTATAAAACAGGTAATCCTGATTATGCCAAAGCGATAGATCTTCATATCAGAGACTGGTTGGTTAGCAGTCTGCCATATCCCGGGAAGAAAAGCGGTACGGAGTTATGGAGGGGACTGGAAGTCAGTTTCCGGGTAAAGATATGGCAGAGGATCTTCTTTGATCTGATGAATAATGAAAATCTTACCCGGCAACCCGATTGCTTATGCTGGCAAGCCTTCCCGAACATGCTCATTATGCCCGTAACTTCCATGCACAGGGAAACTGGCTTACAATGGAAATGTCGGGCCTTGCGACTGTAGCAACATCGTGGCCCGAGTTCACTGATTCTCCGCTATGGCTTGCTTATACAAAAGAAACAATGACAAAAAGCCTGGTGGAACAGGTTTACCCTGATGGTGTTCAGACAGAACTCACATATAGTTATCATCAGGTTGCACTGGATAACTTCAATCAGTTCAGGGAAACACTTCTCAATGCAAATGAACCTGTTCCGGAGTTTTTGAAGAGCAGATCGAAAAGATGTGGAATTACCAGGCAAATACAATGCGTCCTGACGGCTATGGAGTTCTTAACAATGATGCTGATCTTATTTATAACCGTGAAAGAATAAAAAGAGCTGCGGATATCTTTAAAAGAAAAGACTGGCTATATATTGCCACTAATGGTAAAGAAGGTACAAAACCTAAGGGTCAGCCTTCTGTATTTTTCCCTTACGCCGGTCAACTGACCATGCGGAGTGGATATGAACCCAATGCACACTGGGCATTTTTTGATATCGGACCGTGGGGAACAGGCCACCAGCATAATGATAAGTTACATGTCTCAGTTTATGCCTTCGGAAGTGATCTTCTGGTTGATGGCGGAAGGTTTGCTTACAGGGGAGCGATGGCTGATAAATTCCGTAAGTATGCCACAGGCAGCCATAGTCATAATGTCATCCTTATTGATGGAAAAGGGCAGGCAGACGGTCCCAGGCTCACAGACGAGTCCTTGACGGATAAAAACTTCAAAAGAACTCCAGAATACGATCATACCTGGAGTTCATTTGACAGATTTGATGGTATTGATGGAATATGTACTCATACCCGTTCAGTGTTTAATGTCCGTGGCAAATTCTGGATTATTGCCGATCGCATAACCACAGATTGTCCCCGTAAGGTAGAAACTCTTTGGCACTGGCACCCTGAGTGTGTTGTCAGCACAAAGATGGCAAATGCAATATCGGGAGGTAGCAATAAAGGAAATCTGGCAATCATTCCTGCTGGAAAGGTGAAATGGAACATCACCCGTGTAAAAGGTCAGGAGATACCATCTCCCCAGGGCTGGTACAGCAGGGAATACAACTTTGCTGAGCCGGCCGAAACAGATATTTTCTCAGCAACCATCGGACAAAGCTACACTTTTGTCTGGATATTATATCCTTTTGTAAACCAATCTCCTGTCATAAATGCTATCGTAACATCAGAAAATGAGAATAACATAAAAATTAAAGTGAAAGTTAAGGGTGAGGGCAGATGGGAAATTATGAATCCCTTTACAAATAGTGGTGGTGCAATACTGAATCTCAAATAATTTTAGCATTATTTTGAATTAATCAAGAATTAATTTAAATTTGGGTTATGTGTAGTTATATAACCTTGGATTAAGACATTCCTGATCTCTTCTCCCCAAGTGGAGTTTATTTAATTGTTCCTTATTAGTTTAAATTTAACCTAACAGATTTATGCGAAAAGATTTTATGCATTTATTCCTGGGGAGGGTGGATTATCCCTTTATCTTCCTGAGGATTAGTATGATTGTCTTTTGTATGCTTGTTGCCGTGGATTCGGTATCAGCAGAGGATCCTTTGAAATCTGATAAATCAGGTACTGTTATGGTTCCTGAGGGATCAGTATTACAACAGGTTACAGTTACAGGTACTGTTACTGACAGAAATGGCGATCCGGTTATCGGAGTTACGGTCCTTGTAAAAGGGACAACCCTTGGTGCACTTACTGACGCAGCAGGAAGATATACTCTTCCAAACGTGCCACCCAATTCAGTATTGTCGTTCACCTTCATCGGAATGACACCCCAGGAGATACCACTACAGTCCGGACAGACAAAGCTTGATGTGGTTCTTCAGGAAGCAACCCTGGCTCTCGAGGAAGTAGTGGTTATCGGTTATGGTACACAGAAGAAGGAGAGTGTTGTTGGAGCTATTTCTCAAACAACCTCAGAACAGCTTCAGCGGACCGGAAACGTTACTGACTTCAAGCAGGCTTTGACAGGGCAGCTGCCGGGTGTAGTTACCCTTACCGCTTCCGGAGAACCAGGAGGAACCGGC
>MTKZ01026754.1_pt1 | contig 24918 bp, 19 predicted proteins | sample 1042781 | NCBI WGS metagenome assembly MTKZ01 (sample SAMN06212207, study PRJNA360539) | anaerobic digester metagenome | biome: Wastewater treatment plant; material: sludge; isolation source: anaerobic digester fed with sludge from wastewater treatment plant | place: Denmark: WWTP Viborg ... | reverse complement strand
CAGCAGCTTGCTGCGGAGTAGTTTATTTAATATTCAGAAAAAGCTGTTTCAAGAATTTTAGTAACTGTCCTACTAATTAAAACCGTTTCTATTTTTTCCTTAACTTCTGGAGCTCTCTTTATAAAATCTGGGAACTTCGTACTAGTGTTGTGTTTTCAACATAAAGATATTGGGGATGGTTCTATTTATTTTCTTTTATTCGCCTCCATCAGTTCAATGAAGCCCTCGACTCTCGTTTTAATCTGTCCTTCTGAGTATGCTCGCGGATCGTTCATGTCGCACTGAAGAATCAGCACCGGAATGCCCTTGTCCCTCATGATGGCCTCCGCCAGATCGACCATCCCGGCGCTGGATGGCCTGCACGACATGTTTTCGTGCAGAATGACGCCGTCCAGTTTGTATTCGTCAATCCATTTTTCAAAATGTTCGATCCGTCTCTCAAGGTTGTAGGCATATGGCGTGTCCATGATGAGTTTGGCGACGTCGCGCAAAGTCTCTTCCATGGTGAGACACTTTTTCTTCACGGGAGCGAAGGAATAGGTGTAAGGCTCGAACGCAATGACAACACCAGATTGCGCAAGGTCATACATGAACCGCATCCGGTACCAGAAAGGGATGCCTTCCCACATCACGCGGTATTTTTCGTTCCCTTTGGGCATGGTTCCCTCGCCCTTTGCGGTGAGGTTTTTAATATCGGCAAGAATTTTCTTGAAAAAATTTATTCCGACCTGAACACCGGGCAGAACCACCAGGGGAAAAAATGACGCGGATGTTTCGGCTCCGCTGTAAGGCGACGGTACCGCTTTTCTGTGTTCAAAAATTTCGCGCCACAGGTCGGACAGTTCCGTCGATCTGTCCAGCACTTTGTATAGTCTTTTCTCGTTCATTTTTTTGCCGGTGTGCTTTTCAATAAACACGATCAGATCGTAGAACTGATCCACGACGTAATCAATATTGCCTTCGAGGGTTTTCTCATCGGTGCCGCTCACCCACTTGGGAATATCAAACATGAAAAACGGCACATTCATTTTGTCGGCCATAATCTGGAACCACTTCCAGTGCGTATCGCAGATGGCGTTGGTGCAGACCACAATGTCGGGTTTGCTGATTCCGCCAAGCGTCTTTTTGATCTTGGTATCGTAGGCGCCGATGTTGGTTTTGCAGTAGGAACACAGGTCGCGGGAGAAACCCATACTCTCGGCATGTTCAATCAGGCGCTGGGATTGTTTGCGCGCGGCGGCCACCGTCGCCATATTTTCAGGATGATCGGGAAAAATATCGTAGATCCACATGAGTTCGATCGGAAAAGCGGCGCATGTCCAGGCTGTCTTTTTCCAGGGCAGCATTCTGTATATTTTTTCCATGCCGATCCACCACAGCATCGGCCACTTAAGGTCTTGCGAGTGAGGCAGGGTTTTCAGCATTACCTTCCCGGCATTGTCACCGGCATTTTTTACGTTATCCATTATTTTCTCCCTCCATCATTTCCATAAAAGCCATGAGCCTGTTAGCGAGTTGCTGGTCGGCGGCGGGAGAAAAGTCTCTTTCCAGGTGGATAACCTTGTGGCCCTTTGCTTTCAGGTCATTATTGACAGGAACGGAATCATAGGCATAAGGCTCGCAGAATTTCACGTTTTGCGACAGGACGCCGTCAACCTTTGTTTCTCCAAGGGCCTTATACAGATAATCCAGCCTCTTCTGAATGGTCGGCCTTGTCGCCGGTTTGGGTATACTTGTGTAATATTCAATGAGAGATTCCAGCGGATCGCTTTTGTCGGGGATCAGTGTCGCGAAAAATCTTTCTCCTACGGAAAGGTCATCCCGGACGATTCTGATTCCGCAATCGTCTAGCGTATCCATCCATTCCACATACGTGATGTCGCTACCGGTCAAGAGAAACCGTTTTTTGCCGGATGGAAAAGCCGGTCTTGAATTCCAGACCTTTATTTCCGAGTCGAGCCAGGTGGAAACTTCATCCACGGGAGAAGTCAAACATTTGATAACGGCGGCCAGATAATCGCGGTTGGAAATATCCTTCTGGGCTCTGAGTGCAGAAAGTTGTTGCAACTTTTTCTTGATCTCGTTGGATTTGCCAATCGCCTCCCTGATTTTTTCCGATGTGATTTTTATGTTAAATTGATTTTCAAGGTGACTGATAAGCCTCTGCAATTCAACCCGGTAATATTTTTTGGCGGCGGCGCTGTCTAGCAGAGGAGCGCCAAACCAGTGCAGGAAAGGCGTTTCCACATGAACCTTCCATATGTCGTAATGCCTGTTGGTATTGTTGCAGCCTTGCGCGAAAATAATCCCGGCCCAATCTTTTGCGTGCGCCAGAGCCTCGGTGAGCCAGCTTCTTGCGGCAGGGCAGAAAAAACTGGATAAATATTTATCCGCAGGGTCAGTGGATTGGTGGACGTCCCCCAAAATTTTATAAGGGGTAAATCCGGCCGCCATGATAATTTCCAGCGGCATCTCATGCGATGTGTCAAAATAGGCAAGTTTTTGCGCTTTGATAATCTTCACTCCAAAAAGTTTTCTTTATTGCTAGGCCAACTCTTAAGAAATATCTCGTCGTTATGAATTCTCCCCTGTTTACATTTAGGTTATTCAGGGTACTTGGTTCTCGGAATATCCCCATGTGCTTTGCACAAGAACCCATTCAACTTAGGTTTTAATGAACCTTGATTTTCTGATACGCAGTGATCGGAAAATCTTATAGGGAATTACCCTGCCACTTTCTGGTGGCAGGGACAAAAATCATTTCGCTTGTTTCAAACTTTGCTCGCCAGAATATCTTTTGCTTCTTCAAGGGTCTTACAAAGAACAAGGTTCTTCCTGCCGGTGAAGGTCAGGACGCTTTTGAATATTATTTCCTTCAAACCTTCTATACCGTAAACAGCAGCGAATTTGACATAAGGTTCGTTTCCCTTCGCGAATTCCTTCAGGGCGGCTGTTACTTCTGTGTCAAATTTTGCATTTTTGACATTGAGCAGAGCAAGAACAGATTTTTCAGGCTGACTGCGAATAACTCCTTTAGCTCTTTCGATCCAGGGTAATACGTCCTCCTGTTTGGCATTTTCAAGATCTTCATACAAAATTCTTACGCCCTTATGGGTCAGAAAAGTTACGTCCTTCATTTTTACCTCCGATTCTTGTAATTTTTTTCTTCAAAGGTTCTCTGTTGAATTATTTTATTACTGGCCTTCAGTGCTTGACGTAATGAAAATTTACTTGTGTTAAAAGTAGTATAAGAAACTCATCTGGTCAAGTAAAAACAGACGTCCGGCTAAGCTGCATTTGCGGCATACGTCCTTGACTTTCTCCCCTCGTTCGGCTTCCTGCAAAACCCCGATGATCTGCTCTTCTGTAAATCGCTTCTTCATCTGTGCCTCCTTAAAGTGTTTTTGTNNCTCGAAAAAGAAACCGAGAGTGAGATGACTACCCTTCCGTTTCCTTCGAAAATTTCCTGAAGAACATCACGAAAAGTATACCCGCGATGTACATTTCCAGACCATAGACCCCGTTGACGATAAAGAGCGAGCTATAGAAATCGCCGATCTGGTCCTGAATGAGGATCGCGAGCGTCATGGAAAGGGCGGAGTTGCGGACGCCAGTCTCGAAAGCGAGAGACCGGACCTGCTTCGGGGACACACGGAAAATCTTCGCCACGACTATCGCGATCACCATGCCGGTGAGAGCTAAAATCAGGGGAGCGAGGTAGAAGGAGAGGCTGTAGCGAGCGGTGTCTTTCAGCGCGTTGAGATTTCCCACCACGCCCGTCACCATGATGAACAGGACCGTGATAATTCCTAGGATGGAGAAGATCGGAGCCGCCTTGAGCGCGGCCTTCTCGAATTTGGCCCGCACCGTCATGCCTACGGCCAGTGGAACGATGACCAGCACGATGATGGTCTGTGCGATGAGAAGGGCCGGAACCGATGCTCCCGAACTGGTGTTCCCGTAAAGGGAGAGGAGGAGCGGCGTGCAGAACATGGCCAGGATCGTCGAGATCGAGGTGAGGGAAATGGAAAGCGCCAGATCGCCCTTTGCGAATTGTGTCAGAAGGTTCGAGGTGACTCCCGCGGGGCTCGCCGTCGCCAGGATAAGCCCCATGAATATGAATGGATAGGCCTGGTAGAATCCGAACATATAGCTCAGGCCGAACGCGACCAGGGGCATCAGGCCGTACTGGAGGACTATTCCGATAACGATGCCCAGCGGCTTGCGGAAGACAAGGGCGAAGTCACTGAGTTTCAGGGTCAGTCCCATGCCCACCATGACGAAGAAGAGCATGAGCACGATGGATATCTTAAATATGCGGTCGAAGAGAATCGCCTTCGGCTCTCCGCTGATCCGGGCGAAGGTATAGGTCTTGCCTTCGTGTTCTCCGGTAACGGTTTCGAGCGCGAACATCATTCTGTTTTCCGATATTTTCTCATACTCGGCCGCAGGGCGCCCGCCTTGGGCCGGTAGCGATACGACGTACATGTCGCCTTCGCTGCCACGTATGAAATAGAGCGCCTCGGTCCCGACCTTACCGGTCTTAACTTTCAGGATGCGGAGGTTACCTGTCAGCTCCTTCTTTTGCGCCGCAGACCAGTCGAGCTTGAGCGAGCTTGTGTTCAGCCCGTTCACGAACGCGGCGTCTCCCTCGCTGATGATTTGTTTTGAAAGATACTTGTAGAGTTCTTCACCCTGCAACGATGGGCCGCTTGCCATGACAGCCGTTGCGGAAAGCAACAGTGTGCAGATAACAGCTAAAATAATCTTTCGAGCTTTGATAGACATATGCCTCCGTAATTTTTATTGTGAGACTCAAATTTCAAAAACGAAGTGTATTGAAATTTGTTAATCGAACAATCCCGCCATAAGCGGAGGGTATAATACCCCGCCCCTTGGGGCGGAATTAAGATCCAGGGCTTGCCCTGTGGTTTATACCCGTGATTTTGGTGTTGCCGTGATGATCCCGCGTGTCATTGGGTAGGGCATATTATCTTTACCATAATCGTAGGGTTTTACAATCCCGACATCGTACATTTCAGGATGCCCCTTTTTTCGCCCGGATCATTTCCATAAAGGCGTCGATCCGCGTTTGAATCTGCGCCTCGGAAAAGCTTCGCTCATCGCACATATCGGCTTCAATTATCAATGAGGGAATGCCCCGTTCGCGCTCAACGATTTTCTGGATGTCATACTGACCGAAGGAATAAGGTTTGCAGCTACGGTTGGAGTGCATGACGATTCCATCCGCCTGGTATTTGTCAATCATCGAAAGGACTATCTCGGCCATCTTGTCCACGCCGATATTCAGATAAATGCGTGTGTAGGTTTCCGCCGCGGAGCCAATAAAATCATTCCGGTCAATGTATTTCATAGAACCGCACCAGGCCGAGGTGTAGGTGTCAGCGACCAGGCAGGCGTCGTGCTTGGCAAATTCCTGAGACAGCCATTTGAGCCGGTACCAAATCGGCAGGTTGTCCCACAGCAGGCGGTATCGCTCGCGGGGAATGGCCCCTTTTCCTTCGCTGGCCCGTATGCGCATTTCGTCCCGGAGTCCCCGGTAGAAGTCAACAGCCTGCTTCGTTCCCCGGAGCGTGACGATCAGGGCGAGATAAAAGAAGGCATCGAAGGCGGTCATGGGAGAGGGTCTATTCATAGTCGTATCTAAAACCTCCTGCCAGAGCTGCTGCCCCTCGACGGAGAGCTTGCCGACATCCACCATGCGGTCCCGATCCATCTTGCGGCCGGAAACATTTTCCAGGAAAACAATATATTCTTCCATCTGCCGCTGCACGTAGGTTTTCATCTCCCGCGTGAATTCCGTGTGGACAATGGGGGTATCAAAAATGAACAGGGGCACCTTGAAATACCGGGCCTGCACCTCGTACCATTTCAGAACCGTCCCGCAGATGTTATTGCAGCATATCAGCATGTCCGGTTCCGGCAGGCCACCAATAGGGCCGCCTTTGACGGTTGCGCAGGAAATGTCGCCGCGGGCGTAAGAGCAAAGATCGCTCGAATAGCCCATATCCTCCGCCTTCTTGCATAAATCGACGCCCATCTTGCTGGCGCCGATCATGGCGCCATAGTTTTCCGGGTAAACGGGAATGATATCCATGGCAATCAACGGCTCGACCGGACCGCCGCTGGTGATCCAGGCCACTTTTTTATTATTTTCCCGGGCCGTTTTAGCGTCAATATAATAGGCGGTCATGATTTCCCGCATCTGTTTTGTGTGGCTGACGGTTTTCTTTTCGGTATCTTGTGTATGGTCTGTCATGTTGTCTCCTTTCACAGCATCTCTAAAAAAGATTCAAAGCGAGTCTTCAACTGCCCTTCGGCGGGCAGGGAATCATCGACTTCCACGTGCATCAACGGAATGCCGGATTTTTCGAGACGCTCTTTGAGGTAGGGGTAGTCGAAGGCATGGGGATCGCAGAATTTTGGCAACAGGAAGATGACCCCCTGTGCGTTTTTTTCTTCGGCCAGTTGGATAATATGTCGGGCGCGACCGTCAAGGTCGGTATGCTTTGCCGGGCAGACCACCCGGTTCAGGAGCCGTTCGCCAATGCTCGAAAGCGGATCGCTTCCGGTGTCAGTCAAACCGGTAAAATAGCGTGCTCCAGTGCAGAAATCATCCCAGACAATCTTTCCTCCCGATTCTTCAATCATGGCATAGACGTCGGGTTGATTGCACATGCCGCCCGCCATCAGGATGCGCTTCACGACGGCGGGTTTGGTTCCGGCCGCTCGCTCTTTCAAATCAGCGGCTGTTTCGGCCAGCATCACGGCCAGCCGGTTCCGATCCATGATCATGGAAGCGCGGACAATGTTGTATAGATCCTCTCCCGGCATGAGCTGGGGATACAGGTTGCGGAGGTCATAGATCGCCCGAACGGATTGACGGATGGCGTTGGTTGATGCAATCGCTTTTTGTACAGCATCATCGGAAATCTCAACGTTCAGTTTCCGGCTCAGGTCATCTCGGAATTTCTTCAAGACGTCGATCATATAATCTTTGGCGCTTGCCGTATCGAGTTTAACGGGCAGGGTGATATCCAGATGAAAACCGAAGGGGATGTTCATCCGCCAGATGTCGGACAGCCGTTGCATCGAGTCGCAGGTGTGCGGAAAAACCATGCCATCCAGATAAGCAATCCGACCGGAGAGACCTTCCTCCAGAATTCCGCGGACCACGGAGCAACAGTAAGACTGCAAGTGGGAATCGGCCAGGCTGATATGCTGTTTTGTGCCGAAAAGCCTTAGGGGATGGGCACCCGCGGCCATGATAACTTCCTCGGGCGTGTAAGAGCACGTGTATCCGATGATTTTCTTACCCGATGCCTTTTTCAGTTGTTGGACATAATCGGAAGGGTCCGAGACCGCCCGGCGATATTCCTCCAGATGGTTCATTATTTTCCTCCTGTATATTTTCCCGCTTTGCGGAGTTTTTCAATTTCCTGCTTTGCCAGTTCGGTGTAGGCAATCTTGCCGACTTTCGTCAGCGGCAGCTTGTCCGTAAACTCCACTTCCCGGGGGCAGGACCACTTAATCAGATGCTTGCGGGAAAAGTTAATCAGTTCTTTTTCCATTTCGGCAGATGCCTTGGTAGCGTCCTTCAGGACAACGAAGGCTTTGACCTTCTCCACCTGAGCCTCATCCGGCACGCCGATCACGCAGACTGCCGCCACATCCGGATGTTGATCCAGACAAGCTTCCACCTGAACCGGATAGACATTCATGCCCGAAGACTTGATCATGCGTTTGAGACGCAGTTTATAATAGAAATAACCGTCTGGGTCCTGGGTGAAAATGTCCCCCGTGTGAAGCCAGACCTTGCCGTCAGCATGTGTTTTGAGAACACTGGCGGTCTCTTCCGGCTGCTCCAGGTAGCCCAGCATGACGGCCGGTCCGTGCAAGCAAAGCTCTCCTTCCTGGCCGACAGGAACCTCGTCGATGGTGCCGATCCCGACTATCTTCGCCAGCATATCAGGGAATGGAATGCCCACGCTGCCTTCCCGGTATCCGTCAATCGGCGTGGACATAATCGCGGTGACGGCTTCCGTCAGACCGTAGCCTTCGACCAGCTGGACGTTTCCATTCTGTCTCTTCACGACTTCTTCAAACCTGTCCTTGACGGTCCGCGGCAGGGAATCGGCGCCCGAGGATGTATTCTTCAGACAGCTCAGGTCCGTGGTCTGGAATACTTCATTCTTGGAGAGGGCATCGTAAAGTGTCGGCACCCCGACAATAATGCTGGGGCGTTTTTTTCGAATGAGATCGGCTACGTTCTCCGGTGTAAACTGGGGAACAAGAATGCTCTTGCTTCCGCCCATAAAAGCGGCGTTGCAGCAAACACCCAAACCAAAACCGTGGAAAATGGGCAGGATGGCCAGAACCGAAGAATCCTCCGCCATCAGTTCGCCGCCTCCCCAGTTGGCCACCATCAGTCCCTCACTGATAAAATTGAAGTTGGAGAGCATGATGCCTTTGGGAAAGCCAGTCGTCCCGCCGCTGTAAAGGATCACGGCCATTTCATCCGTGTGCATGTCCGCTTTCGGCGCCTGCGGGTGCGCGGCAGTCATGAGTTCCTTCCACCACCGGACAGCCGGTCCCTCTTCCGGCAAGGGTTTTTCCGCCATGGGCTGCGCCTGCGTAAGCTGGTCAAAAATTTCCGTGAGGATCAGCAGCTCCAGCGGCGTCTTTTCCGGAAGATTTTTGAAACTGTTATGAAACAAATCCAGCGTCAAGGCAACCCGGCTTTTGCTGACATTCAGATAATAGGCGATTTCGGCGGGCGTGGAGAGCGGGTGGATCATACTGGCCACCACGCCGAGCTTATTGGCGGCGTAAAAGCAAATGATACCCTGCGGAGAGGTCGGCATGGAAATCGTCATCCGGTCGCCCTTCTTCAGGCCGAGCGAGGCCAGCGCGTTGGCGCAGATGTCGATATCCTGCGCAAACTGGCGATACGTTGATGTGTAATCAAAAAAATCATAAGCGATGCGGTCCGGATATCTTTCGACCGTCTGCATCAGGGCTTCGTACATCGTCACGCGGGGGTAATCGATCGTTTCCGGCACATTTTTGTAAAACTTCAGCCAGGGTTTTTGATTGGACATAATTTTTCTCCTTTCGGTGTAAATATTAAAATTTTCTATCGCTTTATATTGCAGATTTAATGCCAAAATGTAAGTCAAAGAAATAATTGGATTATTAATATGCTGCCCCTTTTTTACGTTAAAATATGTTGCAACTTGCAAGAGAACTGCTTATAGGAAAGGTGTCGAAGGAGCAAAAGTGGACCTGATTCAAAAATATCTGATGAAAGATATCGATGTCCTGCTAAATTGTATTGACGAGGCTATTTTAATCGTTGATCGTGACGCCAACATCCTGAAATACAACGAGACCTTCAGCAGACTGACCGATTTGATGGGCCGGTCGCTCGTCGGGATGAATCTGAAGGACATCGTGGCCAGCGGAATACTGAGAGAATCCGCGGCCCTCAAGTCCCTGGAAGTCAAGAAAAAAATTGACATGAATCTGACCTACGAAACCGGACAAACGGCTACGTGGACTTATATCCCGGTCTTCGATGAACGGGGTGAACTCGTTATGACCGTCGGAACCGGCAGGGACATGACAAAACTCGTGACTCTGGAAAAAAAGCTCAAAATTTCTGAAACGATCATATCCCAGTATGAGGGCAGAAACTTAAAGATGGCCGGGGACGCAGGCCAGGTGGAGATTATCTACTCCAGTTCCGTCATGCAGCAGGTCATCCGCCTGGGATGGAAAGCGGCCGCCACTTCTTCCCCCGTTTTAATCTGGGGAGAAACAGGCGTCGGCAAAGAAATCATGGCTGCTTTAATCCATCAGCTCAGCGCCCGCAGCGCCAAACCGTTCGTCGCCATCAACTGCGCCTCCATTCCCGATGAACTTCTGGAAGCGGAATTATTCGGATATGAAGAAGGTTCATTTACCGGTGCAAAAAGGAGCGGCAAGAAGGGCCTCCTGGAAGAGGCACATGAAGGAACGCTCTTGCTGGATGAAATCGGCGAATTGCCCCTGAAAATGCAAAGTAAATTACTGCGATTCCTCCAGGAGGGAAATTTCCAGAAGATCGGCAGCAACAAGACGCAAGCGGTGGATGTTCGCATCCTTTGCGCCACCAATCTCACCATGGACCAACTCATGAACAGCAAACAGTTCCGGCAGGATCTCTTTTACCGGATCGCTGTGATCCCGGTTTTCATCCCGCCGCTGCGTGACAGGCAGGAGGATATCCCGCCTCTGATCCTCCATTTCATTCAGATATTCAACACAAAATATAAAACGGACATCAAACTTCCGGCGAAGCTGATGAATCGACTGTATACTTATGAATGGCCGGGCAACGTGCGGGAGTTGAAAAATGTTATTGAGCGGATGGCTATCATGCATGCATCTCAGGAGTTGACTGAGGAAGATCTGGAACTGATCCTGAATATCAACCCCCGTCAAGCCAGCAGCGACCGGTCTCTTCCGGCGCCTGAACCCGCTATGCCCGTGCTGCCGCCTTCCCTGCCCAAGGCGATGGATCAGTTTGAGGAGAAATGGATCAGACAGGCGTATCAAATGACGGGCAGCATTGTTGGCGCCGCAAAATTACTGGGCATCAATCCGTCCACCATTCATCGCAAGTTAAAAAAAGGGATTCTTCGACTCGATTGATTCATGCGTTGTCCTTGCATCATGCAACAGGGCTCTTGCACGATGAATCAGTTCATTGTAAAGGTAGCGCTCATCACATCTTGATGTTGACATTATTAGCGCAGCGGCTCAGAGCAGATGAAAAACTTAAAATTTAAGTATTCAGTTTAAAGCGTATCCCGCTTCACTATTATAACACTACAAAGGATTTCACATGGAAAAAATCAGACTGGGTATCAGCTCCTGTTTACTGGGCAACAATGTCCGCTATGACGGCGGACATAAATTGGATAGGTTTTTAACCGATACGCTGGGAAAATACGTGGACTATGTGCCGGTTTGTCCGGAAGTCGAATGCGGCCTGAGTATTCCCAGACCTTCCATGCGCCTGGAAGGGCATCCGGACGCGCCGCGGTTAATGGTTACCAGCACCAGACAGGATCTGACCGAACGCATGGAAACCTGGGCGAAAAAACGCGTCACCGAACTGGAAAAAGAAGATCTCTGCGGTTTCATTTTTAAAAGCGATTCACCCAGCAGCGGCATGGAGCGGGTAAAAATCTACAACGAAAAAACCATGCCGGTGAAAAACGGCGTGGGACTGTTTGCCGCAATGTTCATGAAACATTTTCCGCTGTTGCCCGTGGAAGATGAAGGCCGGCTACACGATCCCGGCCTGCGCGAAAACTTTATTGAAAGAATATTCGCGCTAAAAAGATGGCGGGAAACGTTGAGCGCGAAAAATTTCAAAAAGAGCCTGATCGATTTTCACACCAAACATAAATTACTGATCCTCGCGCACAGCACCAAACATTATCAAATGATGGGTAAACTGGTGGCGGCGCAAAAAAACTTTGCCGGACCGGATATTCAAAAAGAATATCAGGCGTTGCTGCTGGAATCGCTTAAGGTGAAGGCAACACCGGCCAAACACGTCAATGTTCTGCAGCACATGATGGGATATTTTAAAGACCAATTGTCCGGCGATGAAAAGAAAGAACTGCTGGAATTGATTCATGCTTACCGCGACGGATATATTCCCCTTGTTGTGCCGGTGACGCTGATCAGCCACTACGTCCGCAAGTACGACGAGCCTTATCTTAAGGAACAGATATATCTGAACCCGCATCCTTCAGAGCTTCAGTTGAGAAACCACGTGTAAGTTGTCAAAATTTCAACTTGACATCCATTTATTCGCTGTGCTACGGAATTTCCAACTTTAAGAAACACGTGAGCCGACTATGTTCAAAACCGTTTCCAAAAACAACTGGTGGTGGCAGATTTCAAATGTCTGCCCATAATCTCGGGAAAATATGAGCATGGGCAGGGAAGCTTCTTCCCATGACTCTCCGGTAATAGTTAAAGCCATGGGAATACAATCCCGTGGCTTTCTTAATTTCAGGATCAAAATACTTTATTTGAAGGAGAAAGAATATGGAACAGGTAAAAGTAGTATTGCAGGACCGTGAGATACCCAAAAAGTGGTATAACATCATGGCGGATCTGCCTACGCCGATGAAACCGCCACTGCATCCCGGAACCGGTCAACCGGTAACCCCCCAGGATCTGGCGGCAATTTTCCCAATGAACATTATTGAACATGAGGCCTCCAACAAGCGCTGGATCAAAATTCCGGAAGAAGTCCTGCAAAAATATCTATTGTGGCGTCCTTCTCCTCTTTACCGGGCCTATAATTTCGAAAAACTGCTCAATTGCCCCGTCAAAATTTATTATAAAAACGAAGGCGTGAGTCCCGCGGGTTCACACAAGCCGAACGCCGCCGTACCGATGGCTTATTATAACAAGGTCGCGGGAACCAAGAGAATCACGACGGAAACCGGCGCCGGCCAGTGGGGCAGTGCCCTGGCCATGGCTACGCAAATGTTCGGTCTGGAGTGCCGTGTATACATGGTTAAAATCAGCTACGAACAGAAACCCTACCGTCGCCTGATGATGAACACATGGGGCGCGGAATGCATTCCCAGTCCCAGCACGCTGACGCAATCAGGCAGAGATTTTCTGGCCAAGTATCCCGATTCTCCCGGTAGCCTCGGCATCGCCATCAGCGAAGCCATCGAAGATGCGGTCACCAGCAAAATCAAAACCCATTACGCGCTGGGCAGCGTGTTGAATCACGTGTTGATTTATCAGTCCATCATCGGCCTGGAAGCGGAAAAACAGATGCAGAAACTCGGCATCTACCCGGACGTGGTTATGGGATGCTGTGGCGGCGGAAGTAATTTTGCCGGCATCGCCGCCCCGTTTGTGCGTGATAAAATTCACGGTAAAGATGTGAAAATAGTGGGCGCGGAACCGTCCTCCTGTCCGACCATGACCAAGGGCCCCTTTGCATATGACTTCGGCGATCTCGCTCAGAAAACACCGCTTCTGCCCATGTACACACTCGGCCATGACTATGTGCCGGCGCCGATTCACGCGGGCGGACTGCGCTATCACGGCATGGCGCCGATCATCAGTCATCTGGTCAAGGAAAAACTTATCGAACCCAGAGCCTACGATCAGTTGAAGACATTTGACGCCGGCGTCAAATGGGCCCGTTCCGAAGGTTTCATCCCGGCACCGGAAACCAATCACGTACTGGCAGCGGTTGTTGACGAGGCGATGCGCGCCAAAAAGGAAGGAAAGGAAAAAACCATTCTCTTTAACTGGAGCGGCCACGGTATCATCGATCTTGCCGCGTACGATGCTTATTTTGCAGGTAAATTGAAAGCTTATGAACTGCCCGGTCACGAGATCGAGCGAGCATTAAAAGCCATTAAAAATTTCCCCAAACCCTAGTAAACCCTGAGTAACAACAGATAAGGCCGTTGAGAAATTTATATCTTGACGGCCTTTCTTTTTTCAGTAAAGCTGAACCCCTTGAAAACACAACACGACAACAAAATGATCCGCTGCCCGAAGTTAGGAGACGAAATGACTTTTGCTTACTGTCTGCGTGAAGGAGGCAATCTTCCCTGTGTTCGAATCATCCGCTGCTGGTCTCCTGTTTTCGATATAGAATCTTTTTTGAAGGGGCATCTATCTGAAAAACGTTGGCTCAAGTTTATCAATACCAAAGCTCCGGACAAAATAACAAGCTTGATAGAACTGATTGAGGCGGCAAAAGCAAAAAAATGAAAACTCTGGATTTATTCGATCAGGGGAATTCCGGCAACGTCAAAGACGCAGCGCCGCTGGCTGAGCGGATGAGACCACAGAATATTTACGAATACATCGGCCAGAAGCATCTACTGGGTGAAGGATCTCTGCTCAAACGGGCGATCGAATCCGACAAGCTGTTTTCAATGATTTTCTGGGGGCCGCCCGGCTCAGGCAAAACCACATTGGCTCGAATTCTGGCCAATGAAACAAAATCAAAATTTGTCAGTTTCTCCGCCGTCCTTTCCGGCGTCAAGGAAATCCGCGCGGTCATTGACGAAGCCAGAGAATTGCTGGAGAGAAAAAGCATCAAGACCATCTTATTTGTCGATGAAATTCACCGTTTCAATAAAGCGCAACAGGATGCTTTTCTGCCGCATGTGGAAAGCGGCTTGATCACATTAATCGGCGCAACCACGGAAAATCCCTCTTTTGAAGTCATCGCTCCTCTACTCTCGCGGACACGGGTGCTGGTTTTAAAACCTTTTTCAGAAGAAAATCTCCTTGCTATTCTGGAGGCCGCCCTTAAAAACAAGCAAAAAGGCCTCGGCAATATCGATGTGAAAATTGATGCCAATGTTCTTCGCTATCTGGTCAGTCTGGCTGACGGCGATGCCCGAAGTGCGTTGAATAATCTTGAAGTGCTGGTATCCATGGTACAAAACCTGCCGGACGATCAGAGGGCAATATCGCTGAAATTCGCTCAGGATGCCCTGCTGAAAAAATCGCTTTTATACGACAAAGACGGCGAAGAACATTACAATTTGATTTCCGCCCTGCATAAGAGCTTGCGGGGCAGCGATCCGGATGCAGCTCTTTACTGGCTGGGGCGGATGCTGGCCGCCGGAGAAGATCCCCTTTATATCGCGCGGCGGATGATCCGCTTTGCTTCTGAAGACATCGGTAATGCCGATCCTCAGGCGCTGGTTGTCGCCGTTGCCGCCCAGCAGGCATTTCACTTCATCGGCCTGCCGGAAGGCGAACTGGCCCTGGCTCAGGCGGCTGTTTACCTGGCCACAGCGCCCAAAAGCAATGCTCTTTACGTCGGTTACGGCAAAGTTAAAAATACCATCAATACCAAAGGGTATTTGCCCGTGCCATTACACATCCGGAACGCTCCGACTAAATTAATGAAAGACCTGAACTACGGCAAAGATTACAAATACGCTCATGACTACGAAGAGAGTTATGTTCCGCAGGATTATTTGCCGGAAGAAATCAAGGGAGAGTTATTTTATCAGCCCAAAGGCGTGGGCTTTGAAAAAACAATTAAAGAACGACTCAATTACTGGCGAAATAAGAAAAAAGAAGGGGAAAAAGAATAAAGCGCCTAGAATCGCACTAAGTTTCGCATGTGGGATATCCCCATGTGCTCCGCACAAGGGACAATTCAACTTACCAATTTCAATGCGTTCTGCTTTTGAAATTGGAGTTTCATTGATTCGACTTATGTCTCAAACTGCACTTCGCTTGTTCTACCACGGCACTACGTGCCTGGTATAGTTCGGCTAACGCTTCGAACATCATTTCATTCGTTCTCAACGAGTCCTCACTATCAGCGAGTGTCAAATCCCGTTACGCTACGCTTCGGGGATAATTCCACTTGCGCTTCGAACTTCGCTAAGCTCGTTCTCAGCGAGTGTCATTAAAAAGTAAGGGAGGCTTGGTCGGAGCCTCCCTTAAACATGAAGAGTGAAGGTTTTTATACCTTCCAGGTTATTTTGTTGTCGGCTAATCATACCCGTTATTTTTCAGTCGACAATTTACCCGCCCGTATTTAAAGCATTTGCCGTACCAGAATTCTAAATATTTTACATAATATTAATATTATTGACAAAATATGTATATTAATGCCTTCTTCAGCGAATATCCGCGACTTGTTTAGCGGCAAAAAATGTCGAATCATTTTTGTTAATTTTTAAAAATCATAATAATTACAATTAATTAAGTTTTTTTGACGCTGTTTGTCCGGCATTCGACAAAATTGTCGGATAAAAAAGGATTAATCGTTGACTTTTCTTTCAAATAGCTTAAAATGACCGGCAAAATCAATTATTAAGGATAACAATGCGTCTTTTCAGAAAAAAAGACATCGTCGTTCATCGCAAAGCTCATAATTACAATGACCCCTTCCTTCAACCTCTGGCCGTGGCTATCGTCAGTGCAATTTTTGTCGCATTAATTCTGATTACAGGATTTCTCGAGCTTCGACGCAGCGAAAGCAACCTGATAGCCTTTATGGAAAATCAGGCTTTGAGCACTATCGGCGTTCTTCAGCGCTTAACGGAAGAGAATTTAAAAAGCATTATCGGCGTACCGGATAAGAACGCTCCGCATGAAAAAACGTCCGGTCGTGACGAAGCATCCTATTCTAAACAATGGGTTATCCAGGCTATTACCGAACTGGCCAAAGATTTGGATGAACAATGGCGAAAAGGGGACATGACCGATGAGTCCCTGCGTCAATTCGCATCGGACAATAATTTTTCGTATGTGGGGATGTTGAATGCTCAAGGAAACGCTGTCTTTCAGAGCGGCCCTTTGCAGAGAGACCTCCTTGAGGAAAACGAGCTTACGCACAAAGGTCGTAAATTGACCACGCTGGAACTGATATCGAAAATAGGAGAGAAACAAGGAGTAGGATTTATTGCATTAAGCCGTAAGGACAATACCGGAGCGGTGATCATTAGCCTGGACAAATCCGGATCCGTTTACTGGATTTTAAAAATTGCCGGTGAAAGGGGAATGGACAAGATCGGCGAAGGCCACGGCATCGTTTATATGCAAATCTTTAATGACCGGGACAAGCTGCTCAGCAGTGTCGGCCAGCCGGCCCCCGCTTTAAATCACAGAATCTTCAATCTAAAGGAAATTTTGTCCGGAAAAATAAAAATTGTCAGCCGGAAAGTGGATTATGCCGACAATAAAATTCTCGACCTGGCGGCGCCGTTGTATCTGGATAAAAAAATTGTGGGTATTGTGCGCATCGGCCTTGACCGAAACTCCATGGATAAGAGTCTTGTCGAAAATAGACAACATATTTTTGTTTTCTCGATATTTNNGCTTTACCATGACCAGAACCGCCACCTGGCCGGCATTGTGGAAATGGAACGCCAATTGGAAAAAGCTGAACGGCTTTCTTCTCTGGGTCAACTGGCTGCCGGAGTAGCCCATGAAATACGCAATCCATTGAACGCCATCAGCATGGCCACCCAGAGATTGAAAAGAGATTTCGTCCCCTCCGACCCTCAAAAGGTTGACGATTTTCAGAATTTATCGGGCATCATCAGGGATGAGATTAAACGCCTCAATGGAATCATTGAAGAATTTCTTAATTTTTCCAAAAGCCGCCGCCTGGATTTCTGTAAATTTTCCATCACAGAACTGCTGCAAAAAATCGTTAGCCTGATGAAAGAAGAAGCCCTGTTGCGCGGAATTACCCTTGAAACAACCTGGAAACAGGAGTCCGTTCCAATCTCCATGGACGTGAACAAACTTCAGCAGGCATTTATCAATCTGATTAAAAACGCCATGGAATCCATAACGGCGGAAAAAGGCAGAATTGTGATTTCGGTGGACAAGGAAGGCAAAAATTACATCGTTGTAAAAATTTCCGATTCCGGTTGCGGCATGACCGAAGAAGAACTCGAAAAAATCTTTAATCCCGAATACACCACCAAAGAAAAAGGGGTGGGGCTGGGAATTCCACTGGCCTTTGAAATCATCCGTGGACACGGCGGTGATATCCGGGTAACCAGCCGGAAGAATAAAGGCACAACATTTGAAGTGATTCTTCCCCGGGAAAGATTGAATGAAGTTTCATAATCAAACAAGGATGACCATTTCATGCAAAAGCTGAGCATTCTGATTGTTGACGACGAAAAATCCCAGCGGGAACTGTTACGCGATTTTCTCCGAAGCGAAGGCCATACGGTCACAGAAGCGGATAACGGAGAAAAAGCAATCAAAATGGTTTTGGGCGGCCATTTCGATCTGATTCTTCTGGATTACAAAATGCCGGGGATGAACGGTCTGGAAGTGCTCAAAGAAGTCAAACGAATCAATCCGGAAATCGATGTGGTGATCATCACGGCATACGGCACTGTCGAGACGGCAGTGGATGCCCTGAAGGCCGGCGCCATTGACTATATCACCAAACCGATCGTGGAACTGGATGAACTGATTATTCTGGTCAACAGAATAGCGGAGCGACGACAACTCATCCAGGAGAACAGGCTGCTGAAGGATGACTTGAGCAAACACGGCATTACTGCAGATAAAATTATTTATCAGAGCCGGCAAATGGCGGAACTTATCAATCTGGCCGGCCGCGTAGCGCCCAGCAAAGCTTCCGTTTTGATTCAGGGCGAAAGCGGCACGGGTAAGGAATTGTTGGCGCGGCTGATTCATCAATTGAGTCCCCGTGCCGATAAACCGATTATTATTGTGAATTGCGTTGCACTCCATGAAAATCTGCTGGAAAGCGAGCTGTTCGGTCATGAAAAAGGCGCTTTTACCGGAGCGTCCTCGCGCCGCATCGGCCGGTTTGAAGAGGCCGACGGAGGCACGATCTTTTTAGATGAAATAGGGGAGCTGAGCCCGACCATCCAGGTCAAGCTTTTGCGGTTTCTTCAAGAACGTGAATTTCAGCGGCTGGGCAGCAATGTCAATCTCCAGGTTGACGTGCGGTTTATCAGCGCCACCAATCGCGACCTGGAAATACAAGTGGCAGAGGGAACTTTCCGGGATGATTTATTTTACCGTTTAAAAGTTGTTACGATGTCGCTGCCGCCGCTCAGAGAGCGCAAGGAAGATTTACCTGTCTTGATTGATTATTTTATCGATAAGTTTGCTAAAGAAAACGGCAAAAACATAAAAGGATTTACGGCTGAAGCCAGGGATTTACTTTTAAAATATGATTACCCGGGCAATGTTCGGGAATTAGAAAACATTCTGGAGAGGGCTGTCGTCATCGCACGCGAACAATACATTACCACCAATGATCTGCCGTTCAAATCTGATTTCCTGCTTGAAGATTCAGAAAAGAAACCTTTCGGCGCGTTAAAAGACTCTCTGGATGAATTGGAAAAAAAATTAATTATTGAGGCTATGGAAAAAACCCAGAACAATCAGACCCGGGCCGCCGATCTGTTGGGAATATCGGAACGGATGCTGCGATACAAACTCAAGAAATATGGTCTGAAGGGATGAAATGAAGCATGTCAAATACGAACGACCAGAATCTGTCGCAAATAATCATAAAATTGAAACCAAAATTAATATTCCTTTATATTTTTGTGCCAATTTTTTTTTTAGTCATGGCACATATTCTGGGTCAACTTGCTATTTTTAACATCATTCCATGTTTTCGCGGTTATGATTTATTCTCAGTGTTTTTTAACCTTGATGGAGAGGCAAATATTCCCACGCTTTACACTATTTTGGAATGGTTCCTTTGTGTCATTTTTCTGGTCTTAATTGCTTTTTTTGAGAGAAACACACAGTCCTCCCGTTATAGATACTGGTTGGGATTGGCGATAATTTTCAGTTTTCTATTGATCGACGAATTCATTTCCTTTCACGAAATTTCAGATCATATATTAGCTCTGTTTAATATAAAGATCGTGCTTTTCCCTACTAATGCATGGGTTCTTATTTACTTAGTTGTTCTTGCACCGATTTCTCTCGTTTATTTACGTTTCATGATTCATTTGCCTAAAAAAACAAAATATCTGTTTGTTTTTTCCTTTATCATTTTTATGCTGGGTGCCGCAGGAATAGAAGCGCTGGAATTGCGCCATGTGGAGATATACGGACAGGATAAATATTATTATCTATATTTTGTTATAGTAGAGGAAACATTGGAAATGATGGGTTTGTTGATATTTATTTATGCTCTGGCATCTTACCTGGCAAATGAGCTAGGGATATCGCAGATTAAAATACTGCCAGAGAAGATTTCGCACGAATCGACTGATAAATCGGCATAGCCGCTATCCTCATGCCTGCCCTGCTATCAAGCCCTTGTAACCCCTTGCGTTAAAGATTTATTCTCATACGCGCGTATTGTTCTTGAAATTTTTCAAAAGGATTAGGGGAAGGGCAAAGCCCTCTGATTATTTTTGCTGATATCTTGTTTTTAAGCGAAACAAAAAACGCCATAAGAAAGCTTTTTCCCCTGAAGAAAAGCTGTGAAAATTCATTGGCTAACCATAAAAAAGCCGCCTTTTAGGGCGGCTTTTTTATGGTTAGTTGAGTTGAATGACTAACAAGCTAAACGTTTTTTCATGGCTGTCAGGGCCTGAAAATGCTTTCTCTCCTCTTCGATAATCTTCTCCAGCGCATCGTGCTGTGCCGCAGGGACCATTTTTTTGATTTCGTGATAATAAAGAATGGAGTCCAGTTCCCTCTGAATGGCAAATTCCAGGGCAGATGTGGTATCCGTAACTTTGGCCAACTGTTTATCCATTATTTCCTTGGTGAAGATCAAATTATTATCAACGTACGCACGGAGATATTCGCCGAATTCCCCCTCATAACTTTCCTGAAGGTTGGATTTTTCCATACCGGCAAAAAGTTTTTCAAATGTTTTCTTATGAGCAACTTCCGCCTGCGCCAGCCCGGCAAAAAGCTTCTTTTCGTCTTCTTTCTTGGCAATCTGTTCGGCAAATTTATAAAAATTAACGCCGTTTTCTTCAATTCTGATAGCGACTTCCACGATATCGCTTGCTGCAAAAACACTCATCTTCATTGCCTCCTGATTCTTAAATAAATTCTGGGTAAATTTTGCATATTTTATGATTGAATGCAACAAAATTAAAACCAGTTCTTTTTTCTAAAATATCTCACCATGAACAGTGCGACAAGCAGCATGACGCCTAAAATTCCAAAATACCCCCAGCGCATGTCCAGTTCGGGCATGTACTTGAAATTCATACCGTATATTCCGGCGATGAATGTCAGGGGCATGAAAATTGTCGCAATGACCGTCAGAATTTTCATAACTTCGTTCAACCGGTTGCTGACGGTATCCAGATAAACATCCAGGATACCGGAAAGCATATCCTTGAATGTCTCCACGGTATCGATGATCGCGATGGTGTGATCATAGATATCCTTGAAGTAGACAACCGTTGTTTTGTTAATCAGCGCCGAATCCGACCTCTCCAGTGCGCTGATAGCTTCCCGCAGGGGCCACAGCGATTTGCCCAGCAGAATCAGTTTTCGTTTGAGCATGTGAATTGCCTGGAGGGATGAGCTATCGGGCTGTCTGATCAGATCGTCTTCGAGAGCTTCAATTTTTTCCTCCAGATTTTCCAGAATAACAAAATAATTATCGACAATATTATCCAGCAGGGCGTGGGCAAGATAATCTGTGTTTTCCTTTCGTATTCTGCCCTTGTTCTGACTGATTTTTTCCCGGATTGATTTGAAAAGATTGCTTTCTTTTTCCCGAAAAGAGAGAATGAAATTTTTCCCCAGAATGATACTGATCTGCTCGAAAAGCAAACTGCCGTTTTCCTGATCATGAAAATTTCTGGCCACGAGGTAAATATAGCCTCCGTAATCTTCCATTTTCGGACGCTGAGCCGTATTTAAAATATCTTCGAGAACAAGCGGGTGCAACCCGAAAATTCTGCCAATTTCTTCGAATAATTGTATGTCCGTTAATCCGTCAACATTCAGCCAGGTGATGATCTCTTTATCTTTATCCGCCTGGAAATCCTTCAGGCTTTCCAGGTCCTTTGCTTCAAAAAAACCTTCATTGTATTGCATGAGAGTGATTTTTGATTTTTCGGCATACGGACTGCCGATGTGCACCAGACTTCCGGGCGCAAGACCCGTTTTTCTGGATCTTTTGTGATACTTGGACGTCATGTCTGCCTCATTTAAGAAGAAGCCTTTTGTTTCACCTTAATCTGCACCCGGGCAGCCGGCGATTGTCCCTCCGGTAAAGCAACACCGATGGGAAGCACGATTTTTGTATCAACCGTTGTCGTGGATAAAATTCTCTTTAGATCAACCGGTTCCGTTTCTATTTTGATTTGATCCGGATCCGTCTGTGCACTGATCAAAACCCGAACTTTGGACGGCGCTACACTTAACCGCTGCAGCGAAAGATGATGGGCCAGAGCATTTTGAGTGTTGACATGAACAGGGAATGTCCAGGGAATACGTTTGGAGGCCGTTACGTGAATTTTGGCGGGAACAATATCCGCAATGGTCAGATTGGATGGAACATTAATCATGTCGGCGCTCAGGTTGAATTCGCGTTTTTTGTCGGCGATACCCGATAGATCCAAGGATAATTTCAAAGAGCGTTCGTCAAGCAGACGAAACGCCTGCTCCGGACCTTTCAGCACGACCCGGGCATCGGTGACCTGCATTTCATCGATCTGCCAGTTGCGCGGAATATTTTTGTACTCAATGGGAACAATAAAATCCCGCCGTACAATGTCCCTCTGATAGCCGAACGCCATCCACAAAATACAGGCCATCGCTATTGCAATAACTTTTTCCAGCGTGTTTTCTTTAAGCCAGTTCAACGCGGGATGCGATTTTTTCGTCGGCGTGTTGCGGATATAAAACTGCTCCAGCGTTTCATGCAGGACGGCCGCGCTGGGCACCACCGTAAGATTTTCCATGTAGGCCAGAGAAATGGTCCCTCGTTCTTCGGATACCACAACGCACATGGCGTCGGATCGTTCGGAAAGACCGAGTGCCGCGGTATGACGCAATCCCAAATTGGAATATTTTGAGGTATTGGCGGAAAGCGGCAGATGACAGCCGAATTGACTGATCCTGTTGTCTTCTATAATGACGGCCCCGTCATGGCCGACGGAATGCGGATCAAAAATGCTTTCCAGCAGAACCCCGCTGACCACGCCATCCAGTTTGGTTCCTCCGTTGATGTGCCTTTCCAGGGGGTCATTGCCCCGCAGAACAATCAAAGCGCCTGTTTTTTTCTTGGCTAGGTTTGCCGCGGTCTGGGCAATGATTTCCGCCGTGCTTTTCAAGCCGCTGATCTCCGGAAATTTCTTGCCGAGGTTTCCCAGCATCGCCAGCCTTTCAAAAAAGCGACGGAGATCTTCCTGAAAAATGACCACCAGAACAAAAAGCAGAATGGCAAAAAAGCTCTGCAGAACAATGGTGGTGAGGTAAAGCTGAAAAAAGCGTGCCGCGATATAAACGCCGCCTAACAGTATGATGCCGATGAGTACGAAACGGGACGCCCGTGTTTTAAACCAGGTCAAAAGAGCAAAGATCATGATGGCGATGATCATCACATCCAGGACATCCTGCACCCGGATACTCTTCACGACGGACAAAAAAGATTCCAGTAACATCATAAATTTCTTCCCGATACGCCAATTTTGCAAGGCTTGGAAAACTTATATAAAAATAAACAAACACGTGTCAAGCAGGATTAATAATCTTCTGTTGACAATGCCCCCTTTTATCTCATATCTTTGCCGCCATGAAAAAAATACGTCGCAGTCTCAAACCCGCGGGAGGTTCAACGACCAGAGTAAAACCGCAACGGGAAAATGTTTGGTGCGAAAGATACGGTTATTTTATCGATCTGGATGCGTGCCGCGCCCGTTCCATGCAAAACAAGGCCTGTCGCCGTTGTTTCCCCTCCCTGATCCAGGTGCCGCTGCCTTTCTGATGCAAGCTAACAGATTGTTATGCTTTTAAAATTCACAATCCCTCTCCGCTGCGCTTCGGGGATAATTCGACTTGCGCCTCTAACTTCACTTCGCTCGTTTTCGGCGAGTCTCATTAAAATCTATTGACAAGTCATTTTCTTGCTGTTATAGGAATCCCACATTGAGATTGGAAATTAATTTATGAAAACAACAGTAAAAACCTTAATGCTTAACAACTGGTGGTGGAACCTCAAAGGGAGGGATTTCCGCCGCTGATCCTTTTTAATTAAAGTCAAAGCCGTGGAGTGCCTCCGGGACCTTCACGGCTTTTTTGTATCTACAGATTGAAGCCGTGAATAGATTTCACGGCTTTAGTCGTTTTAGGGAGAATTTTTATGTACCAACCGAATTTTGCAGAATTTGAAAAGTTAGCTCAAAAAGGAAATCTGATTCCGGTCTATCGGGAAATCCTAGCCGATGTGGAAACGCCTGTTTCCGTTTTAATGAAACTTCGGAAAAAAGACCATGTATTCCTTCTGGAAAGCGTCGAGGGCGGCGAGAAATGGGGATGCTATTCGTTTTTGGGAACGGACGCCAGCGTGGTTTTCAGAGTCCAGGGCGATAGAGTTATCATTGATGAAAAAGGAAATGTGACAACCCGCCACCATCATGGCGGTCCTTTGAATTTTCTCCGTGAGTTGCTGAACCGCTATAAACCGGTGGCGCTTCCCGGCCTGCCGCGTTTTTACGGCGGCGCGGTAGGGTATCTGGGTTATGAGATGGTGCGCTATTTCGAAGAACTTCCACCCAGTCCGCCGGATGATCTGAATCTGGATGATGCTGTTTTTATCATCAGCGATTCCCTGATGATTTTCGACAACGTGCGTCACACCATAAAAGTTGTTGCCTGCACTTTTACTGAAGATGAGGAATCGCTTGAAGCAGGCTACGCAGCATCATGCCGGAAAATTGAAGAAATGATTGAAATCATTTCAGCATCCGCATCGCACAAGATAGCCGCAGCAACAGAAGGTGACGTCAATTTTCAATCCAATATGACCTGTCACCAGTATAAAGACGCCATTGAAAAAGCCAAGGAATATATTGCGGCGGGCGACATCATTCAGGTCGTGCTGTCTCAGCGTTTCGAAACCGAATATTTAAACAGCTCCATTGATTTGTACCGCGCACTGCGTTTCATCAATCCGTCGCCGTACCTTTTCTTTTTGAAGATGGACGATCTGACGCTGATTGGCTCTTCACCCGAGGTGATGGTCCGCAAAGAGGACGATACCATGGAGTTGCGCCCGATTGCCGGGACAAGGCCGCGTGGCAGAACGGAACAGGAAGACCGCGCGCTGTCCGATGAACTGCTGTCCGATGAGAAAGAGCGTGCGGAGCATGTCATGCTGGT
>MTKZ01128486.1_pt1 | contig 24945 bp, 35 predicted proteins | sample 1042781 | NCBI WGS metagenome assembly MTKZ01 (sample SAMN06212207, study PRJNA360539) | anaerobic digester metagenome | biome: Wastewater treatment plant; material: sludge; isolation source: anaerobic digester fed with sludge from wastewater treatment plant | place: Denmark: WWTP Viborg ... | reverse complement strand
CGATATTCTCCTGCATATACAACTGCTTTATGAGCTAATGTGGGTGCCGATTTAGCAAAATCCAATGTAATATTAGAGAACGGGCTATTACCAGCTCTAAAAGGTAAATTCACATTATATATAAATGACTGAAAAGCATTTTCTATTTCTTTCTCTGTCATTCTAGGCATACCTAAAACTTTTTCCATATGATACATGTAACCAGCACAAGTCGTTGACAAATCGTTTATAGACGTCGCTCCTGACACTTCCTGCGAAAGTAAACATATTAAGTTAGCGGCTTGTGATAATAATGTATCGACTCTTTTAGGGGGGCTAGAGGCTCTCTCATTTGTTGCTGTAGACGTTAATCCTTTTAAAACAATTTCATAAGAGGATAGACCAATACAATATACACTCAATTTAGAAGTTTGGTGGTGATAAATAAAACAATTATTATGTAATACTTCAATTTCCGGTATCTTTTTATATATTTCTTCAAATAAGTATTTTTTACAGACATAACCCAACATTATGTTTTCCAATACTGGAAGAGATCTAATAAAGTTGGCATTCTCTTTTCCAATATCGGAATCTTTTGCATTATTAATAAACCTGTCAATTAACGAAAAAATTACTTCCTTCATATACCGCTCCTTAGTCGTCTTTTTCCTTTAATAAAATCCAAATCTTGTTCTGTCTTTTACTACCTTGTTTTCTTTTTGTGTTAATAAAATAATATCTACCATTAGCAAATTCACCCTCTACTTCAACAACAATATAATCATCCTTCCAAGTTAAAACTGTCAATTCTCCTTTTTGTATAGTTTCTATATAACCTCCCCCATATTCCCCTGCAGGGATTCGAATTTTATCCTTTTTTAACCATTGCATACTATGATCTGGTGCTTGAATAGCAATACATTTTGTTCCTGGTAAATTAGGAAATTTATCTTTAGGAATAACAAAAGATGCTAGCATTCTTTTATCAGGATACTTGATTCTCCAATCAAAATGCAGCCCAGCACGAAAAGCGTTGTGTCTGTGGATTATCATTGGTACTACGACTGGATAATTCATTATTTGACAAATTCCTCTATTTTATCTAGTAACTTTGGCATATCTTTTAATTCATAATCCCAAATAATTAAAGTAGAATAACCATATTTATTAAAATGTTCAACTCTGTCTAAACAATGTTGTTCTTCTGATAATCCTTTTTTTCTTATATGATGAGAATGCCAATAACTTCCAAAAAATTCTATAATCTTCTTTTCTGAAATAAAATCTGGATTTTTTCCCCCAATCATTAATGAAAAATCACCAACATAAGAAAAATCACAATTAGAAAAATTATTTTTTAATATGTCAAGAATCTTTACTTCCATTTTGTTTGGGGATTTCTTTATAGATTTTCTCCAATTAGAAACCCAATCATCATCTAGAAATTTCTTCTTCATTATTTTGGATCTATGCAATCGTAATTTTGGATCTGATGCTGCTTTTAATAAAGATTCTAAATGTTCTTTAGTAAAAGGTTTATGAATAACTTTTCTACCAAAAATGGGATTCATATTACCTTTTTTTCCAAACATTGGATTTTTATTTCCTTGTTTTGATAAACTATATTTTAAAATTTGGTCACTTGTTCTTTTTAAACCTCTGCATGAATTTCCTATTTTTATTCGTGTTTCTTCGGAAGTTATTCTACCTTTATTACTTACTGATATTTTTTTTCGATGTTCTTCAGTTAATGGTTTTATCTTTTTGCCTTTATTCCAAGGATCCTTTCCAAACATTCCATTCTTTTCTCCGATTGGCGGATTTTTCAAGAGAGTATTTTTAATTTTTTTCTTGGTTTCTTCTGTCATGGACTCTCTTGTTTTCCATGCTTCTTTTAAATGACATATATGTTCTTCTGAAAAAACTCGATTTTTCATTCTATTTGAATGATCTTTTCTATATGTTGAACATTGCCTAAAACTTTTTGAACAACAATGTTTACCATTTTTAAAAACAAAATTGGATAATTGTCCACAACCAAATTCACATAAGGATTTTTCTTCAAATATTTGTTTATCATCATTCATTATATAGTTACACTCCAACCTAAAATACATTCTTTGAAATCAGTACTAGGACATTTCAAAAAAGTATCAAAGTTATAAACTTGAATTGACTCTCTTTTAATATAAACTTCACACAAATTTTGACAATAAAAATAACCTATATTAGTAAATAACAATACAGGTCTACTATTCTCTTTAGTAATTAAAAATACTTTCTTGCCTTCTTCTTTAGCAATTTCATTAGCCCTATTCCACCAATCCACTAATAAACCTTTTCCAGTAAACAAAGACCAAATATTAATAGACTTATAAGATTTACATTCTAAATATATCTTATCAGAAAAAGGTTGTCCAATCGGATCTATACTACATATATCACCACTTTGGTTATATGTTTCTTCACCTTTTCTCTTCCTAATAGTATGGCGACCTCCTGAATTAGAAGTTCGCCAAAAAACATCAGATCTTTCATTATCTGTCCACCACAATGATAACTTCTTGGAAATAACTCTTTCAAACTCACTCCCTTTAGATTTTCCATTAACCATAAAAAATCCTTTTTATTGTATTAGTTTATTCAATATACTTACGAAATTTTTATAACTTTTTTTAACATGTATTCAAAATTCACATAAGCGGTTCTCTGAGTTAATAAACTTCGATTGTAATTGGAGGTCGGCTATCCTCCGACATAAAATCTATTAATTCTCTCCTCATGTCTTCCCCTCGTGATAACATTTCTTCCCCTTTAAGAGGTATGGGTCCAAAAGGAGTAGCTAAATCTGTATACATTGTACGAATGGATCCAATCCAAATCATACAGTCCGCCAAACAGAGATCCTTAAATATTCTTTCCATAGATGTTGGAATTTTTCTTAAATCAGAAGGCTGTAATCTTTCATATTCAACAACAAATTGAGCAGGTTTTTGTTCTGTAAAAATCTCAACAAAATTAGGATGTACAAATCTATAAGTATATGAAAACATAGAAAAAGGATAAAAAAATCTAGACTTAAATACATCAGTAGACCATGCAGTAAGATTACCAAAAGACATGGGTGGCATAATTGGGTGGCCACTAAATGCTTGTCCTTCGAACGGAAAAAAACACTCCCTGATTCCATATATAGGTAATCCTTCTCCGTCATGTATAAGATATTGATTCTTCTTTAAAGGATTAACGTAATTTGGATTAGCTGTTACAATACCAACTCTTTCCCAATCAGGATAATAATTAGAATAAAGTGGTAATGAATTATCTATAATCCATTCTCTAATTTCATTTTCAGATTTTTCAATAAAAGAGGAAGGTAATGCCAATCTTCCCCGTATATATCTCATGACTTTATTCCAATCTAACATTATATAAGTCTCCTATTAATAAAACAATATATCAATCTCTGATTCTGTTAAATAATTATCAGGAATACCTTTAAGAACTGTCATCAAATCATCTTTCTTAAAGCCTACTCCGATATGTTTGTCCACCGTATCATTTATATATTTCACCCACTCAATTTTCTTAAGATCATCCGCTTTCTCTAACCATAAACATAATTGCTCAAAAGAAACTAATTTAAAAGAATTTGTAACTAATTCATTTAAATCATATATCTTATCGTTATTTCCAACTTTTTTATCTATTGTTTTTGATTCTAATAATTTCACCCATTTTCCAAAATCACTACTAGAGACATATTCTTTAAAGAAATTACCACCATTAGCAACTCTTTCTTGTAATTCTTCTGGAGTACCGACTAATTTTAATAGAGATTTTTTATCTGAAAATAAATCTAATAATCTAATTAATCCAAATCCGTTTACTCCGGGTACATCATCCCCAGGATCACCATTAATTCCCATAATAGCATCAATATATTGTATATCAAAATTACTTAGTTTTTCTTGTACTTTTTGTCTCGCATCAATACTTCTTCCGGATAATCCAAAATAATGAGGAAGTATATTGCTTTTTCCAAGTAGTCTTCTACCAGACTGACTTTTAAATAACTGTAATATATGATTATCATTAATCTTAAAATTTTGATACATATCATGATCATTAGAGCAAACAATATGTAATGTTTCAGGATTACTAAATTTTCTACTAATTAAAAAGTAAGAAACAAAATCAGACTCTAGACGAGACAATGTAATAAAATATGTATTAGGAATATTTCTAAGAATACTGTTGGCTAAATCAAAATTTTTATACTTTACTTCTCTAAAATCTTCATAATATATTGGAGTTGTTGAACTAGCAATTGTACGATTTTGTTTGTAAAACTTATATATATTAGTATGATATTCCGAAGTACCATTATCTGTAATAAAAAAGATATTAAGTGGTATATTACATAAATTAGAAAATCTTTTCCACCATGATGTATACATTAAAAATGACTGAAAAATACTACTGTCAATCATCTTTGTATTAATGCTATTTAATGCAATTTCATTTATTACATCTTCCAAAAATAAAGAGGTCATTACATTTTTAATATCTACATAAACATTTAACTGTTTAAATCCTCTTTCTAATATTGTGTCTTTTAAGTTTGTTGGTGGATATAGAGATAACAAAGTTCTGGGGTCTGGCATTTTGTATCCTTTTTAAATTGTGAATTAGTTTTTTATTAGTGTACGAAGATGGTTGATCAAAGTATTACAAGCTTTTAAACATCTAGTATTATGGTGACTTGCTCTAAAACAACCACCTTTTAAACTTTCAATCCTTTGTATCAATTGCATGTATTGTTTATTTTTACAAATCTTTCGATTTTCTTTATCTTCTATTTTAAGACATGTTCTTTTAATATGTTCTTTTGTGTCTTGTAATGCTCTAGTTAACTCTGAACGAATTGTTATATACCCTTCTTTTGAAGTTATTCGTGTTCCTGTGTTTTTGTCCTTTAGTATGTTGATAGGACTTTTTAATTGTTCCTCAAGTTCTACCGATTCTTTTCTAAATTGATTTCTTCCTAACTCTGCTCTATAATGTAACTGCCACTTTCTTAACTTTATTAGAATCTCTCTTCTACAATTATCATCTTGGCAGAGTTTATATTGCTTCTTTAACTCTAATAACCTAGCATTGAGCATACATCTTGAATGTTGCCGATGATTTTTAATCTTATGACATCCGTATCTAGTTGATAAAGAAATCTTAGTAGATGAACTATACATAGGGTGGGGCCGTTGTACCCCACCCTCATAAGAAGCTCCTATAGAAGCAGAACTATTTTCTAATATTTCATCTAAGATAACTTTAGATAAGTTCATTATTTATTATCCCCAATTCTTCTTAATTCTATCAATTGTTTCTCTAGGATCTTTTATTTTAGTTAAATCTTCAATTTCTTTTGCTGTATCTTTAACAATATCTTGAATATTTTCCTCATGCTCTTTTTCTTTTTTTTTCAATTTCTTTAACTTCAACAAATATTTCATCTTGTTTTTTAGTATTCTCTTTTATTTTATCTGCCGCTTCTTCTTTCTTTTTTCCTAACTCCCTCTTTCTTTCTTTAGATGGCCCATTACTTGTTCTTTTCCAAAAGATTAAACCAATAATTGCAGCCAAAATTATACCAATAATTGGAGCAGCAGAATAAATCGTAGTCATAATATCTTGACTCATAATTAACTTTCCTTCTTTTTTGAAGAACGGTTTGTTCTTGTTGATCTTCTATGATCCTCGTCATCATGCTATTCTACATCCTCATCATCTGATATTGAATAATCACCTTTTCCAAACTTTTTAACATGATCCCAAATATTAGCAATTTTAAATATTTCTCTCATACTAAAAATTATACCAGGAACAATAGTAAATCCGCTAACCCAAGATTCTGGATCAATATAACCTTTAATCAACAGAATGGTAGGCATTGTAAAACAAATAGCTAAACCCCAAACTTTAATACTTATAAATGTAACAGCTATCTTGACAGCACAAGCGTTAGCAAACTCCTTAGAAAAAAAATTAACTTCCTCATTCTGATAAGCTACTTGGTTTAATTGTTTTCTCTTTAACATTTTTTTGTTCCTTACTTGATTTATCTACTCTTTTAGTATTATTTTTTATCTTATAATCTTCTATATTTCTTAAAATAACTAAACAATTAATTCTATCACCATTACTTAAATACTTAACTTTATGTATTGACAGTAAAAATGTTCCACAAAGATATTCATTGTTTATATTTATTTGTTCTTTATCATTAAAATTATCATTGTGTAAAGGACAATGTTCTTTATTATGGTGAAGTGATCCTTTTAATATATCAAAACAATGAAGTTTTTTAATATCGTCAGAAGAAACGTTTTTAATATTATTTAAAAACTCTCTATTATATTCTCTTATTAATCCATCCTCATTAACAACAAAAATTATATCGGTAATTAAATCAATCATACCCCGCCACTTATTAGTAATATTAATTAATTTTCTCTCTCTGGCCTCCAACTCTTCAGTAAGATTTGCCACTCTATCCAAATATTCATTTTTTTTATGTTTAACTTGAGAATCCGACTTCAACATAATATCATAAGAAGAATCTCTAGTACTTACTTCCTTAATATATTGGTTTACTTCATTAATTCTATCTTCAAATTTAGAAGAGCCTATTAAACCAATTTTTTTAAATAATTTTACCATTTTTTACCCTTTTATATTAATTAATGTGTTTTTAATTTGTTCCAAATATGTAATCCAAAAAATATTTTAGAAATATTAAGAAAGATCCAGAAAGCGTAGTACAAATAAACGCGAGAATAGTAACCAAAGTGTTATAACGAGTATTTAACATTTTAATATCTAAAGTATTTCCCTCAATTAATTTCAAAACCACTTTGTGATCAGAATTACGAGTTTCGGATATTTTTTCTAGACTTTTCCTAATTTCAGATCTCATTCTTTCTAATTCTTCAAACAACTCTTTATCAGATTCTTCAAAATCTCTTAAACTTAAAAGAACGTATTTACTCCATTCTTTCCAATCAGATGTATCTCCAAAATTAAAAAAATCCATATGTTTATTATCATGATTTAACACATTAAAATCTCCCAGAGTTTATCAAACCTATAATTCTATAAATTTATCCAAAAACTCTGGGAAGGAAACAAAAAGATTAGAATTTATCAGTATCTTTTATTTCTCTAATAAATCTTAGTAATCCTATAGTGCTTTTTTTAGAATCAACCTCTTTTTCAAGATAATAATCTGCAATAGGAGCGAAGTTTTTTTCTATTGTTTCTATTAACGAAATTAGATATTGACTGGCAACACTTGATCCCGATGGAGAACCCGGTAATTTGATACTAAAAAGTATTAGTATAGACGGTTTTTCTTTAAAAACGGTTTTATAACAACAAAAGAATGTAGTTTCATTGTATCTATAGAAATTTTTTTCCTGTTCTGCCATTCTAATAATATCTGACATAGACATATCAAATGGTATGGTTTTTCCTTTAACTCTTGTTTCAATAAATATCTTCTTTAATTTATGAAAATGATTTCCCATTATCTAATTCTCCTTAGTTTTATTTCCTTTCTATACGGAATAATATTTTTATCTCCAAAATCTTTACTGACTTTATTCCAATAAACAACCACATTATTAACAAATGGGTTCTTTTTAAATCTTCCATAAAACTTTTCATTTACATCTTGATCTGAAAAGAATACTAAATCAACTTTGACAATTTGACAATAATCTATTACAGATTTTAATACATCAGTAAGTGAACTCATACCAATAGATGCCGCCCACATAATACACTGTTTTCTCAATTCTTTAAAATTCGGAGAAGTTGCTGGATTTAAAATATCAAAAACACCCTCCGCCAAAAGAATTTTAGGAACTTCCTGTGTTGGATTATTAAATTTTAATCCATAAAAATCCTTATATATATCTTCAAATAATCCAAGTTGATAAAATTTAAAATCACTATTTGAATTAATATTTCTAAAAAATATTTTACTACCTCTAGTACATAAAAATCCAATAAATTGATCATTAAGATATTTTATCAATCCCGGACTTTCTTTTAAATTTTTTATATTATTTAGTTCGATAAAAGATTGAAAAGAAAAAATTAATCCTGGAATTTTATTAATATCAAAATCTTTATTTATTCTACCTCTTAAATAATCAATCTTTTTTGAATCGTTACCTTCAATTTCTGGCAACTTAAAATCTCGTTTTGATAATACTTTATATTTTTTTTGAGTTTTATTACTTACAGTAATTCCTTCTTTTACATATTTAGAAGGATCGCTATTTAAAACCCTAATGAGTCTATATATTATACCACCCTCCTCACATTTTTGACAATAAAACTCAGGAGAGGATGTACTAATATATAAATGTCCGTGTTTTCTTCTATCTCTTTTTGATTCACAATAGGGACAATATGTAAGTATTTCAGACCTAGCAGAATTAAGTTCCGCTCTACCTAACTTTTCCTTTAACCAAGGAATAAATTCATCGGAATAAATCATATTTCTCTACACTCTATTGCTGCATTAATTAATGATCCTAACATAGCCAAATAATTCATCTGAGGAGAGGCAGCTGAAGAATTTTTATCATAATAACGAGATATAACTATTTTAGCCCAAATAGGAATAGTCATATCCCCGCCAATACTCTCAAAAAGCGAATTATAATCTATTTCAAAATCATACAATATTTTTTGTGTGGCATTTATTGAATTATTTACTAATTGGTGATTTTTTGTTTTAACACCTAAAAGTATATCATTAATTAAAGATCTACATTTATTTTCATTTGATTCAATATCCGATATATTTATGGATAATTTACCACCCTGAACGCGACTTTGCAAAATACCAATAATCTTTCTTACGTCAGGATGATATGTTCCTATAATCTTTTTAACAGTATCATCACTATACTCTACTTTTTCACAGTCCAGAATATTTTTAGCATATTCTAAAATGAACTCTTTAGGTAATATTTTAAATCTAAAAGTTTGCATTCTTGAAATAATAGCATCAGAAATTTTGTGTTCATAATTCGCTGTTAATATGAAACGCCCATTGTCAGAATATCTCTCGATAATTCCCCTTAATGCACCTTCGGCGTCCCCCGTCATGTGATCAAACTCGTCAATAAAAACAATTTTAATCTTTCCTTCCCCAAAAATCATCGTTTTCAAAAACTCTTCAATTTGATCTCGTACGACATTAATTCCTCGCTGAGAGCTACCATTTAAAAATAATACATCTTCATCAGTTGTTGTAATCTTATCAACAAGTATTCTTGCTAATGTAGTTTTTCCCGATCCCGGTCTTCCTACGAACAATAAATTTGGAACTTCTTTATCTTCAATCCACGAATTAAAAATTTTTGAATTCTCTTCACTAAGAACCATTTGTGAAAGTNNTACTTTTCCACCCATAAATATTTGTCTACTTGTTCCATAAAACCTCCATTTTTGTAGTTTTTTAATTATTTATTCTATCTTTTTATGATTTTTCAAAAACTAAATTTCCGCAATCCCAAATTCTATCAAAACCATTAAGTTGCATATTTTCCCACTCCGTTAAGTTTGGATCAAAAACTTCTAAAAGTTCAAACAGTTTATGTTTTTGAAATTGAAGTCTATTAAATCGTTTTGTATTCTTTAAATAATAATAACTAGGTGATGAATGATTGACTAATTTAAAGTTTGATTTTACATAAGAGTCTCCTGATGAAAATCTCAAATCACAATAAGTTATAATATTGCCTTCTATTTTTGAAATTAATTTACTTAATCCCCCAATAATAATAGTATTTTTCTTATTACAAAACCTAAGTATTTCAAAATCATGACTCTTGTTATACCTAGGTTTTCCGTAAGTAACAATAGAAACTAATTCTCCATTATAGTATAACCCAATCGACTTACCGTTTATAGGACCTTGTAAATGATTATCAAATAAGAAATTATAGGAATCTGTTGAATTAACTTCTTTAATTTCACATTTTCTTGCATATATTTTATCCTCAATTTTACCCATCTTCGCTAATAAAATTGATTTAACTATTTCTTTTTTTTCTATCCATTCATCTTCAAAAATATGAATAAGTTGAATATTTTTATTTTGACATTTTTTTGTTTTTTCTAAATGATAAATACTATCAACACCATTCAATTCACTATGCCAATACAGTCCATCAAATTCTATCGCTAAATTAATCTCGGGAATATATATATCCAACTCTTTACCATTTAAGATAGTTCTATCATTTTCAATAAGTTTAGGATAGTATTGTTTACAAAATAAAACAAGTTCTTTTTCCATTGTTGAGATATTTGAAGATAATTTAGGAAAACAAATAGGACATCTAGGTATTTTTCCATTATATAATGAATCTTTAAATTCACAAGAACATTTAGTACATTTCCAACTATATTTATAATCTGTTCCTAAATATTCATTTATATTAAATAATGGTATACATAATGAATTAAGTCTATTCTCAAATAAAAGTTTTCTAAAAAAGACATGTTTATTAGATGATGACATCCTTTCTTTTATATTTTTATTTTGTGTTGGATGTGGAGCATTATATCTCAACATGCATGTATCTCTAAATCTTTCTTTAAACTCATCTGTTCTAGTAAAATGTTCTTCATTATATCTTTCTAAGCATGTCTGTTTAACTTTTTCTTTAAATTCTTCTGTCTGAGAATACCTTTCAAAACCATATCTTTGTAACCATGTTTGTTTAGATTTTTCTTTTATTTCTAGACACTTTTGTGGATTATCCACACCGAACTTAGTAATACATGCCTCTTTGTATTTTTTTTGTATATTTTTATCCTGAAAGGGATTTTCAACTCCATATTTATCAATACATGTTTTAACCCTTTTTTCCTTAGTTCTTTGGTATGAGTTAGAACATTTTATAGAACAAAATTCTTTATAGCCCTCATTTATGGATATGAATCTGTACNNTTTATGGATATGAATCTGGTTTCTCTTCCACACGATAAGCACTTACCAATAAATCCTAAATACTTATTATAGTATGATTTAATGTCTATCTCATGTATTCTTAAATGAGAACCTATATTTTTAATTTCTTTTCCACATATTTTGCATATATGAGTATATTTATTACTCATTGCTATTCTGTTTCAACAGCATCAAAAAAATCTTCAGAGTATGTAGCATTTGTAAAACTTTGAGCTGCTATTAATGAAATTTGTGCTAATTCTTGAAATTGCTCTTCTGTTGGTGTTCCATATTCACCTAAAAGATATGAAATAGAATTTTGATAAATCAAAAATGCTCTTCTTACTAGTGTTACTTTTTCATCTTGTGATAAAGCCATTTTATTAATCTCCTTTATAGTTTATTCATTATATTCTTGCGGAGTTTGTACTGCTTCATAAACAGCAAACCAAATTATATCCCCAACTCTTAATGATTTTAATTGAAAACTTTTAAACACAATAACACCAGGACTTTCTACATACCAATGGTGATCTCTATATAATTCACCATATTTGGCGTAGATTCTAACTTTAAAAGCATCTTCTATATCTTCTGTCAAAGTTACCTTAAAATCAACAGGGGGATCAGAATTTATTAAATCTTCATTTTCTTGAGTAACAATATATACATATTTTTCTTTAAAAGTTACTTCGTCACTCCATGTTAAACTAGTTTTTTCTCCATATTCATTAGTTTCTTCAGCCTTAAATATTTGAATTGTACTATCAGGCATACTATAACGATTTTCTCTATCATGTTCATCTTTATATTTTGCAATATAAGCAAACCCTATATCTACATCTAAATGAAGTTTTACCTCTTTGGGATTTCCCTTATATAACACCGTACTATAATCTGGCCGCATCGACGCTTGTAATCCAATATAGGATGGAACTTCTGCTTCCCATTCTAATCCTACAGTCAATCTATAATCGGATAATTCATCACCACTTCCACCGTATTTTTCCGACCCATCGTCACACGAAACCATCTTAATATAAGGTCTAAAAACAAAAGGAAACACCATTTTATTTAAAGCTATATTTTTTAATAGCACCACTTCTGATTTATTTTCCAACCAATTTATAGTATATTTCTGTCCATTGTATGGATTTTCATAAGTATAAAAATATAAATCATCTGGAATAACAATATAACCATTAATACATGCTGGATATATAGGTCTATCAAATCCAGCAAATGAATTCATCAACAAATGTCTAAAATCCATAAGTTCATATGGGGATGAACACCACACAATTAGATCCATACGACCTTTATATCTATTTAATATTGCTGAAATCTTTAAATTATCATCTTCATATATAGGTGGATCAAATTGTGAAAAAGATCTTACACCCTGAATAAAGTTAGGATATCTCCACAATAATCTACCCGCTTGGGGATCTGGTTCAAAATCAAACATTGGATCTAAAACTAAAAATGGATATTTAGGAGCCATTTTTTCACCTGCATTATTCTTTCTTTGTAGATAGTGCTGTACTCCTTTTTCATAAGAAGATATAATTATTTCACGACTTCTTGGATAAAAAAGTTCATTGTGAAAATAATCGGCATACCCTCTAATTAAAGAACTTAATACAGAATTAATAAAAAAATGGTGATATATTTGTCGTTCTCTCATATTTAAATTATCCTTTTATTTATCATCATCATCATCATCATCATCATCATCCTCAAAAAATGCAGGAACATCATCTCCTTCTTCAACTTTTCTAATATCATTAATATTATTTTCATAATATCTATCAAAAATTTCTTTACCTCGTTCTGTATAAAGTTGTAGACCAGCAGTTCTAACTACATTCATTCCAATTATATCATTATAACATTTTCTCTGAATAAAATAAAATAATAAATCATTGTCTGAATCTTGTAATTTCCATCCCCAGATTATCATATAATTTTGAGATATTTTATCATCATTAAATTGAAATTCATATTTATCTTTTAAAAAAGGAATCAAAACCCTATTCATGCTGGGTTTTACACTTAAAAACTTTCCTCTATAATCACATTTCTTATTTTGAATATTTTCAATATTAAAAAACAACTGTGAAAATTTACAATTGCTTTCCAAATTTCTATACATATTTACATGAACTTTATGACTCTTCAATAGTGGTTGATTTGGATCTACTTGAAATTGAAGAGCTGTTGATTTTTTGTCATGCTTTATCGAAAAAACTAGTGGTTTTTCTGAAATAAAAGCAGACATAACAATTGCTCTATTTAAAGTGGGAATTAGATCAACAGATGTCCTTATAGATTTTTTTGTATTATTTTCCATCTTTTTATTTTCCTTATTATTCGTTATAAAAACTTAGAAGCTTTTCTTTTGTATATTTCACAGGATCTATATTTGAATTATCATCAACACTTTTTTCTATGGTATCTTCAAATAAAACCCTACTTTCTGTCACTTCTTCACTCTCCTCAAAATCTTTCAAAAAATTCATAATTTCTGATTTTTTCTTAAATTCAGGATTAATATCCNNGATTAATATCCATAGCTCTTTTGATTTTCAATAGCATATCCGGAACAGATTGATCTCTGAAAAATCTAGTCAAGTCTGAAAAATCCTTACATTTTTGCAAAATTTCATTTTTTAATACTTCATCTATATACTTTAAGGAACAAGATATAAATAACTCTATTCTATTATCTTTTGAATCTTCTTGTTTAACAGTATATTTTATTGTTAAGAGTTTAACGTCTTCTTCACTATTAATTTGTTCAATATTGAAAACATTAATTTCCTCTAGTAACTTATCAATCTCAGTAAGACCAAAAAATGAAATACTATTTAAACCTTTAACAAATGATCCAAAACAATCTTCAATAATAGATTGATTTAAATTTAATTTTCCCCCACAGGAAATAGTAGAATAGATTTCATTTAATTCATTTAAAAAACCATTATTATGACATTCTTGAAAAATATTTATTAATTCATCTTTCACATAAATAAGATTGTCTTTTCTTATAGAAATAGCAAAACTAACTAAATATGTTCTTAATACATTTTGAGAAATTAAAATATTGTTAATCCATTTTCTACTATCAGCATTAATATTATTATTTAAATATTTAATATAGGATCTATATAATATGGTAAACATAGCAAAACAAAATAAAATCTCATTAGAAATTCTCCACATTATTTTGTTTTCTTTTGTAATGGCTGTTAAAAATCTAAACGTTGGGAAAGATAAAAATTTATCATTCTTCAAATATTCTTGTATACTTTTTCTTGTAAGAATATTTAATATTAATTGAGCCTTTAATAATCCTGGATCATTTAATTGATCTATATTTTCAGGATCATTAATTTTAATTATTGTGGAAATTGGCAAAAATGAAGAAGTCAAACTATCTTTCTCAGAGAATATAATCTTATCAACAAAATTAATTAATCTTTTAGGAGAATAATCAATAATATTACCTATAAAAGGCATTAAGGAATATTCATTATGTTTTTTTGGTGATTCTTTAATATCTTCTTTAATTGGTTCTTTCTCTTCATATTTTTCTATAAATCCAGGATCTGGTAATTCTACTTTATCTAGATTAGATATTAATTCATTTTGTATTTTTTGTTGTTCACTAACTAATTTTTGAAGTTCCCCAACAGTATTTGTTTTTTCAAACTCCGGAATAACAGATTCTTTTGGAGTACTTACTATTATTTTTGATGTATTTGCTGTCAACTGATGATCCATATTTTTCAGTTGATCCATTATTTTTTCCTGTAAACAAATATTCATGCAATTGATTGAAATAGATGTATAATTATCTCTCGTTTGTTGACAAAATTGTTTAATACCATCAAATGTAATATAATCAATACATATAACTTTATTACCACCCGAATTTGATGGATCTATTATTTCTAGCTTGATTATTGGTTTTTTGTCTATTAATAAAAATTTAATAGACATATCTTTTCTATTCTTATATGAAAACTTAGAAATAAAGAATCCAGTTTCTTTTTCAAAAATATCTTTTAGACCGAGGTTATTAAATATTGAAACAATTTTAGATACAAATTCATTTAATTCTATAAAATATAATTCAATTTGAACCTTTGACGTTTTTACTCGAGAATCTCTAATTTGAAAAGTAACTCTAGGAGAACAATAATTAGTATAATTGTTCTCTTCTATGATACCCGATTCTAATAATACGGTTAGTGTCGATGTTGTTTGAGGATCTTGATAATTAAACATCTTCTGAGAAACCCATTTTATTTCATTTTCGTTATAATCCATTGATTATCTCCTTTTGTAGTTTTTTATTCACTATGGTTATGTAAAATTTTTAATTAAATGCTTATATATAACGTAAGGATCACATGAAAAAACAGTATCATTAATACCTATTGATTTAGTCCTAAAAATATTTTCCTTTTCTAAATATTGTTCAACCTTATTTCCCCAAAATAAGATTGGTACATCTAATAAATAAGATAAAGTTACAGTAACATTAGGAACAACGGATATCAATAAATCTGAATTTTTTAGAGCAGCTATTTCTAAACCCAATAAAGTTGTTTCATAAAAAGGATTTACAAAATTTGAAATATTTATAGCATTTGAACATTTACTAGAACATTGATAATGGGTATTTTTGTTTCCTAAAAAAATAAAGAACATATCTTTATTTCTTTCACATTGTTTTAATAAAACAGACCACTTATTTTTATCCCATAATTTCATACTTCCTAATTTTAACGGGGCTGAAATACATATAATTCTTTTATTTATATGATTTTCCATAATTGTGCTAATAAAATACTCATTATTTTTAGTAGTCCTAAAATCATAATCAAAAGATAATCCATTAAAATCAGAATGTTTAAAATCTTTTGGTTCAACAAAAAAATTAAACTCATTGTTAAAAGATTCTATTGTTTTATTCTTTAAAAGATCATAATCATTGTTTGATAATATATTTGTTAAATTTAAATTATATTGATATTCATATATTTCTTTGATATTAAATGTAATTATATTATTGCAAAAATCAAAATAGAGATCTTTTCTACTTTCTCTCGTGGCAATTACAAATTTTTTGTCACTATTATCATGATAGTATTTTTTTAAGAAAGGAACCCACCATTTTATTTCTGTATATAAATCCTCTACAAAAGGTCCATATATGATATGATCCTTATCTTTAATTAAATCTAACAAATTATTCATCAAAATGTCTCAACTAAATGATTAATTACTTTATCAAATAAATCTAATTCTAAATGATAAAAAGATTTTGATAAATTTTTATTATTTGTATCATCAATAATATTAGTATATGAAATTAGAGAATAGGTTGTATGTAGTAATTTGGAAATCCACACCAAATCAGTAAACTCATTTATTACAATCAATCTAGACTTTTTTGTTAAGTAAGAATAAAAATCCCAATCATCACACACTTTCTTATTATAATTCTTAAATTTTGTTTCTAATTCTCTAAGTTCTATTATTTCTTTTTCATTTTTCATTTTTAAACTAACTATTTCTATACCAGTTTTCGCTATATTTTCAATTATTCTTTTATAAACGTCCCAATATTTTTGATCAGCTAATTTAAACAAATCTGGTTTAGATGAACACGATACTAAAATAAAATTATTAGAAAATTTTTGATTTGTAAATATATTATCCTTAATAATATAATAAGGAGATATATTATTATTATTTTCTAAAATCTGTATTTCTTTATAATCAATTTTTTTTATTAAGGAACACTTTTCAGAAGAATAAACAACATCAGCCAAATCAGTAATATCAAATTTCTTTATATCTAATCTTTGAAAATCAAAAATAGTTGAAACCATAAAATTCTTAATTCTGTCTATAGGTGTTATATTAAAAGTATTTGTTATGATTGATATTGGTTTTTTATACTTTAAATACAATTCTTTAATATGTTTAGTACCCTCATATATACTAGGTAAATCATTATCCATTAATAATATTATCTTTAAATCTTCATTTTTCTTTGGAATAATTACTTTTTTTTGTATAGGCTCTTGTGTTTTTGTTTCTGGTTTGATATTAATAATACGTTTTTCACCAGACCAAGAACTTACATCATTATTTATTACTAACTTGAATTGTTTTTCGGGATTACCAAAAGTACCTTCACTTAAATTGTTAGGTACAAAGAAATTTTCTGGCATATTTTCCGTTAATTCTTTGTATGTTTTTATATCTTGGTCATATTGTTGTTTGGAAAAAATAGGAGATGTTGTTAACCTTAATGCATATTTTTCTGATTCTGTCTGTTTTAATTCTTTACTCATTTTCAACTTGTTCATTAACATTAACCGAGAATAATCGGTAAACAAGTTTTCTTCCAAACCATTTAAATCAACAAAGTTTTTTAATCTTAATATAGGTATTGGAATAACTTTTTGAATTTTATTGTCATCTCGTTGAATCTTTAATATTCTAGATGATACTGATAACATAAATCTTTTTGAATGAAAATCAAATGGTTCTAAAAGTGGAGAATCTCTTAATACATTAACAGTAACAAAAGAATTATCTACATCCATTTTTCTAATTTCAATATCAAGGGTATGTAAACTGACAGCAGTCCAGGAGTCTATCATTAATATTAAATTTTCTGGATTTAAGATACCTTTCTTAACACCTTCTTTTACAGCAAAATTTACAGCATAAGCATAATTAAAACCAGGACTATTAATTATATATAGATTAAACTCAAAATCTAATCTGGAAAGAATATCTTCTATCGCCTTGATTTCATTATTTCCAGCTGGACCCATAATTGAAACATTAAAATTCTCAGAGCAGTGATGTTTATACATATCTGATAGTTTAAATAAAAAATTTGGACAATAATTTTGTGGATTTATTGGAAGAAACAGACTATACTTCATTTTTAAACTCCTTTTTTGTATTTTTTCATATTGAAAAAGAACTAATTGAAGATCGACGTATTGAATAGGAAATTAATCATACTTGCTCCTCTACGAGTTCATTTTTGAATTCAATAGTAATAAGTAGTTCAATCGATTAGGCCGGTGACAACAGGGCCTAATCGTTTTTAGTAAACAAATTCAAAAATAGTACCGAGTGATATTAATTGAATTCAATAATATATCATGTATAATATCATCCTTAATCTTAAATTTATCCTCACGGTCTTTTTTTAATTCTTTTTTAAACATGATTTTCCATTATGAGTTGTTTTTCAAATCATTATTTAAATCATGCTCCTGAGTTCCCGGTACTATAAAGTTTTATCCTAATAACAAAAAGAAACATCAAAAATAATCAAAAACTAAAAAAATCAATCAATTTTTAAAAAAAAATTTCTCTTCAATTTTTAAGAAAAACACTATCAAAATAAGAAATATTCTTTTGGACATATTCATATAATGATAACTATTTCAAAATTGACGAGGAAAAATACAAATGAATAATGATAATCCTACTTCATATGAAGAATTTTTAGAGCAATTGAAAATTGAAATTGGTGACTTTTTAAGATATGCCGAATGTGGTAAAACCGTTAGGCATCAATCTTTAAGATCCAGAAAGAAGTCCTTAAGATTAAGAGCTTTATTAAAAGAATTTAGAATTGTTTCATTAAGACAAGAAAAAAAGATTAATGATATATATAAACAAGCAAAAAATAGAATTGGAAAAATATAATTTTTTTCTTTTCTATTTGTGAATAAACACAATGTAATATTTGTAATCAATTATTTCAATAAAATTGGAGTTCTTAATGTCAGAATCAATAGTTCAATTATTTACCCCCGGATTGGATTCTTTTTTGGCTTATTATCAATTACAACAAAAATACAAAAAAGAATCAATAAAAAGAATATATATTGATATAAAAAGTAGATATTCACAATATGAAATTGATTTTCTAAAAAATTTATATTCAGATGATGAAATTGAAATAATTTCAAATATTGATCTATCAAAAATTGAAAAAGAAAATGCACATATTCCAAATAGAAATATATTTTTAATTACATTAGCACAATCAATTACAAATTGTGATGTCATTTATATAAATGGTGTTAAAGATGATCGGGTATCAGACAATACATTTGATTTTAGAAAATCTATGAGTAATCTTTTGTCGTCGGTTTCTGAAAAGAATATTCAAGTTAAAAGCATATTAGATAATTGTGAAAAATCAACTTTAGTTGAACAATATGTTCAACAAGGTAATAACAAATTAGATCTTTTAGAAAAGACTTATAGTTGTTATAATAAAGAATTCTATATAGAAGAGAATTTATCTATATTTGAACAAATCAAATTTAATACAAGAATTCCTGAATTTAGAGAAATTGGTAAATTTAATGTTCATGGTTGTTTAGAATGTGTTGCCTGTTATAGAAGGATGTGTGCTTTAACATTTGCTAATATTTTTGTTCCTTTCTATAATTTCAAATTATCAAAAGAATATTATGATTCAAAAATAAGTAATGTCTTATATCCGAATAGAGTTAAATCTATTAAAAAATATCATGAGTTTCTTTCATGGTTCGGATGTGATTAATGATAAAAATAAGTATGTATGATAGGTGTAAAGATAGATATTGCCTTGATGAATCTATTGCTAGAGAGTTATATATTAAAATATTGTCTGTTATGTCAATAAAAAATGTTATGAAAGAGATTATTCTTGATTTTAGTAGAATTGATATTGTCTCTTCTGATTTTTTTTATCATATGATTGGCCGTTTATTAAAAGACTATACATCAGATCAAGTTAGTTCGGTTGTTAAAATTATTAATGCTAAAAAAACGACACAAAGTAGTTTTCTATTTACATTAGAACATTATAATAGATACTTTAGAGATAGTGATTATAAACAAAAGATAGATGAGGCTTTTGGTGTCAATAAAAAAGTATTAAAAGAAAAGGATCAACCTGTTGAAAAAAGAAAATACAAAAAAAGAGCCAGAAAAGAAGATATCACCTTATGTAGTTTTTAATAATTGGCTTTTTGATAATAATAAGACATCTGTCTTAGATGAGTCTTGTATTAACTCACTTAGTTGTTTTTCAATTATGCAACTATTTTCTGGTTTAGGAAATTTCACTATTTTTTTAAATGAATATTTTAATGATTTATATATACATCAGGTTCCTAAAGAAGAATTCTTCAAATTTTTAAAAGAAATTGTTATGAAGAAAAAAATTACAAAGAAAGATCTTTGTTTTATAAAATATTTTAAAAGTGATGCTAATATTACAAAAGTTTGGTTAAAACTACCTTATTTAAAAAGACATGAAATACCCCTATTTTTGGAAGAGATGGAAGATGAAGAAAGAGAGTCACTAGAAGAGATGTTAGGTATTAGTGTACCGAAAAGTAAGAAACTTTCAAAAAAAAATAAAGAACAAATAAACAGAGTTAAAAAAACTGTTACTATGAGTAATGAACCAAAAATAAATCTTTCAACCCTTAAGAAAGAATTTTTTAATTAGGAGATTAGATTGAATGAGTGTACCTGTTAAAGTGTGTAAGAAGGCTGTTCATGCTATATCAAGTGTTGTTGAAATAGATGATTGTTTAAAAATAATGGAACAGCTTTTAGGAATTGATGGATTTAATGGTAATTTCAAAAGTTCTATTGAAGATATCAAAACAGCTTTATTGAAAGAAATAGAAAAAAGAAATAAGGTTCAACCAGCTTTACCGGAGACATATTTATGCAAGGAAGTAGTTATACCAGATCTATTTTAACCTAAAAAAGAAATCCTCTGCCTTTAGGCAGTAGGTGACTATTCTTTTTCATATACATATAGTTTTTGAATAAGAATTATCAAAACTTGTTAGAACAAAGTAATGTAGATAAAAAAGTAACTAATCAAAAGGAGTAAGTTAATGTATGAATTAGATAAAAATGGAAACTGTGTATATTCTCTCCATTATCATCTTATATCCGTTGTCAAATATAGAAGAAAAGTATTTGTAAATGAGGAAATTGTTAATGATTTAAAAGAAATCATGTATGATATTTCCAAAAAATTTGATGTAGTAATTATTGAGCAGGAATGCGGTGTTGACCATATACGTATTTTATTTAAATCAAAACCTACATTGGATATAACAAAATTCATTAATATATTGAAAGGTCATAGTTCTAGAGCAATTAAAAGTAAATATAAAGATTTCTTGAAAGATAAGATTTGGGGTGAACATTTTTGGAGTCCTTCTTATTTTCTATCAACAACCGGAAATGTTTCTATAGATATACTTAAAGAATATATTGAAAATCAAAGAGTTTTGCAAGAAGAGTAAGATATGATAACATACAAATTCAGATTATTTCCAAACAAACAACAACAAAATATTTTATGGAATCATGCAAACAAATTAAATCATCTATATAATTATTTTCTAAATCAAAGAATAGAATCTTACAAAAATGAAATTAAGATCAATAGATATGACCAGCAAAAAGAACTTATATCTTTAAAGGAAAATGATTCATCACTAAAAGAAATATATAGTCAAGTATTACAGCAAGTCCCATTAAGATTGCAAAAAACATATGATAAATTTTTTAAGACAGAATTAAAAAGATCTCATAAGAAGAAAATTAGGAAAGACAATCAATTAAAAGGATTTCCTAGATTTAGATCCTGTAAAAAATTCTTTGGAATATGCTATCCTCAAAGTGGATTCAAAATAAATAATGATAAATTTATAACCAAAGCATATGGTTCAATTAAATTTTCAAAACATAGAGATATTGAAGGCAATATTAAACAAGTATATATTAAAGAAGAAAATAAAAAATGGTATATTTGTATTACATCTNNCTTATAAAAAATGGTATATATGTGTTATAACTGATTTGATTAAAAAACATGATAATAACTGTAAAAAATCAATAGTTGGAGTTGATGTTGGAATTACAAATATCATAGCAACATCAGATGGTGAAATTATTAAGAATAAAAATCACATGAAATATTTTGACAAACAAATTAACAAACTAAAATCTAGGAGGGATTCAAAATGTAAAAAATATTCTAGAAAATGGCGTTTTCTTTCTAAGAAAATTCAAAATCTGTATGATGTAAAAAATCGAAAACAAAAAGATTTTCTACATAAGATTTCTTATAATCTTTCTCAAAAATATGATACAGTTGTGGTTGAAAATCTTGATCTAAAGAAAATGTCTGAATCTAAAATCACAGGAATAAATAGAGAATTGAGAAATAGTTCTATAGGATTGTTATTATCTTTTATGAATTATAAATGTAATCACATGATAAAAGTCAATCCGCATAATACAAGCAAGATTTGTAATAAATGCGGAAAGATTCATAATATGCCTCTAAATATTAGAACGTTGGAGTGTGAATGCAACTACGTAGAGGATAGAGATATAAATGCTTCTAAAAACATACTTTGCCTGGGACAGGCCATTATTAGAGAAATAGAAAAAAATTCTGATAATGTATCGCATTTAATGCGGGAAGCTGCTGCCTTTAGGCAGTAGTAGTTCACTTAATCAACAAGAGGCAATTAATCATCTCGATGCGGGTGGGAAAGTTAGACACCGTGATGCTGAATTTGGATTTGTAATTAAAGAAGACGACAAAAGACCAAAAGCTGGTGTATCTTTTCCTTCAATAGAAATTAAAGATCCAGATAGTATGTTGAAAATTGTAGAAGAAAATTAAGGTTTATATTGGCCTATTTTTTCAAAATCATTACTTATTAAAAAGTCTACAGGCCAAACATTTAATAATGTTACTTTATTAAAGTCACCTTTCCACCCAGACTTAAACAAACCCATACTTATTAGATTTGAACAAAAAAAGGCTTGTTTTAAATCTTCTAAAACTTCTTTATAATCTTTATCTTCTTTATTTTTTATTGTAGAAACAACTCTATTCCAAAGAGATTGGTGAAGTAATATTGTATTATATTCTAGGCCAACTCTTTTCTTTAAGAAATTTATAAATAAACTTCTTTGATGATATGAAATTTTTTTTGGTTTAACTAATATCAGCCTTTGATATCTAGAAGCAAAATCATTAAATTCTGCTATATCTACTTTTTGTACGTCTTTTTTAACATCATATCCAATAACTTGCTTATTACCTAAANNTTATTACCTAAATATACTTTTGATGATGTGACTAAACTTCTTTGAGCTAGCTGCATCATTATTTTTTTCAGTCTTTGATATAATGTTAAAGAATTTCTAGATTGAACCAAGATTATATCACCTGGTTCAGATTTTTCTAAAAACTCATCTTTTGATAGTTCAGGAATATTGGAGATTATTTGAATAGCTTTTATTAAATGTTCATTTAAAATTTTTTGTTCATTCATTATTATTATCATCCATAATCATAGTTAAAATAGCTATTCTATTTGCTATTAATTTTTTCCACCAACCTACTTGGTATTTTAATAATGCTTTTCTTAATGAATTTATCATTTCGTCTAATTCAATTATATCTAGTTTTAGATCTTCTTCTATTCCTTTACCTACTTTTTTATCTGGTTGGGCAATGAAGGAATAGATACAAGTACCATCATAGTCTCCATAAAACATCGGACTTTTATCAAACTTTAAGCAAAGAGGGTTTACATTTCCAATTGGTTTAATATTTTTAATACTAATACCTATTTCTTCTATACATTCTCTTTGAGCTGCCATTTTTGGAGTTTCACCTTTATCAATTCCTCCACCAGGGAGAGTATGAAAACCATATTTTGTTTTTGCAGCATAAATATAATCACCATCTATAATATAGACTTCTGCTTTTAATCGATAATTTTTAGGTATATTCATATCATCCACATACAAATGCTTTAATTTTTATCATTGATAATCTCCTTTATATTTATTCTAATTCATTATAGTTATGAATAAACAATTAAGTAACTTAAAATCCAATAACCAGACGGAGGATTAATAATGGAATTAACAGTTGAAGAAAAAGAACGTGACGAACAAATTACAAAATTGGTTCTAGAAGAATCTAATGAATTAGAAAAGTTTTTAAATGATGACTTATTACCTAGATTTGCGTCGTTACATAACATTAAACCGGCCTATAACCGTTTTAGTTTAAAACAAGAGATAGTAGCCCGTAGTGCATTCTTGTTGCCTGTAAAGAAGCATTATGCGCTAAATATCACGAACCAAGAGGGTGTTCCTGTTGATGAAATGGAAATAAAAGGACTAGTAACACAAAGAAGTGACTATCCCTCTTATTCAAAACAAAAGATTAGAGAATTACTAGAACTATTAGTTTCAATAAACTTTGATAAAAAGAAAATTAGAGAATTGGTTGAAACTGAAGAAAAAAATATAAGAACAATGTGTGAATATGGACTGCCTACAATAGCTAGGCCCGTTTCTTATAGTAAAAATAAGAAAGAGTATAAGAAGATACCCATTCAAATTATAGGTATGGATTTGTGGAATGAGTTAGAATATAATTGGTTTGTTCCAGGAACAAGAGGTTATTTATTTAAAATTTTAGGGATAGATTTTGATAAAGCTCCTGAAAAAATATGTATGAAAGAAGATAAACTAAAAAAGACAAAAATGCAATATATAGTGTTGCCTATGGAAGAAGAAAGACTTCCACCTTATTACATAATAGATGTAGAAGCCATGTTTAAGTTTGCATGGGCTGATCGTGTTACTGAGTTAACGGATGTTGTTAAATCAAAAATATATAATGTACCAAGTGACCCCAATGATGGTGTGTTAATTTGGGATTAATCAATCTTATAACCAGACGGAGGATTGAACGTGAAGAGTAATTTATCAAAGTGTAATGAATGTCCATTAGAAAAACAAAAGTTAGTTTT
>MTKZ01010210.1_pt1 | contig 24978 bp, 20 predicted proteins | sample 1042781 | NCBI WGS metagenome assembly MTKZ01 (sample SAMN06212207, study PRJNA360539) | anaerobic digester metagenome | biome: Wastewater treatment plant; material: sludge; isolation source: anaerobic digester fed with sludge from wastewater treatment plant | place: Denmark: WWTP Viborg ... | reverse complement strand
GCCATGAATTGCTGTGGCTGAGCAAGAGTAATCTTCTTACCAAGACGCATAAGGTTAACGCTCATGTTCTTCTCATACTTACCGGAGCAGATTCGAACGAATGCCATTCTGTCTCTATGGTTAGGATCCATATTCGCTTGAATCTTAAATACAAATCCAGTGAAAGCCGGGTCAGTAGGGTCAATACTACCATCCGAAGTATTATGAGGCTGAGGACATGGAGCGATCTCAAGAAATCTCTTTATAAAAGGCTCAACGCCAAAGTTTGTTATTGCAGAACCAAAGAATACTGGAGTCAACTCGCCACGAAGGATTCTATCGATGTCGAACTCGTCTCCGGCCATATCTAGTAACTCAATATCGTTACGAAGCGTTTGCAGATGGTCCGGGCTTATTAATGTCGCGAGCTTATCATCGTCAATTCCGGTGGAGGAAGCAGAGATCATTGATGCACCATGGTCTTTTGTTTTTGAGTCGAAAAGGAGAACCTCATTTGATTCTCTTTGGAACACACCTTCAAAGTCTCCATCTGTGCCAATAGGCCAATTGATAGGCGTTGAACGAATGCTAAGTACCTTTTCGAGCTCGTCTAATAAATCAAACGGATTCTTAGCGGCTCTATCCATCTTGTTGATGAAAGTAAAAATGGGAATTTTTCTCTTGCGACAAACTGTAAAAAGCTTAATTGTTTGGGCCTCGACACCTTTTGCACCATCAAGCAGCATGACAGCGGCATCGGCAGCACAAAGTGTACGATATGTATCCTCAGAGAAGTCTTGGTGGCCAGGGGTATCTAGAATGTTGATGCAATAGCCATTGTAATTGAATTGCATAACAGAAGACGTAACAGAGATACCTCTCTGTTTCTCGATTTCCATCCAATCCGAGACGGCATGCTTCGCTGCTTTTCGAGATTTGACAGAGCCGGCCATATGAATAGCGCCTCCATATAAAAGCAGCTTTTCGGTCATGGTAGTCTTACCAGCATCTGGGTGAGAGATAATCGCGAAGGTTTTACGACGCTTAATTTCTTCTTGTGTTGTATAACTCATATTCCGCCCCTGTTAGTGTATAATAATCAAAACGAAGTTATTATAGCAGTTTGAAGCTCATTGATAAAGATGACTTTTGCACATAATACTTTAGCTAACAAGGGGGACTTATATGCAAAGAGGTGCAGGTGTTCTAATGCATATCGCTTCACTTCCGGGACCTTTTGGAATTGGAGTTTTCGGAGAAGAGGCCATTGATTTTGCGAAGCAGCTTAAGAAACAAGGAATGAAGTACTGGCAGGTTTTGCCTTTCTCGTATCCTGGTATGGGCAATTCTCCATATCAAAGCTTTTCTGCATTTGCTGGAAATAGACTATTTATTGATCCTAGAAGATTGATGCGCTTAGGACTTCTAACAGGGCAAGAGGTTGTAAAAGCAGAGTTGCCTGATAAGAAGTGGCGTATTGATTATGATTTTAACAAGATAGAGAATGAGAGATTCTTAAGAACAGCCTTCTATAGAATCGGAGACGATTTGAATCGGAAAGATTGTAGATTTTGCCTCGTCACACAAGTGGGTTGATGATGTTGCTCTATATCTCACAATTAAGGAAGCTAATGACAACAAAGCTTGGTGGGATTGGGAAGACGAGAAGCTTAAGAATAGAGATGAGGATTCTCTCGCGAAAATAAGGGAGAAGAAGGACTACCAATATCACCTATTTGTTCAGTATATTTTCATGACTCAATGGAAGGAAATTAAAGAGCAAATCAATTGTGAGGGAATTAAGATTATTGGTGATATGCCAATTTATGTTTCTGGAGATTCTGCTGATGTCTGGGCAAATAGAGATTTGTTTAAGATGGCACAGAATAATTCTGAGGATATAGTGTTTGATAAAGTCGCAGGTGTACCTCCCGATTACTTCTGTAAGGATGGCCAATTATGGGGTAATCCTATATATGAATGGAGCAAGCATGAGTCTTCGAATTTTGCTTGGTGGATGGATAGATTTGAGGCTAATTTCGAATTGTATGATCTTGTAAGAATAGACCATTTTAGATCACTCAGCTCCTATTGGGAGATTGATGCTTCATCTACTACCGCAAAGGAAGGAAAGTGGGTTGAAGGTCCTGGGATGAGAATAATCGATGCCTTCAAAGAGCGTTTTGGCGATACATCAAAACTAATAGCAGAGGACTTAGGAGATAAGACGCCCGATGTTGATATTCTTCTTAAGGAAAGCGGACTTCCTAATATGCGTGTAATGCAATTTGGTTTTGTGCCACAGGATGATAGCTCAAACTTGCCACATAATTTTGCAGCTAATTGTGTCGCATATACTGGAACACATGATAACAATACGCTACTAGGATGGCTCTGGGAGGTGTCTGAGGACGTACGTAATTTTGCTCTTCGCTATTGTGCATTCACTGGAAATACTTGGGGCGAGGGTGGAACAAGAAGTGAGTCATGTAGAGCTATCATTAGAACACTTTGGATGAGTCATGCGAATTGCGTTATTATTCCTATTCAGGACGAGCTTGGATATGGTCGAGATACTAGAATGAATACTCCAGGAACTGTTGATGGAAACTGGATGATTAGATTCTCTAAAGAGGATTTAGCAAGTATAGATGATGGTTGGTATAGTGAACTTAATAAGCTTTACAAGAGATAACTTTCGAATGTGAATAGAGGGCTGAATAATCATTTTGGATTTGCGAGGATAGCAAATGGAGTACATTCTTTCTATTGATCAAGGTACTACTTCATCTAAGGCATTCCTTATGGCTATGGATGGTAGCATGCACAAGGGTGTCTCTTATGAGGTGGAGCAATTCTTTCCGAATCCAGGATATGTTGAACAACAACCTGAGCAAATCTTGTCTTCTGTACTTATGGCTATATCGAGTACTCTTGAATTGTTAGGGTCTGAAGACAAGGTTATCTCTATTGCTACTACGAATCAGAGAGAAACGACTATTTGCTTTGATAAAGGNNCCTATATGCGAGAGAGAAGAATTCAGAAGTAGAGAGTCTCTAATCCAAAATAAAACCGGACTTAAGCTTGATCCTTATTTCTCAGCCACCAAGATGAAATGGATGATGGAAGAGAATCCCAGATGCAAGGAGGGAGTTCAAGAAGGACGCTTGCTTCTTTCGACTGTTGATGCTTATCTTGTTTTTCAATTCACTCAAGGTCGAGTCTTTGCATCGGACTATTCAAATTGTTCGAGGACGATGCTTTTTGATATCAACAAGCTTGAATATGATGATGAGTTGCTGACTCTATTCGATATTCCTAGACAAGCCTTGCCTAAGCCTATGCCTTCGTGCTCTGATTATGGCGCATTCGATATGGATGAGAAAGAATTAAAGTCGTTAGGTCTTACTGATGATCAGATTAAGGTTCTTGCTACGATAAAAGGGGTTTCAATCTCGGCAGTTGCTGGTGATCAAGCGGCTGCACTTTTTGGGCAAGCATGTATCGAAAAGGGACAATCTAAGACCACATATGGAACAGGTTGTTTTACCTTGCTTAATATTGGCATGAAACCTCAGATGTCAAAGAATGGCTTGTTAACTTCGGCTACATGGTCATTTGATGGAAAGACGTATTATGCTCTTGAAGGAAGCGTGTTTCAGGCAGGTTCCGTAATAACTTGGCTACAAAAAGAGATGCATCTAATTTCGAAGCCTTCGGATTGCGATGCTATATGCAATTCGTTGAAGGATAATGGTGGAGTATATTTAGTCCCTGCATTCACAGGACTAGGTGCACCATATTGGCAACCAAATGCAAAAGGAATTATTTCGGGTATTACTCAAGGAACCACAAGTGAGCATTTCGTTCGTGCGGGAGTTGAATCGATAGCTTATCAAGTAGCTAAGCTACTTGAATGCATGAATAGTGAGACACAAGTTAAGCTTAGTGAGATGAAGGTAGATGGAGGCATTTGCGCCTGCGAGTTCTTAATGCAATTTCAATCAGATATTACTCATTTGGAAGTTATCCGTGCGGCAAGCGATGAGATGACAGCAAAAGGTGTTGGAATGCTAGCAATGCTGACAATTGGGATTTTGACTTCAATAGAAGAAACCAAGTACTTGTATGCCTCTTCCGATACTTATTCACCAAAGATGAAGGTGGTTGATGCTAATAGACTTATTGATTCTTATGAAAAAGCAGTGAACATGGTTGTCAATTAGTTAAATTGGTGTAATATTATCGTGCTTGATGATTTGGTTATAAAAGGAGTTAATAATGAGTGCATTAATTACGGTTTTTGCAGAAATCGCATTCTTGATATTGTTAGGTTTTCTTCTTCGAAAGAAGAGGGTTATAGATGAGAGAGGACAACAATGCTTGACAGGAATCTTGATGTCAGCTGTTTTGCCTTTCAGTATTCTTTCTTCAAGTCAGCAAGAGTATTCGCTTGTGTTCCTTAAGGCAGTACTTGCTGTTGCTGGAGCCGCTATTTGCTTCTATATTGGTTCGCTTCTCTTAATGAATATAATCCTTTCCAAGAAGAAGTTTGATTGGAGAGAAAGAGTAGTAATGATTATGAGTTCAGTATTCGCAAATACTGGATTCGTTGGATTTCCTTTGATGAAGACATTGTTTGGAGCTCCAGGACTCCTTCTGGCATCAGTTTACAATTTAATCTTTAATATTTTCTTTTACACGTATGGTATGCATTCTTTTTCGGGAGGTAAAACAAACGCAAAACAGGCAATCTTTAATCCGGTGACTATTGCTTCGGTGGTGTCTTTGATTCTCTTCATGATTCCTTGGCGTTTTCCTGGAGTTGTTACGAATGCAATCGACTTAGTTGGCGGAATGACTGTACCGCTTTCCATGATAATAGTTGGTTCGACTCTAGCGACAGTTGAGATTAAGAAGGTATTTAGCGACAGCAAATCCTATATTGTTTCAGCACTAAGACTTGTTGTTTTCCCATTAATAATGTGTGCGGCCGTTCTTGTTATTCGCCGTTTCTTCTATATGATGCCTGTTACTGCGACAACAATTGTATTGATGACAGCTCTCCCATGTGCATCTATGAATGTAATTCTTTCTGAGAGGTATGATTGTGCTCCGAAGTTTTGCGCGCGTACCTTCGTTCTCTCGTTTGCTTTGATGGCGATTACTATGCCACTAATGATGATGTTATGTATGTATTTTTTCCCAGCTACGTGATTATGAGGTGATAGCATGAGTGAAACAGTATTCTTAAATAGAACCATAGTAAACAATAATCTTGTTACGCTTCTTAAGGAAGTTCGCGAAAAGCCAAGCGAGCAGAAAATGCTCGAACTTTTGTCCGAAGCAACCGAAGTAGAGTTTGTTGTTCCGGTAGATTGTGACGATGCCAAGGAAGGCAAGTTCTCTTTTCACGCACTTAAGGGTAAGGAAGACAGACTCTTGTTAGTAGTATTTGCAGATACTAATACATTTAACAAAGCAAATAGCGACCTTGATATACCTCCACATGCAGTATCAGCTGGATTTGTTGACCTGATTCGTGCGGTTCTTAATAATGGGGGAGAGTTGGATGGATTTATTATTAATCCAGGATTTGAAGAAGTTGTCTTTGGACGCGAAATGCTCAAGATGATTGCTGAGCAAATGGCCGTTCAAGATAATGCCAGAGCAAAAATAGGCGATCCTGATCACTATCCAGAGAATCTTCTTGAGAAGGTTAACGAATTTGGAAAGGCCGAGTGTGTCGTTAATGAAATATACGTAAGAATCTGCCAAATTGTAGGCTCAGATAAGCTTCAGTGGTTGTTCCTCATTGATCACGATGGACGAGATGAGAGGGAAGATGTATTCAATCGCTTTAAGCACTTCATAGCACCATATCTGGATGGCTTGGGATGCTTAATGATTGATAATTATGACGATCTTGCCGAAGGCTGTAAGCAAAAGGCAAGACCACAGTATAAGGCAAATGCTTGAAATTAAACCCCGCCATCATGTAAATCGGTTAGCCGGTTAATTCTCTCCATGCGCTTCTTCGATAAGCGTCTATTGAGGTTTCTTGATTTACGAATTACAGGCTTAAATATCTTCTTAGTTCCATTGACTGACAATGTTAAGGTCCTATTAATAAATGATTGCGTCTTGAAAACCACGTGCATAGGCACATGACTATCCATTTGTGCTCTCTTAGTCATGAATGCATTCAGAGTATTGTGTTATGCTTTCTCCACGCGTAACGCGAACACCTCATCGTCAAAACCTTTTACAGACTCAACTGCTTTAGCCGACATTCTCGCCCTTGTCTCATCATTCTCGAAAATCTCTTTCACACATAAAGGCAAATCTTTAGCGTCCTTGAATACTCTACTATTAACAGTATCTTCCAGGACATCCGCAATGCAATCATCATATCTTGCAATTACAGGTAAGCCAGCAGCTAAAGCCTCATAGTATGTTAGTCCTTGAGTCTCGGTGGTTGAACAAGAAATGAAAGCATCACCAATTTGATAGTATTTCCCAACATCATCAAAGCTAACGCTTCCAGGGAATATAACTCTGTCTTGGATGTTCAATTCTATAGTCAGCGCCTTTAAATCTTCAGTTGCAGGTCCTCTTCCAACTATAACAAACAGAATATCTGGATTTATCTTCAGTATCTCAGGCATTTGCCTTATTGCCATGTCTAGGCTTTTCTCTTTAGCAATTCTTCCAATTGAAAGAAGCACTTTATCACTATCCTTAATTCCAAATTCTTTTTTTATTTGTCTAGTGAAATCCTCGCTGTTATTCTCCTTCATAAAAGGGCGAAGATTGATTCCGGACGGGATAATATATGTTGGAGTGCCTTTGGCACCCCAATTAGTAAGACTATTCTTTACTTTCTCAGTTGGAACAATAAGAGCTTGAACTCTATTCACAAATATTGCTGAATACCTTCGAGCAGCATTTGGTGTAACCATCTTGCCGTTACCAATGTAGTAGGTATAATCTTCAAGCATTGTATGATAAGTGTGAATTAGTGGAATTCCTAGTGACGTTGCAATAGTCATTGCCATAAGTCCCATTGAAAACTCCGTCTGTGAATGAACAATATCTATCTTGAATTTCTTGCAAATCTCAAGCACGTCCAAATACATTGGAAGTGCAGCCCTGTATGGCTTCACGAAAAATATCGATACAGAAGGAATCCTGTATACAGGAGGATTTGAATGAACTAATTTTGTCTTCCTGGTAGGAGCTGAAATAGAAAAAATATAAACATGATGTCCCTTGGAAATCAAGCGGTTCGAAAGCGTATATATGGAACTTGCGATACCATTAATGTCAGGGAAATATGTATCCGTAAAAATAGCTATGTTCATAGTGAGTTCTTTCTGTCAATCTATCGTGCAATTAGAATTTACTCATATTATACAAGATAATTGTCATTAGAGTTCACTTGCCATCGAAATACCCTAAACTAAATTACATTATCATCAAAAATCACAATTCGCTCTTTTTTGTATTTTTTTACTTGCTCCTCAGAAACCTTAAAGTAGTCTGAAATCTCTTTATCCGAAACATTCAAAGGCATTTGCCTTCTTCGAAGCTTACCAAATCGAATTGAATTATAAGAACGCCAAAAAGTCATGACAAGAATAACAACAAGAATAATCACCAGAAGTGCATAAATCAAGTTGCTTGTCTCTTCTAACATGTGTCGATTGTATATCCATAAGTCCGGAATATACCAACCAAATGTCAATGCCAAGGACCCGTAAATTATAAAAATCACATAGGTAAGAATATACATCCAGCCAAGAGTAGTAAATATATATTCGAGTATCCTTATCCATAATTTTTGCCTACCATCTATGATGTTTGAAGCACCCTTCTCGACAGTTACCGGAATTGAAGGTAATTCTCGATATATAAGTTTATTGTCCATTTGATTTACCTCCCTGCGTATTACTATTTCTTTCTTTAAGACCTCTATCCGGAGAACTCCAGGTTGCATAACCATCTCGTTTATTGAAGATGGTTGCTGGAATTGAGATTAGAACAACAAAAGCATTAACGTACCAGTACACGAGCGGATACCAAATAGCCCAAAGGGAATTACTTACTAAGGTCTTATCATATCTGCTATCAAGAACCATAGCCGTCAGAAATTGAACCAGACAAATCAGAGACAGAAATTGACTCTTCCAGAAGTATGGCATCAAAGGAGCCCCTTGAAAAAAATCGATTGTTCCAATAATGGTCAAAATTAGCCAGCAGATTGCCCAGAAGCATGAAAAGATTTGTTCTATACCAACTGGGTAAAGGCGCCTCTCGGTCCAATGGGTGAAAATATCCCTATTGCGCCACAATACTTCAATTCCGCCAGAAGTCCAACGCCTTCTTTGCTTCCAAAGGTTCATGAACTTCTCAGGAACAAGCATCCAGCACAGAGCCCTCGGTTCATATCTGATATCCCAGAATTTCTTTTCAAGCTTCCAAGTAATAGCCACATCCTCTGTAAGAAGATCACGATCCCAAAGGTGGCAATCAAGAAGAGCTCTTTTTCGATATGCAACGCATACGCCAGAGACAGTCATAACTTTGCCAAGGATTCTTTGTGTACGTTTAGTTAGGGAAATAATACTTGCATATTCGCAAAGCTGAATCTTCGATAAAAGCGAACTTCTGTTACGAACACGAGGATTACCAGTAACTGCACCAACACGCTCGCCAGAATTCGTATTTGTGAAGTGAGGAACCATATATAGAAGTGCGTCTTTTTCTAGATAAGAATCGGCATCAACACCAACAAGTACTTCTCCTTTGGAGACAAGAAGCCCATGGTAAAGCGCATTGGCCTTTCCAGAGTTATGCTTCATTTTTACAATTCGAAGGTGAGAATACTTATCAAGTAATTGTGTAAGTACCTCAAAGGTGTTGTCGGTTGAGCCGTCGTCAATAGCGATTATCTCATAGTTTGGGTAATCTAGATCCTTGAGATTTTCAAGTGTGTGTTCAATAGTTGAGCTTTCGTTGTGACAAGCGATAAGTATTGAAACCATAGGAGTTTTAGTTAATGGGAGTGGCTTCTTAAGTTCAATTCTCTCAAGAAAAAGCAGAGCACCAACAATCCATACAGTGCTCATAATTGCAGGATACCAAAAAACAAAACTCTCTAGAAAGCGCATGTTTGACACCTTTTTGTTTTATTATACTAATCAAATATTGCGAAAATTCAAGGATTTCGCTCCTCGTGATAGTCATCTTGTAAACAAAGGGTAAATTATTAAAGGATACTACTAGAAATGTATAACTCTAAGGTGTGTACAAATTGCACAAATTTTCAAGAATGCATGTTTCTTGTAGGCACAAGTTGGAAATTCATTGTATATTATTTTTGAAAGGTTATGTCTTGAAGTGCATAACCTGAACGGAGGGTATAAATGAAAGACTTTGTTTCAGGAAAGTGGGATCATCATATTGATGTTCGCGACTTTATCGTAAAGAACTACACGCCTTACGATGGTGACGAAAGCTTCCTTCAACCCCCGACAGATCGTACGCTAAAGATATGGGAAAAGATCTCTGACCTCATGAAGCAGGAAAGAGACAAGGGTGGGGTCTTAGATATAGACACTCACACCATTTCTGATATCGATGCATACGATGCGGGATACATTGATAAGGAAAAAGAAATCATTGTCGGATTACAAACTGATGCTCCTCTTAAGAGGGCGGTCATGCCATTTGGCGGGTTGCGCATGATTGAGAATTCTCTTGACGCTTATGGATATGAGATGGATGAGAGAATTAGTGATGTTTTTCAATATAGGAAGACTCACAACGATGGTGTTTTCGATGCATATACTCCTGCGATGAGGGCAGCTCGTAAGAGTGGAATCATCACGGGACTTCCAGATGCTTATGGTCGTGGAAGAATCATTGGCGACTATCGTAGAGTTGCTTTGTATGGTGTCGACTTCTTGATTGAAGAGAAGAAGAGAACCAAGGAGAATTTCAACAATCCGTCACTTAACGAGGAGAGTATTAGATGCCGTGAGGAGCAATCTGATCAAATCAGAGCTCTAAAAAAGCTGAAAGCTTTAGGTCATAGTTATGGCTTCGACATTTCTGCTCCTGCTAAGGATACCAAGGAGGCATTCCAATGGCTATACTTTGGATATTTAGCTGCGATTAAGGAGCAAAATGGAGCTGCAATGTCACTGGGCAGGACATCGACCTTCTTGGATATTTACGCTACAAGGGATATTGAAGAAGGAAGATACAGCGAGGCAGATATTCAGGAAATCGTAGATGATTTCATCATGAAGCTTCGTGTCGTTCGATTCCTTAGAACTCCTGCTTATGATGACTTGTTTAGCGGAGATCCTAACTGGATTACAGAGTCGATTGGTGGAATATGTTCTGATGGAAGACACATGGTAACGAAGATGTCCTATAGGTTCCTACATACGTTAACTAACCTTGGACCTGCGCCAGAACCCAATATGACAGTGCTTTGGAGTACTCATCTTCCAGACAACTTTAAGAAGTATTGTGCTGAAATGTCTATTAAGACTTGTTCAATACAATATGAGTCAGACAGACTAATGCGCAAGCGTTTTGGAGATGACTACGGCATAGCTTGTTGTGTATCAGCTATGGTTATTGGAAAGCAAATGCAATTCTTTGGTGCAAGAACTAATTTAGCTAAGGCTTTGTTATATGCTATCAACGGTGGTCGCGACGAGAAGAGTGGAGACCAAATTGGGCCTCAATTTCTAGCTTGTCGTGGAAATGTCTTGCAATTTGACGACGTCATGAAGAAGTATGATGTTATTTTAGAGTGGCTTGCTTCTTTATATGTTAATACGCTTAATGTTATTCATTATATGCACGACAAGTATTGCTATGAGAAGATTCAAATGGCCTTGCATGATGATGAAATTGATAGAACTCTTGCTTGCGGTATTGCAGGTTTATCTGTCGTAGCAGACTCGTTGTCAGCAATTAAGTATGCTAAGGTTAAACCTATTCGTAATGAAGACAACTTATGTGTTGATTACGTAATTGAGGGAGACTATCCTAAGTTTGGAAATAATGATTCAAGAGTCGACGATATAGCTGTTGAAGTCACAAGAAGATTTATTGAGAAACTTAAGAAGGTCCCATCTTATCGCAATGCTAGACACACGATGTCTATTCTTACAATTACGTCTAACGTAGTCTATGGCAAGAAGACAGGATCAACTCCCGATGGACGTAAGGCAGGAGAGCCTTTCGCTCCAGGTGCAAATCCAATGCATGGAAGAGATATGAATGGATGTGTTGCTTCAATGATGTCTGTTGCAAAGCTCCCATATGAGTTTGCTGAGGATGGAATTAGTTATACATTCTCAATTGTGCCCAATGCTTTAGGTGATAGTGAAGATGCAAGAGAGACCAACTTAGCGACCTTGCTAGATAGTTACATTTTGGCTGATGGACATCATATTAATGTTAATGTTTTGAATAGAGAAGTATTGATTGATGCCATGGATCATCCTGAGAAGTATCCACAGCTTACAATTCGTGTTTCTGGTTATGCTGTCAACTTTATTAAGCTTACTAGAGAGCAACAGCAAGAGGTTATCGCCAGAACCTTCTTTGATCAAATATAATAAGTGATATAGGGTATGGAACCAATTATTGGACAAGTACATTCAATAGAAACCTTCGGAACGGTTGACGGCCCAGGAATTCGATACATAGTTTTCCTTAAGGGTTGTCCGTTCCGTTGTTTGTATTGCCACAATCCCGACACTTGGAGAAACGCTGGCGCGACAGCAATGTCGGTGAATGAGATTGTTGAGGATTTTTTGCGCTACAAGAAGTTCTATGACAACGGAGGAGTCACGATTTCAGGTGGAGAACCGTTAATGCAAAGTCGGTTTGTCGAGGAATTGCTTGAGTCTTTTCGAGCACTAAAAGTACATACTGTAATAGATACAGCTGGCTCGGTACCAATAACGGAGTCGAAGAAGTGTCTTGAACTAGCTAGCCTGGTGTTACTTGATATCAAGGCGCCTAATGAGGAGATGTATACGCGAATCACTTCGCAAAGCATGAAGGACACACTGGATACCTTGGATTATTGCGAAAAAATTGGTAAGAGTGTCTGGATAAGGCATGTTGTGGTTCCAGGACTTACGGATAGCGACGAGTCAATCAACGGGATATGCGACATAGTGGCTGGTAGGAAGTGCGTAGAGCGAGTTGAGCTTTTGCCTTTTCATAAGCTTGGAGAATTCAAGTGGAGGGAGCTTGGACTGGATTATAAGTTATACGACACGCCTGCACCTACAAATCTAAGGATGGCGGAGCTTCGCGCTATTATTGACAAGAGATGCAAACGCCTTTAACTCAAGTAAAATAGCATTTCGAGAGTGGTTTTGGCAGCGAGATTAATTGGTAATTAAAAAAAAAAAGCAGAAAACTAATAAAAATGTTTGACACTAGTGCATTTCGAATGTAAAGTATTAGAGGCGGGCAATTCGTGTCCGTAGACTTTTTTATTATTTTTTTAGCGAGGTACAAAATGTACGATGACAAGACCCTAGTCTGCAAGGATTGTGGACAAGAATTTATTTTCACTGCTAATGAGCAGGAGTTTTACTCCGAGAAAGGCTTCGAGAACGAGCCACAGCGTTGTAAGGCATGCCGTGTAGCAAAGAAGAACAACTCAAATGGTAGAGGTAACTTTGGTGGTCAGCGCCAGTTATACGATGCTGTTTGTGCAGAATGCGGAAAGCCATGCAAGGTACCATTTGAACCTCGCAACGATCGTCCTGTATACTGCCGTGACTGCTTCAAGCGATAAGCTTTAACTCAGTTACTTAATAGGCGCTAGAGATTTATGCTCTAGCGCTTTTTTTGAACTGATTAACAAAGAATATAAGATCTGTTAATAGTTTATTTCAACCTTTTCGAGCAGTGCGAGGTATACTCTAATTAGTTAAACGAGAACGGTTTAACGTAAGAAAGAGGTGATTCCGATGGGACAGGACGAAGAGCAGTTTCAGTTTAGCGATTTCAAATGTTCGCTCACCGGAAGTGCTAGTTTATACCTCTAAAACGGTAAAGATTGAGAGCTCCTCGTTCATGGGAGCTCTTTCTTTGTGCAATAAAAAATATGTAAAAATCACAATGGTATTAATGCACAAAATAGTCCGCAGAAAGCCTGTTATTATTCATTTTTTTCGCTACTAATTATGTCGTTGACTATTCTAAAGCGTATATGTAGGATTTAGAAGGATATTTGTATGAGAAAAAGAGGATAGCTAATGGGTAAGATTCTTAAGTATATTCAGAAGAGAGAATGGCTTTTTATCCTTGCTAGTCTTGTCTTTGTATTAATTCAAGTTCGATTAGAACTATTGTTACCAGATTACATGAAAGAAATAACCGTCCTAGTTCAGACTCCGGGAAGCGACACTAAAGCTATTTGGAACGCTGGAATAGTGATGGTTTTATGTTCTTTTGGAAGCTTGCTCGCTTCGGTAGGTACGATGTACTTTACCGCTAGAGTTGCTGCAGGGTATTCAAGGAACGTTAGAGTTCGTCAATTCGAGAATGTTCAGAGTTTCTCACTGAAAGAAATAAGTAAGTTTTCGACAGCAAGTCTAATTACAAGAGCAACAAATGACGTTTCACAAGTACAAATGGGATTAGTAATGTGCCTGCACATAGCTTTGAAGGCACCAATTACTGCAATTTGGGCTATTTCTAAGATTGCTGGAAAAGGTTTCGAATGGACTCTTGCAACGGGTGTTGCTGTAGCAGTTCTACTTGTTACACTTGCTATTGTTGTATCTATATCATTCCCTAGATTTATGAAAATGCAAACCTTTACGGATAACTTAAATAAAGTAACTCATGAGAATCTGACGGGCTTAAGGGTAGTAAGAGCATACAATGCGGAAGAGTATCAAGAACAGAAGTTCGAGAAAGTAAACGAAGAACTTACGAACAACAACTTAAAAGTATTTAAGATGATGATAATTCTTAATCCTGGTATGTNNCTTAATCCTGGTATGTCTCTAATCATGAATGGTTTGGGACTATCAATTTATTGGATTGGTGTTTATCTAATTGAATCTGCGAACATGATGAATAAGATTGCGGTATTCTCAGACATGGTTGTTTTCATGAACTATGCTGTTCAAGTTGTAATGTCATTCATGCTTCTAAGCATGATATTTATAATGATTCCAAGAGCTATAGCTGCTGCCAAGCGTATTGATGAGGTAATCGCAACTAAGACTACGATTGTTGGAGGGTCCAAAGTTACTACAAAGGATGTTAACTCTGTAGGAAACGATGTTGTATTCGAAAATGTAAGTTTTAAATATCCAGATGGTGCAGACTATGCACTAAAGGATATTAATTTTGAAGCTAAGGCTGGTCAAATTGTAGCATTTATCGGCTCAACAGGTAGTGGTAAGAGTACGCTTGTAAATTTGATTCCAAGATTATTCGATGTTACGGAAGGAAGAATAATTATTGGTGGTGTTGATGTTAGAGACTATGAGCTTGAGGCGTTAAGAATGAAGTTCGGTTACGTTCCACAAACAGCCGTTATGTTTACTGGTACCGTTAATGAGAACGTTGGTTTTGGTCAAAGAGCCGATAGAGAATATTCTAGCGAGGATATCAAGGCGGCCTTGGATATTTCACAAAGTGAAGAATTCGTATCTAAGATGCTTGACGGAAAAGAATCAAGAATTGCTCAAGGTGGCAAGAACCTTTCTGGCGGTCAGAAGCAAAGACTTTCTATAGCTCGTGCTATTGCGCGAGATCCGAAGATTTACATTTTTGATGATTCCTTTTCTGCTCTTGATTACAAGACTGAAAGACAGGTTCGTGATGGATTGAAGAAAGTTGCAAAAGATAGCATTACGTTCATAGTAGCGCAAAGAATTGGTACTATTCGCGAGTGTGACAAGATAGTAGTTCTTAATGAGGGTTTGATAGCTGGAATAGGCACTCACTCCGAACTCATGAAGAACTGTGAGGTTTATCAGGAGATAGCACTCTCTCAACTGTCAAAGGAGGAATTGGAGTAATGTCTATGGGTGGCGGTGGCAGGAGAGGAAACATGCAAGTTGCTGAGAAGCCAAAAGATATTGGCTCCGCAATGCGTAAGCTTGTCAATTACAGTTCGAGATATTGGATTTTCTTCGTTCTTGCTCTTTTGTTTGGTGTAGGAGCAGCGATTTGTACTTTGATAGGACCTGATTTGTCAAAGTCAATTACAAACTTGATAACAGAGGGTATGATGACAGGAATTGATATTCCTGCTGTTGTTGAGAAATGTATTATTTCAGCTATTGTTTATGGTGTTAGTTTTGTGCTTGCCTTTGTTCAAGCATACATAATGATAGTAGTAACCCAGAATCTTACAAAGCAGATGAGAACGGATGTATCTCTTAAGATTAATAAGCTTCCTATAAGCTATTACAACAGAGTGTCATATGGTGATGTATTAAGTCGCGTAACTAACGATGTGGACATGCTAGGGCAAACCTTGAACAATAGTATTAGTGGTCTTGTTTCGGCTATTACTTTGTTCTTTGGATCTTTGATACTGATGTTCCTTACGAATGCATGGATGGCGGGAGCTGCAGTGCTTTCAACATTATTCGGATTTTTCTTTATGGCTTTTGTTATGTCAAAGTCGCAAAAGTACTTTTCTATGCAGCAAGAGAACCTTGGTGCTATGAATGGACATGTTGAAGAGATTTACTCTGGTCACAACATTGTTCAAGTATTCAATGATTCCAAGAGAGCGAAGAAGGAGTTCGATAAGATTAACAACAAGCTTTTCGAGAGCGCCTTCAAGTCACAATTCCTATCGGGATTGATGATGCCTGTAATGATGTTTATGGGCAATTTTGGATATGTTGTAGTCTGCTTACTTGGAGCTTATCTTGTTCTGAAGGGGGAGGCTACTTTTGGAGTAATTGTTGCCTTCATGCTATACATTAGATTGTTCACACAACCTTTGCAGCAGATTGCTCAAGGTGTTACGAGTCTGCAATCTACTGCGGCTGCAGGAGAGAGAGTCTTTGGTTTTCTTGAAGAGAAGGAAATGCAGGACGAATCTTATAAGAATAAGACTATAGAAAAGGTTGAGGGACATGTAGTTTTCGAACACGTGAGTTTTGGTTATGAGGATACCGAGAAGACTGTAATAAAAGATTTCTCAGCTGAAGCTAAGCCAGGTCAGAAAATCGCTATAGTTGGACCTACAGGTGCTGGAAAAACAACAATGGTCAACCTTCTCATGAGATTTCATGAGATTAATAGTGGTAAAATCGAGATTGACGGTGTNNAGTTATTCTGTATGGTTTTGCAGGATACATGGCTTTTCGAGGGTACAGTAAAGGAAAACATCGTATATTGTAAAGAAGGTGTAAGTGATGCAGATCTTGAGCGTGCATGTCGTGCTGTGGGTATTCACCATTTCATAAAGACTTTACCATATGGATATGATACAGTTCTTAAGGGTGACGCGAGCCTATCTAGCGGTCAGAAGCAACAACTTACGATAGCAAGGGCGATGGTTCAGGATGCCCCAATGTTAATTCTTGACGAAGCTACGAGCTCTGTTGATACAAGAACAGAAGTTCTTATTCAAAAAGCGATGGATAAACTTATGGAAAGAAGAACTTCGTTCATAATTGCGCATAGACTTTCGACTATCAAGAATGCGGATTTGATTCTTGTTATGAATGAGGGCGATATTATTGAAAAGGGTACGCATGAAGAACTCCTAGAGAAAAGGGGATTCTATTATGAGCTTTACAATAGCCAATTTGAATCTGCTTCTTGATAGCGCTTGAGTTGTCTTTTTGTGGTAAATTACTAAAGGGTAATATTAATGATTAAGGAGACAAAGTATGACAATAGGATTCTTTGATTTTATTAGCCAACTGGTGTCGAATCCGATGCTTGCCATCACGGTAGTGCTCACACTAGGAGTAATACTTGTTAATGGATGGACGGATGCGCCGAATGCGATTGCGACAGTTGTGTCGACCAGATCGATGAAGGCTTCATCTGCTATCATGATGGCAGCTATTTTTAATTTTCTAGGCGTACTGGTAATGACCTTCATTAATTCGAAGGTTGCGATGACCATATATAATATGGTTGATTTTGGCGGCGATACTGGCGATGCAACTGTTGCTCTATGTGCAGCACTTTTTGCAATTGTGTTGTGGGCGACTATGGCTTGGAAGTTTGGAATTCCTACAAGTGAGAGCCATGCATTAATAGCAGGTCTTTCTGGTGCGGCTATTGCATTGCACGGAAGCTTGAATGGTATTAATGCAATGGAATGGGCTAAGGTGTTAGGAGGCCTTGCACTTTCTACTTTCTTAGGCTTTATGTTTGGTTTCATTAATGTACGAATTATTGAAGCTGTGTGCAAGAAGATGGACAGGAGAAAGACAGTTGGTTTCTTTAAGAATGCTCAAGTGTTTGGTGGAGCTTTTATGGCATTCATGCATGGAGCTCAAGATGGTCAGAAGTTTATGTCAGTTTTCCTTCTTGGAATCTTCTTAGCAAATGGTCAAGGTAACGTTAGCTCTTTCTCAATTCCTTTTTGGCTAATGATTCTATGCTCAGCTGTTATGGCACTTGGAACTTCAATTGGCGGATATCGAATCATAAAGTCGGTTGGTATGGATATGGTTAGCCTGCAAACGTACCAAGGATTTGCTGCAGACCTTGGGGCAGCTACGTGCTTGCTATTCTCATCTATTACAGGTATACCTGTAAGTACGACACATACAAAAACAACAGCAATAATGGGTGTAGGCGCTTCGAGAAGGCTCTCTGCAGTTAACTGGGGAGTAGTTAAAGAAATGGGCCTAGCATGGATTCTTACTTTCCCTGGTTGTGGGCTAGTAGGATATTTGATGGCTCAGCTATTTATGTATATTTTCTAGAATCAAACGCAAACACATTTATTGATATATAACGGAGGTAATTACAATGTCACTATTTAACAAGAGCAACGATTTTGACTACTTTACAGCTTTCACAAAGATTTCTGAACACGCTGTTGCAGCCGCTAATGGTCTTAATGAGGCACTGATCAATTACGACTACGCGAGCATCTCTGAGACGATCAGCAGAATTCATGTAATAGAGCATTCAGCCGATGCAAATAAGCATGAGATAATCGAGCATCTTTCTCGCGAGTTCTTAGCTCCAATCGAGATCGAAAATATTGTTGATCTGGCTCAATACCTTGATAATGTTGTTGATGCTATTGATGATGTTCTTCGTCGAATCTATATGTACGACATTAAGACAATTAGACCAGAGACACTTGAGTTCACGAAGCTTCTTGTTGAGATTTGTGAGAAGCTTCAGCTAACTGTTGAAGAATTCCGTAATTTCAAGACATCGAAGAAAATCAAAGATATGATCATTGAAGTAAATACTTGCGAGAGCCGCGGCGATACTCTTCACTTTGAGTACACTCATAAGCTATTTGCGGAGGAGACAAGTGAAAAGGATATCATTGCGTGGATGACTTTGTTTGATGCACTTGAAATGTGCTTCGATTCATGCGAGGACGCTGCTGACAGTATCGAGAGCGTTATCATGAAGAACACTTGATTGATATTTCGGTTTGACAAAGTCAAAGATGAGGCGTAGTATCTAACTACTTTTTCGAAAAAGAAACTAAGAGAACTATAGGAAGGAGGACCATTATGCGACGATTTACTAATTCCAATCTAGCACTTAATGGAAAGCGCGTTGCCGATAAGCATATGCGTTGGGCCTTCCTGTCTATGTGTAATTTTTAGTTTGAAATAACCAGATTATATTAATAATTAAGCAAAGCAAGTCGGAACAAGAATGAATTGTACGGCTTGTTTTTTTGTAGGAGAAATTATGAAAAGTGAATTAAGAAGCTTTGGCCGCTCGTTAATAGGCGACAAGGCATTCTATCTAAAAGTATTAACATTGACGCTTCCAATTGCGCTTCAGAATGGCTTGGTTAATGTCGTTGGAATGCTTGACAACATTATGGTTGGACAACTTGGTACCAACGAGATGTCAGGTGTTTCAATTTCAAATAACCTTCTCTTCATCTTAACCATGGTTATTTTTGGAGCGGTATCGGCAGGCGGACTTTTTGGCGCGCAGTATTTCGGAAAAGGTGATCACAAGGGAGTAGCGAATTCTTTTCGCTCGAAAATCTACTTGTGTTTGGGTGCTCTGACTATTGCTATCGTGATATTTGTTGTCTTTAGCAAAGATCTGATCGGTTTATACCTAAACGAAGAAATAGGTGACGCGAAAGATATAGCTGAAACCCTGGACTATGCCCTGAAATACTTGATGATTATGCTTCTTGGATTACCAGCTCTTTGCTTAAGCACCATTTATGCGTCAACAATGAGAGAGTGCAATGAGACAGTAACTCCTATGAGAAGCGGCTTTGTCGCTGTAATTATTGACTTAGTTCTCAATTACATAATGATTTTTGGTAAATTTGGTTTCCCTAAACTTGGTGTTGAAGGCGCGGCAATCGCAACGGTCATTTCTCGTTACGCTGATTGTGCGTTGAATATTCTTTGGACACATAGGCACAAGGATAAGATGATTTTCGCGAATTACATTTTTGCTTCCTTCAAGGTACCTGCGGATTTGCTCAGTAAAATCGTCTCGAAAGGCTTGCCAATCATGCTCAATGAGTTCATGTGGGTTATATCAATAGCGCTAATTGCTCAAAGCTATGCTTACCGAGGATTGACAGTTGTTGCTGCATCGAATATACAATCTACGCTAAGCAATATCTTTAACATCTTCTTCATAGCATTTGGAAGTGCGGTTGGTATCATTATAGGTCAACTTCTTGGAGCAGGGCATTTGGATGAAGCTAAGAAGATGGCGCGAAAATGCATTTTCTTCTCATTCGCTTCAAGTTTTGTCTTTAGCCTGCTTATGTTTTCCTGTGCATGGGCATTCCCAACAATATATAACACTGAAGCAGATGTTAAGGCTTTGGCAACAAAACTGATTATTGCATATGCGATACTAATGCCAATTATGGCCTACGCTCATGCTTCGTATTTCACGCTAAGAGCAGGAGGTAAGACCTTGATTACACTCCTTATGGACGGAATATTCTCTATTTTCTTAGTATTTCCTTTGGCATATTGTTTGTCACATTGCACTTCTTTAGATATAATCTACGTGTATACGATAGTGGAAATGACCAATTTAGTTAAGAGCATTATTGCGACGTTTTTCCTTGAGAAGCTAAATTGGGCCGTGAAATTAGTATCGTGAGAGAGTTGGCATTCATGGAACTAAGCATTGTAATCCCTTCATACAATGAGGGAGAGCATATTTATGATAATTTGATGGAAATGGCAAGCGATATCGAAGCTTTTTGTACTGACTACGAGTTAGTCCCTGTGAATGATGGAAGCAAAGATAATACTGCTTCTGAGATTAATAGAGCGGCTCAAGCTCATCCGCACATTCATCCTGTAAGCTACGAAGATAATCGTGGTAAGGGCCAAGCTGTTAAAGCAGGAGTTCTTGCTTCTAGTGGAAAGTACATTGGATTCTTAGATGCTGACTTGGATTTGTCGGCTAAGCATTTTGACGCTTTCCTAAAGAGAATCAAGAGTGAGACCGAACCATGTAATGTAGTAATTGGATCGAAGATGCATAAAGATTCTAAGCTTGATTATCCTCCAATAAGGAAGTTATTCTCTTTTAGCTTTTATGTTATCCTGAAGGTCCTTTTTGGAATGAGATGCAAGGATACTCAAACAGGTGTTAAGCTCTTCGATGGAGCTCTCATTAAGGACATCGTTAGTAAGCAACGAGTTAAAGGATATGCCTTTGACGTTGAGCAATTGGCACTAGCCTCACATTCTAAGGGTGTAATTGCCGAGATGCCAATTGTTCTAGAATATAGGCGAGGCGAATCCTTTGGTCGAATAAAGATGAAGGACATATGGAAGATGTTTTCCGACACGGTTGGTGTGTGGTGGAATCTTCGGATGAAAAAGAATTACTAATCAGATAGGCTCTCATTTGTATCTGCACTTGAGAGTTTTATTTTTGACTTCTTTGAAAGTTTAGCTTCCCTCATGGCATTACGAATGTTGTGATTCATAAAGAATGCTATGACGTTAAAGATAGAACAAAGTATCCAGCTAATCGGCTCGCACACAATTATTCCCCAATACCCGTAGTGCTTAGCAAGAAAACCGACAGTTGCTATCTTAAGAACTAATTCCATGATACTTGCAACTAGAGGCACGATTTTCGAGCCAAGACCTTGAAGAGAACTTCTTGTAAATAGAAGAATTGCCAAAACGAAATAGAATGGCAAGTCAAACTTCAAGTATAAAACTGCTGTGCTAATTAGTTTTGACGATTCAGATCCTGAGAGTCCTGTAACAATGGATCTGCCAAAAAAGTAAATAATAAAAATCATAATTATGATAACACCGTAGGATAATAGTAGAGACTTCTTGATTCCCTTCCAAACTCTAAGATGTTTGCCCGCTCCATGATTCTGCCCCGAGAAGGTTGCAAGAGTAGTAGCTAAAGTAGAAAGTGGCATCATGCATAGCTCCGAGACTTTACGAGCTGTAGTATGCGCGGCAATTATGGTTTTACCAAAACCGTTAATAGCGCTTTGCAAAATCAAGGTGCCAAGGTTTACGATTGTAAACATCATGGCAAAAGATAAACCTGATGTAAAAAGATCAATCATTAGGTTTTTATCGACTTTGAAATCACTTCGTGAAAGTCTTAATTCTGGGACTTTCTTAACGATGAAAACGAAAGCGAATACTGCTGCAAGAACGAAGGACAATCCCGTTGCTAATGCAGCGCCACGAATTCCCCACTTGAACACATACACAAATAACAAATCTAATCCTACGTTCGTGACGGTAGAAACCATCAAAAACAGAAGCGGATCCTTAGAATTGCCAAGAGCTCTCATAATTCCAGCCTGGACGTTATATGCAAATGAGAAAATCATGAATGAAAGAATTATAGAAATATAACCATAAGCTTCGTCGAAAAGTTCCGGCGGGGTATTTAGCGCATGCATAAGAGGTTTCAAAGTCAGTAGACTGACTACTTTAATCAAGACGCCCCATACAACAAAGATGAGAATAGTATTTCCAACAGCTTTACGCATCTTCTTATAGTCGCAAGCTCCAAAGTGCTTTGCAATTACAATAGAAAATCCGTTCGACATACCAAAGCATAGTGAAATGAACAAACTGTAGATAGTTGATACTGCGCCAACGGCAGATAAAGCGTCATCACCTAAAGCATTTCCAACAATGGCTATATCTGTTAGGTTATAGAATTGCATCAGCAAATTGCTTAAAAATAAAGGAAGTGCGAACTTCAATATATTCTTCATCGGATCACCAACAGTCATATCGATGATACGTTTGCTATTGAATTTAATCGTATTTGAACTTAAATTTGTATTTAAATTTGTACTCATAATAATTCTCTTTTCTTTCAAGAAACTATACATTCATTACACTTGTTAATCTATTAAATTCTTTGTTTTTGTGTTAATATTTCGCCTTAAGAAGCGACTACTGATGTATTTATCAAAACACCTTGCAAAGATCACTATTGTTTTGTATGATTTTCATTTGTAATGTCGTATAATGCCATTATTGAATTGCGGAGGTATCATTTGGATCAATTCTTATCATGTGAATTATTGTCTCAAGAAATTTTTGATGCTGCTGAAGATATTTTAATGTCTGAAGGTGCTCAAAGCATGAAGACTTTCATGCAACATGGGACAACTTCAGTATACGAGCATGTAGTTTCAGTCACTAGAGTAAGCCTTATTATTGCTTCCTCACTTGATATGTTCTTTTCTGCGTTTAGCAAGAAAAGAATCGATCGACGCAGTTTAATTCGTGGCGGACTTCTTCACGACTATTTTCTTTATGATTGGCATATATACAGTAAGAAACATGAATGGCATGGTTTCACTCATGCCGGTTGTGCATTGTCCAACTCTAATCGTGATTTCAAGCTAAATGGAATAGAGCAAGATATTATTAAGAAGCACATGTTTCCGTTGAATATTTTGCCTCCTGCTTATCTTGAAAGTGCAATAGTATGTATGGCTGATAAGTGGTGTGCTATGTGTGAGACTTTCCATATTGACATTTCTTCCATATTGCTTTATCGCTTAAACATGATGTATGCATTAAGAAATGGAACTATGGTATATATCATGAAATCTCAAATAGAAGCAAACAATGTTTTCTTATCTACAATGATGGATAGAATTAATTCCGAAGTATCAGCATCCTGAGGGATAGTGCAAATATCCTGTATAGAATTTAAAAAGAATAACCACTTAAATGAATTGATCATTCAATATCTTCGCTAATATCACCGCTTTCGGCGGTGTTATTTATGTCATCAATAAGGACTTGAGATGAACCCTCTTGAATACCTTCACCATCATAATCCAAGACATCATTCAAAGCGCGTAGAATCTTCTTTGTCTTAACTCCTTGTAAATCATCTATGTTTCTAGAAGCCAAATCAAGGTTCTTCTTGACCTTCATAAGTTGCTCGTCATATGCTGTGAACGCCTTCTTGGTTTGCATAAGAGTAGCTTCAATTTTATCGGTTTGCTTCACTATCGCTAGACTTTGGTAGTAATTAACAATCGTTCCGAGTATTGCTAACATAGTATATGGTCCAGCAATAGTAATGTGCTCTTTGTTAAGTGTCTCCAGAAGATTAAGCTTAATTACTTCAGAATACATTCCTTCAAATGGAACAAATAGAATACCAAAGTCGGTTGTATGAGGCGAAGATATGTATTTACTACTGATATCCTTGCAATCGTTACGAATAGCATCGGCAAATGCTTTTTGCTCTCTTGTAATAAGCGACTGATCACCTGACTCATAGGCATTCTGAAGGGCTTCAAATCTGTCGAGGTGGCATTTCGAATCAACTGGCAAGTAAACGAACGAATCGCTACTGTTATCTGGAATCTTAATAGCTATCTCAACTCGCTCAGTTGAACCAGGGATAGTAGGTACTTCAATATCAAATTGATTTGGATTAAGGACGTTCTCGATAATAGAGCGAAGTTGAGTCTCGCCAAGGATTCCTCTTGTCTTAACGCCATTTAATGTCTTCTCAAGACTACCTACCTGAGTAGATATTGACTTAAGCTCGCCCATCGTAGTCTGTAACGAGTTCATCTGATTAATTACATTCTTAAAGCTCTTCTCAAATTGCTCGTTAATTGTCTTGTCAAGTTTCTCGTTAACGGATTCACGAATTTTCTCAATTTGTTCGGAGTTAGTCTTACGCTGAGTCTCAAATTGGGAGTAAAGCATCTTAGTAAGATTATCTAATCTAGTCTCCATCGTTTTGCTGTTAACTTCAAGACCTGATGCAAGAAGTTTCTGGTTAGCTTCAAGAATTTGCTTTTGCTCTGAAATACTCTTCTCAAGCATGGAAGTAATTGCTTGATTCATGTTACTAACACGTTCAGCTGTTAGTCTGTCTGAAGCTTCTCGTCCACGAAGCGCATACTCATTTTGATGCTTGAATTGCTCATCTAAATTCTCGAAAATAGGCTTCCAATCCAATTGGATCTTCGTTAAATCCAAGCTAGATAAGTTCCTGGAATTTCTATAGCTAAGTATTAGAAGTATCACAGATAGAATTAAACAAATTGTGATAGCGATGCTCGTGTATGTCATAAGGACTTACGCCTCCTCTTGAGAATACTTAATTGTAACCTAATTTTTGGTAGAATAATCGTACACAAGTGATATAATTATTCAAATTACTTTTTTAGGGGAAATAATGGATACTTACTTTATCTATTTGTTTATTATTGGCGTGTTTGTGATTCTTTCGTTGACAATCAACAGAAGAAAGAAAAACGCAGCTTTAAGTATTGC
>MTKZ01006850.1_pt2 | contig 24994 bp, 20 predicted proteins | sample 1042781 | NCBI WGS metagenome assembly MTKZ01 (sample SAMN06212207, study PRJNA360539) | anaerobic digester metagenome | biome: Wastewater treatment plant; material: sludge; isolation source: anaerobic digester fed with sludge from wastewater treatment plant | place: Denmark: WWTP Viborg ... | reverse complement strand
CCCCGCTCCGCCGCCGGTGGAAACGGCTCCCGCACCCCCGGTGATTCCCCCGCCTCCGTTGGAGCCAGCGACGCACGCGGCCTTCCCCCGCCCGGTGCAAGACATATTTGAGGCCCAGCTCGCGTTGGCGCGCCTGGGCATTTCCGCCGGTTCGCTGGACGGCCTCATGGGGCCGCAAACGCGCGCCGCGCTGCGCGCCTTTCAGTTTCACAAGGAGAACCTTCCCGCCTCGGGTGAACTGGACCCGGCCACCCGGACGCGACTGCAACTCGCCGCCCCACCCTATACCAACTATACCATCACCCCCGATGATGTGGCGCGGCTGCAGCCGTTAAGCAGCACCTGGCTCGGCAAATCCCGGCAAACGGCGCTCGACTACGAGACGCTCCTGGAATTGGTCGCCGAAAAGAGCCACGCCCATCCCCGGCTCATCCGGCAGCTCAACCCGGCGGTTGACTGGAGCCGCCTGGGCGCGGGCGCGGTGGTGCGGCTGCCGGATATTGCCTATCCTGACCGGGCCACGAAGGCCGCCTTTGCCACGATCAGCCTGGCCGGTAAAACCCTCGAAGCCTTTGACGCCCGCTCCAACCTGCTCGTGCATTTCCCGTGCAGCATCGCGCAGCGCGTCGAAAAGCGGCCGGTCGGGGAGTTGCGCGTCGTGGCCATAGCCCCCAACCCGAACTACACCTTCAACCCGGACGTGTTCCCGGAATCCGCCGAAGCGCGCGGGCTGAAGACCCGGCTCATCCTGCCGCCCGGCCCCAATAACCCGGTCGGGGTGGCCTGGATCAGCCTGGACCGCCCGGGCTACGGCATCCACGGCACTCCCAGTCCGGAGCAAGTGGGCCGGACCGAATCGCACGGCTGCTTCCGGCTGGCAAACTGGAATGCCGATTACCTCCTCCGGCTGGTTTGGGTCGGAATGCCGGTGTTGGTAGAGCCTTGACGTTGCCGAGTGCGCCGGGCGGAAGCGCGGGTGGTTTTCGCCCGGCTTGCCGCTGCGGAATTAGACGCCCGGACGCTTCGGATACGCCGGGCGCTTAATCTCAGCCGGAGGATGTTTGCGCAACTGTTTCATTAACTCCGCCACGGCGCGTTCGAGCTGGGGATCCGCGCCGCGCGCCATGGCGGCGGGGTCGTCCACGACTTCGATATCCGGTTCCACCCCGTGGCCTTCGATGATCCACTGGCTATTGGTGCTGTAAATGGCAAAGGCCGGCACGGTCACGCTCCCGCCATCCACCAGCCGCGGTGAGCCGGTGATGCCGATGAGCCCGCCCCAGGTCCGCATGCCGATCAACAATCCCAGCCCGGATTGTTTGAAGTAGAACGGAAAGCAGTCGCCGCCCGAGCCGCTCCAGCCGTTGATGAGCATCGCCTTGGGGCCCAGGTGCGTGACGAACGGCGTAGTCAGGTCCCGGCCGTCGCGCACGGCCCAGAGATTGCGCAGCGGCCGATCGAGCAATTCGATGAAGCGGTGGGGAATCTGGCCGCCGCTGTTGAAACGCTCGTCAATAAGCAGGCCGGGTTTCCGGACCTGCGCGCGCCACATGCGCACGAGCTCGTTTTGGCCATTCTGGCTGGTATCGGGCACATAGACGTAGCCGAGTTGTCCGCCGCTGAGTTGCTCGACGCGGCGCCGGTTCTCCTCGATCCAGGCCAGGTTGCGCAACCGTTCCTCGCTGCTCAAGGTGTGAACCAGGACCTCGCGGGCGCCGGCCAGGACCGGCTGGTCATTGACCGTCAGCAATACCGGCTTGTCCCCCAGCCCCTGAAAAGCCGCCCAGGGGTCCTCCCGAACATCCAGCGGCTCGCCGTTGACGGCGAGCAGGTAGTCGCCCTCATGCACGTTGGTGACCGCGGGCGGCAGCAACGGCGAGCGCACTTCACAGTCCCAGTCCGCCGCCCGGAGGATGCGCTGGATGCGATAGGCGCCGTTTTCGAGCGCGAAATCGCACCCCAGGTAGCCCACGCCCACCGAGCGGCCGGTCTCGAGGTCGCCGCCGCCGCGATACGTATGCGACGCGTTCAGCTCTGCGATAAGTTCTCCGAGCACGTAGTTGACATCCCAGCGCGTGACGGCGTCGTCGAGCAACCGCCCATAGCGCTGGTACATGGCGTTCCAATCCACCCCATGCATGCCCGGGTCGTAAAAGTAATCGCGCTCGATGCGCCAGGCGTCGGCGAAGATTTGCCGCCACTCAGCGACCGGATCAATCACCGCCTCGAACCCGCCCGTCTTGAGCTTCTTATCCAGCTTCTGCCCCTCCTTGGGCTCGAGGATGGCGTAGTCGCCGCCTTTGCGCACCAGCAGCTTCTCCCGCCCGGCGGACAGCTCGAAGAAATCCGCATCCTCGACCACGATCTTCTCTTCGCGCTTCTCCAAGTCGTAGAAGGCGATGGGCTTCTTTTCCTCGCCCGCGCCCACGCGCGGACGGCGGTGAAAGAGCAGCTTGCCGGGGACCGCTGCAAGGGCGCCAAAGCGCCCGGCCTTGGGCGGCAGAATCACCACACGCTGCTCAAAGCCCGCCACCGTAATTTCCACCGGCTTGGGCTTCTCCTCCTTCTTCTTGCTGTCCTTGCCTGGCTCCTTCTTCGGGTCATCGTCCTTCTTGTCTTTGGCCGGGGCGTCCTCGGCGTCGTTGCGCGGCGCGAGCGGAGAGAGCACATCCGGACGCAGCGGCACCGCGGCCAGCACGGCCGTATTGGCATAAATCCAAGTCTCATCCACCTCGCTGTAGCTGGGGGCGAAAGTGCGGCCCGTGCGGAAGAACAGGTATTTGCCGTCGGGATCGAAGACCGGCGTTTCGTCATTATAGAACCCCGAGGTGACCTGATGCAGCGCGTTGGATTTGCAATCGTAAAGGGCGATGCCCGAGTTGCCGTTGTCCAGGTCCTGCGCCCAAGCCAGCCAGCGGCTGTCCGCCGACCAACTCACTCGGAACTCGCTTAACTGGTTGTGGTGCAGCCATAGCTGGCGGCTGATCACCTGGTTCGTCCGGGCCTCGAAGTCAAACAGGTTCAGGCCCAACGCCTTATCTATGAAGGCGATGCGCTTGCTGTCGGGGGACCATTGCGGAAAGTAGCGATAGCCCGGGCCCAGCCGCGTGAGGGTTTGCTCGCCAAGCTGGTTGGTGCCGGGGGCGGTTTCCGCGCGGCGCACCGTCAGCTCATATTCACCGGTGCGGTCGCTAAAACAGGCGATCCACTTGCCATCCGGCGACCACGCGGGATACCGCTCGGCGATGCCCGAAGTGCGGGTGAGGTTCAGCACCGGCCCGTGCTCGGCCGGGACCGAGAAAATATCCCCGCGCGCCTCGAATAGCGCCCGCTTGCCGCCCGGCGAAATCGTCGCGCTCAAGATCTGGCTGGCAACATTTTGGCGGCGCGGCTTCAGCGTCGCCCGATCCGTGACCACGCGGATTTCCACTTCGTGGTACTTCTCCGTCCGCAGGTCCAGCAGGTAAAGCCGGCCCGCGTTTTCAAACACAATGTCCTCCGGCCCAATGCTGGGGAAATGCACGTCGAACTCCCGAAAGAAGGTCACCTGCCGGAAGCGGTTATGCTTGAGGTCGCAGGCCCAGAGGTTGGCGCGCTTGTTGTCGTCGCGATCGGACAAAAAGTACAGCGTCTCGCCGTGCCACATGGGGACGGAGTCCGCGGCGGGCGACTGCGTCAGGTTACGGGCAGTGAGTTTCTCCAGGTCAAACAGCCAGATATCCGGGTTCATGCCACCGCGATAGCGTTTCCACGTGCGGAAATCCACGCTGATCGGCACCCAGGCCAGTAGCTTGCCATCAGGCGAAATCGCCCCGAACTCGCCATACGGCACCGGCAGTTTTACCGGCAACCCTCCCTGCGCCGACACGCGGTAGAGCTGGTTAAACCGGTTCTTGGGACTGGCCATCGAGGTCGCATAAAGAAGGCTCTGGCCATCCGGATACCACCCCAACATTCGATCCGGCGCGCCATGATGCGTAATCCGTTTGGGCAGCCCCCCCGCCACCGGCACGATGTAGATATCCTCGTTGCCGTCGTAGTCGCCCGTAAATGCGAGTTGCGATCCATCCGGCGAGAAGCGCGGAAAAGATTCCTCACCCCGGGGCGAACTAATCCGCAGTGCCACCCCGCCCGCCTTGTCCACCAGCCAGATGTCGCCCGCATAAACAAAGGCGATCTGCGTGGCCGATACCGCCGGCTGCCGCATCATGCGCGCGTCAATGTGCGCCGGAGCTGACGGCTGGGCGAACGCGGCCAGTTGGAGCAGCCCAACACTCGCCAGCGCAACAAGGCATGAAAGCAATCCGGTCATGGCTCTATCCTGCATTATTTCCAGCACGGAGTCCATCCCGCGACGCGGCCGGATCCGGAGGCGAGTTCGGTTCTGCTTTATCGCCTTGCCCGCTGGTTTTCCTGAGCCTATACGCAATTCGCCATCCGCTACCCTCAAGTGGAGAGAAGGCCATTCTCGATCACTCGCAGCACCTCGACGACTCCGCATCGTGAATGCTATCGAATTGCGCCAGGCGCTGAACACTCTTTTATGATTCTCCACGCGATTTTCTGCTCAAAAACCACCTGCCTCGTCATACTCGTCCCTCGTTTTTCTTACCCAGTCGTACCAGGGACGAACCTTGGACGCAGGAGAGATGGCTGCCATGGAGTGGATGCAGAGTGAAGCGGCAATAGTGCTGAAAAGTTGGAGAAAGAGAAACTTAACCAGAAAACTCCTCCCTTTTAAAGAACCGAGGGACGTTTGCGCCGTGATCGGCAGGTCTTATTTTCTAGACGATTTAGGACTTTATGGTTACAGTACCGCGTCCTTGATCAGCCAAACATCCGGAGAACCTTATGGAGAAATTCGAAAAAATTGTTGTGCTGGACAATGAAGTTCAAGCCGAGTTGGTGGGCAGCGTGTTGGAAGAACGAGACATTCCGCACCTGCTGCGCAGCTACCATGATTCCGCTTACGACGGGATATTTCAAACGCAGGCAGGTTGGGGACATATCGAAGCGCCCGCCTCCTTCCGGGATAAAATCCTGGCTGTGGTGGAGGATATCAAACGCCAGGCATCCTCGGATGCGAAGCCGGCGTAAGACGGATAGCCGTTCCCACTGCCACGGGTATGGATTACGGCGTTGCGCAGGGGGAAGTTCTGGACGCGCTCCGTGCCGACCGAGTGGCCAATCTTCATCCTTCCCGCTCCGAAGGAAACAGCCACCGGACAGCCCATACGGGCACGCGGCCTGTCGGCGTCTCCGTGTTTTCCCGCAAACCGCAATCCTTCCCGTGGCGTGCGATGCGAAAGAAGCAGGCTAAAGCCCCTTAGAAACCTGAAGATTATACGTGACGCAACCCGGGCCAGCCGCTATTTTCTCCCCGTTCCTTGTTGATAAACTGAATCTGAAATGCCCATGCAAACGCGATTTGATCTGACACAAGCCGACATTCCCAAGGCCTGGTATAATCTGCTGGCCGACTTTCCGGAACCCCTGCCGCCGCCGTTGCACCCCGGCACCCGACAACCGATTCCGCCCGAGGCGCTGGAAGCCATCTTCCCCCGGAACCTCATCCAGCAAGAGATGAGTCCCGAGCGTTGGCTGGAAGTGCCCGAACCCGTGCGCGACATTTATGCGCTGTGGCGTCCTACGCCCTTGCTGCGCGCCGTGCGCTTCGAGAAGGCACTCCAAACCCCGGCGCATATTTATTACAAATACGAGGGCGCCAGCCCCGCCGGCAGCCATAAGGTCAACACTTCAGTCGCCCAGGCTTACTTCAATAAAGCCGCCGGCACTAAACGCCTGGCCACCGAAACCGGCGCTGGCCAATGGGGCGCGGCACTGTCCATGGCCTGCAAGCTGTTCGACCTGGAGTGCAATGTCTACATGGTCAAGGTCAGCTACCAGCACAAACCCTATCGCCGGATGCTGATGCACACCTGGGGCGCAACGGTTCATCCCAGCCCGAGCGATCAAACCGAGTTTGGCCGCAAGCTGCTGGCGGAAGATCCGCATTGTCCAGGCAGCCTGGGCATCGCCATCAGCGAGGCCATCGAGGACACCATCAAACATCCGCACACCAAGTATTCCTTGGGCAGCGTGCTGAACCATGTTTGCCTTCACCAGTCCGTCATTGGCCAGGAAGCCATTAAACAAATGGAACTGGCCGGCGAAGAGCCGGACGCCATCTTTGGCTGCTGCGGCGGCGGCAGCAACTTTGCCGGGCTGGCGTTTCCCTTCATCGGCCGGAAAATCACCCAGAAAAAGAACTACCGCATCGTCGGGGTGGAGCCCTCCGCCTGCCCGACGCTCACCAAAGGCGAGTTGCGCTACGACTTTGGTGACACCGCCGAAACGACGCCCCTGCTAATGATGTACACGCTGGGCCATAAATTCATGCCGCCCGCAATACATGCTGGTGGATTGCGCTACCACGGCATGGCGCCGATGATCAGTCATGCCGTCAAACTGGGTCTGATGGAAGCCGAGGCTTATCACCAGACTAAAGTGTTCGAGATGGGAACGCTCTTCGCGCAGACCGAAGGCCTGGTGCCCGCGCCGGAATCGGCCCACGCCATTGCGGCGGTGGCGGAAGAAGCCATTAAGGCCCGCGAGGCCGGGCGCAAGCGCGTCATCCTGTTTAATCTATCCGGCCACGGGCTGCTCGATCTAAGCGCCTACGAAACCTACCAAAGCGGCAAGCTGCAGGATGTTTAACCACGCAACCTAAAACCAAAACACAGTCAACCAAACCATTACCCGAAGTATGAGAACACAACTGACCAAATCACTCGGCAGCCTGTTGATTGCAGGGCTGCTCACGCTCCCGGTATTCGTCCAAGCTCAACCCACGGCTCATTACGCGCCGGGACTGGAAGGCATCAAAGCGGCCACGCTGCCCCCGCCTGGCCTTTGGCTGCGCGACTATAACTGGTTTTATTATGCCGACCAGGTGAACAACCGCCATGGGCGTAAGATTAGTGCGGCGGATGCGGAGGCATTCGTTTATGTCAACGCGCCGCGATTGCTGTGGATTACCGAGGGGCAGCCGCTGGGCGGCTACTTGGGCTTGGATGCACTGCTGCCGTTGAAATACACGTGGATCAAGGATGTGGTTCAAACCTTTGGCATCGGAGATTTCTTCTTTGAGGGCACCTGGTCGTGGCATTTGCAGCAGTGGGATTTTGCCCTGGCCGCAGGCATTTGGGCGCCGACGGGTGATTTCTCGAAGTCGGACCCGACCTGGGCAGGCAGTGGCTACTGGGGGGAAATGCTCACCGCCGGCGCGACGTGGTATCCGGACCAGGAGAAGCGCTGGGCATTTTCGGTGCTCAACCGCTACGAGTTCAACCAAAAGCAGCGGAAAACCCATATCACTCCCGGCCAGGCCTACACGGTTGAAGGCGGCTTGAGCTACGGCCTCTCGAAGACTGTGGATGTCGGCGCCGTTGGCTACTATCAGCAGCAGGTCACGTCCGATACCCACGGTTCGGCAAAAGATCGCGACCGCGTGGCGGGCATCGGACCGGAAATCAACGCCTTCTTCCCCGAGATCACGCTGGGCATCTCTTTGCGCTACGTTTATGAGTTCATGGCCGAGAGCCGCCTGCAAGGGCATACTTTTGCCCTGACTCTGACCAAGCAACTGTAAAGCCCGCGCGTAAAAAAGCGCCCTTTTCGATCACCCGCCGGCCTGCGTGGCACGGGTTGGCGGAGCCGGGGTCGCTCGTCGGCCCGCGCGTCGGCTGAACGCTGTCGGGGCAGCCAAATTCCGTCGGCTGGACACAGAAAGACGCCTTATGACAGACCAACAATGGAACGAGCTGCTGGCGGCTATTGCGGGCAAGACCCAGGCCAAGCCTCCCGTAGGGTTCATTATTGATTCGCCGTGGCTGCCTAACTGGTATGGGGTGGACATCCAGGACTATCTCACCAGCGACGCCCTGTGGTTCGACGCCAACCTAAAGGCCATCGAAACCTTCCCGGAGGTTATTTTCCTGCCCGGGTTCTGGTCGGAGTTCGGCATGTGCACCGAACCTTCAGCTTTTGGTGCCAAGTGTATCTTTCCCCGGAATGAGTTCCCCTTCGCGGATAAAATCATTAGCGACGTCGCGCAAATAGGCGACCTGTCCGAGCCGAACCCCGCCACCGACGGACTGCTGCCCTTTATGCTTAACCGTCTGAAAGGCGCGCGCGCTCGCCTCGAGGATATCGGCCACAAAATTCGCTTCTCAGTTTCGCGTGGCCCGCTCAACATAGCCACCTTCCTGATGGGCACCACGGAGTTCCTGATGGCGCTTAAAACCGACCCGGGCCCGGCGCATAAACTGCTGCGCACGATCACGCAGTTCCTCAAGAAATGGCACGCGCTCCAACGCGCGACTTTCCCCTCCATTGACGGCATCTTCCTGCTGGATGACATCGTCGGTTTTATTGGCGAGGATGACTTCAAGGAGTTCGCCCGCCCCTGTTTTGCGGAGTTGTATGCTGGCGACGAAGCGGTCAAGTTCTTCCATAACGACGCCGCCTGCGCCAAGTCCATCGCCTACTACGCCGACCTAGGCATCAACCTCTACAACCCGGGCATCTTCAACACGCTCGCCGAGTTGCGGCAGTTATCCGGCCATCGCCTCACGATCCTGGGCAATATCCCCCCTCGCGATGTGCTGGCTCGGGGAACTCCCGCCGAAGTGCAGGCCGCCGTGCAGCGACTGCGGGCAGAGACCCCCGACCTGTCCCGGCTTATCCTCTCTTGCGCTGGCGGAATGCCGCCAGGCGCAAGCACAGAGAACCTCAAGGCGTTTATTGCCGCCGCCCGCGGTTAAGCCGCCGACTTCGGCAAGGCGGCGCGAACGGCCGCGAGTTGTCCGGCCGAGCCGAGCAATTGGTTGCGGCTGGCGATAAACTTGCTGTATTCTTCCATGAAGACCTTGCCCGGCGGGCGGAAATCAAACTCCGCCGGCTTGTCGCGGAAGAACTCGCGATGCACGCGGGTCCAGACCAGGCGGCCGTCGGTATCAATGTTGATCTTGGCAACCCCGAGCCGGGCCGCCGGGAGGTATTCGTTGGGGTCCACGCCCATGGAACCGGCAATCTGGCCGCCGGCGGCATTGATACGATCCACCTCAGTCTTGGGCACGCTGGAACTGCCGTGCATCACCAGAGGGAAGCCGGGCAACCGATCCTTGATCTTCTGCAGCACGTCAAAGTGGAGGGATTGCTTGCCCTTGAACTTGAAGGCGCCGTGGCTGGTGCCGATGGCGCAGGCCAGCGAATCGCAGCCGGTTTGCTGGACAAAGCGCTCGGCCTCGGCGGGATCCGTCAGACAGGCGTTGCCTTCCTCAACCTTGATGTCCTCCTCGACACCCCCCAGCATACCCAGTTCAGCCTCGACACTAATGCCCTTGGCATGGGCGCGATCCACTACGCGCTTGGTAATGGCAACATTCTGCTCGAACGGCTCGTGCGAGGCGTCAATCATCACGGAGCTGTAAAAGCCCGAGTCAATGCAGTCGTAGCAGGTCTCCTCATCGCCGTGGTCCAGGTGCACGGCAAAGATGGCTTCCGGAAAGATTTCGTCGGCGGCGCGAATAATGGCCTCCAGCATGCGCTTGTCAGTGTACTTCCGGGCGCCTTTGGAAATCTGGATGATAAACGGGGCCTGGCTGGCAAGGCAGCCCCGGAACAGGCCCATCGCCTGCTCGGCGTTGTTGATGTTGTAGGCGCCGATCGCGTATTTGCCATAGGCGACCTGAAACAATTGCTTGGTCGTGACGATCATATGGTATCTCTTTTTTTGAGGGGCAAGGATGCCGGGTTCCGCGGGCAAATGCAATCACGCCGTGCGAAAATCTGCGGAGGCGCCCTGGTCGAGTGCCGAGGCTTCCCAGGTGTCGGCCCAGCGGACCGGAGCGCCCGCGCTCGTTCACGCCGGCTGAGGAGCGTCGTTCACGCGCAGGAATTCGATGCGATAGTTGGCCTCCGGATGACGCCGGGAGGGCCCGGCCACGAGCATGGCGACCGCGCCCGGCAGGCGATGCTCGCGGAGCCACTGCCGGGCAAACGCACGCCAATCCTCCGGATCCTCGGCCAGTTGGACCGCCTGCACTCCGTAGGAAAAGGCCAATCCCTGGCAAACGGCGGCACTTTGGCTTATGGCCACCACCCACACCGCCGGGTTGAACCGCGAAATCATGCGCGCCGTGGTGCCGGTCCAGGTAGGCACGAACACCGCCGCGCAGGGCACGCTCCCCAGCGCGTTTTCCACCACCGAAACAATCGCCTCCGCCGTGGTGGCCGGCTGGCGCTGGCTCGATAACGCCCACAGGTCGTCGAGGCGGGTAGGTGGCCGGTGCGCTTCCGTGAACGCCGCAATCTTCGCCAGCATTGTCACCGCTTCCTCCGGGTAGTGACCCATCGCGGATTCGCCCGACAGCATGATGCAATCGGTGCCGTCCAGGATGGCGTTGGCCACATCAGTGGACTCGGCGCGAGTGGGCAGGCGGTTCACCACCATGGACTCGAGCATTTGGGTGGCGGTGATGACCGGTTTGCCCACCAGGCTTGCCCGGGCGATGAGTTGCTTTTGCAAAACCGCCATTTCCTGGATCGGCACTTCCACCCCCAGGTCACCGCGCGCCACCATGATGCCGTCCGTCGCCTTCAGAATATCATCCAGATGCCGGAGCGCGTCCGCGCGCTCGATTTTTGCGATGAGGAACGGATGCTTGCCAAGCGCGCTGGCTGCCGCCCGCACCGCCTCCATGTCCGCGGCGGTTTCGACAAACGACTGGCTGATCGCATCCACGCCCGCCCGGAGCGCAAACTCCAGGCAATCCCGGTCGTGCGCGGTGAACGCGCTGATTCCCAGGTCAATGCCCGGCAGATTCAGGCCCTTGCGGGACCGCAGTTCGCCACCGACGGCAACCCGGCAATGCACCTCGCTTCCCTGCACCTGCTCCACCACCAGTTGCACCAACCCGTCGTTGAGGAACAGCCGGTTCCCCGGCTTCACCACCCGGGGCAACCGCTCGAAGTTTGTCGCGACCCGCTGCCGGTTGCCGACGATATCCTCGTTGGTCAGTGTAAAGCTTTCGCCCGCGCGCAGTTCAATAGGCTCGGGTTCGATCCGACCGAGGCGCATCTTGGGGCCCGGCAGGTCGGCCATGATGGCGACGCGCCGGCCCGTGACCTTTTCCGCGGCGCGGATGCGCGCAATCCGCTCGCCATGACTCGCGAGGTCCCCATGTGAAAAGTTCAGGCGCGCCACATTCATTCCGGCGCGCAGGAGGCGCTCCAGCATCGCGGGCGAATCCGAGGCGGGGCCGATGGTGGCCACGATCTTGGTCTTATGGTCGGGCAATAGCATAGGCGCAGCGAATGAAATCACGTCCACCCCGAGCCTTCAACGACAGACTTGCCGGCGAGCCGCGCTCCGGGAGGCAACCACACCCGCACTCCCGCGGGCCGGGGAGCCAGCTCCGGGTCAATTGCCCCGGCGCAATCCGGCGAAACGAGTAGCGGCGTCCTCCCAGGCGGCGGCGGGGCCGGGCTTAAAAACAGCCACCTTGCTGGACTTGCGGATGACCTCGCGCATCTCGGCGAGCGTTGCCAGTTCGCCGCTGGCGCGCACCTGGACCAGCAGGTTGCCCATCGCGGTCGCCTCGACGGGGCCAGCCACCACCGGACGCTGGCAGGCGTCGGCGGTGAATTGGTTGAGGATGGCGCTCTGGGAACCGCCGCCGACAATATGAATGACCTCGATGCAATTGCCGGTGAGTTCTTCGAGCCAGCCCAGCACCTCGCGGTACTTGAGCGCGAGGCTCTCGTAGGCGCAGCGGACCAGCTCGCCTTCGGTCCGGGGCGCGGGCTGCCGAGTTTCCCGGCAAAAGGCCTGGATGGCTTTCGGCATGTCGGGCGGATTGAGGAACCGCGCGTCGTCCGGGTTGACGATGGAACGGAGCGCCGGGGCCCGGTCAGCCATACGCGCGAGCTGGCCATAGTCGTATTTCCGGCCGCGGGCATCAAAGGCGCGTTTGCACTGCTGCACGAGCCACAGGCCCATGATGTTTTTGAGCAGCCGATAGGTGCCGTCCAGGCCGCCTTCGTTGGTCAGATTCAACGCCTGCGTGCGCGCGCTCAAGGAGGCCTTCTGAATCTCGACCCCCATGAGCGACCAGGTGCCGGAGCTCAGGTACGCCCAGTTGGCTTTGCCCGTGTGGGCCGTGGGCACCCCGGCGACCGCAGCGGCGGTATCATGCGTAGGCGGCGCCACCACGTTGATTTTGCGCAGGCCGGTGCGCTCCGCGACGCCGGGCCGCAACACGCCCAACCGGGTGCCGGGCGGCATGACTTTCGGAAAAATGCGCGTGGGCAGGCCAAACTGTTTCAGCAGGCCGGTGGCCCAGTTGCGGGTCAGCGGGTGCAGGCACTGGGTGGTGGTGCCGTTGGTGAATTCGACCACACGGGAGCCACACAACGCCCAATGGATGAAGTCCGGCATCAACAGCAGCGCGTCCGCCCTTTCGAGCATCTTCGGAGCGCCCTGTTTATGGGCCAGCAGTTGGAACAAGGTGTTGAACTGCATGAACTGCAGGCCGGTCTGGGCAAAGATTTTCGCCCGAGGCACTTTTCGGAACGCCTTTTCCATCATGCCGTTGGTGCGGGCGTCGCGATACGCGAACGGCTGCCCCAGCATTTCGTCGCGCTCATCGAGCAGCACATAGTCCACCCCCCAGGTGTCGGCACCGACCGATACAATCCCGGGGCCATACTTCCGGGCGGCCAGGCTCAGGCCGTTCTGGATTTCCGCCCACAGCCGCACGACGTCCCAGCGGAGCGAGTCGCCCAGATAGACGGGGCCATTGGGGAACCGATGAATTTCTTCGAGACGGATGGTCTTGCCATTCCAAAGGCCGGCCACAAGGCGGCCGCTTTCCGCGCCAAGGTCAATCGCCAGGTAGGTGTTAGGCATAAAGCGTCAGGGGACTGGGGTTGCGGGATTCGTAGTGCGTTACGCGCCGGGCATGGGGGGCGGGCCGTCAGGAGGTGGAAGCGGCGGGCGGCGGCACGCTGGCGGACTTCTCCTGACTCAACTTGCCACTGTAAGCCGCGATTACCGTCGAAGACAGGAGCAACACCAGGCCCAGGGCCAGCAGGCTGCGCGTGCGGCTGCTGGTGCCTTTCCATTCCCCGAGGAAGATGCCCAGCAGCGTGCTGAAGAGGATCGCGCTGGCCATCAGGACCGCCCAGCCGATATAGGCCATCTTGCCCATCGCCGGTTCGCCGGTTTTGAAGCAGATGAACTGCGAACACCAGATGGCGCCCGCCAGGCCGGCAAAGAGGAAGTTGCCCAGCAGCGGCGCATCCTTCCGCGTGTAGTCGTTAGTGGTCTTATTCCGGGCATTCAAATAAAGGCACCAGACGCCGTTAACCAGGAACCCGCCGAACAGAACGACAACCAGAACCGGCATCCCGCGCCAGGTGGTCGAAGTGGCGGGCATGAGGCCCTCAGCCAACTCTTCCAGCCGGGCTCCGCCCTGCAAGCCAAAGCTCATCGCCGAACTCATCAGGCCGGAGAAAATGGCCACCGTGATGCCCTTCTTGAAGTTGTACTCCGCCACCGCCTTCTTCTTTTCCGCCTCCGGCAGTTCTTTTTCCTTGGACATGCCGGCCATGCCGACCAACACAATGCCCACCAGCGAAACGAGCACGCCAACCATGGAAGCGTTGGCCGAAGGCGTGCCCAGCAGGCTCCCAACCTTGCCCGCGAGGATGGGCGGGACCAGGGTGCCGGCGGCGGAACACAGCCCGCAGCCAATCGCCAAACCGAGGCCCACGCCGAGATACCGGATCATCAGACCCCAGGTCAGTCCGCCCACGCCCCACGCCGCGCCGCACAGACAGCAGTAGGCCAGGGTGCGGGCCGGCGCTTCCTGGAGCACCGACAGCACGTTGGGCGAGGTAATCATCGCCAGCGCCCACGGCACCACCAGCAGGCCGAACACCGCGTAGATGAACCAATAGCTCTCCCACGCCCAGTTCCGGACCTTCTTGAACGGCAGATAAAACACCGCCCCGGCCAGCCCGCCCAGCGTGAAGATCATTACCCCCAGCGCCGGATTCGTTGTCGCTTGCGTCGCGTCCATCATAAAGCCCCCGATTCTTACTGGCGCTTGGACAGCACGTCCCGCTCGTAGCGTTTCACTTCGGCCAGCCAGGCGTTGCCGACGGGCACGTTCATTTGCTGGCAGTAGTAATCCCATACCGCGCCGGCGGGCAGGAGCTTGGCGTCCTCCATCAGGGCCAGGCGCGAGGTGTAGTCGCCCTCGGCCTCGAACTGCTTGAGCTTGTTAATCGGCGTCACCAGGGCAAGCAGGAGCGCCTTGACCATATTGCGCGTGCCAATCACCCACGCCGCGACGCGATTGATGCTGGCGTCAAAGTAGTCCAGCCCAATATGCACGCGGCGGGTGTAGTCGCCCCAAACGATCTCCTGGGCGATTGCCTGCAGCTCGTCGGTGAGGGTGACCACGTGGTCGCTGTCCCAGCGCACCCCGCGGCTGACATGGAGGGCGATCTCCGGCACGTAATTGAGCACCGCGGAAATCTTGTCGGCAATGCCTTCCGTCGGATGATAATGGCCGGCATCCAGGGTCAGCAGGATTTGCCGGCTGGCCGCGTAGCCCAGGTAAAACTCGGACGAACCGGGCGTGTAGCTTTCGGCGCCAATGCCAAAGAGCTTGGACTCGACCGAATCCAGGTTGAGCTTCCGGTCAATCTTCTTCTTGAAGACCGCGTCCAGGGATTGGATCAGGCGCTCACGCGGGCCGCGGCGGTCGGCGGGCGTGTCCTTCATCCCATCGGGAATCCACAAGTTGGTGACGCAGGTTTTGCCCAGGGCCTTGCCGATCGCAGCACCGATTTCGCGGCAGCGGATGCCATGTTCGATCCAGAACTTGCGGATGCCCGCATCGGCGCTGGTAAGCGTGAAGCCGCCCACCACCTTCGGGTGAGCGAAATAGGTCTGATTGAAGTCCATGCCAATCTTGAGGGCCTTGGCCCAGGCAATCCAGTTCTTGAACTGGTCGGCGCTCAACGCATCGCGATCCACCTTCCGGCCGCTCATCTCGGCGTAGCAGGCGTGGAGGTTGAACCGGTGGCGGCCCGGGATGACAGAAAGCGCTTTCTCGAAGTCGCTCCGCAGTTCATTGGCGGTGCGAGCCTTGCCGGGGTAGTTGCCGGTGACGGCCAGTCCGCCGCCCAGTTCCTGGCCGGCGTTCTCGAAGCCGCCGACATCATCCCCCTGCCAGCAGTGGATCGAAATGGGGATCTGCGTCAATTGTTTCAGGGCTTTGTCCGTATCCACACCCACCTGGGCATACCGTTCTTTGGCGAGCTGGTAGGATTGTTCGATGTTCTTCGTATTGCTCATAAATAATGCTTCCGCAGTTGACAATGTTGAGCGGATATTATGCGGCTTGGCGGGCGCGTCAACAACCTTTTCCAGCCCGGCGCGGCCATCGTGATTCGGCTCGCGAATAAGCTAACTTTGAACTTGCGCCACAACGACCAACCCCCTAAATTGCCGCAAGAACTTACGAATATATTATGTCTGCACTGCTTAGAGCCACATGGCGAGTCCGCCAAAAAATTAGAGCGTTTACTTTGATTGAACTGTTGGTGGTGATTGCGATCATCGCCATCCTGGCGGCGCTGCTGTTGCCCGCCCTGGCCAAAGCCCAGCAAAAAGCACTACAGGCCAACTGCACCAGCAATCTCAAGCAGGTTGGACTGGCTTGTTCCTTATACACGCAGGACTACAACGATTACCTGCCCGGCCCCTGCTGGTCCGGCATGTTTTGCATCTACAAGGATAACGCGCCCAACCAGACAATCGCCGAGAATCCCAACAAGTATTTCGGCGCTTTGGCGGCTTACCTCACCACTTATCTCGCCAGCCCGCCGCCATCGGGCACCATCGCCTATACTTCGAAAGTAATGGTATGCCCCGCCGGCTGGAAAAAAATACCGGGCAAACAAAGCCTTAACATCCCCTCGAGCGTCCCGGTGCTGTACTTCTCCCCGGATACCATCTACACAGATCCTTACAACACTAACCAAGTGGCATTCCTGTTTCCCTTTGGCCGCCCCAACACCCCTTACGCCGCGCCCCGGAAGGTCACCAACATTCCGAATCCGGCGGGCCAGTGGGCTATTACGGATGCCGACAAGTACAACGTTCCACCAGGGGCAACCTACTTCAACTGGCTGCCTAATGAGCCTGTGCATGGCACTCTCCGGCCGGCTATGCGCCAGACCCTTTTCTTCGACTGGCACGTTCAATCGCGGAAGACCATTCCCTGATCATCCCGGGGCGGCCAGGGCGGCGGAAGTGGATTGGCTGGCGATGAACGCGCGCGAGCAGCTTCGCGCCTTTCCGAATAACAGGACATCAGGGCAACCCTCGAATCGGGCTTGCCGGAGCCTTATTACCGCTTTCCCAATGAAACCGGCCGGACTGCGCCCGGGATAAAGCCGGGCGCTGTCTCGATTCGGGTAAAAGCTGCGTGGCCCCAGTAGAAGCCAAGGCAGCCAGGCATCGGGGTCAAATCAGCGGGTAGGGATAAATGTCCGCCGGATCGAAGCGGCCTGGGGCAAACTCGAGGGCCTGGCCGGCTTCGGCCGTTTGCAATGCGTGCGCGATACCAGGCTCGATAAACAGCAGGTCGCCGGTTGCCAGAGGCACCGTGGCGCGCTCCCGGGTCTGAATATCTTCCACCACCACCGTCAGCCGGCCTTGCAGCACATAAACCCGCTCCCGTTTGATTCGATGATAATGATTCCCCCGCACGCCGCTCTCGCGGAGTTCAAGAGTCGCCAGGTAGTGGATCCCTTCGTCAGAATCATGCACTTGCGCCAGTTCCCCTTGCGCCAACCGCAGGCGCTTGAGCGTGGGCGCATCGGGACCGGGACGCCCGGTGAGAATCGGCAGCGGCCACCGTACGACTTTGCCCGCCAGGTATTTAACTTCGGCCATAAGGATTTCCAGGTTCGCCCAGCCATACCACATTCCGCGGGGCCGCCGCAACCGTGGCGCTTTCCGGCGGCGGCGCAATTTTCGCATTATTGACTTGCAGCGCGCTTCAGCTCACGCTGCCGCCATGAATGGCGATCAACGTGCCTCCGCAGTTGCCTCTGAAATGCCGCCCCGCTGTCGCCGGCGCCGGTTGCGGCTCTGCCTGGCGCTGGGATTCCTGGCGTGGAGCGGAGCGGCGGCACGGGCCGATTGGCCGGAGTTCCGCGGGCCGCGGGGCGACGGCCATGCCGTGACCCCGGGCGGCGCCCCGGTTGCCGGCCTGCCGCTGCATTGGAGCGAGACCAACAACGTCAAATGGAAGACCCCCATCCCGCATCGCGGCTGGGCGACCCCGGTCGTAATGGGTGGCCAGGTCTGGCTGACCACGGCGACCCTCGAGGGGCATGACTTTTTTGCCCTCGGGCTGGACGCCGGGACGGGCCGGATTCGCTTCCACGAGAAGCTGTTTCACAGCGATAATCCCGAGCCGCTGGGCAATGGGGCTTCGATGAATTGCTACGCGACGCCCTCGCCGGTGATCGAGCCGGGCCGGGTCTATGTCCATTTCGGCAGCTTCGGCACGGCTTGCCTGGACACGCGCTCCGGGCAGACGCTGTGGAAGCGCGACGACCTGCCCTGCCGGCATTATCGGGGCGCGTCTTCGTCGCCGGTTCTCTTCGAAAACCTGCTCATCCTCACGTTCGACGGCGCGAACCTGCAATATCTCACCGCGCTGGACAAGCAGACCGGCCGCACGGTGTGGAAGACGGACCGCTCGGTTGCCTGGAACGACGAACACGAGCCAGGCCAGATGGCGCGCGAGGGGGACCACCGCAAGGCGCACGGCACGCCGCTGATCGTCACCGTGGCGGGCAAACCACTCCTGCTCAGCGCCGGCGCCAAGGCCGCCTATGGCTACGACCCGCGCACCGGGCGCGAACTGTGGAAGGTCCGCTACAACGACTATTCCACCGCGCCCCGCCCGCTCTTTGACCGCGGCTTGGCGTTCTTTGTCACCGGGCTGGCCACCAAAGAGCTTTGGGCCGTAAAGACGGATGGCCGCGGCGACATCACCGATACCGGGGTGGCCTGGAAGTTCAATCGGCGCGTAGGCATCTACGCCTCGCCGTTGCTGGTGGACGGCTTGCTCTACACCGCCGCCGCGGAAAATTACCTGACCTGTGTGAACGCCGCGACCGGCGAGTCCGTCTGGAGCGAGCGCATCCCCGGCAAGTATGCCGCCTCACCCATCTACGCGGACGGCCGCATCTACCTCTTCAACCAGGCCGGCGTCACCACCGTGGTCAAGCCCGGGCGCGCCTTCGAAGTCCTGGCCACCAACACCCTGGCGGACGGGTTCATGGCGTCGCCGGCCGTGTCCGGCAAGGCGTTCTACCTTCGCACCAAAACGCACCTCTACCGGATCGAACAGTGAACCGCCACCGCCCGGCGGGCCGGGCGGGCGGGGACGCTGGATGCGCTAACGCGCCGGGCGGCGCATCTGTTCGAGGAGATTGCGGGTGATTTGCTGCACCCGGGAATCAGGCCCGGCAGGCTGGGTATAGACAGACGGACGGACGTAGCCGGGCGGCTCGCTCAGGCCGTCCCCCCACCAGCAAGTGGAGGCGTTAAACACGAAATTGCCGCGCGGGCCGGGATAGATGGTCGCGGTGTAATGGCCGTGGTTTAATACGCCCGGCTTCCATTGGGTCGGCCCGCCGGCGACGATCTCCAGCCCCGGGATCGCGGCGGGGTCGCCATGCCATTCCCAACCCACCAGGCCCGGGATGCCCTCGCCGCGTTTCATGCTCGTGCCCGCAAACAGCCAATGCTCGGGCTTGAGGCAAATCCAGTCCGCGCCGCCGGAGAACGGGCCCAGGTTGCGGGCGCCCACCAGTTCCGCTGAACTGGGGCTGGTGTGCGGCAGCTTTTCCATGCCGCGGATGGGCTTCGGGTCGCGCGGGCCGTAAAAGTCCACCCGCTCATACGTGCGCAGGCGGCCGCGGAAGTCGGGCTGGAATTCGATGCGCCCGCAGCAGGTATTGCCGGAGAGGAACGCCACGTTGAGTCCCTGGCGGATGGCATGCTGCAAGTGCCGGAACATTTCCAGGGAGTAATACTCGTCATGCCCCACCGAAAGGAAGCCGCGCGCGCGCAACAACCCGGCCGGGTCGGCGTGGGTGTCCAGGTTCGAAATATAGCTCACGTCGTAGCCTTGCTCTTCCAGCCAGTACGCCAGGGGAAATTCCCACAAGAAGAACTCGCCCGACCCGGTCGAAAGCGGCGCGTCCAAGATCTGGCAATACTTGCCGTAGGGCCGGTTGAAGCTCACGGCCACGTCATTGCCCCAATACCACCGCGCCAGGCCGTCGTCATACAACGAAAACTGGTTGGGCCAGCGGTTATAGGCCTGCCAGGTCGTGTCCGAACACTGAAAAAGAAAATCCGCGCGGCGATCGTCGCGCACAATGAAGATGACGTAGCTCTGCCAGCCGGCGGGCTGCGCGGTCAGCTTGCCGACATAGACGCCGCTGAGCCAATCGGCGGGGATTTTGAGCGCGGCGCACGCCTCCCACTGGCAATCCCGCAGCCGCCGGGGGCCGATGGGCGGGTCAGGCTGCTGCGCGCCCTGGAACGGGCCCAGCCGCTTCACCAACCGGCCGCCCGCGCCGCCATAATACCCGAGCCGATAAAGATCCAGCGTGAAGGTTGCGGGCGGGTTGGTGCTGACGTGGAAGGTCAGCGTCTGGCCCGCGCGAATACTGGTATGCGAGCAATAGCCCTCGATCCAGGGGCAGCGGTATTGGGTCGCGGGATCAATACCGGTTTTGGTGAGCAGCCAATCGCGCGTTCCCGGGCGCTGGTTCTCTCTCCGAATGAGCCCGGCGGACGAGCCCGGAGAAGACGAACGCGGGAGCGCGCAGCCCCCCAGCGCCAGGACACTGCCGGCGCTCAGCATCCCCTGGAGCCATTCCCGGCGGGACACGGCGGTGGATTGAGTTCGGCCGGGACGCGGGGCGTCCCCTCGGGAAAGAGGATGCTTGTTCATGCTCATATTTCGCAGGTTATGGCCAGCAGCATGGAGCCGGCCCGCCCAAAGTCAAGCCCCGCCTCCCGGCCCGCCGCGGCCGCCTTCGGGCCGGCGGCTCAGGCCAGCCAGGGCTCCCGCCGCGCGCGCGCCAGCAGGCGATTTGCCTCCGCGTCGTCCGGGAAGACTTCGCGCGCCGGATCCCACCGCAGGCTGCGGCCGAGCTGGTATGCCAGGGCCACCAAATGCCCCAGCGACGCCGAGCGATGGCCGATTTCCTCATGGGCGCTCGTCCGCCCGGCCGAGCGCAGGCAATCAAACCAGTTCGCATGATGATTATTCGCGCCAATATTCACCTTGCGGGTCGTCAGGCCCGCCTCGCGCAGGATTCCCTCCGGGCCGCCCTCAATCGGCCCGGCGCCGGACATGGAGGTGATCCAGCCGCGCTCGCCGACAAACAAACCGCCGAACAACCCCTCCAGCCGCGCCTCGGCGGGCACGGCCCGGTAGAGTTCCTTCACCTGCCCCCAATGGTCCACATGATGCAGCAGCACGCCGTTGGCGTAGCGGCAGGTGAGCGTGGGAAACGCCCCGCTGGCCGGATGAAGGATTTCCACCGGGCCGCCGGTCTCCACGCCCAGGGCGTATTGCATCACATCCGCCGCGTGCGAATGGTAATTCGTGATGGGCCCCGCGCCGAAAGCGCGGCAGAACGTCCACGGCACCACGCCGGGAACCGGGTTGCGGTGGTAGGCGGCGTTGTAGTCGTGCCAGGCCGCCGGCCCGACCCACAAATCCCAATCCAGCCCCGCGGGCACAGGCTCGGCCGGCAGCGCCGGGTCGAGCGGAATATAGGATCCGCCCAGGGTGGGAATCTCGATTTTCATCCACAGGGTGAAGGCCGCCTTCACTTTGCCCAGCCCGCCCCCACGTACGAACTGGCACACCTGGCGGATGCTGGGAATCGAACGGTATTGCGTGCCGGTCTGGAAAACGCGCGCGGAGCGGCGGACCGTCTCGACCATTTCGCGCCCCTCGCGAATCGTGAGCGAAACCGGCTTTTCGCAATACACATGCTTGCCCGCCTGCGCGGCGTGAATGGCCTGCAATANNACCGTGAATGGCCTGCAAGGCGTGCCAGTGATCCGGCGTCGCGATGACCACCCCATCAATATCCGACCGCGCCAGCAATTCCCGGTAATCGTGGATGGCCGCGCAGCCGTGAAACGAGCCCGCCTCGCGCCGCGCCGCGCTGATTTCGTCCACCCGCTGCGCCCCCTCCTCCCGCCGGACGCGGTCCACGTCGCACACGGCCACCAGTTGCGTCTGCGAATGCCCGGCCAGGATGCGCAGATGCCCGCGGCCCATCGCGCCCAGGCCGATCAGCCCGACCTGGATGCGCTCGCTGGGCGCCACCGCGCCGTTCCGGCCGCGGACGGACGCCGGGATAATCACGGGCGCCGCCAGCAGGGAAGCGGCGCCGGCGCGCAGCAGAAAGGCGCGGCGCGTCAAACCCGGTGAGTTGGTTTTTGGCATAAGGCGGCTACTTTCTCCGGGCGAGGTCAAGGCTGACCCGGTTGAAAAACTCGATGCACCGGGCGATGTCCGGCATGGAAGCGAGCCAGTTGTGGGAATACTCCAGCCCGAACATCGTCGGCTGGAGGCCCAGCCGGTGAATTTCCTCGAGCAGGGCCGCCGTATTTCCCACGCCGGCGCCCCACGGCACGTCGTGGCCATCCGCGCCGCGGGCGTGGAGATCGTGCATCTGGAGCGTGAGCAGGCGATCCTTCAGTTGGCGCCGACCCGCGAGGGGGTCAATGCCGGCCCGCATCCAGTAGCCCAGGTCGGCGCAGGCGCCGAGGCGCTGGCTCCGGCCCGCGCACGCTTTCAGGATGCCCGCCGGATTCCAATAAGCGGGAGAAGCCTGGGGATCATGATTATGCAAGGCCACCTTGAGATCATAGGCGTCGCAGAACTTCTCAATCATATCGAGCGACTCGGGTTTGGGCTCCGACATGAAGGTCTCGATGCCTATCTGGCGTCCGAACTCGAACACCTTCCGGCAGCCGGCTTCATCGCCGGGAATCTCCTGCAGGTAGTAGGTGAGCAGCCGGACGCCCGCGGCGTCCAGTTTGAACCGGATCTGCCGCAATTCCTCATCGGAAAGCCCCGGCTCGAAGTTCCGGGCAATGCCGCCGCCCACCTTCTGAAAACTCAGCCCGCCCATGAAGGGCAGCCCCAGCGCCGCGGTTTTCTCAATGGCCTCGAAGAGCGTGAACTTATGAAACGTGTAGGCCTCGATCCCGAGCCGCCAGCCGAGCTTCTCCTGCGCGCGGAGGGCCGGCGTCAGCCATGCGCTGGGAACGGTCGGCGCGGGAAGATCGCCCAGAATAAACTGCGCCGCGGCCAGGTAGAACGACAGCAGCTTCGGATCGCGGAACACGGCGGGATGGTGCGCAATGGTGCAGTAAAACGTCCGGCCGCGGCCATAATGGCGCACCCATGCCAGCGCGTAATCATGGTCGGCGCGCTCCGGCGGCCGGCCGGCCAGGTCGGTCTTGTCCGTGTCAATGCGCAGCAGGACGCGCACGCGCCGGCGCGAATACGGGTCCTGCACCCGGAAAAACTCGTCCCGGTAGGCGAAGTCCCGGCCGCCCAGCGCCTGGTTAAGCGGGTGCTCCGGCTCTTCGAGCTTGATGAAAACCTGCTCGTCACTCGCCCGGTGATTCGCCCCCCGCGCGCCGATCATCAAGCCAAACTCCGGCCAATCCTCGACCGCGCCCGGCCACTGGGTAAAAGCGACCGTGCTCCCATGCACCCCCATCAGGCCCCCGCCGCCATAGACAAACTCGACCAGGCTTTGCCGCAGCGCGGCATCCGTGAACAGGTTGCCCACGCAGTTGTTGAAAAAGACGCCGTCAAACTGCCGCAGGCGCTCGGGCCGGAACACTTCCGGATCCCGGCTCACCACCGTCTCGAAGGCCCCGGTCCGGCGTCCCATCAACTCGAACGCCAGGTTCGCCGCGGGAATGGAGCCATGCCCGCCGTAGTTCACGTTCCGGTCAAAGATGAGCAGTTTGCGGGGCCGGGCGGGCCGCGCCGGGGCGCGCGCGGGAAGGGCGGCTTCGATCAACTCGCGCTCCGCGCCAGCCCCCGGCCCCGACGCCGCCCGCAGCACGGCGGNNCGAGCGCGAGGGCCTGGGCGGCGGCCCGAGCCAGGAAAGCGCGGCGCGTCAACGGCTTCACCCGCGCGTCCGGGAGAACCGCCAGGGAGCAATCGTCAGGGCACGTATGCGGCATGCGAATCAGGATTGTGCGCATGACCCCGCCCAGGTCAAGCCCGGGGCTGGAAATTATTCGCCACGCCCGCGCCGGACGCCAGGGCGCGCGCCCGGCCGGTCCCCGGAACGGCGGCAGCCGAAAGTTGGCCGTCCGCCGGGCCCCTGTCCCACCCGCGGGCACCGAGTGTCCCGGATCAGGACAGGCCAAACCGCGCGAGGCAGCCCTTTTGCGCGCCACTCACCCGGCCGCCCTCCTCTCCCGGCGATTGGCTCGCAAACTGCGGCGACCGAAGCAAATCAGCCTGTGGTCCGGCCCGATGACCGGGCGAAAAAGGCGAACCGCGAAGGGAACTCTCCGGTCTTACCTGGAACGGAGGCCCGCCCTGCAACGGAAGCCCGGACGACAGATTAATTGCGACAACTATGGCTCAGGCCAAACGGAAACAGGTCATGGACAGCCGGAAACGGATTCTCCTGGTGGACGACCACGCCGTGGTCCGGTTCGGCATCGCGCAGCTTGTGAACCAGCAAAGCGACCTGGTGGTTTGCGGCGAAGAGGAGGACGCCGCCAACGCGCTGCGCGCCATCAGCCAGCTCAAGCCCGACCTGGTGATCGCGGACATCTCCCTCAAAGACAGCAGCGGCCTGGAGCTGATGCGCAATATCAAAGCGCAACACGCCGGGCTGCCGGTGCTGGTCGTGAGCGCGCACGATGAGTCCCTCTACGCGGAGGTCGCCTTCCGCGCGGGCGCGCTCGGCTATTTGATGAAAGCCGACGCCCTGGAAAAAGTCCTGGTCGCCATTCGCCGGGTGCTGGACGGCAATGTGTATGTGAGCGACGCGCTGGCGGCCCGGCTGCTGCAGCAACAAGTCCGCGGCGCCCGGTGCATCCAGGAATCTCCCGTCAAAGGCCTCAGCGACCGGGAACTCGAAGTCTTCCAACTCATCGGCCAATGGAAGAAGACCCGGGAAATTGCCCAGGCCCTGCACCTGAGCATCAAAACCATCGAGTATTACCGGGAGCAAATTAAACAAAAACTGGATCTGAAAGGCACCGCCGAACTCACCCAATACGCCACCGCCTGGGTGCAGCGCGAAAACCCTGCCTGATCCACGCGCCGAAACGCCGCCCGGTTTGTCGAACGCTCCCCTCCGCCCCGGGCCAACTCCAGTGCCCCTCGCAAAAAGGCGGCTATACGTTGGATTTGGGCTCGTGGGTGCTCTTGCATATGGGTGGAGCGCAGGAAGTGGTAGCCCCGGATTACACCCAGCCGTAACGATTTAGTTGGTCAATTCAATCGCCCGCCCCTCTATTATCGGATTCTGGGCGGACTCGACCGCCCAAACCGCAGCCCCGACGAGCCCCTTGTTTAGCCAATTCAAGGGCATGGCTGCTGAATCCCAAGCCTTTCGCCGATAAAATCAAAAGTTTAGGCATAAAGAGGGGCAAAACATGAGCAAAACCTGAATCATGCCAACTTCGGCGCACCTTGGACGCCCCTTGGATTTACCCTGCCTTCAGGCCGTGTACAAGGGGTGTACAAGGGGTGCCCATCAGGAGTCCATAGGATTTTAGCTGGTACACCCGGTGAGCATCCCTTGTACACC